>Ga0214917_10000170_pt1 | contig 79505 bp, 80 predicted proteins | sample LL_1208_BB_MetaG_FD_177983 | JGI IMG/M metagenome (GOLD analysis project Ga0214917, IMG submission 177983) | Freshwater microbial communities from Lake Lanier, Atlanta, Georgia, United States - LL_1208_BB | ecosystem: Environmental > Aquatic > Freshwater > Lake | place: USA: Georgia | collected... | reverse complement strand
TCACTACATTTTAAGTTAATAATTCTTTATTCGAGCGATTTTTTACTTAACATTATTAAATCAACAATCTAAGATCTACGTTGAGCTCTTAGTTTATTACTTTAATCAATAGAACAACATCAGTTAAAAGCACTTTCTTGCATTTTAATCCAGTCTTTTGGCTTTAAATAGTGTTGCAGCAGCCTGTTAAAATGTTCAAAACGCTCCTCTCCTTTATAAATCCACTTTGTTGTCGGAGGCAACGAGATCAAAATAGACTCTGTTCGTCCTCGAGACTGCAAACCAAATAAAGTACCTCTATCTTGTAATAAATTAAATTCTACATACCGCCCTCTTCGCCAAAGCTGAAAATCTTTTTCAGTGCTTGTAAAGAAAAGGCTTTTATTAGAAGAGCAAATATCAAAATATAAATCTATAAACAACTCAGCAACGCCCAATACTAATTCAGTTGTCTGATTTAAATCAGTCATTAAAAAGTCATCAAAAAATATTCCGCCAACACCTCTAGACTCTTGACGATGCTTTAAATAAAAATAATCGTCACAATCTTTTTTCCAACAAGAGTAAAGTCTTTTATCATATTTATCCAAAAACTCTTTGGTTTTAACATGCCAATTAATCACTTGTTTTTTTATAGGGAAATAAGGCGTTAAATCAAATCCACCACCGAACCAAATAATGGGTTCTCCTGAAGATCGGAGAACTTCAAATCGCCTAATATTCATATGAGCTGTGGGAATTTTAGGATTATATGGATGCAAAATAGCAGATAAGCCTACAGCCTTATATGGCTGACAAGCAAGTTCATCGCGAAAAGCTGTTGCTGCAGGAGGGAGAGCATTGCCTTGAATAAAAGACACATTAAATCCTGCCTTCTCCATTAATGTACCTTCACAATAACCTGTTCTTCCACTTCCTAAAGAAGACTCCCACTCATCAAAAACTGACTGATCATTAAAAATAGTCTTAACTTGATTTGCGAAAATCGTTTGTAAACCCATTACTTTTTTATGAAAGCAGTCCATGATGGATCACTCCTTTTATTTTCTAATCCAAAGATCCTTTTGCAAATCATAAACTGCCGATGCCTTTTTCTTATCTCCTACCAAGCCATTAATAATATTAATAGAAGGGAAGATCTCTTTTATTTGCGTAGGATTTAAAAGATTTTCATGCCCAGTTATGTTGGCGCTTGTTGAAAAGATCGGGGCTTGAAAATAAAAGCTCAATTTCTCAACAATCGGATGATTCGTTAAACGAAAAGCAATTTTTCCATTAAAAGAGCAGTAAGATGGCGCAGTTGGTCCTGCCGGCAAAAGGAAAGTAATAAAATCACTTTTCTTTAATGCATAAAATGTTTTTTGTTTATCAGTTAACTTATCAAAATCAACCCATCTTTGAATATGTTCAAAATTTGAAGTGATTAAAATAATTGGTTGGTTTTCTTGTCGCCCCTTTAAGTCATTTAACTTATTAAATGCTTTTAAACTTAACGAGCACCCGCCCAACCCCCAAACACCCTCGGTAGGATAAGCAAAGATATCATCAATATCTAGATGATTAATCTCTTGATTCATTGTCAGCCTCAGTATAATCACACTCTTTAACGGGGCATACAAGATGCTTCCCTGCTTTTTTGCTTGTTTTCTCTATTAAAATAGGATAATCGCACTTGGAACAACGTTTCTCAACAGGATGTCCCGATAATGCTAGTTTACAAGCAGGATAAGCTGAGCACGAATAAAAAACAGTGCCTTTTCTTGACTTCTTCTGAACAATGAGTCCTTTATGACAGACAGGGCATGTTACATTAGTGGGTTTTGGTTTATTTAAGGACTCTATAAATCGACAATCAGGGTAGCCCGTGCACCCTATAAAAAGTCCAAATCGACCTTTTTTATAAGCCAACGGCTTACTACAATCAGGGCAATTTCTGTCAAGCGTAGGCACTTCTTCTTTTTTATCATCACCAAAGGGACGAGTATATGTGCATTCTGGATAATTAGAGCAACCTATAAAACGACCAGCTTTTCCAAATTTCTTCACCAAGAGATGCCCACATAATGAACAGCTTTCATCCAGTTTCTCTTCTATAACTTCTTTTTTTGAAATATTAACTGTTACATGATTAATTATCTTGGTAAAAGGTATCCAAAAATCATGTACGACTTTTATCCATGATTTGCTTCCAGTCGAAATACTATCGAGCAAATCTTCCATTTTTGCGGTAAAAGCATAATCCACATAAGTGACAAAAAACTTAGTTAAGAAGTCATTAACAATACTTCCAACATCTGTTGGATAAAATCTTTTTTGTTTAATTTCAACATATAATCTGGTCTTTAAGGTTGATATTATACTCGAGTACGTCGATGGTCGGCCTATACCAAATGACTCTAAGGCTTTAACCAAAGTCGCTTCTGTGAATCGAGGAGGTGCTTCGGTAAAGTGTTGCTTAGGTTCGATATTTATTAAACTTACCTGTTGCCCAATTGTTATGCCGAAAGGTTCGCCAATATTTGTATCGTCAGTGTGAATTGGATCATCAACACCCTCTTGATACACTTGCAAAAAACCAGCAAACTGTAGATGTGAGCGACGCGCCTCAAACTCGTGTCCTATGTTGCCTCTTAAGGTTAAAATCTGATCTTCATAAAGAGCATCGCTCATTTGGGATGTAATCGCTCTCTCCCAAATCAATTTGTAAAGTTTGTATTGATCCTGCGATAAATGTTTCTTTATAACATGTGGCTGCAAAGATATATCAGTTGGCCTAATCGCTTCATGAGCTTCTTGCGCATTTTTTGTTTTCGTTTTGTATTTTCTTGCCTGGCTGGGGGCATATTCACTACCATATAAAGAACGAATTTGCGCTCTTGTTTCTTTAATAGCTTCTTGACTCATTGAGACTGAATCAGTTCGCATATAAGTAATAAGAGCTTTTTGCTCACCATCAAACGCAACCCCCTCATACAGCTGTTGGGCTACGCGCATTGTTTGTGATGCAGATAAATTAATCTTTCGCGAAGCTTCCTGCTGCATTGTTGACGTTGTAAAAGGAGGAGCAGGACTCCGCTTTCTACTTTTAACTTGAAGATCAATTGCTTCTAGTGTACTAGATGATTCTTCTAATATTAACTGTTTAGCTTTCTCTGCTAACTCTTCCGTATTAATAGTAAATTGCTCTAGTTTTTTGGAAGATAACTTAACAAGTTTCACCTCAATAGAAGACTTTTTATGTTTTATTTTGCCATGTATAGTCCAATATTCTTGTGTTTTAAAATCAATGATCTCTTTCTCTCGATCGGCTATTAGCCTTAAAGCTGGTGACTGCACTCTTCCTGCCGATAATCCTGGCTTAACTTTTCGCCACAAGACTGGTGACAATGAAAAACCGACTAAATAATCTAGAGCTCTGCGAGCTTGTTGCGCATCGACCAAGCTCATGTCTAAATCTCTAGCGTTTAGTAAAGCCGCCTGAATGCTGGTCTTAGTTATTTCATAAAAAACAACGCGCTTAATTTCTTTTTGAGATAAATCTTGATCCTGTTTTAAAGTCTCTAAAATATGATAAGCAATCGCCTCACCTTCTCTATCGGGGTCAGTAGCCAGTAAAATTGAAGAAGCCTTCCGGGCCATCTCACATATTTTATCAATATGTTGCTTATTCTTGCCAATCAGTTGATAATTCATGACAACTTGATCTGCCTCAACTTTAACAGCTCCACCTTTAGGGATCAAATCTCTTATATGCCCATAAGAGGCTACAACCTGATAGCCTTTTCCCAAATATTGTTGAATTGTTTTAGCTTTTGATGGAGATTCTACGACCATCAGTTGAAAAGTCATAACGTGGCTTCCTGTTTTTTTAATGAACTTCTGGTCGAATGTGTAAACGATTGCAAACCCTAGCTCTGAATAAAGTTAAGACTAGCAACTTATTCATGAATCGACAACACTCTTTATTTTTCACTAGACCGACTCATCTCTTGAATCAAGTGATTTATATAATCCTAGGGGTGTAATATAGCGTGAGTGAGGATTGCTTACAATTAGTAATAAAAAAATCGCTTTTTTTATTACAAGAATAATTCTTTATGCCACTTTAAATAGGAAGTGGTTTGATAAAACTTCTTGGCAAAGCTAGAACATCTTACATAATACGCTCTTTCTAAAGTCATTGTACATCTCTCACGCCGATGCGAGGTTGCTGATGAATAGATCGCTAAGGTCTGTTATGATCATGGCTTTATTTCCTAAATGTCATCAAGCTTTACTATCTTATTGTTTACAAGTAGAATCAATCTCAAGATAACATACAATTCAACTTAAATGCCTGCCGATTACACATCAATTGGATTAAAGACTTTTCCCAACACCTCCCTAAGAACGAAATCTATCCCTTTTAATGACTTTGAGATCGTGGATCATATTTACGACAATATGCTTAAAATCATGTATGAAAATGGCGGCATTGGCCTTGCTGCAAACCAGGTTGGCTTACACGTTAGGCTTTTTGTTATGGATCTTTCAGAAAATAAAACGCAGCCGGAATTAATTATTAACCCTGAAATTATTGGCTTCAGTGATAAAAAACATACTATGGACGAAGGATGTTTATCACTTCCCGGCATTTGGCACAAAGTTTCTCGACCAGAAACCGTTACAATCCGGTACCTAGACTCTACACAAAAAACACATGAGCGTGAATATGCCGGCTTGGCAAGCTCCTGTATTCAGCACGAGATAGATCACCTTGATGGTATTTTATTCCCAGACAGAATCCTACCAACAAAACAAGCCGCTTTATGGAAAAAATACTTAACCTCGATCAAAAGAAAGTAAGATGACTTATAAAAACAAACCCAAGATTATTTTTGCCGGCACAGCGGAATTCGCCTGCCCCATCTTAAACGAGCTACATGAAAATTTTGATATTATTCTTGTTTTAACCCAACCTCAACAACGAGCTGGGCGGGGTTTGGTTCTTAAAGAGAGCGCTGTAGATTTATTAGCCCAAAGCCTTCAACTGCCTATATTAAGGCCCGAGTCTATAAAGAAATCTTTTTTTCAATCAATAATTAATAACTATCCTTGTGATTTCTTGGTTGTAGCAGCTTACGGAAAAATCATTCCCAAATGGTTACTTGATTGGCCCAAATATGCACCCTTAAATGTTCACGGCTCTTTATTGCCCGCATGGAGGGGGGCTGCCCCAGTTCAACACTCAATACTTAATGGAGATAAGGAAACTGGCGCAACAATTATCCACATGACGCCAGGACTTGATGAGGGCCCTATTTATGCTATGGATAAAATTCACATTGAAGAGCAAGATGATCACTATACCTTAACAAAAAAAATATCAACAGTGGGGTCATCTTTACTGATTGCAACAATAGCATCCTTCCCAACGACACCAAAAGAGCAAGAAGGGGTTTCCTCTTACGCACCAAAAATACTAAAAACTGACGGTCTTGTTCTTTGGAATAGAACTAGCAAAAAAATATTAGATCAGTATAGGGCTTTCAAAGGCTGGCCAGGATTGTTTTGTTTCGACAAAAAAGGCCAGCGTATAAAAATCAATAACCTAGCCTTTGCTGATTTTTTTGAATCGGGATCTTTTACTCCAGGTGAAACAAAAATTCATGAAAAAACCCTTTTGGTTAAAACAAAGGACTCCTGGCTTAAAATACTCAACATTCAATTTGAGGGCAAAAAGGATTTCAATATAACTGACAGCCTGCAAGACAAAAATCACTGGCTTTACCATAACCCTCTAGCTTTTAATCATGAACTTTAAAATCCCTTTACTCATAAAAAAATATTTTTTCACACAAAAACACATTCCCAACCTGAAAGAATTAGGATCTTTGGGTTTAAAAAAAGAAGAGAAACGGCAACTCCTTGTAACTTTGCGCTATGCCTTTATTTTGTTTCATGTAATAGCAGAAAAAATGCATAAGCTTTCAAAAAAAACATCTTGCCAACTGGCCTGTTCCATCCTTATGGTCTCTACACAAGAATTATTAATTCACAAACAACCTTTTTATCATGTTAGCCAAGATTTAAAAACAACTCTTCTTCAAGCCAGATTACAATGGTTATTAAAACCAGCTCTTGCTTTTCTTAAAGACTTACCGAGTTTAGACTTAATATTGCAGAATGTGCAAAAAACACTATCTGATGAGAACGTGCTTCATCATCTGCTTCAAGAAACCCCCTCTTTAGATTTTAAGGTTTTTTTCTCACACCCTCCACTTTGGTTAAGAATCGATAATCCAGATGCCTTAAGGATGATTCATTCAGAGTTGATTATACAAGAATCGGCCTCCCCATTAAATGCAGTTCTTCTGAAATACTCGACTCCTGAAACAGAGACTTTGTTTCAAAGAGGCTATATTTCATATCAAGATATTGCCTCTCAAAGTCTTATCGAGGCTATCGATAAAATAGAACAGCCGATCCATGTTATTGATGCCTGTGCCGCTCCCGGCGGTAAAGCTACGGCATTGATGAAGCGCTGGTCAACATCGCATTTTACTTTAACAGACAATGATGAAATTCGCTTAGATGGCATGAATGCTAATATTAATCGTGTTTTTCAGAACAATTCTCATGAAGCTAAAATACTTAATCACGACTGGACCACAGCCACCCTGGATGAAAAAGCTGATTTTATTTTAGTTGACGCACCATGTAGTGGCACCGGTGTAATTAGAAGGCACCCTGACATTTTATGGAATAAAACTGTTGTAGATTTAATAAAATCCAGTAACATTCAAAAAAAAATACTCCAAAATGCGTCTTCTTGTCTTAAAAGCAGAGGTTATCTTCTTTATAGCACTTGCTCGTTATCTTCTATAGAGAATGATGAAGTAGTAAAAGATTTTTTATCCAATAACCTTGATTTCAAAACAGAGCCTTTTACTTTGAGCAGAGGGGTCAGAACAAGTTACGGGATCCAGATTATTCCCTCAAATGAGCAAGATGGTCTTTATTACTGTTTGTTAAGAAAAAATTGAAATATCATGCGCTAAAATGTTCCACATGGAACATTGATGTGCAGACTTTATTGAATTTATTGCTCAATAAAAGCTAGAGGCTCTTGCTGAACCCCCTTTTTTGTTAAAGATCTAGTTCTGCTTTTAGAGCATTTTCTTCGATAAAAATTCTCCTAGGTTCTACTTCATCACCCATTAATGTTGAAAACATTTTGTCGGCTTCAGCAGCATCTTCTATTCGTACTTGCAATAATGTTCTGCGGGAAGCGTCCATAGTAGTATCCCATAACTGCTCTGGATCCATTTCTCCAAGACCCTTGAACCGTTGAATTTTTAGCTCTAATTTAGCCCATTCAGCAATCAGCTGCACTAAGTCCAAAAAGCTCTCTGCTGACTTAACCTGACTTTTAAAAGCCACTCGACAACCATTTTTACAACCAATTAATACAGGGACTAGGTTTTTCAGAAGCTCTTTTTGCTGCCTGGACAACTCTAATACAATTAACTCTGATTGTGCTTGAACCCTTATTACGCCATCTTCTATCATTGCAAGAGTAAGCTCAGGATCTCCACTTTCTAAGTAAACAAACAAATCCACTAAAGAAACTAAGCCGCTTACCCATATGCTTTTTAATTTCAAATAACCTTCGTAAGCCTGCACCAGCTCATGCTGGCCAAGCGAATACTGCTGATCATGGCTTTCGGCTTTCATGTTTAATATCACTTCCGCCATAATAGTCATTAAATGCTGCTCATTTTTTAAATATTTATCTTTACCTTGATATCTGATTTTATATAAAGGAGGCTGAGCAATATAAACGTATCCAGCCAAAATTAAATCAGGCAACTGTCTATAAAGAAATGTAAGGAGTAATGTTCGAATATGAGCGCCATCAATATCAGCATCAGTCATAATAACGATTTTATGGTAGCGAAGCTTTGCTATATCAAAATCATCTTTACCTATCCCACACCCTAAAGCGATCAACAATGTTCCGATTTGCTCCGAGCTTAAAATTCTATCAAACCGGGCACGTTCAACATTTAAAATCTTACCTCGTAAAGGCAAAATAGCCTGTGTTTTTCTATCTCTGGCTTGTTTTGCTGACCCGCCCGCAGAGTCGCCCTCCACTACAAAGATCTCTGACAATGCAGGATCATTTACCTGACAATCAGCCAACTTCCCGGGTAGAGATGATATTTCTAGTGCGTTTTTTTTACGAGTCATTTCTCGAGCTTTTTTAGCAGCTTCTCTAGCGCGACAAGCCTCTATTATTTTATCAACAATCATTCGCGCATCTGATGGATTTTCGGCTAAAAACGCGCTTAAAACCGTAGAAATAGCCTGATCAACTATTTTTTTCACTTCACTAGAAACAAGTTTTTCTTTTGTTTGAGACGAGAACTTTGGATCTGATATTTTAACCGAAACTATCGCGGTCAAACCTTCTCGCGCATCATCTCCAGTAGGCTCTAGTTTTATTTTTTTCAGAAACCCTTCGTTTTCCATATAGGCATTGATTGTTCTGGTTAAGCCGCTTTTAAATCCATTCAAGTGAGCTCCGCCGTCACGCTGAGGGATGTTATTTGTAAAACAATAAAGATTTTCGGTATAACTGTCACTCCATTGGAAAGCAACCTCCACTAGCGCTTCTTCATCTTGAACTGTTGCGTGAATAACGGTTTTATGGAGGACATGCTTGGCCTGACTTAAGTATTGAATAAAACCAGGCAACCCCCCTTGGTGATCAAATGTTATAGCGGTGGCATTTATTTTATCCTCAAAAGATATAATAATGCCTGCGTTTAAAAAGGCCAGCTCTCTTAATCTCTTTTCAATAATGGCAGGCTCAAACGTTATATTAGAAAAAATATCCGATGAGGGGTAGAACCTAACATAAGTACCCGTTTGATCGGTGGGTTCACAGCGCTTCAAACAGCCCTGAGGATCGCCTTCCCTATATTGTTGGCGCCAAACAAACCCATCTCTTTTGATGACCAAATCTAGAACTGAACTCAAGGCGTTAACAACGGAGATACCCACTCCATGTAGTCCCCCTGAAACCTTATAAGAATTATCATCAAATTTCCCACCGGCATGCAAAACAGTCATAATCACTTCGGCTGCTGATCTTTGTTCTTCAGCATGAATATCAACAGGTATTCCTCGGCCGTCGTCTTCAACACTAACCGATCCATCTTTGTGCAAAGTTACTGTGATTTTTTTACAGTGACCTGCCAGCGCTTCATCAATAGAATTATCAACCACCTCAAAGACCATGTGATGCAAGCCTGATCCATCATCGGTATCGCCAATATACATCCCTGGTCTTTTTCGTACCGCTTCCAACCCTTTCAGAACACGAATACTTGATGAATTATAGTTTTGATTAGATTGATTAGACAATGTTCTACTTCCACTAAGATTTCTTCTAAATACATAGTGTATCACAGCTTAACCCATCATTCGACTAAAGCGGTTAAGTTTTTAACAAGACCCTAGCACCGTTATAAACGTAAAGGCATAACAACATAAAACCCAGGCCCATCATAAGTCAAAACCACCCCTTTTGAGTCGTCCTGTAAAGAAATCCAGAAAAATTTGGATTTTGTTGCATGTATAAAATCACTCAAATAATTAATGTTAAGACCTATTTTTAATGCCGGTGAAACTCCACTTTGTATGGGCAACGCTACAAGCACCTGTTCATTTTCATTGTTTATTCCTTTTATTTCAACAGTCTTCTCTGAAAAAGTTAATAAAACCCCTCTGTCTTTACTAGACAATATCGGCTGTATCAGTCCTAGCCCTTGTCTGAGTTGATCTCTGTCTAGTTGTATTTTATATGGTAAATCTTTTGGCAAGACTCGCTTATAATCAGGATACTTGCCCTCAATAAGCTTACATGAAAATGCTAGTTCATTTATTTGAACCGCAAGTAACTGAGGATAAAAAACAAGATCAACCTCTTCATCTACTTGCTCTAATAATTTCGAGAGCTCAAGGATCGCCCGTCTGGGAACGATAGCTGTTAAACGCTGATTGGCGCCGGGCATGAGAGAGCAAGTTAGGTTTGTGCAAGCAAGTCTATGCCCATCAGTAGCCACCAGCGTAAGCTCTTGTCCCTCGATCTGAAACAAAAGTCCATTCAGGTAATACCGTATATCTGCTATCGCCATAGCATAGCTAATTGAGTCTATTGCCTGCCTGAGTAGTCTTTGATTGATCTTTATACTCATAATCTCTCGACAATCACCAGATAGTTGGGGGAACTTCGCAGCATCAAAAGAGGAGAGTTCTAATTTTGATTCGGGTGTGGTTAAAACAACCCTTCGATCCTCTATGGTAAAGTTTAAAGTGGCCTCTTCGCCTAACGCTCGACAAAAATCATATATTTTCTTTGCGGGCAAGGTTAGCGCTATTTCTTGATCTAAATCAACGTCAATATTTTTTTTTACTTGAACCTGAACCTCTAAGTCACTACCAATAATAGTTAAAATTCCTGTTTTACTTAACCTGATTAAACAGTTTGATAGTATTGGATGTATTTGTTTTTTGTCAACGGATCCAATAACTTTACTTAAAGCATCGATTAGAATTCGTTTTTTTATGATAAATCGCTGCATAGTAAAATTCCTTAATGAGAAAGCTGCCTTATTAGCATATTATATTCTTTTGCAACGTCAGCGTCATTTTCACGCAAGAGATCTATTTTCCTGCAAGCGTGCATGATAGTTGTATGATCTCTTCCACCAAAAGCTCTTCCTATTTCCAAAAGGGATAAAGATGATAAATCTCTGCACAGCGCTATTGCTAAATGCCGGGGCCAAGCAAAGCGCTTTTGCCTGCTTGGCGATAAAAGCTGATCTATCGAGATCCGGAAATGATCTGAAACCACTTGTACAATATTGCTAAAGCTAGTCAAACGCTCTTGAGCCGCTACAATATCTTTGAGGGCTCGTTGCGTTAACTCTATCGATATTGCGCGAGACATAAACCGAGCATGGGCAATAACCCGCTTTAAAGCTCCTTCAAGCTCTCTAATATTTGAACGGACATTCTGTGCTATATAAAAAGCAACTTCCGAAGTCAAATCTATTTTCATTATTTCTCCTTTTTTCAACAAGATAGCTACCCTGGTTTCTAGATCGGGGGGATCGACAGCTACTGTCAAACCAGAACCAAATCTTGATTTGAGACGATCAGCAATACCGCCAAGATCTTTAGGAAAACGATCGCTTGTTAAGATGATCTGTTGTTTCATCTCAACTAAATTGTTGAATGTGTAGAAGAATTCTTCTTGGGATCTTTCTTTCCCTGCAAAAAATTGAATATCATCAATCATTAAAATATCAATAGTGCGGTAAGATGTTTTAAAGTCATCTAGTGTATTTGACTGAATAGCTTTTACCATATCAGCAACGAATCGCTCGGAGTGTAAATAACGAACGTTTAGGTGCGGCTTAGTTTCTTTGATTTTATTACCAATCGCTTGCATCAAATGAGTTTTGCCAAGGCCAACCCCCCCGTAAAGGAATAACGGATTATAGGCTATTCCTGGGGATTGAGCCACCTGTTCTGCGGCCGCCTCTGCCAATTGATTGGATTTTCCTATAACAAAATTGATAAAAGTAAATTCAGGATTAAGCTCATTAGCCATCGGATCTGGTGGCGTACTATCGAGCCGAGCAAGAAGATTGCTTGAAGAAAAGTTAATTTTATTGTTAGAAGGCTGTGGGATTGATTCATCACCAATAATGAAAATCTTTAATGCTTTAATTTTATCCGGATAATTTTCTTTAAAAAATGATTCGATAAGTAGAAGATAAGAAGATCTCAGCTCTTCCATCACTATTCGATTAGGAGCGCCAAGTAATATGGTTTGACCAATTTGCTGAACCTGTAAAGGACAAATCCATGATGTAAAGGCTGTGGTCGGAATAACTTCTTGAAGATAATCAAGGCACTGATTCCATAAGCTAGCTTGATCAAAATTCATTATACTTGCAAAACCTCTATATAAAACGCTTGTGAAATAACTTATTTAAGCATGCAAAAACGACCATGTGCACAGTTTAAGCTGAAGTTAGAAAAATTTCAACGTAAATGTGGATAAGTCTGTGGATTTCATGTGGACAACGTGTGGATAACTTGAAAAGATCCTATTGTTAGCCAGTTAGCTTAATCTTATCCACATTTTATCCACATACTTCTCCACAGACTTATCCACAGGCTAGAGTTTTGATTTTTAATAAAAAAATCGAGTTATCCACAGAAAACCGGGTCCTATATAAATAATATATATATAATTATGATCTAGAGATATAGACTCTTAGATTTATTATTAGTTTGTATATATATATTGTTAATAAAAAGCTCATTTTTTGATCAGTTACCGCAAAAACCAAAGATCCCAAGCTTTTTTTCAACAAGCCTTCTTTTTTCGGAAGGAAAACTATTTCTTTTTAACTGGGTTTTGCTACAATAGGTGGAGTTATTAATTATACGGCGTATTTCTCCAGGATTTTTATTATGAGCGTAACAACAGCAAAAAAAACAAACATAAAACAAATTAAAAAACATGGCTTTAGAGCAAGAATGAAAACCAAAGACGGTAGAGCAGTTTTAAGCGCAAGACGAGCCAAAGGAAGAAAAAGCCTTACTGTTTCTTCGTAAATCGATAGAAAAATCAACTTAATGATGTTCTTCAAATACTAAAAAATCAGGTTAAAAAGCTAATTATTAGCCTTTGACAGATAACTTTACAATAAAGCCACTATGAAAACTCAATCGCGCTGGCAATCGCTTATCGATAATAAAAATTATACGGCAGCACTAAAAACTAAGCCATTACGCTTTGGTTTTTTTGAAGTCTATAAAACACAGGCGATTGATGGGTCGGTCAGAAAAATAGGGTTTATTTTGTCAAAAAAAAATATTCCCTTGTCAGTATTGAGAAGTAAAATAAAAAAATTATCTCATGAAACTGTTCGTAAATTATCAATATCGGTCGATGGTTTTATCATCATCATCAAAGTGAAAAACCTAATAACAAAAAAAAACTTTGAGCAGCAGAAATTGATTTTACTATCTGGACTAAGTCGTTTGTGACATCCACGAGCAACAATGTTTTAGAGTTAGCCAAATTAAAGATTTTTAAGCTTGTATAAAGTATAATAGATCTTTGTATCTTATATGAATCACAGCGCATTCTTTGTAAAATAATTATATTAATAAAGAAATTAACTATACAAACAGAAGCTGTGAAAATGTTGTTTTTATAATTAGGGTCATCAAGATGAGTAAAGAAACACAAAACCTTCTTATTATTTTTTTATTAACATTCTTTACAATGCAATTTGTTCAGTTTTATTTTACAAAAGAGATCGACCCAAAAGGATCGGAGCTCAAATACAAGGATGACAATCAAACCCCAGCAGACTTAGTGAACAAACCAGCGTCTTTTAACACGTTTTTGATGGGACCTTATCTTCTTGATTTTGAAAAAAACACAGGACAGCTCGTTAACTTAAAGCTAAATGACTACTATGCTTTTCCTGATAAAAAAAACAATATTACTACCCTTTTTAAAGAATTATCTCAAGAGCAAGTTTTATACAGCGATCTTCTTTTTATCTCTAAAGAAAACAATCAAGCATCAAAAGTAGAATATGGCAAAATAACTTTTCTTTACAACGAAAAAGACCAAACATTAATAGTCAGGAAAGAAGCAGCCAATGTCTCTGTAGAGGACATATACAGCGTAGATCCTCAGCGACCTTACTCTTTGCTTAAAAACATTATGATCAAAAGTCAAGACCATGAAAAAGCTTATTTATATACGGAGTTTAAAAACACCCGCTTTTCCTTGATTCCTGGAACAGAAGAAGGCTCAAGAATGTTTCAAGGAGCGTCTTTTCACACAGATAATTTGAAGTATAAAAAAATTGCTTTTAAGCAATTTGCTACAAACTCTTTCTCGCAAGAGGCAGATAAGAATGCTTGGTTTGGTATTTCGCAGCGATACTTTGTTAGTGCGATTGCACCAGAATATCCTGGAAAATTCTACACAAAATTTCTGGCAAATAACCAATCATGTATCGCAGGACATTTGTCACAGGAATTGAGCTTAAAAGCACAAGAGCCTCTCGTTCTTAAGCAAAGAATTTACAGCGGGCCAGAACAGAAAGAATATTTACAATCCTTTGCCCCCGCTTTAGAGTTCGTTGTTGATTATGGGTTCTTTTGGCCTATTTGCTCACTGATTTTAACGGTACTAGTATATATTAATGGTTTTATTAACAACTGGGGTCTGTCTATTATTTTAGGCACAATAGCCATTCGGTTACTGCTAATTTTCTTGACAATAAAACAAAGCCATAATTTAAAAAAAATGCAAGCAATTCAACCCAAGCTAGAGGCAATCAAAAAAAATTACAATGGTGATCAAGCCGGATTTACTCAGGAGGTGTTGGCTATTTATAAAGCGGAAAACCTCAACCCGTTAACAAGTCTTTTATCAACAATCATGGCTCCTATTATTCAAATACCGATATTTATTGCTTTTTATAGTGTTTTGATGGAAACAGTTGCTTTGAGACAAGCGCCCTTTTTTGGATGGATAGTCGATTTATCCGTTAAAGATCCCTATTATATTATCCCTGTTCTTGTAGCGGGAACAGCGTATGTTCAGCAATTAATAAGCCCTAAACCCCAAGATGAAGCCATGGCTTTTTTCATGAAGATGATGCCAATACTTTTAGGGTTATTTTGCATCCAATTACCATCAGGACTAGGTTGTTACTGGGCGACTAATAATATAATTTCTATTATTCATACCTGGAAAATGCAAAGTGGCACGATTACTCGCTCAGCTTAATCATACTATTGTTGCATTAGCTACGCCCGCTGGTCGGGCGGGGGTCAGCATTATTCGATTAAGCGGGGCTTCAAGCCTAGATATGGCTCAAAAAATAGCGCCAAACTTTAAGAGAGAAGCACAAAAAATTATGCTGGTGGATTGTTATGATAGCGACAGTCACCTTATTGACAAAGCCTTGCTAGTTTACTTTAAGGGACCAAACTCTTTAACAGGCGAAGACGTTGTGGAGTTTCAATGTCATGGTAGCCCTGTTATTGTTGAGGCGATTATTCAGGCGTGTCTCAAGCAGGGTGCAAGGCTTGCTGGACCAGGAGAGTTTCTCCAACGAGCATTCGTTAATCAAAAATATGATTTAACTGAAGTCGAAGCTGTTGCGGCTTTGATCAACGCAAAAACACGTCAAGCTGCTCGAGCCAGCCTACAAGTTGCTTCCGGCCGGTTGGGTTTTTTTGTTAAAAGCAGTCACGACAAATTGATGGAAATACGAGTATTACTTGAATCGACCCTCGATTTTTCAGAAGAAGAGGTAGGTGATTTTCTTTTAGAAAAAGCCCTTCATCTGTTAGAAGACCTTATTTGTTCGGTTAGAAATGTAGTTCAGACATCTTCTGGCGTGATTAAATTACATACAGGCTTAGATGTTTGCTTTATTGGACCGCCAAATGCTGGCAAGTCTTCTTTATTAAACCATCTTGCTCAAGATGACATTGCTATTGTTCATGAAATAGCAGGAACAACTAGAGATACGTTAAAAGCAGAAATTACTGTTGCAGGAATACCAATAACTCTTATAGATACTGCTGGTTTACGCAAAACAACTTGTGCTGTTGAGCAGGCGGGGATTGAAAAAGGAAGAAAACAAGCTGGCTATTCATCCGTAGTTATATATTTAATACCTTACGGCGAAGAAATCGATCCAGATCATCTTGTTTTTCTAAGATCGCTCAATGTTATTAAAATTCTCTTGGTTAATAAAATAGATCTTTTTAATATTCAGCCCTACTCTAGAAATCATTTGGATTTTGATGTTGAAGTAGGAGTTTCCGTTTTAAAACGATCTGGTATCGACCAGCTCATTGCTTTTTTTGAAAAAACATTTATTGGGGAGTGGTCTGAAGAAACTCCTTTTGTTGCGAATATTCGCCAACTTAATGTAATTAAAGACTTTCTTGATCTTCTTGAGGAATCGAGAGATACTATTCTTCGCGCGGAAATCGCGGCCGACTTATTGGCAGAGGCTAATAAAGTGATTGGAACCTTAACAGGCGAGCACACAACAGAAGAACTGTTGGGTCAAATCTTTTCCACATTTTGCATAGGTAAATAAAAACTGTTCATGATCAAGTATTTTAAGAGATATGATGTAATTGTCGTAGGAGGTGGTCACGCTGGTGTTGAAGCGGCAATGTCTTGTGCACGCTTGGGGGCTAATGCTTTGCTGATTACCCAAAATATTGAAACAATAGGTCAAATGTCCTGCAACCCGGCCATAGGTGGAGTTGGAAAAGGTCATCTTGTAAAAGAAATAGATGCTCTTGATGGTATAATGGCAAGGGCTGCCGATCATGCTGGTATTCATTTTAAAACACTCAATGCGAGCAAAGGGCAAGCAGTTCAGTCTACACGAGTTCAGGCAGATAGACAGCTTTACAAGCAATTTGTGCGCCAAACCGTCGAATCTGAAAAAAACCTTGATATTATGCAGCAGGATGTTGAAGACTTGATCTTAAATGGAGTGACTGTAGAGGGCGTTATTACCAATATGCATTTGGCGATTTATGCACCGAGAGTTATTTTAACTACAGGCACTTTTCTGGGTGGAAAGTTGTTTTCTGGCCAAACAGTCTTAAGCGGAGGTCGAGCTGCGGAGGCTCCATCAATAAAACTTGCTCAAAGACTGCGAGCTTTACCTTTTAACATAGGCCGTCTGAAAACAGGAACACCAGCTCGGCTCGATAAAAGAACACTAGATTACACTGTTTTTCAAGAGCAAAATGGAGATGAAATCATCACCCCTTTTTCTTTTATAGGATCAATAGAAAATCTTCCAGATCAAACATCTTGTTTTATAACCCATACCACTGAAGAAACATTCAATATTGTTAAAAAAAACCTTCATTTGTCTGCAATGTATTGTGGTCAAATAGAAGGCAAAGGGCCTCGTTACTGCCCATCCTTTGAAGATAAGGTGGTAAGATTTTCAGATAAAAAAACACATCAGGTCTTTATCGAGCCAGAAGGGTTGAATTTACAAGAAATTTACCCCAATGGTATTTCAACTTCTTTGCCGATAGAAATACAGCTGCCTTTTATTCGCTCTATCAAGGGCTTTGAAAAAGCTCTTATCACTCGCTTTGCTTATGCCGTCGAGTATGATTATATTGACCCCAGAGATCTGCATCCGACTTTGGAAACAAAACATATTAATGGATTATATTGTGCCGGACAAATCAACGGGACAACAGGGTATGAAGAGGCTGGCGCCCAAGGGTTGTTGGCAGGTATTAATGCTATTTTAAGCTTGGATAAGCGTTCATTTATTCCTTTGAGAAGCGATTCTTATTTGGGTGTAATGATTGACGATTTAACAACTTATGGAACGATAGAGCCTTATAGAATGTTCACCTCGCGCGCTGAATATCGCTTATTACTGAGAGAAGATAATGCTGATGCTCGGTTGACCCCAAAAGGCATATCAATGGGGCTGGTTGGATTAGATAGGGCACGTCGTTATGATGTTAAAATGAAGCGAATAGCTGAAATCAAGCATATTTTAAGCGAATTGAGACCATATCAAGATGAAGATTTTTCGGCTCTTTGCACAGCAGTGTCCTTTGATGTAAAAGAACAAAGATCAATCTTATCCTTGCTTTCTAAGCCACAGCTCTCTAATAATGTTATTTTTGATCTCTTGTGCAAAAAAAGAATCATTCAAGAAAATGAATTAACTTTATTTAAAACGATAGCGGCAGATGAATCCTATGCCGGGTATATTAACAAGCACCTAGAAGAAATAGAGAAAGTTAGAAAAAACGAAACTCTGTTGATTGATTTTTCTTTTGATTTTCAAAGCATTAAGGGTTTGTCAAACGAAATCCTAGAAAAATTATCAACAACCAAACCGCAGACTTTGGGACAGGCTAGTCGTATTCCAGGGATGACCCCCGCGGCATTATCTTTGTTGTTGGTTCATTTAAAGAAAAAGGAAAAAACAGATGTTTGATCCATCATTTAAGCAGGCCTGTTTAAAACTAGGACTAGAAAGTAAAATCGATCTTTTTGAGAAATATATAAATATTATTTTGTACTGGAATCAACAGCTGAATCTTGTTGGCCGTCAGCAAACAGTTGAGCGGATACATCATCATCATTTACTAGACAGCTTAATTCTGACTCCATTATTAAAAGAGTTTACTGAAGTATGTGATGTTGGTAGTGGAGCCGGTTTTCCTGCCCTATGTTGGGCTATAGCTAGAGATGACTTTCAGGTTACTCTTGTTGAAAAAAGTCCGAAAAAAGCCTCTTTTTTGACATGTGCTGTGGAAGAGCTAAACTTGACGAGTCGAGTAAAAGTTCTGTGCGAACGAGTAGAGCAGATTCAATTAAAGAGCAAGCTTATTAGTTGTCGTGCATTAACAAGCATAAGCGATTTTCTAAAAATCACCGATCACTTAGGCTCTCCAGATTCTAAATGGTGGTTGTTAAAAGCTAAAAACGAAACGATTGATCAGGAGCTTGTTTGCGTTGATCAATCAAAATGGTCTGTAACAATCTCCCCTTTAATTCACCCGACTCAAGATGTTACTCGAAACTTGGTAGAGGTTCGACGCAAAAAGTAATAAAAATGGATTGACAAGGAGGTCGCCGTGGCACGAATTATATCTGTAGCGAATCACAAAGGCGGTGTCGGAAAGACTACTTGCGCCGTTAATTTGGCCTGGGAGTTTTCAAGAAAAAAGCGATTGTTACTGATAGACGCGGATCCTCAAGGAAACTCTACTACGCATCTAGGCCTCATTAAGCATGAACAACCAATATCTTTACTCGATGTTTTGACAGAAAAACATTCCGTTGTTGAGGCAATCACTCCTATCGACTCGAATCTTTCAATAATCACTGCAAAACCAAGTTTGCATTATGTTCATCTTGATCACCATAGAGTTCTTGAGCAGGCGATAAGATCAGTCGTCGATGACTATGATATTATTTTAATTGATTGCGCCCCTTCAATGTCTGTCCTTACAATTAATTGTTTTTTTGTTTCCAATTATTTAATTACCCCTATAGAAAATGGATTTTTAGCCTTAGAAGGGTTAAATGATTTATTAATGACTATTCAAGACATCAATAATAATTATGCCGCTTCTTTGGAGTTATTAACGATTGTGCCTAACATGGTTGATTGGCGTAACAGATTAACACATGAAATTTTTGCGCAATTAAAACGACATTTTCCTGGACAGCTAGCAAAAACATCGATTCCTCGTAATATTCGTCTTGCAGAGGCACCATCTCATGGAGTGCCTATAGCCGTTTATGACCCTCTTTGTGCTGGTGCATTAGCTTTTGAGCAATTGGCAAAAGAATTACTAAAAAAATTATCACTGCTAAAACAAAAAGAAAAAGCTTAAGTCAAAACAAGAGGTACATAGAAATGCTAAAAAATAAAAGTCTGGGCAAGAATATGGATCGCCTTTTTAAATCCAAGGACAGCGCCAAAATTCTAGGGGGATTTATTGCTGAGGCTAATCACGAATCAGTTAAAATGATATCATTAGAACATATTCATCCCTCAGTCCATCAACCTCGCACAGAATTCGATGATTTAAAAATTCAGGAACTAGCAAATTCAATAAAAAATCAAGGAGTGATTCAGCCGATTATCTTAAAAGCAGATAATCATGGCGCTTATGTTATTATTGCTGGAGAGCGTCGCTACAGGGCCGCTAGAGAAGCTGGATTAACAAAGATCCCGGCAATAATAAGAAGTTATTCCGAAAAAGAAGCATCTTTTGTAGCACTTGTAGAAAATATTCAAAGAGAAGATTTAAATCCTATAGATAAAGCTGAAGCTTTATCAAGAATCATTGCTGAGTACAGATTGAAACAACAAGAACTTGCTCAAGTTCTAGGTATGTCACGCTCTCAACTTACAAATACATTAAGATTGTTAAAAGTTGATGAATCTGTACGCATTGCATTATATAATAAATTAATCACCGAAGGGCATGCAAAAGTTTTGGCGGGACTTCCTTTAGAGGATCAGTCTTTTTACTGTCAAAAAATAGAGCAAAAAGGCCTTTCTGTGAGACAATTAGAAGATTTAGTTTTAAAAAACAAAACACACCAATCAGAAGATCAGCTTGTTTGTGCAAAACAGACTCGCAATAACAGCACGTATTTTGATAAGCTGAAACGATTGATGGAAGAATTCTTTTTGACAAAAGTCGATCTTTCCGACAATGGAAAAGGGAAGGGAAAAGTTGTTTTTTATTACGATTCATATGAAGAGCTGAATGGGTTAATAGACAAGATGGCTATTGAAAAAGAAATGTTTTAGTTAAGGAATTATGTATCAACCTTTATTTGTTTTATTTTGTTTATTAATACTGAATATTATTGCTGGATTAGAATCAATAAAAAAAACAATTGACAATCCTCATCGAGCACCCAAAATTTTGATTTTTTTATTTATAAAAAGGTTGGTATTTTGTGGAGTTTCTATTATTTTAGCAAAAAAACATCTTTTAAATGAAAAAGAACTTTTGATTTTTTTCTTGGGTTTCGGTATTGTTATGTTCTCGTCAAATATTATTGCTGAAAAGTTAAAATTTTTTATAGGTGAAAATTCATGAACGCAAGTGAATATGTCTTGCATCATTTAACAAATACTCAAATAGGCACTGGCGGTTTTTGGACTATTAATCTTGATTCTGTCATCGTTACCCTATTGCTTGGAGTACTTTTCATCACACCAATGCTTTTTGTTTTAAGAGCAGCAACAATTAGACCCAGTTTTTGGCAAAACTTCTTTGAAATGATTTTTGAGTTTGTTTCTAATGAAGCGAAAAGTAATTGTCCAAGCTACGTTGATATTATAGGGCCTTTTGCATTAACCATTTTTTTGTCAGTGTTGTGCATGAATGCTATGGACCTGATACCTGTTGATAGCGGCTATTTAATAGCAAAGCTTTTTAACTTGCATTCTAATTTTAAACTAGTTCCAACAACAGATCTAAATGTTACTATGGGGTTGGCTTTATTTACGTTTGTTTGGATTAATGTTACGATTATCAGAATTAATGGGCTTATGCATTACATTACAGGTTTTTTTACCCACCCATTTGGCCCGTATTTATTTCCAGCAAATTTTTTGTTCAGAATTGTAGAAGAGCTTTCAAAAACATTTTCCTTGGCTATGCGACTTTTTGGTAATATTTTTGCAGGAGAATTGGTTTTTATCTTATTGGCAATGTCACCGCTTTATATACAAGTACCATCTGTACTTTTATGGAGCATATTTCATATTTTAATTATATTTTTACAAGCTTTTATTTTTATGATGTTATCCATCATAAATTTTGGTCTTGCAGCAGAACATTGATAGAGGAGTTAGAAAATGGCAGAACAAGTAGCACAAGTAGTAGCACAATTAATTGCACAGTTAAATAGCAATATTGCATTTGCATCAGCATTAATGGTCACTCTTCCTGCGATGACAGCATCAATCGGGGTGGCAATGTTGGGATCAAAATACCTGGAGTCTGTCGCTAGACAGCCTGAAGCAGCAGCAGTATTAACATCAAGAATGTTTGTTCTTGCAGGTATGATAGATGGAATAGCCATTATTAGTATTGGTGTAGGAATGGCATTAATCTTTACGAACCCATTTTTAAATTCTCTTCTAATGGCTTTAGGCTGATCGATTGTTCATGATAAAGAGGGAAACAGCATGGATTTAAATGCCACGATCTTGTGTGAATTTTTAGTTTTTGCTCTTTTTTATGGAATAGTGCAGAAAAAAATCTGGCCAGGTTTTCGACAAATCTTAAATCAGCGCCAAGCTCATATTTCAGCTGGCTTAGAATCTGCTGTTAAGGGTCATAAAATTCTTGAAGACGCTAGACAACAGGCTGCTGCTATTTTAAAGGAAGCGATGAGCGAAGCGCAGAAAATTCTTGATCAGGCGCAAGAAAATGCAACCCGCTTAAATGAAGGAGCCATTGAAGAAATTAATCAACTTAGAATAGCAGCCCAAAAGCAAGCTATCGAAGAGCATGACAATTTAAAAAAGAAATTTCTCATAGAGGCTAAAAGTCATTATGTGGAGATTGCTTCAGCGATGTGTTCGTTTGTATTAAACAATCCTGAAAACGATGCCAATAATAAAGCTCTCTTTCAACAAGCATTAGTAAAATTGAATTCTGTTTAAGGAAAAATACATGTCCTCATCTCATTTTTCTTACGCTAAAGCTATTGGGCATGATTGTACGACTTTAAATGACCAAAAAAAGTGGCTTCTGTTTTTAGAAAATCTTGTTGTTATGATAGGCAATAAAGATTTTAATCGATTTTATTTTGATCCGCAGATTGCGTTAGATAATAAGATTGCTTTAATACTTAAAGTAGCAGAGCCCGATAGCTTAGAAAAAGAGAACTTTGTTAAAATAATTATAAAAAAACAAAAAACCAAACAAGTAAAGCTGATTTTAACTGCATTAAGAGCTTATTTTGCTGAAAAAAACAATGTGTTGAATGGTACGGTGCTAACATCTACTCCTCTTACATCTGAAGCAATTAACACTCTTGAGAATTTCTTGGAAAAACAATACAAAAAATCCGTTTTTTTGACACAAAAAATAGGTGCCGTCGTTGGCATTAAAATTCAAGTCGAAAATGATGAAATTAATTATACCGCAACATATTTAATTCAACGGTTAGCTACATTATTAAAACGAGGTTCGATCTATGACGCTTAATGCTACTGAAATTTCAACGATCATTCAGAAACAGTTGCATGATTTAAAACTTGATATAGAGTTAACTCATACTGGCACCGTGGTCTCTGTTGCAGATGGCATTTGCCGCATTAATGGATTAGATCGCGCAATGCAAGGTGAAAAGCTCGATTTTGGTAATAATATTTTTGGTTTAGCCCTTAATTTAGAGCGTGGGAGTATCGGGGCAGCCATACTAGGATCAGCGTCCTCTTTAAAAGAGGGAGATAAGGTACTTGCCACAGGATTGGTCCTCAGCGTGCCTGTGGGAGAAGAGCTACTCGGAAGAGTTGTTAATGCTTTAGGTGAACCTATCGATGGTGCAGGGCCTATTTTAACAAAAACAACTTCGCCTATCGAAAAAGTTGCTCCGGGCGTCATTGACAGGATCTCTGTCTCACAGTCTATGGCTACGGGTATCAAAGCTATCGATACAATGGTGCCTATTGGCCGAGGGCAGAGAGAGCTTATTATTGGTGATAGACAGGTTGGAAAAACAGCTATTGCGATTGATGCCATTATTAATCAAAAAAATACTGGTGTTAAGTGTATTTACGTAGGCATTGGTCAAAAAAACTCGACAATTGCAAATATTGTTCGTAAATTGCAAGAACATGGAGCAATGAGCTATACAATCGTTGTGAATGCTTCAGCCTCTGAATCCGCGGCTCTCCAATATGTTGCACCGTATGCTGGGTGTGCAATGGGCGAATTTTTTAGGGATCGTGGAGAAGACGCCCTTATTATTTATGACGACTTAACGAAACACGCTTGGGCGTATAGGCAGATATCATTATTATTGCGACGACCACCAGGCAGAGAAGCCTATCCTGGAGATATCTTTTATCTTCACTCTCGTTTGTTGGAAAGAGCTGCTCGCGTTAATGAAGGATATATTACTCGCTTAACGAATGGTGCTGTTACAGGAAAGACAGGCTCATTAACAGCCTTGCCTATTATTGAAACACAAGCTGGCGATGTTTCTGCTTTTGTGCCCACAAATGTCATTTCCATTACTGATGGCCAAATCTTTTTAGAAACCGATTTATTTAATGCGGGTGTTCGCCCTGCAATTAATGCAGGTCTTTCTGTTTCAAGAGTTGGTGGCGCTGCTCAAACACATATTATTAAAAAGTTAGGCTCAAAAATTCGTTTAACTTTAGCTCAGTTTAGAGAGTTAGCTGCGTTTTCACAATTTGCTGCTGAGCTTGATGATACAACCAAAAAGCAACTTGATAGAGGCTATCGCGTTGTCGAGATTCTTAAGCAACCACAATATCATCCTCAAACAGTGAGTCAAATTAGTTTACTCATGATCGCCATAGAAGAAGGTTTTTTTGACACTATCGAATTGAAAAAAATCTCATTGATTTCTAGAGAACTATTAGAATTTGCTCGTCAAAACTACGGGTCTTTACTGGAAGAAATTGATTCTTACCCTGTATTGACAGAGTCGGTTGATGTAAAACTTAAAGAGTTATTAAACAATGCAAAAGCTCGAGGAATAGCTTAATGAGCGTGGCAAAAGAGATTCGTTCTAAAATAAAATCGATTGAAAGCACGAAAAAAATCACTCATGCGATGGAGTTAGTTGCTGCATCAAAAATGAAAAAATCTCAGGCAATGATGCATGCAGCTCGTCCTTTCGCTTTGAAAATCAAAGAAGTTCTTTGCCATCTTGTTGCTAGTCCTCGTCAATACACCCATCCTTTTTTAGAAGAAAGGACAATAAAAAAAGCAGTATATGTAGTTATTTCGTCTAAAAGAGGATTGTGTGGAGGATTAAACGTTAATCTTTTTAAAAGTATTTTAAATGATATACGATTGAAAAAAAAACAAAATATAGAGCCTGTTCTTTGTTTGGTGGGTACTAAGGCGATTAATTTTTTTAAAAAAATTAATGTACAGTCAATAGCTGTTTTAGAGCCTGATACAGATATTCCCTCAATGAATGAATTAATAGGACTTATAGGGGTAGCTTTGCGTTCTTTTGAAAATAAAGATGTTGACGCGCTCTACCTTTGTTACAATAATTTTGAAAACTCTCTTGTATATCAGCCAACTGTAGAGCGGCTGTTGCCTTTTAATCTTGAGGGCATGCGACAAGAAAATATTCAAGAGTATTTATATGAAGAAGATCCCTTGCTTGTACTAGATATGTTTTTAACGAGATATATCGAAGCAATTATTTATCAATCAATTTTAGAAAATTATACTAGTGAACAAGCAGCGCGCATGGTGGCTATGAAATCAGCCACTGATAATGCGACAACGCTTATCGATGATTTAAAGCTTGTTTATAACAAAGCTCGACAGGCGGCTATTACTCGCGAAATCACTGAAATAGTAAGTGGCGCTGCCGCGCTCAATTAACAGGAGAAAAAATATGTCATCTTATGGTCTCATTCGAGAGATTATTGGAGCTGTTGTCGATGTCGAATTTGAACTAGACAATGTTCCTCGTGTTTATTATGCCCTGAAAGTGATCGATGCTAATCTTATTCTTGAAGTTCAGCAACAACTTGGAGATGGTCTTGTCCGAGCTATCGCTTTGGGTGCAACTGAAGGTTTACAGCGCGGTCTTAAAGTATTAAATACTCAACAAACGATACACGTTCCGGTTGGAAATCAAACTTTAGGGCGTGTTATGAATGTCTTAGGGGATCCTATTGATCAGCAAGGACCAATTGAAGCTCCATTACGTTCAATTCATCAAGACGCTCCTCCGTATGAAGATTTAACCGCTTCTACAGAAATTTTTGAAACAGGTATTAAAGTTATCGACTTAATAAGCCCTTTTATAAAAGGCGGAAAGATAGGATTATTTGGTGGTGCGGGCGTTGGTAAGACTGTGAACATGATGGAGCTTATTCGCAATATTGCTATTAAACATCAGGGCTATTCTGTTTTTGCAGGTGTTGGGGAACGGACGCGAGAAGGGAATGATTTTTACAACGAAATGAAAGAATCTAATGTGTTAGATAAAGTAGCCCTTGTTTATGGTCAAATGAATGAACCACCAGGGTGTAGACTGCGAGTAGCATTAACTGGTTTGACTATTGCTGAAAATTTTAGAGATCAAGGTAAAGATGTATTAGTGTTTATAGATAATATATACCGCTACACTTTGGCTGGCACAGAAGTATCAGCATTATTAGGACGTATGCCTTCTGCTGTAGGTTATCAGCCGAACTTAGCGGAAGAAATGGGCCAATTACAAGAACGTATTACCTCAACAAAGAATGGCTCAATAACCTCTATTCAAGCCGTTTATGTTCCTGCTGATGATTTAACCGATCCTTCTCCTGCAACGACATTTGCTCATTTAGATGCTACAGTTGTATTATCACGGCAAATAGCAGAATTAGGCATTTACCCGGCGGTAGATCCTTTAGACTCAACATCTCGGCAGCTAGACCCATTAGTCGTCGGTACAGAGCATTATGAAGTTGCTCGTTCTGTACAAAGAGTTTTACAGCGATATAAAGAATTGAAAGATATTATTGCGATTCTGGGTATGGACGAACTTTCTGATGAAGATAAGCTTATTGTGGCAAGAGCGCGTAAGATACAACGTTTCTTATCGCAGCCATTTTTTGTTGCTGAAGTTTTTACAGGATCTACCGGAAAATATGTGCCTGTAAGTGAAACGATCGCTAGTTTCAAATCTATTTTAAATGGTGAGTGCGATCATTTGCCAGAGCAAGCATTTTATATGGTTGGTAATTTGGAAGAGGTGTATGTTAAAGCCCATGCGCTTCAACAGGCTACAATCAAGGAGTCTTAATGGCTAATGTTTTTACGCTGAACATTCTTTCGGTCGACGGACTTATTTATTCAGGGACAACAGTGACGTTTGTAAAGTTTACAACCCTTTCTGGAGAGTTAGGGATAATGGCTAACCATATCCCTTTTTTAACTATTTTAAAAGCGGGTCTAGTGATCTATGAAGGCGTCCATGATAATGGCGTTCTTTTTGTTTCTGGAGGTATTGTTGAAGTTAGAAATAATACTGTTAATATTCTTGCTGATCAAAGTCAGCGAGCAGAAGATCTAGATGAAAAATTATTACTTGAAGCTAAAAAGAAAGCAGAAGAGATAATGCGATCACAGAAAGATACTCAATCTTTTTATGAGGCTTATGCTGAATTAGCTAAATCAACGTTATTACTTCGATCAATACAAGAATTACATAAATTAAGAAGGAAATACTAAGAGTGATGTTATGGGAAGAATGGCTGCAAAGCGTTCAAGAATTTTGCCCCTCATTTGTAAAGGTTTTTTCTGAACAATCGCAGCAAGTTAAAAGTAAAATTATTGAGCTTTTCGCTAAACATAATTCTTTAGTTACCATGGAAGATTATGAGCGTCAAAAAGAATTTTTAGAGCAATTAAGTCGGCGTTGCATTATTTTAGAAGAAAAAATTAATGAGCTTTCTGAATCCAAAAAGGTTTGAGATCTTTGCCGATTTTTTTCAAAACGATTGAGTGTGGCATAGGCTCTGTTGATTCAACAAGTCCATCGTTTTGAGCAATTACAGACCAAATAGGCAAAGCAAGCTGAGAAGCATAATATTTTGTTGACTGGGGCTTGTCATAACCTATCCATACTACTGTCGTTATATTGTGATGAAACCCCGCGAACCATAAATCAGCATGATCATTTGTTGTCCCGGTTTTTCCGCCAGCAAAAGTAGCTAATTTAGGATAGTTGCTTTTTAATATTTCTTTTTGTAAATGCCGGATCAAATAAGCAGATTGTTCGGAGCATAACGACACTATATTACTGCGACTTTGTTTTTCTACAATATATGGGTTTGTATTAAAGAGCCCTTTATTACAAAAAGAAGTATAAATAGTTGCTAGTTCTAAAGGCGACATTTCATGGCTTCCTAAAATTAAAGAAGGATTTTTTCTTAAAGGTTCTTTCGATAGAAATTCTAAGCATCTCCATAAATGATCAAGATCTAAATTTTCAGCTAAAGATATTGTGGCTAAATTGACTGACTTAATAAAAGCTGTTTCCACAGAAATAGTTCCTAAATAATTTTTATTAGAGTTGCTGGGTCGCCAGGAAAAGCCTTGATAGTCAATCAAATTATGCGGAGAATCCTGAATTTCGGTTGTTAAATTGAACTTTTGGTCAAACGCTTGTGCATAAATAAGAGATTTTATAGTGGAGCCTATAGGTCGCTTTGTTTGTATCGCTCGATTATAAGTACTTTGACTATAAGACGTTGAACCAACCAAGGCTTTTATGGCTCCTTGACTATCCAGAGAAACAATCGCCCCGTTAATTATAGGAATATTTAAAAATTTATTTTTCAACAGATCATAATAACTTATTGAGCCAAGGCTGATTTTTTTAAACTTCTCCTCAAAAGCATCATTGCTGAGATCTTCTGTTAAAGGAGAGACTTCGATAATCATTCCATTTTTTAACAAAAAAGTTAAACAATTTTTTTTATGATAAATTAAGACGGCTGGCATTAATTGTTTTGATGAATAAAACCCCTGCAACTCTTTGATAATAAATTTCCTATCGATATTATTTAATTGATCTACAGGTATTAATTTTTCGTTTTTATATAAATCAATCAAACTGTTGTCTAAAGCAGATTGCGCATTGAGTTGTAATTTTGAGTTGATTGTAGTCCAAATGTCCTGATTCTCCATGCTTAGAGTATTAAGTTCATTCTCAGAATATAAAGAGACTACATAATTAACAACAGTAGGCGCTGCTAGTTCAATTGTTTTTTTATGATAAGAAGCGGTTATGGCTTCATTCACAGACGCATCATGTTCTGCTTGGCTAATAAAACCGTATTCAAGCATTTTTTCAAGAACAAGATCACGACGATTTTGACATCGCTGAATAGAACTTAAAGGATTCAGCATAGAAGGTGCTTTAGGTAAACCGGCTAAAATAGCAGACTCACTCAACGTGAGTGTATTTATATTTTTACCGAAATAAAGTTGTGCTGCAGCTTCGATACCGTAACAATGATGTCCTAGAAAAATTTTATTCAAGTAAAGTTCTAGAATTTTTTTTTTGACAAGAGGGATTCTATTTTATATGAAAGAATAATTTCTTTGATCTTTCTGGAATATGTTTTTTGTTGAGTCAAAAAAAAGTTTCTAGCAACTTGCATTGTAATAGTCGATCCGCCCTGCACTTTTTTTCCAGCTTTAAAATCCGCCATCAGCGCTCTAAAAAGAGCTCTGATATCAACACCGCTGTGTTCAAAAAAACGATTATCTTCTACGGCTAGAAAAGCATTGATAATTTGAGAGGGAATTTTTTCGTATGGAACAGGCGAACATCTACTTGATCCTATCTCGCCTAATAACACATTATCTTCAGAGAATATTTTAATAGGTCTTTCTATTTTTATTTCGATAAGTTCTGATTTTGAAGGGAGATCAGAGTTTAATTTTAACAATATTGCAGATATTATTAAAAAAAACAAAGATCCTACTATAGCAAAATTTTTATTTCTATTTTTAATAAAAAGCACTTTAATAGCCTTTATTCATTTAATAACATAGAGCTACTTTTAAGTATAAGGTAAATCTTCTGAAAAAAAGACTATTTTTTGTTGTTTTTTTATTAAGCTTGGTTATGTTCATTAAAATTTATTCATATTTTAATGAACATAAAATTCTTATAGATAATCAGAAAGAAATTGATTTTAATCTAAAAATAAAACAAAAAAGATCAAGATTATTAGTTAATAATCATCTTCAAAAAATAAAAACATTTAAGTGGATTGTCAATGTCTGGCCAGAACATGTTTATATTGAAGAGCTGATTATTAATGATCGTAAGGCTTCAATTAAGGGTTTTACAACAGATTTAAATGAACTTAATCAAATAAAATTAAATAATCAAGAGAAAATCATCATTCAATCAATTAATTCAACCCATTCAGGATGGAACTATCTATGCGATATTTGGTTTTTTTCATCCTAGTATTTTTCAGCTTAGGATCAACAGCTCAAACGGATGAGATTTCTATTATTGCGCTCTATGGTATAGCGATGGATGCTGGGTTATTTTTAAATAAAACAAAGGTTAAAAGCTCAAAAAAAGATTCAGAGGTTGATTTAACTATATTTATCAAAACAGAGGGAGTGCTTGATGATTATATTATATTTTTTGATAGGTTGAAAAGTAATGGGTTTTTACTTGGGTCAGAATTGCATTTCAAGGTTAAAAAAAACGGTGCGATTGGTTGTGCTATGGAGCTCTATAAGCTTTCTGATAGCGGGTAACCCTTTTTATCGACATGATCCTAAAGAGCATAAAAAACATTTTATTGAACAAATCAATTTAACTAATAAAGGAGCAAATGAATTCCTTCACTACCAGAAAATGTTTCCAAAAATTAAGATACTACCCTCTTTAAACGGGGACTGTTTAACATTAATAGCATCTAATGAAGAAGATCTTTTAATAATGAAAGATTTTATTATGCGGATGGATATCCCGACAGAAATAATAAATTTAACCCTTTATTGCTTATTAATTAAAGAGCAATATTTAGATGACTTTTTTTCAACATTATTAACCCCGTATCAGTTGAGCCATCTTAGCTGGAGCGATGTTTTAGTAGCTTTTTTAGGAGAGATGCAACGTGAAGGTAGCTTGGTTATTGTTGCGGCTCCTAAATTATCAATGCAAGTTGGCAAAAACTCTTTTCTTAAAGCAAGCGAAGAATTCTATTTAAAAACAAACAATTTATTAGGCAAAGAAGATAAAAAACAATTTGGAATAGAATTAAATATTTCTTGTACATTAAAACCGCAAAAAACATTTAGTTTTGATATTAATATGCTGCATTATTCAATTCCTTTAGGATCAGGGCCGCATCAACAGATGAATAAAGATCAACTTGAAACTAGCATTGATGGTAAAAGGGGAGATATTCTTTTTTTAGGGAGTATTGGCCGATGGAGCCAGATAGAAGAGGGAGGACACTATCGATTATTAAATTTTTTGCCAAAAGCAATGAACCCATACCCTAATCAGGAGCTAAAAATATCAAGTCAGATGATTGTCTTGGCGCATATTGAATGAGTGAACTTACCCGCCCATGGATGAGCGGGCTTCCGATTAAGCAACAGCAACACTGTGCTGGCGCTTAACGTTCTTTTTTGACGTCTCATTGAGCACTTTCTTTGAGATCTAAAGACGTCTTACTGCGCTCTCCTCGTCCTGTATCAATTCGAAGCTTTGATGGAACCAAAACCCCTTTGGCTGACAACTAACTCACGCTTGATTCTGAGTGAGCGCGGTCTTTTAAAAGAACGATGCTGTTTCAGACGCCAGCCCCACAGGATGTTTTTTGGTCCCTATCCAGAGTGCTAACTGACCATCAGCATTGTCTTTACACTCAAAAAGATCTGCTGTGAGGTCAATAGCCAAGCGCTTGAGTCAGCCTTACGAAATTTGGAAGCAGCTTTTGAAGGCTTTTTCAAGCATAAACAAGGCCATCCGAAGTTAAAAAGAAAGAGCCATCCTCAACAATCTTTTTAATGCTCGCAGCATTTCACATTTTATTTTTAACAAGAATATCTTAATTCCCCAAAAATAAAAGTGATAAAAACAATGTTTCATCGCACCGTTGAAGGCATAATCAAGACAGTGACCATTAGCGTAACACCTTGTGGCCATGATGATGCCAGTGTTCTTGTGGATGAAACGCAGCATGATGTTGCGCCTGTTGTTCAGGAGATTACACCTTAAAAACATTGGGGATTGATTTGGGACTGACCCACTTTCTGATTGATAGCGATGGCCATAAAATTGATAAACCAAGATTTCTAAAAAATTCACTCAAGACATTGCGTGTTGAGCAAAAAATCTTTGCTCGCAAGCAAGAGGACTCAAAAGCACGTGCGCAACAAAAAACCAAAGTGGCGCGCTTGCATGAGAACGTGAAAAATCAACGCAAAGATTTCAATCATCGATAGAGATATCAATGCAGGACGAAACATCCAAGCAATCGGATTAGCCGATATGCTGGGACATGGGATTTACGTCAAGAGTTCCCCTGAAGCGAGAGTTGCCGGCGCAACTGCTTCAGCGAAAGGTCTTCAGGCTGCTGCAGATGGGTCGCAAGAAGCCCCCTCTAGCATTGCTTGTGCAATTTAGTGGTGGGATTTGTCACGATAACTGCTCTTCAAGTAGACGAATAACTTCTGAGGCAACTGAACGTACAGTGCGACCATCTGTCTCTACAACGATATCAGCTATCTCTTTATAAAGCGGGTCTCGTAATACCATAATATCAGACATATCGTCTTCGCCAAAATCTTGATTTTGTAATTCAGGCCGACGTTTGTCTCGCATAGTGCGTTTCATTTGTTGCTCAACAGTAGTGTGTAAATAAACAACTGTACCTCGTGCAGCAAGGCGGTTTCTATTTTCAGGATCGAGAATAGCACCACCACCTGTAGCTAACACAATTCCTACGCGCTGAGTTAATTCATCGATAACTTTTCTTTCGCGCTTACGAAAACCATCTTCCCCTTCAACATCAAAAATCCAGCTAATATCCGCACCTGTTCGCTCTTCGATAACCTGATCGGTATCATAAAACTCGATATTGAGTTCACGAGCCAAGTGTTTGCCGATAGTGCTTTTACCAGCACCCATAGGGCCAATCAGATACAAGTTTAATGGTCTTATCATTATTTACCCCAAACTAAAGTTATTCAATTGATGCTATTTGTTTTATAAGAATCAGATTGTATAAATCCTTTTAATTTAGTTCGGCTCAAACGCTATCACGCCTTCCTTACATGGTTAAAAAGAATATCAACAAACAGAATACATCTTTTTACTCAATATGTTCAATTATCTATTTGATTATAAAAACATAAACACAATAACATGTTAAAACAGGGTTAAAAGAAAGCTTTCTATAAGCTAGGCTGAGATCTGTATTTCATTCCTTAGCTGCTGCTAACTCAGTCTTTAACCCACAAAGCAATACTAAACCTTTTTTATTTCATGAAGTATATAAAATTATTTTATCAAAATCAGTCATCTTTGAAATTGATCTTAATTTTATTTTTCTTTTAAAATTTTAAAAACTATTTTTGTTTTATTTTACAACATGCTGTAAAATAAAACTAACATTATGATAATAAGCAAACTAAAATAAATTACAAATTCATTTATATTAGCTAATAAACATAGGCTAAAATTATCAAAGGAAGGGCATCTCTTTAAAAAACACCCTGGCGTTATTATATTAAATTACCAGTTATTATATCAACTAGTTGTTTAAATGAAGTGTTGCTTATTATAGTGTCTTTAATCAAGAAAGATAAGATCTGAGTATCTTCAATATTATCACAAGCTTTATGCGAGCTGATGAAATAAAGGATGTTTTAATTTTGTTGCAGAGAATATAAAGTTATGTTTCATAATTAAGAGAAAATTTAACGATGTTTGAAGAGCTATTGATTATTTTATTTATTAGCGTGTTGATTGTTTCGGTTTTAAGAAAACTGCATCTTCCAGCTATCTTGGGATATTTATTAACAGGGATGCTTGTCTCCCCTAATTGGCTTGGTATTGTTGGCACGCTCAGTGACCTGGAATCAATTTCTGAATTCGGAGTTGTTTTCTTGTTATTTATGATAGGACTAGAGCTTTCTGTTCCAAAACTTATATCGATGAGGCGAAATTTAGTTACTCTCGGTGGTGGACAGGTTTTAATTACAGCTGCATTGATTATTGTAGCAGGATTGTTGACAGGTTCGATTTCCGTCGCAGGATCGATAGCTATTGCTGGCGCCCTGACTTTGTCATCAACTGCTGTGGTCACAAAACAGCTTGTTGAACAATCTGAACTGCAAACACGTTACGGTCAGTTGGTTTTAAGTATTTTGTTGTTTCAAGATTTAGCAGCCGTGCCCTTTTTGATCATTATCCCATCGTTTGCTGAAGGAGTCGGGTTAGCAGCGCAACTTTATACATCAATACCTACTGGTTTTATTGTTTGCAGTACTTTTATTATTGTTGGTCGTTATGTTCTTCGACCTTTATATGACATGGTCGCTCAAGCAAAATCTTCTGAGTTATTTATGTTGGCAACTTTACTCGTAGCCCTAAGCGCTGCGGCAATTACTGATTTAGCTGGACTTGGTAAAGAATTAGGCGCATTTCTTGCGGGGGTTATGCTTGCTGAAACACAGTATGCGCATCAAATTGAAAGCGACATTCAGCCTTTTAGAGATGTTCTATTGGGATTGTTTTTTGTAACTGTTGGTTTAAGACTAGAGCCCTTTATCTTAATTATTTACTGGAAATTAATTTTAGCGAGTGTACTGACTTTAATTGTCATCAAAACAATGGTCGTATATTATTTGGCTCATTTGATAGCCCGTCAAGATAAATTAACTGCATTTAAGACAGGCTTAGCTTTGGCTCAAGGCGGGGAGTTTGGGTTTGCTATTTTAGCAATAGAGGGCTCTTCGGTTATTCTACCACAAGATGTTTTAAATATTATTACTTCTGTTGTTATTGTCTCGATAGCGATAGCGCCTTTATTGATTCGTAAAAGTGATGTGATTGCACAATACTTTTTCAAAAAGAAAGAAAAGCTTCATCAAACAGAAATTAAAGAAATAGTTGCTTCTTCCGAACGAAGAGATCATGTTATTTTATGTGGATATGGGCGTATAGGACAATCATTAGCACTCTTTTTAGAGCAAGAAGATATTTCTTATGTTGGGATAGAGCTAGATCCTGATAGATTAGAGGAAGCGAGAAATGCAGACGAGACTGTTTATTATGGCGATGCAACTAAAGAAGAAACTTTGTTGTCTGCAGGTCTAATGAGCGCTCGATTACTGATCATCACCTTTGATGATCCTATTCGAGCAAGACGGATGTTAAAGCGGATTCGTTTCAGAAACCCCTCAATTCCTACACTTGTGAGAACGCGTGATGATAGTTATCTGACTTCGTTGCAACAAAGCGGAGCAACCGAGATCATTCCTGAGACCTTGGAGACATCGTTAATGATGGCGTCTCACATGCTTTTGTTTCTAGGACTTAGCCCAGTAAAAGTTCGACAAAAAATTTCAGACATCAAAAGTTATCGTTATCAAATGATGAGATCGTATTATACTGGAAAATCGGATCATTTTGATGAAGCTCAAGAACAAACCTTTGCTCATGCGATTGTTATTACAAAAGAAAGTTTTGGCTTTGATAAAACCATTGCCCTGGTGAAAGAAAAATTTTTTCCCGCAAAGATACGCTCATTTACTCGTCGTGGAATTCGTTCATTTCAAGAGCCTTGTGCTGATGTTATTCTTGAGGAAGGAGATATTTTAATTATTGAAGGAACTAAGCAAGATATTTATATCTCAGAAGAGCGCGTCTTGCATGGAGAATTACCCTGCTAAATAGTAAAAAAGGATAAATAGCTTTATGAATGTCTTTAAAGGAATATTATTTACTTTTATGGCTGTGGTATCAGCCTATCAAAAACAAGACGATTTATCTTATCCAGAAACTATAAAGAGACTTGCTCCTCCCGCAACTATTAATATTGGTGGTACAGTTCCTGAGAAAGAAATAGCGGAGACATTTGCGCCTGGACAAAAAGTTTATCAAAAATACTGCTCAGTTTGCCATGGTTACGGAGTTGCAGGAGCTCCGAAAATGGGAGATAAAGAATCTTGGACAGAGCGGTATAAAAAAGGATGGCAAACACTTATGAATCATGCTCTTAATGGATACAAGGGAATGCCAGCTCGAGGCCATTGTGTAAAATGCTCAGACAAAGAAATTCGTGAGGCAATAGCTTATATCTTCACACAATCAAATGTTGAGCAGAATGAATGAATCAATGAGCCTAACTAGTATCAGGAGTTTTTTTTAGGATTCATTAATTAGCTATCTCTTATAAATGTATATTATTCCTGAGCTCGATTGTTTTTGCATAATATTTTATTTAGTCAACATAATTTAAAGAGCTTGATTTATAACTTTACAAGAGAGTATCCTGCTGGCATAATCGAGAATAACTCATACACGGAGCGTATTATGACAGTAATGGATATCGTAGAATCTGAGAAAATCACAGTCTCCTTAACTAAAAAGCTAAGAAAAGTTAAGCCTATCAAGGCTCGCATGTCTCGTAATGAGATTATTCAAAATATAGCTGATGAAACAGGATTAAAGCGCGTTGATGTCGATCTTGTTTTTGATTGTTTAGGCGATCTCGTCAAAAGTCATATGAAAGCACGAGGATCAGGGGAGTTTATGATTCCTAAAATTGGCTTAAAAATAAAGCGTGTTCGTCGCAAAGCCACTAAACAAAGAAAGATGGTGTCACCATTAACGCAGCAAGAAGTGACAATTCCTTCTAAGCCAGCTCGTTGGGATATTAAGTTAATTGCTTTAAAATCTTTAAAAGACTCTGTTCAATAGACAGCTCATGCAGATAGCGCAATAGTGATATGTTATGTCGATTGCGCTATCTTTAGCGCCTAAGCCTTATTTATTATCACAATAGCATATTCAAACTCATTTTTTTATATTAAAATTAGTCTTATAAAATCAGAAGGTTAAGAATTTTATATTTCAATTGATTAAAAAAGTGAGTAATCATGCAACATTATTTAAATGGGTTAAATCAACAGCAATTACAGGCAGTGACATTTGCAGGTAGAAATTTACTTGTATTAGCCGGAGCAGGCTCAGGAAAAACAAAAACTCTTATAACTCGAATAGCACATTTTATGCACATCGGAGTGAATCCTAGTCAAATCGTCGCAGTAACATTTACCAATAAAGCAGCAAAAGAAATCAAAGTTCGTTTGAGCACACTTTTCCCGGAATCAAAAAATGTTCATATTGGAACCTTCCATCGTTTATCACATTTGTTTTTAAGAAAGTATGGAGAGTTGATTAAACTTGATACAAATTTTCAAATCATTACTCCTTCCGATCAAAAGAAAATTTTTAAAAATATTTTTATAAAGCTTAATAGAGCAGAAACGCAATATGCTAATCAAAAAAACGCATTAAATTTATTATCAGAATACTATTACAACAAGAATCTTCAATTTGATGAAAGCTGGAGACCTATTATCACAGCCTATATTGAACAGTGTGAAAGGGAGTCTTTAGTAGATTTTGATGCTTTGATTGACAAAGCAACTCTTCTTTTTCAACAAGAAGACTTTAAATCTAGATTTGGTAACCAATTACAACATGTGTTGATAGATGAGTTTCAAGATACCAACCCGGCTCAATTTCACTGGATCAGGGAACTGGTTCAGCAAGGCACAAAAACGACATTAGTTGGAGATGATGATCAGTCGATTTATGGCTTTAGGGGCGCTGATATTAGAATTATTCAGAAAGTTTCTAGTACATTTACTGATCTTCGTACTATTAGACTTGAACAAAACTATCGTTCTACACCATCCATTCTAAAATTAGCCAATCATGTTATTGGTGGTAATAAAAATCGTTTAGGAAAGGAATTATGGACTAGTAATCCGGATGATCAATTACCAGTAATTCATGAATCACTGGATGAGTATCAAGAAATTCAAGAAGTTTCTAGAAATATTCATTTATTATTGAATCGAGGTGTTAGATATGCTGATATAGCCGTACTTTATCGTTCAAATGCTTTGTCACGTTTATTAGAAGCAGAGGCTCGTAAATATCAATGGCCTTACCACGTTTCAGGGGGGCTACCTTTTTTTGATAGAGAAGAAATCAGAGATATTATGAGTTATTTGCAGTTGGTGGTTGATCCAAGAAATAATAACGCTTTGCTTCGCGTAATAAACAAACCTGCTCGCAAAATAGGCAATAAGACACAGGACATACTGTTAGACTATAGTAGTCAATATCAAGTTTCTTTATGGGATGCGATGTTAACTTTAACATCAACGTTCCCTTCAACAACTAAAAAAGCTCTACAACAGTTTATTGAACTTATACAGAGTTTGAAGTTATTTTTGACTCAACAAGCTATAAGCTTAGCTGAGCTTAGTCATCAAATACTAGAGCAAACACAACTTTCCGCTCTATATCAAAACACAGACAAAGGTGATAGCAAAGAAGATAATCTTTATGAATTCACTCGCGCATTGATTGATTTTCAATCAATCTATCCTGAAAAATCATTGATAGAACTTTTAGGACTTTTTCTCAATGAGTATTTGTTAGATGATACCGCGCATATTGAAAAAGAAGATAATGCTTTAGTATTTTCAACTTGTCATGGTGCTAAAGGGTTAGAGTGGCCTTATGTTTTTTTGATCGGGATGGAAAAAAACTTATTTCCACATGAGCATAGTTTTCGTGAAGATGAAATTGAAGAAGAAAGAAGGTTGTTTTATGTTGCTATAACAAGATCAAAAAAACAACTTAGAATCTCATACGCCTTAAAGAGACAGCGTTACAACGAAGTACTGTATCCTGAACCATCGCCTTTTTTATATGAAATACCAGCAGAGTGCATCTCTTGGATAGGAAAAAAAAATCAAAACAATCAGCATCAAAAAAACATGAGCAGGAATAGTATGGTTACTAAGCCAAATAAAACTAGAGAATTCAATTTAAAAAAAATAAAACATAATATTTTTGGCATAGGGCAAATCATTAACTTAGATCTTGATCAAGACGTGATTATCATAAAATTTGAACAAAGTGGTCAAAAAATGTTACGGTACTCTTTGGCAAAAAACATGATTCAAGAGTATTAATTTGTTTGATAGGAGTATTTAATGGCGCAGGTAATTTTAGTTGATGGTACGTCTTATATTTTTAGAGCATTTCATGCTTTACCGCGATTAACCACTGCCTCGGGGATGAACACTGGCGCTATATACGGTTTTTGTTCCATGTTTAAAAAATTATTAGCTGATCATGCAAATACTCCTGTAGTTCTATTTTTTGACGCCGGCGGAGATAATTTTAGAACTGCCTTGTATCCTGAGTATAAAGCCAATCGTAAAGAGATCCCGCCAGAACTCAAAGAGCAATTAACACATATCTATGAAATAGCAAAACTCTTCGGTGTTCCGATTATAACTCAGTTTGGCGTAGAAGCTGATGATTTAATTGGTACGGTTGCTGCTCATTATGCGCAATTAGGAGAGGTTTTTATTTCTTCTGCAGATAAAGATTTTTGCCAATTAATTAATGAAAAAATTTATTTGGAGAATACTCAAGAAAGTCGAGTTTTAACGATAAAGGGTGTTGTTGAAAAGTATGGAATCAATCCAACTCAATTTATTGATTATTTGGCTTTAATTGGTGATAGTAGTGATAACATACCGGGCGTTCCTAAAGTAGGAAAAGTGACAGCCGTAAAATGGTTAACTCAATATGGTTCACTAGATAATCTAATCATTAATCAAGAGTCAATAACTGGCAAGGTCGCTGAGTCATTTAGAGCGCATACTCAAGATGCCTTATTATCTAGGCAACTTGCCACTATCAAAAGAGATCTTCCTTGGCCTGATGGACTTAGTTATGATGCCTATCCTGCGTGTCCTGCATTAGACTTAGGTGCTTTAGCAAAACAATATGAACTTTATGAGTTTAAATCTTTAATTCCTAAACGTGTGCCTGAAAAAAAAGAAATCCCGCCCTATAAAATATTACTTATTGATAATCAAGAAAAACTGACTGCCGCATTAAGAGATCTATCAAATCAATCTATCATAGCCATTGATCTTGAAACAACAAGTCTTAGTGCTTTAGATGGATTTGTTTGCGGTATAGGATTATGCGGATCATGGGATACATCTTATTATATTGCATCAAATGATGATTCGGAGCTAATTGATCGAGCGTTAAAATGGTTATTGGATGCTTTTACAAATTCTAATCAAAAATGGATAGCTCATAATTGGAAATTCGATGGCGCATTCCTTTATCATTTTATAAAAAAGTTGCCGTGTCATTATGCCGATACAATGCTTATGTCTTATATTCTTAAAGCAGAAGAAAAGCATGATTTAAAATCTTTAGCGTTTAACTATTTAAATTGGCCTTTAGAAAGCTATGAAAGTGTGCTGGGCCAGCATGATAGTTTTAAAAATGTACCTTTAGACAAAGCTGCTTTCTATGGAGGCAGTGATGCTGCAGCTACATTTAGACTATATCATTTGTTTCAACATCAATTGGATGAAAATCCAACTTTAAATAAAGTGTTTAATCAGATAGATAATCCTTTAGTCTTTATTCTAATGCATATGGAATTAACCGGAATTCAGCTTGATTTAGAATTGATTTTAACTTTAGAAAAAGAATTAAAAGACTCTTTGTTAAAAATCAGTCAAAATATTTATCACTATGCCGGGACCGCTTTTAATATTAATTCACCTAAACAATTAAGGTCTCTTTTGTTTACGACATTGCAGTTGCCAATTCTAAGAAAAACGCCCAAAGGCGATCCTTCAACAGATGAAGATGTTTTAATTGATTTGAAAGATTCACACCCTATTATTTCTTTAATCTTAGAATACAGACAGCTTGAAAAATTAAGATCAACCTATACTTTTTCATTAATTCAGCAAATACATGCAAAGACTAAACGCATTCACACAAATTATCATCAAACCGGGACTATTACTGGTCGGTTATCGTCTTCCTCACCAAATCTTCAAAACATTCCAATAAAATCTCAATATGGTCGAAAAATCAGACAGGCGTTTATTGCTAAACCAGGATACTTACTTCTATCTCTAGATTATTCACAAATAGAATTACGATTAATGGCTCACTTTAGCAATGACTCTAATTTGCTTAACGCTTATAACAATCAACAAGACATTCATATAAGAACTGCATCAAATTTGTTTGATCGCCCATTAGCTACGGTCACTGATCAGCAACGTCAATTAGCTAAAACTGTTAATTTTGGATTAATCTATGGAATGAGCGCATGGGGCCTAGCAAAGCAACTGCATATATCAAGAGAACAAGCGCAAGCATTCATAGACAGTTATTTTAAGCAATATCCTGGTGTTAAAACATATACGGAATCGATGAAGACTTTTGCAGCTGAACATGGTTATGTAACAACGTTATCAGGCAGAAGAATTCCTATTGATATAAAAAGTAAAAACAATCCCTCTCAGAATGCATTCAGAGCAGCGATTAATGGCCCATTACAAGGAACTGCAAGTGACTTAATTAAATTAGCCATGCTAGATATTGCAAAAGAAATTTATTCTCATCAAGATGAGATAGAACTGCTTTTGCAGGTTCATGACGAGCTCATCTTTGAGGTTAAATCAGAGTTTGCTGAATCATGGGCTAAAAAGATTTGCACCTTGATGGAGTCAGTATTAGCCTTAAATGTTCCACTCAAAGTCAACTATCAACTTCATCTGAATTGGGGCTTTGTTGATTAAATTCAATATTTTTTTTCACGATAGATTCAAATAAACTTTGTTCGAGTAATTCTATACCGTCGCGATTTGAAGCAGCTGTTGGAATGACGTTGGGTTTTAAATTAATTTCTTTGAGTTGTCTGAGAAGTAAGGATCTTTGCTTTAATCCTTGTTGTTTACTCAACTTGTCATTTTTTGTTGTCACAATAATGAGTTCGCAATCAAGGCTTGCAATTAAAGGTAAAACAATAAAATCTGTTTTAGTCATATTATGCCGAGCATCAAGAAGCCAGCAAAGGATATTAGGAGCATGTTCTCCGATAAAAAAATTCTCTAACAGTTGACTGATAACAACGGACTGTTGCGCATTAATTTTAGCATAACCATATCCTGGTAAATCACACCATAAACTTTTTGGATGAGGGCATTCAAATAAATTAATAAGTTGTGTTCTACCCGGGGTTTTAGATACACGGGCTTTTTTTTTGCCAATTAATGCATTTAATATAGAAGACTTGCCAACATTAGAACGGCCCCAAAATCCAACCTTTACTAAAGGATCATGAGGAATTTGAGAAATTGCAGAGCAACTTTTTAGAAATTGAGTTTGAGCAAAAAGCATTTCATATGCCACATAGCCAGTTTGATGCTATCATAACCTATGTAGCAAAAACCTCCTACTTTAATTTGCAGGATAGACCCATGTTTAAGATTTTTTTTGGAATTCTATGTATTTTTTTTGTTTTAAACGCGCAAGATATGGTCGATAAACAAATTTCTCAAGAGATCCAGAAACCGCAAGATCCCATAAGCGTTTGTACTCCTTGTCACGGTTCAGATGGCAATAACATCAATCCAACTATTCCCCGATTAGCAGGCCAATATCAATCATATTTAGCTACACAACTTTATGAATTTAAAAAAGGTGAACAAGGTTTGCGTTATAACACGTTAATGTATCCTATAGCCCAAGCCCTTACAGATAAAAATATTGAATCACTAGCTGAATATTATGCTCAACAAAAGAAAGTTCCTTCTCAAGCAGAAAAAAGAAATGATCTTCGTTTAGGGGAGCGTATATATAAAGGGGGTATTGCACAAAAGAATATTACCGCTTGTAGTGCTTGTCATAGCCCAACAGGTGCTGGTAACGATCTTTATAAAGTACCCTCATTGGCTGGACAGCATAGTGAGTATATAAGCATTCAATTAAAAAACTATCGAGATGGAGCGCGCAAACATCCAGTAATGAGCTCAGTAGCACATCGTCTTTCTGATGTAGAAATTGCAGCAGTCTCTAATTATTTACAAGGTTTAACCGCTAATACAACACAATGAATGATCTATCTTTATTGCTTTGGGTAGTATATTGAATCTTTGATTTTCGGAGAGTTTTTAATGAAGGTAAAGCTATTTTTTTTAATAATTCTATTCAGCAACTTATATATTGCTAATGCCAAAACTATCAATTTTATTGAAAATGATCATTATTCAAAATCAAAAATATTAGGTTATCAACCTAATGTAGAGGTCCATTATTTTTTTAGCTTTCAATGTCCAGCGTGTGCAAAAAGCTCTAAAACAATGCATGAATATTTAGATCGTATTGAGCTTAATTACAAAGTAATGCGCCACCCCCTCGTTATGAATCAAACTACTATGCAATTGACGAGAGCGTATTTTGCAATGGATGCTGATAGAAACAATCCTGGTATTATAGAGGCTTTTTATGATCTTGCTCGTTTAAAAGAATTAACTGATGAACGTTTGATTGCTGTAATACAAAAAAAAGGTGATAATATTTTCGCTAAACGCTGGGAAAACTTTTCTCAAGAAAAAGCAGCATCTTTTGCAAAATTAACAGCAGAATTAGCTAAGCAATATCAAATTAATTTTATTCCAATTTGTTTTGTGCTAGGCCCAAAAGGAGGTTTCATGGTTTATCCATCTAAACATCTTCCTGCAGAAGAAATGGCGGCATGCATAGATCATGTTATTTTGTTACAAACAACTGTGTAAACTCTATTATTGTCTTAGTAAAAATTTGAACAAAACACGTGCTTGACTTTTCCGTAAACGAAAAGGATTGCGCACGTGTTTTGTTCAAATGAAAAATGAAAGCATAAAAAATTCAGACACTAAATTGCTAACGGAATTCTAGAGGGGGCTTCTTGCGACCCACAATCAGCAATCTGACCATCTTTTGCTGAAGCAGTTGGGCCGGCAACTCTGGCTTCAGAGGTACTAGTATTTTGTGAGTTTTCGATAAAATATAAATCTAAGTTGTTAAAACTAGTGTTTTATATAAAAATCGAATACATTAAGAATTAAAAATAAAATAGTAGACCAGGATGTCGATAGATTGCGTCATATTAGCAGGAGGCTTGTCTTCTCGCTTCCCATCACCTTTATCTAAAGTTTTTTATCCTTTTATTGACAAGCCATTAATTGAGCATTTACTTGATCACGTAACAAAGCTTGCTTTTAGAAAAATCATTGTTGTTACTGGCAGAAAGACTCATGATTATTTTGAAGCTTATGAGAAAGAAGGATTGATTTGCAGAGTTTATCAGCAAGAGCCTGCCGGGACATGGGACGCCTTAATAACAGCGCTGCCTGCTATTAGAAGCCCTGAATGTGTAGTCATTAATGGTGATATGCCTCTTTTAGATCAATGTATTCTAAAAAAAATCATTAATTCCAATGCTAACATCGCTTTAACATCAACTATTCATCCCAATCCAATAGGGTATGGACGATTAATGAGAGGTACAGATAAACAGCTTGAGGCAATTATTGAAGAAAAACATTTAACTGGTGATCAGTATGTTACAAATGAAGTTAATGCGGGCCTTTACAAATTTAATGTTGATTTTTTAAAAAAGATTGAAATCAGTAAAAATAAAAATGCTCAAGAATGGTACTTAACGTCTTTATGGGATAAAGGTAGTCCTTATTTAGCCGAAACACAAATCATTATTGAAGATGATTATCGCTTATTAGCTGGAGTCAATTCTTGGCAAGATTTTGAACAAGCAGAAGTATTTTATTATCAATTACAGCGAGAATCTTTAGTAAAACAAGGAGTATTGCTAAAAAACAATCAATCTATTTATATTCAAGGAAAAGTAATCGGCGCTAACCATGTAACAATAGAAGGACCTTGTGTTTTAAAAGGACCAATGACATTAGCGCCAGGAGTGTCAATCAAGCCTTTTACGACAATAGCTGATGTTGATTTAAAGGATAGTACGACTGTCGGCTCTTTTTCTTATTTAAATAATATCAAAACAGAACAGAATGTTGTACTAGGCCCCTTTTTAAAAGCGGTAGAAGGCACATTGATTTATTCAAGCAGTGCTATAGGAAGCTTTGTTGAAATAAAACGTTCTATTATTGGTGATAATACTAAAGCAAAACATTTTGCCTATATTGCTGATGCAACGCTAGGAGCGTCTTGCAATATTGGAGCATTTGTTGTTTTTTGTAATTATGATGGAGAACGAAAGCACAGGGCTTTTTTAGGGGATAATGTTTTTGTCGGTTCAAGTTGCCAATTAATTTCACCAGTTATACTTAATAATAATGCTTACATAGGCGCAGGCACAACTGTGACTCAAGATATTCCTGCTGGAGCATTGATAACTCGAAGAGCTCCTGTAAGAATCATCGAAAATTGGAGGGGAAAATAAATGTGTGGAATTATAGGCGGTGTCACCTTAAAAGAAAATATTGCCCCCTTAATTTTAAAGGGATTAAAGCGGTTAGAATATAGAGGATATGATTCTTCAGGGATAGTTGTTAATAAAAATGATCAATTACAGTTTATTCGTAAAATCGGGGCACCAACTCTTTTGGCCATTGATCCTGCGGTGCAAAACCTGGAAGGATTTGTTGGTTTAGGTCATAATCGTTGGGCAACGCATGGGCCAGTTACAGAAGCAAATGCTCATCCTCATGTTATAGATAATATTGCTCTTGTCCATAATGGGGTCTTAGAAAATGTGGCTTTTGTTGAAAGCTTATTGCGTCCAGAAATCAAAAAATTACTTCGTTCAGATACAGATTCTGAGTTGATTTTAGCTTATCTCTATCAATCTTATTATGACGGGCTAACATTTCTAGAGGCTTTTGAAAAAACAATAAAAATCATAGAGGGTTCATTTGCTTTATTAGTCCTACACGCTAAAGAAAATATTATTTTAGCTCGTAGGCATTATTTGCCACTTTATTACAGCCAAAATGATGGTAGACATTTATTGAGCTCAGATATTTACGGCTTTCCACCAAATCATCATTCTTATCACGTATTGATTGAGGATAACACATTCGTTCTAAAAAAAGATCATGATCCGTATTATGTGGATTCTGCCATCATCACTTCCCAGTCCAGGATTGATGAAATAACAGAGTTAGATAATGATCAATCTAGTTTTATGCAGAAAGAAATTATTGAGCAGGCAGTGATTTTAGAAGAGCATCTACATAATTTTCATGAAAAAATCGCTTTTTTTCATGAAAATTTTTTCGATGAAATTCATTTAGTGGGATGTGGCACTTCATATCATGCAGCATTGACAAGTGTTTTTTGGTTCGAGGAGTTAGCGGGTGTTCCAGCACGGGCTTTTATTGCTAGTGAGTTTAAATATTTTCCACCCGTTGTTAAAAATAAAACACTACTCATAGCGCTGTCTCAATCAGGCGAAACAGCAGATGTTTTAGCTGCTATTCAAGATCAAGGCAAGCCTTATGCAAAACGTTTGGCAATATGCAATAATGCTGGATCAATGTTAACTCGTTTAGTTGATCATACCTTATTGCTCAAAGCAGGTCGAGAAGTAGGGGTTGCCTCCACTAAAGCTTTTACTGCTCAATTAATCATGCTATTAAAAATCAATATTAATTTAACACAGAATGACTTCTTTGCTTTAAAAAACTTTCCTTCATTCTTAAGTTTGCCACAAAGCTTGACAGATATTTTTAAAATGAAAACTTTGGATGAGTGGGCAAAAGAATTAAGTCAATACAGAGCAATGATGATTTTAGGGAGAGGACCTCTGTATCCAATCGCGATGGAGGCGGCACTTAAATTAAAGGAAATTACTTATAAACACGTCCATAGCTTGCCAGCATCAGAACTGAAGCATGGATCATTAGCATTAATTGATAAAGATTGTCCTGTTCTTATGATCATACCTAACGATCATTTACTTAAAAAGAATTTATTAACCTGTGAAGAAATCGCAGCAAGAGAAGGCAAATTATTTATAATCTTTGAAGAAAGCATTGATTCAGCTTTACTTCATAAAAAAGCTTTCAAAGTAGCAATGCCTTCTTGTTTAGCTGTATTAAATCCAATAATGTTTATTGTTCCTTTTCAGCTATTAGCAATTAAAATTGCTAGCATCCTTAATTATGATATTGACAAGCCAAGGAATTTAGCAAAATCAGTCACGGTGGAATAGCTCAGCTAGGAGACGTATTAATCTTGTATTGATATGCCATTATAAGAAACTCATACTTACTAGTGGGCTGCTGCGCTTGGTAGACTACTCTTCTTGTTACGCGGAGCTCTCCGAGAGGGTTATAAGACTTAGAGAGATAAGGGGGGCTTTGCGGGATATGTATGGTAACGAAGGATATAGATCTCCACAGCACTTTGACCCACTCCACAGTGCTTTTCTCTATCGACAAAAAATATAAGGAAAAGACAATCAGTTGTTTGCATTCCCCTTAATAAAAACTTGTGAGCGTGAATGAATAGCGATATTTTTTAATGTCTTGGATATCTTCTGAAAATAGGAGTTTCCATAAACATACTGCGACAAGGGTTAATATCCAATGACCCCCGTCTACTAAAGAAACCACGGACAGTTAGCGATTTAGGATTAATTAAACGATATAAATCCATAAAAATTCTTTCGATAGATGATTCGTTAAATTCATGATGCAATCTAAAGGATATTAGATATTGGTACAGGCTTTCTGGCTGAAGTGCTTTTCCCAACCATGTTAACTCTATTGTGGCCCAGCTTGGTTCAAGCGTTTCTGCACACATTGTTCGAAACAAATGAGTTTCATATTTAAAATATGAAGCTTCTTCATATTGTTTTTGTGGTGCAAGCTTTAGTAGTGATGGATCGTAGTGAAAGATAGAGCATGTCGTTGGAAAATTATCCAAACATATAGATTGCTGAGTAGTAAATAGTTGCGAAAATAACTTTGATGAGTGTTCGTTTAATTGAAGATGAATCGAGCAGTCTAATATTTCACTCAGGTCTTTCTCAATAATGCTCATAAGCGCTTTTTCTGTAAATCGACTGTTTGAAAATGAGGCTAGATATGTTTTGAGAGAGTTGCATTCGATAAGATTAATACTTGAAGAAGGAATAACAATCGATAATATTCGAATCTCAGGCCAACCGGTATTTTTATCAAGCCACGTTAATTCATAATAATTAAGCCAATCAAATCCAACGAAAGGTAAAGCATCGTTTAATCCAAGCAATGATCTGTCTTTTTTTCGAGGTATTACATCAAGTTTTGATTCATGACTAAGTTCTAAATGTTGGTTAACATCTCGATCTGTTAAATTACCTGTCATATTCTTATTCCATACTTGATATAGTCAATAGATTTTTAGGTTCTAGAAAAGGATATTCAGACCATCGAATAGCCTGATAACTTATACCGCCGCGTCTTGCTAAATGTAGAGATAAAGCATATCCAATGCGAAGCGATTGAATTTTTCTTTTCAGATCATCTATATAATCTGATTGCATGAATTCTTTTGCTCGATTGAGCATTAAAAACGCATCAAGTTCTGAAGGGTCTAATAATGGAGACGCAAATACAATATGTAGCTCTCCATAAAAAGGTTTTTTACTTACAGCACAAATAAAATGAACTGTTCGACGAAAGTAATAAGTTCCAGGATGATTACATAAAGGATGAAGCATCGCTATCTGATGATTAATTTCTTTTATAGATAATAAGATGCTTGAATTTTTTAATATTTCTTGAAAATAAAGTTGCACATCTTCATTGCGTTCAAACGTCAATTGTGCGATTGATGAAATAATTTTTTTTAATTCGAAGGTATTGATCGCAATACTACTGTTTTCTAAGGCTATTTCAAATATTGCTAATTGAGGGCGTCCTTTGAGATCTAACCAAGAGCACTCAAACAGCCGCCAACAATCTATTCCTGATTTTTCAAGAATCTTATCATAAAAAAGCATATATTATTTAGTATCCAGTTTATTCTTTTTGAGAATGCTGATTATGGTTTCATTTTCAGAGTAAACTGATTTATTAAAGAATTTAATCATTAAGTTGAGGCCCTTGTGAGTGCGATTATTTTTTTAAATTAATAGCTTAATTGGACGAAATAAGCTTACGTTCTGAACAATAGACATATCGACTTATTCCAATTTTTATCATAGTCAGCGTTGTTTTCCAATAATTTTTCTCATAAATAATTAAAAGATGAAGACGTTGTAGCATCAAAAGAGATAACAAGACGAAATTTTATTGTCATTATTGAAATCGTTCTTTATTAAGATTAGCATTACTGGTAGTTAATTTGTATCAGCCATTTTTTTAGGGGTCTTTTGTGAGCTTCAACGATTATTTATCCGCATCATATGCTATTCATGATTTAAACGACTTGATTTTTGAAGATTTTCAGAACCTTGGGTTAAAAGGCGTTGTTCTTGATTTTGATGGTGTGCTATCAAGTTTTTCTAAAACTAAACCTGAATTAGACAAGATTGAATGGGCACACAAGTTATCACAAAAAGGTATTTTTGTTGCTATCCATTCAAATAATAATCGCTTTTTAGAGGAGAAGCGTAAAAGTTGGTTAAGAACGCATTACCCCGATATCTTGTGGATGCCATCAAAACCATACAAACCTAATCCATCAACTTTATTACATTTGCGCCAACGCTGGAAACTTGATGCTAAAGAGTTGGTCATGATCGATGATCGATTTTTAACGGGAGGTAAGGCTGCATATAGAGCAGGATCCCAGTTTATTTATATCAAGAATCCTTTGATTGATAGAAAATTTGCTCCATGGGGAGAGCTGTGGTTTTCTGTTTTAAGAATGATTGAGCGATCTTGTTACACCCATCCACAAATATTATTGCGCACCCGAGAGGATTCGAACCTCTGACCTTTGGCTCCGGAGGCCAACGCTCTATCCAGCTGAGCTACGGGTGCTTAAAGGGCGGGTTACTTTTTAGGATAGTCTTCAAGATATTGAAATTTATCTTTTTGTTTTAACCAGTAATCTGTATCAAAAGTAGATTGTTTTCTTTTGTTGATAACAGGCCACTTTTCTGCATATTCTTTGTTAAGGATTTTAAACTTTTTGTGCTCATTACTAAGTTCATCTTCCGATACAATAGCTTGTGCGGGACATTCTGGCTCACATAACGCGCAATCAATACATTCATCGGGATTGATGATGATAAAGTTAGGGCCCTCATGAAAACAATCAACAGGACAGACTTCAACACAATCAGTAAATTTACAGTTGATGCAGGCATCGGTTACGACAAAAGCCATAAGAAGTTTAAAAGCGTTAAAAAAATATATATAACATTCTACCATTAGTTATTCATAAAGGAAGATACAGATGAATGATTTGGTCGTGAAAAAAGACAAAAACTTAAGTCCATTATTTAAATGGGCTGGTGGCAAGCGTTGGTTTATGCAGCGTTATAGTACAGCTTTCAATCCATTTGCAAATTTACGCATGGTTGAACCTTTTGCCGGAGGGCTGGCTTTTTCAGTGACATTACAACCAAAACATGTTTTAGCGAATGATATTAACCCTCATTTGATAAACTTTTATAACCAAGTTAAAGAAAAGAAATTTTTTTTGCCCACCGATTTGATTCTCTCAAAAAAATATTACTATGCAATTCGGGCTGAATTTAATGATCTTATTACACTAAATCAAATACAAGGATTAAGACCCGCTCAGTTGTTCTGGATGCTTAATCGATTGGGGTTTAATGGATTATGCCGGTTTAACAGAGATGGTCTTTATAACACTCCATTTGGATATTATAAAAAAATTTTTCTCCAATTTGAGTGGAGCAAGTATGAAGAAATTTTTCAATCATGGACATTCACGCATAATCATTTTGAAGAAATAAAGCTAACTAACAATGATTTTTTGTTTTGTGATCCGCCTTATGATGGCGCTTTCCCTTTTTATTCAAAAGAGTTATTTGATTTTACACAGCATCAAAAGTTAGTTTCATGGATAAAAAAACAGGGTAATCCTGTTTTAATAATGAATCATCCAACGCCAAGGATACTTGAGTTATACGCAGACGAAGGATTGGAAATCTCTTTTTTGATGGCCCCAAGAACATTGAGCGCGAATATGGGTAGCAGGGGACCAACACAGGAACTTATTGCTAGTTATAATTTTTCTTGGAAAGATCTTATAAAAAGGATATAATCAAGATTATTTTTTATTTATTTCTTAACATAAGGCCAACAATGAAAAAATCTATCCATCCTCATTATCCTGATCTTAATGTTTCCTGTACTTGCGGCAATAAATTTACAACACGATCAACTTATAAAAAAGCTGCTGAGCTTAAGTTGGAAATATGTGGAGAGTGCCATCCATTCTACACTGGAAAGCAAAAAACTGTTGATACTGACAGACGTATTGATAAGTTTTTTAATAAATATGGTAAAAAAACATCTAACGTTACCGATGTAGCTTAAAATCAATTTTATTAAGTCATACGCACGATTATTTGCCTTTTACATAGAAGATAGCATCATAGAAAAAGGAGAAGCGCGAGATAAGGCAGTGTAACTACTAGACGCTATCCCTTGCTATGGTGTTCATCCATAGTCTCCGCATAAAGATTATGAACAGTTTTAAAGAAGCCGCTTTAACTTATCATGAATTCCCAAAACCAGGAAAACTAGCAACTCAATTAACAAAACCTAGTGAGACACCCAAAGATTTGGCATTAGCTTATTCTCCAGGTGTAGCCGAGCCTGTTAAGGCCATAGCTAACAAACCGAATGATGTGTACCGTTATACACAAAAAGGCAATCTTGTTGGTGTGATTTCAAATGGCACAGCCGTTTTGGGCTTGGGAAATGTTGGTCCATTAGCCTCGAAACCGGTTATGGAAGGCAAAGGATTGCTTTTCAAAAAACTAGCAGATATTGATGTTTTTGATATCGAGATTAATGAAAATGATCCATTAATGTTTATTGAAGTTGTCAGTAGATTAGAGCCCACTTTTGGAGGGATTAATCTTGAAGACATTCGAGCACCAGAATGCTTTTTAATTGAGCAAGAATTAAAAAAAAGAATGCATATACCAGTTTTTCATGACGATCAGCATGGCACAGCTATTACAGTCGCGGCAGCTTTAAAAAACGCTCTTTTGCTTCAACAAAAGAAAATCAATGCGATTAAGATTGTCTGTGTTGGTGCAGGAGCCGCGGGGATTGCTTGTATGAATTTATTAGCAAGTCAAGGTGTGCCAAAAGAGCATATTTTTTTATTAGATACAAAAGGTCTAGTTGTAAGTTCTCGCGAAGACCTTAATCCTTATAAAGCTGTTTTTGCACAAGACTTGCCTCCAGCAACGTTAGGAGATGTTATGCATGGAGCCGATGTCTTTATAGGATTATCAGCTCCTGATTTGCTGACTGATAAAATGGTTTTATCAATGAATGATAATCCTATTATTTTTGCAATGGCCAATCCAGATCCTGAAATTCTTCCAACAAAAGCATTGGAAATTAGAGATGATATCATAATAGCCACAGGACGCAGTGACTTTCCTAATCAAGTGAATAATGTTTTGTGCTTCCCTTTTATCTTTCGGGGAGCTTTAGATGTCAGAGCCAAAGAAATAAATGTCTCTATGATGAAAGCTGCTCTTGATGCATTAAGTGAGCTTGTGCATGAGCCTGTTCCTCAAGTGGTGCTAGATGGTTATCAGCTTGAAAATCTTTCATTTGGATCAGAATATATTCTTCCTAAACCTACAGACCCTCGTCTAAAAGAAAGAATTAGTTCGGCGGTTGCGAGGGCAGCTGTTGCGACTGGTGTAGCTGAATTGCCATTACCAGAGTATGCACTCTTATAAGAAGCAGCGCATATAGCAGCATGAAAAAAATTTATTCATAAGCGAATCATTCCTGTTGCTTAATCGGTAGCCCATCTTCTTTAGGGGATGGGTAGTTCACCACAAAAACAATAGATTAGAAAAATTACCGACCTCTTTAAGCAACAATCCTAGCTGCTATAAGAATCCTTTTTGCCATTTGTATTATAAAAAGCCGGCCTTAATCAGGCAGTAGCATCAACACACCATGCTTAAGGCTAACAAGCTTATAAAATCAGCATATGCTTTTGGGAGTAACGCTCTTTGTAATAAACAGTTGAATATAAAAAACAAGGGCTAATTCCTTCTTCTATTTTAATAAACGAGCAGCTTCTAATGCAAAATAAGTAATAATTTTATTAGCCCCACTCCTTTTTTGGGCAAAAAGAGCTTCTAGTAATAGATTGTCGAGGGAGTTTACATTTTCTTTCGCAGCATAATAGATCATCGAGCATTCGCCTGAAACATGATAAGACCACACAGGTCGATCTTGAGAAGAGCTAATTGACTGGATAATATCAAGATAATGCAATCCTGGCTTGACAAGTAGAAAGTCAGCACCCTCGAGCTCATCGGTTTTAGCTTCCAAAAATACTTGAAAACGTGAGCGATAATCCATTTGATAGGTTTTTTTATCAGCTGTACCTAGAAAACGCGCTGAATCAACAGCATGTCTGAATGGTCCATAAAGGTGAGAGGAAAATTTTACGCTGTATGATAGAATTAATGTATTAATAAGCTTATGATCATCAAGAGTTTCTCTGATAGATTGAATTCTACCATCCATCATATCTGATGGTGCAATAATATCCGCGCCGGCCAGAGCATAGCATAACGCCTGTTTAGATAGTAAAGGCAACGTTAGGTCATTATCAATTTGACCATCATTTGATAACAAACCATCTTGACCAGAAGGCTGAAAAGGATCTAAGGCAACATCTGCTATAATCATTAAAGAAGGGAATCGTAATTTTAATGCTTGAATAGTTTTAGGTATTAAACCATCAGGGTCATAAGCTGCACTGCAATCAAGAGTTTTTTTTTCCTGATCAATGACAGGAAAGAGAGCTATTGTTTTTATATTGTTACTAAGAAGCTCTTCACAATAATGAAATAATCCATTTAAGCTATATCTGAGAGAGAAGGGCATCGCCTCAATTGCTTCATTATTAGCTTTATCATGAATGAATATAGGGCATATTAAATCATGGGGTCTGAGATAAACATCTTGCACTAGATCTCGTAATGTCTGATTACTACGGTACCGTCTAAAGCGATTAAAAAAAGAAGACATATGTTTTATAAATAATGATAAAAACTTAAAAGCAGCATACTTGATTAAGGTTGATAGATAAATGGGTTAGCTAGCAGATTAACTAGAATTTAACTATTATTAAGTATGCATAAAAACTTTCAGGTGTAAAAATGCGTTTTTTGGCTCAAAAAAAACATAAAATAGCGCTCATAGGTGCTGGCAATATTGGCGGGACATTAGCTCATTTATGCTTACTGAAAGATCTGGGAGATATTGTTCTTTTCGATGTTAAAGAAGGCCTTCCACAAGGTAAAGCGCTTGATCTTATGCAATCAGCCGCCCTAGATAATATTGATTGCTCTATATTAGGCACCAACGATTACAAATATATTGAAGGGGCAAATATAGTTATTGTGACCGCAGGATCTCCTAGAAAACCAGGTATGACGCGCGATGATTTATTAAACATTAATGCTACAGTTATGAACGAGGTGGGAGAGGCAATTAAGACTTATTGCCCTACTGCTTTTGTTATTTGTGTAACAAATCCTCTTGATGCCATGGTGTATTTGCTACAGCACAGCTCAGGGTTACCTGATAATCAAATTATTGGCATGGCAGGTGTTTTAGATTCATCGAGATTTCGGTTTTTTTTAGCAGATCATTTTAAAGTAAGCCTAAAGAATGTTGATGCATTCGTATTAGGAGGTCATGGAGACTCAATGGTTCCTCTAACACAGCTATCACATGTCAATGGTGTTTCATTGGAAGAACATGTTCTTCAGGGCACATTAGAAGCTAACGATTTAGCTGCATTGATTCAGCGTACGCGGATGGGCGGCGGTGAAATAGTAAATTTACTCAAAGTCGGATCAGCGTTTTATGCCCCTGCTGCTAGTGCTATTTGTATGGCCGAAGCTGTATTATTTGATCAACATTTATTGGTTTCAGCCGCAAGTAAGCTTTATGCATCTTATGGTGTAAAAAGACCCATGTTTTTAGGTGTGCCAACTGTTTTAAGTGGCTTAGGTGTGGAAAAGATCATTGAGCTTCCTTTAACAAAAGAAGAACAAGAGAATCTCAACATTTCTATTAAAGCTGTTGAAGATCAAATTAATGATCTGGAAAGATTAGGATTTATTTAAAAAAATAAATGACATGAAATTGCAAGAGATCTTTAAAAATAAAAGAATTTATCACATATCTTTATACATTGATTTGAATATTTGGCATGATAGATAGGGAATCAATTTATTTACCTTGAGAGAAAATGAATACAAAAGTCATCGCTCCCACTCAAAGACGATATGAAAATTTATTGAACGATAACAACACTAAAACATTTCCTTTATGGATGATGAGGCAAGCAGGTCGTTATTTGCCAGAATATCAATTTATTCGTAAACAACATAAATCGTTTCTTGATTTATGTGAAAATCCATTGATCGCAAGTAGAATCACATTACAGCCTCTAGAAAGATTTGAGCTTGATGCGGCTATTATTTTTGCTGATATTTTATTACCATTACTTTGTATTAAAGGATTAAATTTGATTTTTACTGACTCCTCAGGCCCTCAAATTACTTATAGAAATGATCGATTGCTTGATGTTCATAGTTACTCCAATCCAATAGATACCTTAGATTATGTCGCTGAGGCTATACTCAGCGTTAGCCATGCTTTAGATGAAACACAAGCACTCATAGGATTTTGTGGCGCACCATGGACTGTTGCAATGTATGCCTGGCAAGGTACATCTGCTAATAATTTCAAAACAGCGCTTGATTTTTTCTACAAGAACCCATTGCAAGCTGCGCAGTGGCTTGAATTATTATCAGAGTGCTTTTTAGATTATTTAAAAATGCAAGTTAGAGCTGGTGCTACCCAGATTATGATTTTTGATAGCTGGGCTTTCTTATGTCCGAAATCATCATGGGGTTCAGATGTGTATCAATATACTTTAAAATTAATGCGGAGTTTTAAACAAGCTTATCCAGATATTCCTTTGATTTATTATCCTAGAGGCAGGGCAGTTGATGCTCTGAATATTCCTGAACAACCGTTTGACGTTATAGCATGCGATAGCAATACGGATATGTTGTCTTTGCAAAACAAGACCACTAAAGTATTACAAGGTAATTTTAGAGCTGATTTATTGTTAGAATCAAAAGAATGTATTGAACAAGCTGTAGAAGAATATTTTTCAAAATTATTAAAACCTGTTATTGTGAATCTAGGGCAAGGGATTAATCCTTTAACTCCTGTCGATCATGTTGATGCTTTTGTTAAGGCTGTGCGTTATCAAGAGAAGATTTTTTCTGTTAATCATTCAAACCATTAAAGGCGTGATTCTTGAAATTTTGTGATTGATTTAGTAAGAAGGGATGTTATCATGGGCTTAATTATTACAAGTGAGTGTATTAATTGTGATGTATGTGAACCTGCTTGTCCTAATACAGCAATTTCATTTGGTTCTGATTATTATATGATTAATCAAACATTGTGCACTCATTGTCAGGGTTTTTATGAAGAGCCACAGTGTATTCTCCTTTGCCCGACCGATTGCATCACAGAACATGTTGATAAATAATTATATTTTCATTTATAATGTGTAATAAGCTATAAATTTTAAAAAGTTATCATAGCTACATTCAAATTAATTTAGAAAATTAAGGGTGGTAAAAAATGAGTATTTACCAAAATATAAAACTAGTTAATGATGATAAAGATATTCATGTAATTGCAGATGATACTCAACATGAACAAAATGATGAGAACGTTTATGATGAAGATCTGATGGTGGATATCAATAAAGAAGATCATGAGATAGCTAATATTCAGTCGATTAAAGTGAGTCTACAACAGTCTACAGATAGCTTTGATCATTATTTTAAATACCCATATCTTTCTGAAGAGCAAGAAAAAGAACTAGCTCATGATTTTTTGATGAATGGATCATTAAAAGCGGCTCACACTCTTGTTTTGGCACATATGCGCTATGTTGTAAAAGTGGCCAAAGGTTATTTGGGTTATGGCTTACCTTTAAATGAACTTGTACAAGAAGGCGCTATCGGTTTAATGAAAGCTGTAAAAAAATTTAATCCATTACAAGGAGTCAGATTGGTTTCTTTTGGGATATATTGGATTAAAGCTGAAATTCATGAATATATTATAAAAAATTGGCGATTAGTCAAAATCGCGACAACAAAAGCTCAGCGCAAATTATTTTTCAATTATAGACGATTGAAAAAAGAAAATTTTGAAGACTTATCTTCTCGGCGCAAACAAAATGAAAATATAGCCCAAGCATTAGATGTGAGCGTTGACGAAGTCGATCTGATGAGTTTACGCATGAAAGAACAAGAAATACAGCTAGACAGGCCTATTAGCAATGAGTCTAAATTAACAGTAGGAGATACCATCCCTTCTTTACAAAAAGATCCTGGATTATTAGTAATGGAAGAAGATAATCAAGATTATTATCAGCATAAATTACCGCAAGCGTTCAACATTTTAAATGCTAGAGACCAAGATATCATCAAATCTCGTTATTATAACGAGGACAAAATCACTTTAAAAGATTTGGCTGATAAATATGCGATTTCAGTAGAGCGTGTTCGTCAACTAGAAAAGAGCGCTTTGGATCGTTTAAAAGGAGTATTGCAAGAATCTGAATAAAATGTTTAAGAGTTTAAAGCTCTAGATATGAATAAATCAGACCTTTGATTTCCGCCTTAGAAAAGATGCCGCCATATTGTTGAAAGGTTATCTGCTGATCTTTGATCAGTCTTATTAAAGGGACAGCTTTGATATCATAAAGCATGCGCAATTGAGGGCCTAACTGATCATAGTCCCAGCATAAAAAACTAAGCCTATCGTGATATTCACTCTCTAGCTCTTGCTTAATATCAATCAGTTTTAAAGAATTAACACTCCAACTGGATGTAATAAACAAGCAAGTTGGGGTTGAAGGCATTTCGAAGGTTTTAATAATAAATTAAAAAAATACTGTCATATTAAAATATTAGCATAAAATATAATTAAACGATATTTCTGCCAACCATCTAAATTTAACAAAAACTCGCGGAATCTTTCATCTCACTTTACGCATGTAAATTTTGGTGGAGATGGATAAAATTACCACCCTCTATAAAATGGTAATAGCTATCATGCCAGCAGATTCATGATAGAGACATGAATGGGGAAGATAACATCCCTCAAATCGGATTAACCGATCTGCAGGGACACATTAGTTGCGTCAAGAGATCTTATGAAGCTAGCGTTGTGGGCGCACCTGCTCCAGCATAAAGATAATCAAATTGCTGATCATGGGTCGCAAGCAGCCCCATGAGCAATTCAGTTGTAGGAGTCCCCACTTAAGCTAGTTTTATTTGTTTTTCGTAATACGCACAAAATTATAGGGATAGATACATAATAAGAAAAAGGGCGGGGCTTGACAATTATTGGATAGAGCACAATAATGGTGGTACAAAAAAACATAATCGATATTGTAACTGGCAAAACCCATTATTAACAAAGTTTTGCTAAAAGTTATTTACGATATAAATTTAGAACTTAGTAAACAGTTGTATTTAATTATTGCAATCTCTTGATTCAATCTTCATTGAGTGCATTTGTACTGTTATTTGGATGGTATTCCTGAGCTCTTAGACACCCTATCTTTCATGAGAATTCAATTAAGTAAATAAAAAAAACAGTTTTTTTAAGCATAGTTACCTTACAAGCTATAATCCCTAATATCTTTTACTTAAAATCCTGCTTAACAAAATGGAGGCGGTGCACTATATAGCACTGAAATAATTTAATGAATTTAACCGAATTAAAATCAAAATCAGTTCTTGAACTAGCTGAAATTGCACAAGAGAAAGGTTTAGAAAATCCTTCTCGTCGTCGAAAAGAAGATATTGTTTTAAGCTTATTACAAGCAGCGGCACGTAATAAAGAAGAAATCTATGGAGATGGATATCTTGAAATTCTGGCAGACGGTTATGGCTTTCTACGGTCTTTGGAAAGCTCATATTTGCCAAGTGCAGATGATATTTATGTATCACCAAGTCAAATTAGACGTTTTGGATTACGTACAGGCGATAAATTAACAGGGATGATCCGTCCACCAAAAGAATCAGAGCGTTATTTTGCTTTATTAAAAGTCAATACTATTAATGATGAAGCTCCTGAAAAAACTTTTGATAAAATTCTTTTCGAAAACATGACGCCAATTCATCCCAATAAAAGATTTCAGCTTTCATTGGGTAATGGCTCTACAGAAGACTTAACAGCAAGGATTATTGATCTTATTGCACCTATAGGCCGTGGTCAACGAGGATTAATCGTATCTCCTCCGAAAGCTGGTAAGACAATGATGTTGCAGAATATTGCTCGCTCTATTACGACAAGCTATCCTGAATGTGTTCTTATTGTTTTGCTTATTGATGAGCGACCAGAAGAAGTCACTGAGATGATACGTTCCGTTCGCGGTGAAGTGATTGCTTCTACATTTGATGAGCCAGCCACACGCCATGTTCAAGTGGCTGATATGGTTATTGAAAAAGCAAAACGCTTAGTTGAACAGAAAAAAGATGTTGTTATTTTACTTGATTCTATTACACGTCTTGCCCGTGCATATAACACAGTCATTCCTCATTCAGGTAAGGTGCTAACTGGTGGTGTTGACGCAAATGCTTTGCAAAAACCAAAAAGATTTTTTGGTGCTGCTCGTAACATTGAAGAAGGTGGTTCTTTAACTATTATTGCAACAGCACTTATTGAAACTGGTTCTAAGATGGACGAGGTTATTTATGAAGAGTTTAAAGGTACTGGCAACATGGAGCTTCATCTTGATAGAAAGATGGCTGAGAAACGTAATTATCCAGCTATTAAAATTAATGCTTCTGGCACACGCAGGGAAGAACTACTTATGAGTCAAGAAGATCTACAGAAATTATGGATCTTAAGAAAAATCATGCATCCTATGGATGATATCGTGGCAAATGAGTTTTTAACCGAGCGTCTACGGATGACAAAAACAAATGAAGAATTCTTTGATGCTATGAAGCGGCAATAAAAATGAATGCACTTATGACTTCAGCTATACTGATCCGTCAAGTTGAATTGACGAATAGTTTATGGTTAGTTGAGTTTTTAGTTGAGCAAAGCAGAGGATTTTTGGCGGGTCAGTATCAATCTTTTTATACTGAAACAGGAGATGCTTTTGGACCATTTTCAATAGCATCGACTCCCGATCAATTACCAATCATGAGATTTTGTACCCGTCATCAATTATCTTTGAGTTTAAACACAAAAGTTTTTTTTAATCCAACAAAAGGACACCTTGTAGCCGCTGATAACACTAAGCATTATATTTTATGTGCTGGAGGCACTGGAATCACCCCTTTTTTAAGTTTATTAAAATCAGAGAATAAGCGTAGTTTCTCATGCTATTGGAGCTTGAAAAATATTGATGATCAATGTTTACTCGAACTGTTTGAGATTAAAAATGTCACTAAACATTATTATAACGATAATGATCATTATGATTTACAGCCATACCTTATAAAGCATTTACAAGAAAGTAATTGTATTTTTTATCTTGCCGGACCTTTTGTTTTTGTTGATAAGTTAGGAGATTGGCTGATTCAACAAGGAATCAGCCCTAGCAATATTTTTTCAGACATGAAAAAATTTATTTGACGATGATAGTAAGTGCTTTGAGTGTTTGAATTGCCTGATTAAGCTGGAAATCATTAGTGATTGTTGCAAAAGGTTCTTCCTTCTGATTTTTTTGGGGCGAAGGGGTATTTAAATGCTTGTTAAGATTTTGTTCTTTTAAATTTAATTTATTATCATCGGCTACTTGCTCCCAGTTGGATGAAACAATAATATCAGGCGTGATGCCTCTGGCTTGAATTGAGCGACCAGATGGAGTGAAATATCGCGATGATGTTAATTTTAAGGCTTTTCCATTGATAGGAATTACTGTTTGTACCGATCCTTTGCCAAAAGTCGGCTCTCCCATAATGATTGCGCGTTGATGGTCTTGCAGAGCACCAGCTACAATTTCAGAGGCAGATGCAGAGCCTTGATTAACCAAAACAACTATTGGTAAACCATTAGTTAGATCTTTTCCTGAGGCTAGCTCATTAATCAAAATTTCATCATTACGACCGCGGGCAAAAACAATAGTTTTTGTTTGAATTTTCTTTTCATCAAGAAAACAATTTGCCATTACTGTTGATGCCTTTAGTAATCCTCCTGGGTTGTTTCTTAAGTCTAAGATAATACCTTTTGAGTTTTGGCCGATTAAAGCTTCTATTTTATTCAAAAACTCCTGAGCCGTATTTTGTCCAAAAACAGATATTTTAATATATCCCCATTGATTATCAATAAGATTAGATTGAACGCTAGGAATTTTTATGACCATTCGTTCTATTTTCATTTCTACAGGAAGAGAGGCGTTCTCTTTAAGAATCGTTAGCGTCACCATACTTCCTGGTTCACCACGAATACGAGATCCAGCCTCTTTTAAAGACATTCCTTGGGTAAAAATACCGTCTATCGCCAGAATGATATCATGAGATTGTAAATGAGCATCCCACGCCGGAGTATTTTCAACAACAGTCATAATTTCGATAAGATTATTTTTAATAGATAGTTCTACACCCAAGCCCCCGAATTTACCATTGGTTGATGATTCAAGACTTTGGAGTGCTGATGGATCCATATAGTCTGAATGAGGATCAAGCTGATTGATCATTCCACTAATTGCATAATTCATGAGTATTTTTTCATCAATGTGATCAACATAATGATCTTTAACGGTTTCGAAAACCAAAGAAAAATCATTTATTTGATCTAAAGGCAATCCTGCTGATAGAAAAGGTATCAAGGCAATGAAATAGAGTTTTTTTGTGCACATAATAAAATTTATTAACTAACTTTAATAAATTATAGTTAGTTATAACTTATTAATTTGTAAGTACACTTGTGTTCTAAAGAGACACCCCATTTGGATAAATGGGGTTTATATATTTATTTTTCAGCTTGTTTTTTCTTTTCTTGATAATAAGCTTCAAAATTAATTGGTGCTAATAGTAATTGCGGGAACCCGCCTTTTGATACAGCATCAGCGATTGCTTCTCGAGCGAATGGGAACAAAATTTCGGAACAGATGCTTTCTAATAAATGCTCACGTTGATCTTTGTTGAAGTCAGAAATCGTAAAAATACCGGCTTGATCCACTTCGCAAACAAACGCAATTTCTTCACCTGATTTCACTTTTGTTGAAACTTTCACACTCGCTTCCCAAAAATCCCCTTCTAATTGACGATGAGTTGTATCGAGTTCAACGGCAAGATCAGGTGCCCATTCTTTTTGAAAAATTTCAGGAGAATTCGGACCTTCGAATGAAAGATCTTTAACGTAAACGCGTTGAATAGCAAACTGAGGCTTCTTTTCTTCAGACATGATGTAAAATTCCTTGTGTTACAAATTAAGACAAAAGTAAGTCTAACTTTCCAGTAGACTCCAGCTCGTATAAATCATCACAACCACCGATATGTTGATGGTCAATAAAGATTTGAGGGACTGTTTTTCTATGTGAGCGGTCAATCATTCGATCTTTAAGTTCAGGGTGCTCACTTAAATTAATTTCCGAAAAAGAGAGATTTTTTTTGTTAAGAAGATCAATTGCTCTATCGCAATAGGGGCAATAATCTTTTGTATAAATTTCAATAAAGTGTTTTGATTGGATATATTCAGACACAGAAACCTCTGGGTTGATTTTTTTATTCGAGTACAGGTCACATTGTGCAAGTACATCTGTTAAAAAGCAACAGTTAAAGAATTTTTTTCCAATAAAGTGTTTGTCGTCTTTAGAGCTAGTGTGTCTGACGAGAAGATTATTTTTTATAATTAAAGGAGTTATCAACAATATTCCCCAAATAATATGACTTCCTAATTTCATGATGTAGATCGCCCTGACGAATATTTATAACAATTAACATGATAAGTCTATTTAGACAAGAGAATATTTAATCCACAGATGCTTTTTTATACGATTTTTTTAAGGATGGTAAGAAAAAATGAATTCCTTTGGGATCTATGTTCTAATCAAGTTGCAGCTTTAGTTTCTATTCTTTATCCTACTATGTAGTGTTAATAGAATCTTGGAATATACTTTTGAATAATTTTCAATCTTTTATTTTTAAAAAAATTAAAATAATAAGTGCACCATGTGTTTTTCTAATCTTATGTGTTAACAATTTATATGCTGACGATTTAGAACAGCGTAAACAAGATTTAGAAGCCCAGTTGATTCATGTTCATGAAGATCAGCTAAGATTAGCCATGGATTTAAATGAACATCGAGATCTTTTAGAAAAATCTTCGCAGGATATTGATGAAAATAGTCGTGTTTTTAAATTAGCTTATGATCAACATGAGGAAGAGCTTAAGGCTTTTGCTTCTAAATTACAGCAGGTTATGTATTGGAAAGCAAAACGGAAGAGTAATCTGTTTTCAACTTTAGGTCATAAAGATCATTCAGCAAAATCTTATTTATGGAAAAATATATTGAATCAGCAGCAAGCTGTTTTAAAAAAACAAATAAATAATTTAGATCTATTGATAAAAAATGCAGCTCTTTTAGATGAAAAAAAAAATGATTATAACAAACAAGTGATATATCAAGAAAACTTATTAAATCGTGTAGAGCAACAAAAAAAAGAGATGGAAAATTTGTTAGAAGAGCTTGTTTTGATGCAACAAGAAGAATTAAAAAATAAATCCTCTGATCTCAAAAGTTTAGCAGTACCTTTTAATGCAAGAAAAATAACACCACCTTTATTAAACATAAAAAAACGAGTCATGCAAAATTTTTTAGGAGCATCTGTTTTTGAAGCCCGAAAAGGGGAGGCAGTAAACTCTATGGCAGAAGGAACAGTTATTTTCGCGGATTTTTTAAAAGGACTGGGGAATGTGATTATGGTTGAGCACGGAGAAGGATATTTAAGTGTTTATGGTAATTGTTTGAAATTGTCAAAAAAGGTTGGAGAGTCAGTGTTATTAGGAGAGCAAATAGCTATGGTCGGTCAGAGTGGCCAGATTGGAAAAGAAGCTCTATATTTTGAATTTAGAAAAGACGGTCAAATTATAGCACCGCCTTCTTGGGATCGTTTCTCATAAAAGCTGATGATGTAATTGTCTGGCTGCTTCATAGCTTGTGATTGCAACGGCGTTTGAAAGGTTCAAGCTTCGCACACCGACATTCATCGGTATTTTTATTAAACTATCATGTAATTGATCTAAGATAAAGGTAGGTAATCCTCGCGACTCAGGACCAAATAAGAACACATCCCCGGGTGTATAAGTCATTTCCCATAAGCACTTTTGCGCTTTTGTGCTAAGGGCAATGATCCTTTGTTTGGCAGTTTTTTTCAGGAATATATCAAAATTCAAGTGATGCTTGATTTCAACTAAATCATGATAGTCGAGCCCTGCTCTTTTAAGATGCTTGTCATCGAAATTAAATCCCAAAGGATGTATCAAATGAAGTGTTATTCCTAAACATGCTGATAATCTAATAATGTTTCCAGTATTTGCAGGTATTTCGGGTTCAAAGAGAGCTACTTCAAAAGCATTTTTTTTAAGATGTTCTATCATTGTATTGTAACTAAGATAAGGAGTTTTTTTATGAATAAATTAGCACAGCTTACTATTCTTGCTGCAATTTTTGGTTTAATTGGATGCCAAAGTCTTCAGGATAGAATGTCAAGTACTAATAAAGATATGCCAGCTGCAGAAAAAAATACGACAGCTAAAAAATCATATTAAGTAATCTTAATTATGATTGCTTAATCATAATTCTTTTTAAGTCAATGCGCTAGATCTTTTAAAATAAATTCAAGTTCATTGACTTTTTTCTTTTAAATAGAGTATTTTAGTCTTTTATTATGGTATGTTACTCAAAAATAAATAAAGACTAACTTTTCAATGAAAATAGCCTGCCAAATACAATATCATGGTGGATACACATCGGGATGGCAAGAACAACCCAAAGATCCTTCAATTGCAACTCATTTGAAACAAGCAATTCAATTATTTTCGGGTGAAAATCCAGGATTAGCGTGTGCTGGACGAACCGATAAAGGAGTTCATGCTTTAGGTCAAGTGGTAACCTTTAATACTCAAGTCATGCGTTCAGTAACTCGATGGAAAACAGGGTTAAATCATTTTTTGCCAGAATTTATACGAATTAATAAAGTCTCTGTTATGAAGGATGATTTTCATCCAAGATTTAATGCCCTTGCACGTACTTATCGTTATTATTCTGTTTATGGTTTTAGTCCGCATCAGACTAAAATTATTGCTAATTTGTCTAAAGAGCCAAATGTTGACTTAATGAATCAAGCATGCAAATTAATATTAGGCGAGCATGATTTTTCAGCTTTTAGAGGAGGGAGTTGCCAAGCAAAAAGTCCTATTAAAACATGTTATAATGCTGCATGGACTCAGAGAGGGACTATTTATTGTTTTGAAATAAAAGCGAATGCTTTTTTACATCATATGGTTCGATATTTGGTAGGGTGTATGCTCGAGATAGGCCATGAGAATAAAGATTTAAGATGGTTTGAAGCGGTACTGAATAATCACTTGTCACAAGATTTTTGTGCATCAGCAGACGGTTTGTATTTATGTCATGCTCATTATCCGGATAATTTTAACCTGGACTTTTTAGATCAGCGTCCTTGGTTCGATTCGTTAATAGCCTAGTAATAAACGCAATTCCTCCCAGCTTTTTGGACCTGTTTCTGCAAATGTTGTGAGCATGTTTTGCGGGATTTCTTCTAGAAATCGACTTTTTAAAGCATCTTTGCCTGCAAAAGTTTTTGGATAGCTTAAAACCAATCTTTCTTTGGCGCGAGTCATAGCGACATACATTAAACGGCGCTCTTCTTGAATATTGTTATCTGATTGATGATGAGGCAAAATTCCTTCAATGCAACCGATAAGATAAACCTCATCAAACTCTAACCCTTTAGCTGCGTGTATAGTTGATAATGTTACTTTTTGATGAGCATCTTCTTTTTTATCAAGCATATCGATAAGCATAATTTTTTTCATAACTTGGTCTAAATTTGGTGTTTTAATATACATCCGTTTTAACCAAGAAATAAAATCTTGTAATAACGCTGTTTTTTTATCAATTTGAGCTTTTTTTGAATAAAGATGCTCTATCCAGTTATAATAATCTGTGTCTTTTAGTAGATCTTCTATCCAGTTTAAATCTTGTTGATTACTCATTATTTTTCTGTATTTATCAATGAGATGGTAGAATTGCTCAAATGTATTTTTATTTTTCCCTGCATAATCTAACAAAAAACGAATTTGTTGAATTGAATATAAAAGAGATAAATTGTATTTATTAGCGTATTCCAATAAAGGAGCTATTGTTTGAGACCCTAGCCCTCTTTTGGGGATATTAATGATGCGCTTGAAAGATTGATCATCATCAGGATTAATTAAGAGTCGTAAATAACTGACCAGGTCTTTGATCTCTGTTTTATTGAAAACAGAGTTTGCCCCTAAAAGCTGATAGGGTATCTTTTTGTCACGTAGACCTTTTTCGTAATTAACAGCTTGATAATTTGTTCTAAAAAGAATGCAGACGTTTTTATTAAGATGTTCTCGTTGAACGATTTGGTTTAAAACCTGTTCAAGCTCATCATCTTCGGAGCTGCCGGTAATTATAAAGACTTTTTCATGACTTGGTTTATTTGACCACAGTTTTTTTTCAAACAAGTGATTATTGTGAGCAATGAGTGCGTTTGCAGCATCTAATATTTGCGGGCTGGAACGAAAGTTTTCTTCTAATTTAATAATCTCTAACTGTTCAAAATCCTGAGATAACATATTAAGATTTGCTGGGTTCGCGCCGCGCCAAGTGTAGATTGATTGATCATCATCACCGACTACAGTAAAACGCCGAGCGTGAGCGATGTTTTTAAAAAATAAATATTGAGCAATATTGGTATCTTGATATTCGTCAATAAAAATATAACCAAATTTTTTTTTCAAAGCAGTGGAAACCTCATCTAATAAGCTCAGTTTATAAGCTTTAAAAACAAGATCATCTAAATCAATAGCATTGATATGTAACAGTGCTTCTTCATATTTACGCCAAATAGATAATGCCTCGGGAGCTATTTTATCAAGAGTATCGCTAGAATCGGTGTAATGCTTGATCAAACTAATAATATGAGCAGCTTGATAAATTTCTTCCTCTGGACAGGATGTTAATATATCTTTAAGGAGTTGATGTTTATCTTGAGTATCATACAGTGTAAAATTTTTTTTTATACCGATAAGAGATCCAAATTCTTGAATAACTTTCAGACCAAGGCTGTGAAATGTTAATACAGACACTAATTTTTTATTGACATGAAGGGATTGTAAGCGGGCGCTTAATTCACGAGCTGCTTTATTGGTGAATGTAATTGCTAATATTTTATGATATATACTATCTTGTGCGGCTAAATGGGCTATTTTTTGACAAATAGTTGATGTCTTACCTGAACCAGCTCCGGCAATCACAAGACATGGTTTATGTAGAAGTTTTACAGCACGAAATTGTTGCTGATTTAATTGCACCATATTTTTCACAACAAGATCGATAATAAAATGAATGTTACCATAATATTAATCATGTTGTTTAATATTAAAATCAGATAGAAAATATTTTCTCTGTTAATGTTATTTTTTATCAATATTATAAATCATCCTTTTTTAATAATTTTCGCAAGATTAAGGTTTTTATGATAAGATGATTTCTTAAATTATACAAAACCCCCTGGTTACTATGTCACCGCAAAAAAAATCTTTAGGGTATGTTTCGTTAGCGTTGCTTAATATTTCGGCAATTATTTCTTTGCGGCATTTGCCGGTAATGGCTCAATATGGTGTTGGCTCACTCTTTTTTTATTGTATTGCTGCTTTAATATTTCTCATACCTATAGCGCTGATTTGTGCAGAACTCGCTACAACTTGGCCTGATCGAGGTGGTTTGTATAATTGGATATACCAGGGATTTGGTCCAAGAATAGCGTTTTTAGTTGTGTGGTGGTCATGGATGGCTGCTATTGTAACAATCTTATTAAACTTGATTTTTTTATCTGTCACATTAGCTTATACTATTGCTCCTGCGAGCCTGGATAATAAAGCTATGATAAATGCTATTTCCTTAATTATTCTTTATGGATTAACTTTGATTAATATTTATGGAATGCGATTTTCTTCTTTAATAAGTTTAATAGGTGTGATTGCAGGCACAATTATCCCAGTACTACTCATTACTATCTTAGCGGCCATCTGGTTTTTTTCAGGCTATGGAGAAATCCATGCTGTTACGAAACTCGATCTTTCTTTTGTTTTTAATAGTTTTTCGAGTTTATTTTTTTTTGCAGCTGTTGTTTTGGGTTTTTCAGGAATAGAGTTAGCGGCATTTCATGTTGCGGATGCCAAAGATCCTCAGCGCGATTACAGCAAGGCCATTTTTCTGAGTGTTGTATTAATTATACTTTTATACATGATCAGTACGTTAGCAATAGCTTTAGTTCTACCTCTTAAAGAAATTGATTTGATCGCTGGTTTGGTTCAGTTTTTTAATAAGTTTTTTGAAAAATTTGGATTGCAGTATATATCGAAATTAGTCAGCTTTACTTTGGTGATTGGAACTATTGGGGGAATTAACACCTGGTTAATTAGCCCTTCGAAGGGTATTTTTCCCGCAGTTGAACATTTTAACTTCCCAAGCTGGCTTTCTTATAAAAATAAGTATGATGTTCCTGTATCTTTATTAGTGATACAAGCAATAATTTGTACAATAATTTTATTGTTATTATCAAACTCGCAAACAATACAGCAGTCTTTTTGGATGTTTACGGCATCAACAACTCAGTTTGTGATATTGATTTATCTTTTCATGATTGCAGCTGTTGTTCGTTTGCGCTTTTTGCAACCTAATACGATTCGACCATTTAGAATTCCAGATAAATGGTTTTCTTTGACCACACGCACAGCCTTTTTTTCCTGTATTCTCGTTCTTTTTGTAAGTTTTATTCCTGCAGAAAAAATACAAGGCAGCCTTTTTGCTTATGAACTCTTCTTCACACTAGGATTAATACTAATGAGTTTGCCACCATTCTTTTTTAAGAAAAAACAAGAAAAAAACAGAGAATTCGTAGTAACTGAAATTAAAAAATACTAGAATTATTGAAATATTATAATTTCTATAAAAATTAACTAATTATTAATATCTAAATTAATGAGTTGAAAAAATCTTTAAAAATCACAGGAGGGGGCAACCCAATGTCAATTAAACATGAAAAGATAAGAAATGTTGCAATCATAGCACATGTTGACCATGGTAAAACTACGTTGGTCGATAAGCTATTACACCAATCTGGAACGCTTGATCAGCGCAAAGAATACGGCGAACGCGTTATGGACTCTAATGAGCTTGAGCGTGAGCGAGGTATTACAATTTTAGCTAAAACAACAGGTATTATGTATAAGGATTATGCTATTAATATTGTAGACACCCCAGGCCATGCTGATTTTGGCGGTGAGGTTGAGCGTGTTTTAACAATGGTTGATTCTGTATTACTAGTTGTTGATGCTGTTGACGGCCCAATGCCTCAAACACGTTTTGTTACACAAAAAGCGTTTGCATGTGGACTCAACCCTATTGTCGTTATTAATAAAATTGATAGACCAGGCGCGGATCCCGAGAAAGTGATGGATCAGGTTTTCGAATTATTTGATTCCTTAGGAGCAACTGATCAACAGCTAGACTTCCCCATCATTTACACTTCAGCACTAGAAGGTTGGGCGGTTACTCATCTTGAGCATGAACACCTCAACATGAATCCATTGCTTGACTTTATTATTAGCCATGTCAAACCACCCGCTGTTGAACCTGAACAGCCTTTTAAAATGCAAATTACAACGTTAGATTATTCACCATACGTTGGTACTTTAGGTATTGGGCGTGTGCAGCGAGGTAAAGTGGTTCGCAATCAAGTCGTTGCCTTGCTGACGCCGGAAGGACAAAAAATTCAGACTAAAATCTCAGGTATTTATAGAGCAGTAGGTTTGGATCGCGTTGAAATTCAAGAGGGCTCTGCTGGAGACATTATAGCTATCAGTGGCTCAAATGACCTTAATGTTTCCACAACAGTCACAGATCCTGCTGATCTTACCCCATATCCTGCTTTAAAAATCGATGAACCCACTGTTAGCATGGTCATGCAGGTTAATGATTCACCTTTTGTTGGTAAAGAAGGCAAGCTATTAACTACTCGACAAATTCGTGAGCGTTTAGAGCATGAAGCTAAGATCAATGTTGCCTTGAAACTTGCAGAAGGTGAGACTGCTGATAAGTTTATCTTAAAAGGTCGCGGGGAGCTGCATCTTTCTATCTTGCTCGAGACGATGCGTCGAGAAGGATTTGAAATGGCTGTTGGACGTCCTGAAGTTATATTGAAAAAAATTAATGATCAGATCTATGAGCCAGTCGAATTGCTTATTGTTGATGTACCACTCACCTTACAAGGGACTGTTCTGGAAGAGCTGGGTCGTCGCAAGGGTCTCGTTAAAGATATGGAAAATACACAGCAAGATCGTTGTAAAATGAGTTTTGAAATTCCATCGCGCGGGTTAATTGGGTTTCATTATCAATTTCTGATGTTAACTTCTGGTCAAGGAATCATGTCTCACGTCTTTATTGAATACAGACCTTATTTAGATTCGTTGAAAGTCTCTGGCCGTTCTCAAGGTGCGATGATCTCTATGTGCGCTGGTGAAGCTACTGGTTATTCTTTGTTTAATTTGCAAGAACGAGGCCAAATGTTAGTTGATCCTCAAACCAAAGTTTATGAGGGCATGATCGTTGGTATTCATTCGCGCAATAATGATTTAGTTGTAAATGTTACTAAGGGTAAACAACTGACCAATATGCGTGCTTCTGGTACTGATGAAAATATTATCTTAACACCGCCCAAAAGAATGACTTTAGAGATTGCTCTAGAAACGATCAATGATGATGAATTAGTTGAAATCACACCAGTTTCTATTCGTTTAAGAAAAAAATATTTAACTGAAGTTGAAAGAAAGCGTTCTCAAAAAGATTAAAGAGGTAGAGCATTATGCAGCAATATGAAGGTACAACTATAGTATGTGTGCGTCGGGGAAACCAAGTAGTCATTGGTGGAGACGGACAAGTTTCTATGGGGCATACTATATTGAAAGGAAATGCCCGCAAGGTTCGACGCATCTTTCATGATAAGGTGATAGCTGGTTTTGCTGGTGGCACAGCAGATGCTTTTACTCTTTTTGAGCGATTTGAGTCTAAATTGCAAAAGCATCAAGGACATTTGTTGCGCAGTGCTGTTGAGCTTGCTAAAGATTGGCGTACAGATAAGGTCTTGCGCCGACTAGAAGCTCTTCTTGCAATCGCTGATAAAGAAACATCCTTGATTCTAACAGGTAACGGGGATGTTATTGAGCCAGAACAGGGATTGATTGCGATTGGTTCTGGCGGATCATATGCGCAAGCAGCAGCCGTAGCGTTATTAAATCACACTCAATTAGATGCTTTAACCATTGCTGCAGAGTCTCTAAAAATTGCAAGTTCGATTTGTGTTTATACTAATACAAATCATGTTTTTGAATGTTTAGATATTTAGGAAAGATAACATGTTAAGTCCAAAACTAGCTTCACATGACGAAAATATCATGACGCCGCGACAAATTGTTGAACAACTTGATAGATATGTTGTTGGGCAGCAAGAAGCCAAGAAGAAAGTTGCAATTGCGTTACGCCATCGTGCTATTCGTAAATTTGTAGAGGGGCCAATTCAACAAGAAATAACACCTAAAAATATTTTAATGATCGGACCCACAGGTGTTGGTAAAACAGAAATTGTACGCCGTCTAGCGCATCTTATTGAAGCACCTTTTATTAAAGTCGAAGCAACAAAATTTACTGAAGTAGGTTATGTTGGTCGTGATGTTGAATCTATTATTAGAGATTTAATAGATAAGTTTTTTAAGGAATTAAAAGAGAAATCAACTAAGCGCGTTAGTGTTATCGCGCAGCAAGCAGCTCTAGATATAATCATTGATAAAATTTTAAATCAATCCGACCAAATAGAGACTCTATCATCTAATCGCGATGTATTGGCAGAGCAAATACTAAATGGTCAGTTTGATAAAGAAGAGATTGAAATTGAAGTTGCACAGCCTATTGTTGATTTAGAAATTATGGCTCCACCAGGAATGGAAGAAATGACATCACAGATTCATAGTGTCTTTCAATCTATTGGGGGTGATCGTAAAAGAAAAAAAACAGTTAGAATTGCTGATGCATTTAAAATCATAAAAGATGAGGAGGTTGCTCGATTAGTTGATGAAGATGATATTAAAGCTTTAGCGATAAAATGTGTTGAGGATCAAGGTATAGTTTTTATTGATGAGATCGATAAAGTGTGTCAGCGTCAACAAGGATTCGGCTCAGATGTTTCTAGAGAAGGTGTACAAAGAGATCTCTTACCCTTGATAGAAGGTTGTGCTGTTTCCACTCGCTACGGAACGATTCAAACAAATCATATCTTATTTATTACTTCTGGTGCTTTTCAGTTAAGTAAACCTTCTGATTTGATACCAGAATTACAAGGTCGTTTACCTGTTAGAGTTGAACTAACCTCGTTAACAGTAAATGATTTTATTTCAATTTTGTCAGTAACAGATGCTTCATTAATTGCTCAATATCAGGCTCTTTTAAAGATAGAAAAAATACAGTTAACTTTTACAAGTGAAGGAATTCGCCGTATAGCTGAAATAGCTTGTGAAGTGAATGAGCGCACTGAAAATATAGGGGCTCGTAGATTACATACAGTCATGGAGCGATTACTAGAAGATGTTTTTTATGATGCAACAGAAAATCAATCAGAAGTTGTTGTAACAGAAGAATTTGTTAATCGTCAATTAAATGCTTTGTTAAAATCAGAAGATCTTTATCAGTTCGTGCTTTAAAATGACAATACTTGTTATCGATGAAACTATTTTTCGATAGCAAGTATTTCTGCAAGTATTAGTTATAAGAAATTTTTACTAATTTCGCCAGCACTTAGCAGCTGAGTGATCATCTTAAAGCAAGAAAAAAGTAGTTAATGTCGTGTTATTTTGGCAAAACATGTTTATTTTGTTTAACATGGATTTACGGCAGTACTCACTAACATTAAGTTAGCCATTTACTGGCGGAGGCAAATCAGTAATAATTCGATATACTGATAAGTAATTCATGAAAACTGGACTACACTTTGAACAACCAGACTGATTTTGGATATGAAAGCGTTTCTTACCAGGATAAACAAGAGCGAGTCTCGGCTATTTTCAGTAAGGTGGCTCCATATTATGATAAAATGAACGACTTTCTTTCTTTGGGGCTACATCGTTATTGGAAAAACAAGTTCATAGAGTCTGTTAAAGTCGCTGCTGGAGATATAGTATTAGATTTAGCTTGTGGCAGTGGAGATATATTTTTAAAATTAGCTTCTAAAACAGAACCGAGCAAAATTTATGCAGTTGATCCTAATAAAGAAATGCTTTTTGTTGCGCAAATGCGCACAGCAAAACTGCAACTTTACAAAAAAAAACCTCAAATAGAAATCAATTTTCTTTGTGCTTTCGGAGAAAATTTAACCCTTATTCCTGATAATTCCATCTCTGTTCTAACCTTGTCGTTTGGTTTTAGAAATGTTGCAGATCGTATGCAATGTCTCAGAGAAATTTATAGGGTTTTAAAGCCAGAAGGCCATTTTTATTTATTAGAGTTTGCAAAAGTACAGCCCCCTTTTGATCAAGCATACAATTTTTACCGAGATCATTGTTTACCTGTTATAGGGAAATTTTTATTTAATGATACATCAAGTTATCAATACTTAGCAGATTCAATTGCTGTTTTTTGGGATCAAGATAAATGCATTAGAGCGTTACAAGAGGTCGGCTTTGTTGACATTGTCAGTCAAAATTATACAAACGGCATAGTTTGTTGCTATCAAGGTAAAGCAGATAAAAGCTCTTTGTAGCCGATGTTTAAGGAGAATATATCAGTGTATGTAGTAAATGATATTATAGCTATTATAGCAAGAGCCCTCCAGCCAATTATTTTTGATAATGATTTAGAAGGGATTGTGCTCGGTGTAGAGATCGCGCCTTTTCAGCTAATAAAATTTTCGATTCATCAAAATAAAATACATCCTTATAACTTATCCTCCAGTCCCGATATTTTTTTGAAGGGGACGCTCGCGCAGTGGATAGAATTCATTTACTATAAAGGCGCTCGTGCATCTATTGAAATATCAGGCGATATTCACCAACTTAAAATCATGCAAAATGATTTTTATAAAGCAGTTTTAATGATAGAAAAAAAAATCACCACCCCTCACCTTTCCTTAGTACAATCTGTTTTGAGTTTATTAGATGAACAAATCAAGACTTATTGTAAAAAAGAATCTTTCTTGCTTAACTGGAGTTTATTTCAGGAACATGAAAAACGGATTTTTGCTCTTTATTATCAAATAGAGCGTCTTGAACAGCGATTTAATCGATTAGTTCTCATGAAAAAGGAGCTGTAATTATAATGTTTCGTTTTTTATTCTTGCTAACTACTTTTCTACGTTATCGTCTTTATGCTTGGGCGCCACTTCGGTATCAATTTTTCTTTTATCCGCTATTTCTTATTGCTCCTTGGGCATTAATACCAGCTTCTTATCGAACAAAAGAAGAGCGATTAAGAATAGCTTTAGAAAAAATGGGACCAATTTTTATTAAATTTGGACAATTACTTTCTACACGAAAAGATTTACTTTCTTTACAGCTTGCTGATGAACTTGCATTATTACAAGATAATGTTAACCCTTTTCCCTCTGAGGAGGCTCTTAAAATTTGTAAGAGAGTTTTGAAAGAAAAATTCGATGATTTTAGTTTTATATCAGAACAGCCAATAGCAGCCGCTTCAGTAGCACAAGTTTATTCCGGGATATTAAAAGGCGTTGATCGAGTCATTTTAAAAATCAGAAGGCCTAATCTTTTAAAAATACTAAAAAAAGATATTTTTATTCTGAAGGGATTAGTTTATATTTTTTCTTACGCAGTCATATTTGCTCGGTCACGTTTAATGGCTGTTGTTCAAGAGTTTGAAGAAGCTCTTTTAGCCGAAAGCGATTTTATTAGAGAAGCAGCAAATGCATCGCAAATGAAGAGAAATTTTCAAGAGCAAAAAATATTGTATATTCCAAAAATATATTGGGATTATACCTGCACTGAGTTGTTAGTCATGGAAGAGGTGTCAGGGTTAAGCGTTAAACAAATTTTCTCAAATCCACTCTCTGATAGCCATCAAAAACTGCTCTCTCAAAACATTTTTTTGATTTTTTTAAAACAAGTTTTTGAGCATTCTTTTTTTCATGCTGATATGCATCCTGGAAATATATTTATTGATCTTGATACTCTTTCGGAACCAAGGTATATTTTTGTTGATTTTGGAATAATAGGCACTCTATCAGATAAAGATCAGCGTTATTTAGCTGAAAATCTTCTAGCATTTTTCGAACAAGATTACCGCAAAGTAGCTTTACTGCATCTTCAATCAGGGTGGGTTCAACCCAATATTTCTTTAAGTCATTTTGAGTTCAGTATTCGTGCAGTATGCGAGCCAATATTTCAGCGGCCTCTTAAAGATATTAGTGTCGGTGAAACTTTTTTGAAGCTCATTAAAGTAGCCCAGCAGCATAAAATTATTATTCAGCCACAGTTGATTTTACTACAGAAAACAATACTTGCTGTTGAAGGCTTAAGTCGTCGTTTATGTCCTGAGTTAGATCTTTGGACTGCAATATATCCGTATGTTAAAAATGCTGTACGTATGAAATTTGGATTGGTCGGAGAGCTGAGAAAAACGTGGACAAGACTACCGTTATTGCTAGAGAAGTTCAATCAGGATCATTCTTTAGAAACTCTCAATAAATTAAAAAAAAGATATCAATATTCTGCATGGTTATTTATTGATGGATTATATTGGATCTCTATTTTATTCAACACTTCTTTATACGTAATGGGGAGTTATCGTTCTTTTGAAGAATATATTATGATAATAGCTCTTCATGTTATTGTAATATTGATTATAAAAAACAGACACAAAGAGATTTAATGATGAATGAGAATTGTATTTTTTGTAAAATTGCACAAGGATCTTTACCTGCTCAAATAGCATGGAGCGATGATCATTTTCTAGCCTTTCATGATATACATCCTAAAGCACCATTACATGTTTTAGTTATTCCTAAAATGCATATCAGTCAGTTAAGCGATTTAACGGCTCAAGACTCTACTTGGCTTGGTGAATACATGCTTGCAATTAACAAGGCTGCAAAAAGATTAAATCTTAATCATTATAAAGTGCAATTTAATAATGGAATCGAAAGTGGGCAAGAAATTTTTCATTTACATGCACATTTATTACAATATTTAGCTTAAACAAGGATGTTTTTATGGGATTTTCTGGAGTTAGTTTAGGGTCTTTACTGATGATTGGATTTGTTGGACTAATATTTTTTGGCCCATCAAAATTAAAATCTATTGCAAAAGACTTGGGTGAAGCATTAGCCGAATTTAAGCAGGGATTAGAACAATTAGAAGAAAAATCTTCAAAAAAGATTCAAGATAATAATTTAAAAAATTAATTTTTGTTGATATTCAAAATAAAAAAGCATCAGCATGATGAAAATTTATGTTTTTTGATAAAAAGCTAGTAGATTCTTGAGCTGAGTTGCTGCTCATTATGCGCAGTTTTTTAGTATATCAATCATAAAAATTCAATATTGTTGACGATATTTCCAATTGAATTATTAAATCACAGCAATACGATCAATTCGAGCTTATGTTTATTGGAGTAGCAATATAATTTTTGAGGGATACCAAATTCATTTTTTATAAAGATCGATAAGATTCAAAAAAGACTGGGCAAGTAAGCAAACCTTTTAAATGGAGGTCAAAACTCAAAGATAAGGTAAAGCATAAAAAAATTAAAAAGAGAGTAAATATGAAAGTTCTTGAGGTTAATCCGCGGCAGTGGTCTATTTTAAGAAATCTTCTTTTAAAATGGCTTTTTGCTTTTCTTGTAGTCAACGTTATTCTTTTATATTTTTATCAATCTGTATGGAAACTTGTTTTTTTATTTTTATATCAATACGCTCCTGATATAAAAATTATATCAACATCGTTATATCAGCCATTTTCATTAACATTAAAATTGAGTTTGTTTTTTTCCTTCGTCATAACAAGTCCTTATTTGTTTTATCAAAGTTGGATGTATATCAAGCCGGCACTTTATCCGCAAGAAAAATTTAGAATAATGATTATATTCTTGCTACTTTTAATGACCGTGATTTTTTTTCAAATCTTGTCTTTATGTTTCATTATGCCGCTGACATTAAGTTTTTTTACGTCGTTTAATAATTCTATCGTTGAGGCGTATGTTGATTTAAAATCTTTAGTTGATTTTACATTATTGCTGCAGGAGGCTTTTTTAGTCTTATCTCTCTGGCCATTTATATTGTATTTTCTTTTAGAATGGAACGTTGTTAATAGAGACTTTTTGAGAAAACAACGAGGTGTAGTTTACTTGAGCAGTTTTATAATAGGGATGTTTTTAACCCCTCCGGATGTATTAGCACAATGTTTTTTTGCAGTTCCAATGATTTTGGGATATGAAATTATTGTGTTTTTCACGCGGAATAACAAGACAGTTGTAGTTGGAAATTAAACTTGGTAAATTGACTAAAAATAATTTTTTGATTTCTGTATATGAACATGACTCAAGCCTCTTTCGATCGAGTAATCCAATTATTGGAATTACATCCCGATAAACACCATCTTCGTGTTTATATTATTGGTGGAGGCTGCTCAGGGTTCCAATATGGTTTTGAGCTCGAAGCAAGCAAGCAAGATGATGATAAGATATTTCCTCATTATAATGAAGATAAGAAAATAGAGATTATCATAGATCCTATATCCTTTAATTATTTGAATGGATCCACCTTAGATTATCAAAAAGATTTAATGGGGCAGCGATTTATAGTGCATAATCACCATGTCAAAACAACTTGTGGTTGTGGACAGTCCTTTTCATTAAAAAATGAATAAAAAGCAATTTGATAAACCCGCTTCTTGTTTAAACTAAAAGAAATTTTCTAGCGTATTTTTAGTTTAGATCTGGTGCTATTTTGAATGGAGAAGCTTAGATTGCTTTATAAGGATCGATTGATATGATTGTTTTTGATTTTTATGCCAGTCATCTAAAAAGAGCGATCCTCGTTATATTAGGATTGTATATTTTATTTGGTTTACTGGCGGAAGTATTTTCTGTTTTTAAAGAGACTAATCCATCCTCAATTATATTGCTGACAACAAAGTTAGCTCCTTATAAAAAAGAGCCTTTATCTTTGTGGGACCTTAATTTGAACAATCAAATGCACATTAAAGAGTGTGTAGTCTCTCCCAATCAAGCATTTATGAGTATTATTAAAGAACATAAGCTGATATTAGATCCTCAACTACGCTCTTCAATATTTGATAAAAAATCAAAATGTTATAAATTGTTAAGTGAGCTGCAACCAAATGACAAAATAAGTTTTGTTTTTAACGATAATGAAATTACCCAATTTATTTTAGAGACTAGTAAAGAAGAGTTCTACATTCAAGGAAATAATGTCAGTGCATTAAGTGATCGATTAGCTATTATTCCTCAAATAACTTACAAAAAAATTGATATTTTATTAAAGAAAGGGCTTTTTAAGGATTTAAGTGAGATAGGTGCGCCGAGTAAACTGATTCAACTTGTTACTGAAATACTATCACCGAGGATTGATTTTAAAAAAGATGTTAGAGAAGGGACAAGGCTAACACTTCTTTACAGCCTCGATCTGAAAGGCAAAGTAGAGCTTTATCGATTTTCCTTTGATAATCCCAAAAAATCATTTACTGGATATTATTTTCCTTATAATGGAGACAATTACTTTGATAAAGATGGTTATTCATTTAAAAAGACATTTTTAGATAAACCTGTTGAGTCGTCATATATAAGCTCACATTTCTCTCAAGCGCGACATCATCCGGTATTGGGGATCGTGCGAGCTCACAAAGGAATTGATTTTGCAGCGAAGAAAGGCACTCCCGTTAAAGCTGTTGCAGATGGAGTCGTTTCTTTTGTAGGCACTAAAGGAGGGTATGGAAATGTTTTGGAGATTAATCACGGAGAGATTGCTCCGGGTCAAAAAGTAAAAACCCTGTATGCCCATCTTGATAGTTTTGTTAAGCAGATGCGAAAATCTGTTTCGGTGAAACAGGGGCAGACTATTGGTTATGTAGGCATGACTGGTTTAGCGACAGGTCCCCACTTGCATTATGAATATCATCTTAATGATGTAGCCGTTGATCCACTAAAAGTTATTGTGCCCAGAGGGGGTGCTTTAAAAGGTCCTGCACTTTTAGAGTTTAAAGAAAACGTAAAAAAAATTAATGATATTAATAGAAAAGTAGGCATAAACGAGTTTTAATGATTTTTCGTGCAGCTATTAACACGAGCAGTTTCTATAATATATGTTTATTAATCATAATGATAATTTTTTATTCAAATCCCGCCAGTCTTTGTAATTGCCGATTGTGTT
>Ga0214917_10000169_pt1 | contig 80365 bp, 76 predicted proteins | sample LL_1208_BB_MetaG_FD_177983 | JGI IMG/M metagenome (GOLD analysis project Ga0214917, IMG submission 177983) | Freshwater microbial communities from Lake Lanier, Atlanta, Georgia, United States - LL_1208_BB | ecosystem: Environmental > Aquatic > Freshwater > Lake | place: USA: Georgia | collected... | reverse complement strand
CAAAATTGATCGCAAAGGTCAGTTCTTACGGATCATATTTTCAATTTGCAGAAGATCACGACCGTCTTGCACGCTGTAGTTCGCTCTTGCGAGGTGGTCGCTGGTCGGGTTTTCTCGCAGATGTTCTGACGAAAAATGGTCGACCTTTTACCTGGTATGACGGCAAGTGTTGGGCAGTTTTTTACACAGATGTGCAAGGTCATGATGGGTTACCTCGCATTCTTGGTGACCTTGATGTAAAGACCTTGGCACGCGAAATCGCCGAATTTCACCTGGCGTGCGCGTCGATCAGCCGGTCTTTGCCTCCGACGTCGAACTCAGTCAAAGGTGATGCAATTCATCTTTACGATTTATTGCGTGACGATGATGCGACGACACATTTTGGCCTTGACTCACGAGCTATCGCAACCCTTCAGGGCTACACCCACAGCCTGTTGCTTCACCTTGAAAAAATTCATTATGACGAGTGGTTGAGAATACCAATCTTGGTCGACTGGAATCTCGGCAATTTTTCGGTCAAACAGGGCATTGCTACTGACGATTCGCCCCCGGATTCGTCTTTTATGTTCTCAACCAGATGGGATTACGACTGGTTTAGAATCGAGTCTCGACTTCTTGATTTCTATTTTCTCAGTCGTGTCTCATCGCGAACCGGTGACAAAACACAATTTTCTTACTCGGCACACACACTTACAGAGCCACGTTTTGTCAAATTCATTGCGGCGTATCACGAGGTTTATCCGTTGACAAGAACTGAAATCGAGTTTCTACCATTCGCCTATCGCTTCTTCATCCTCAACTACGTGATTCGCGAAGGTGCCCGATTCTTCAGAGCCGACCTTTGTGCGCAGTTTCGTCGAGACGCAGCGAATCTATATCTAGCCGAATCTGAAAAACTAGATCTATCAGAACTTCTTCAAGTTGTTAGTTAGAAATACGAATCTCTAAATTCGTCATGACGAATTAACGTCAAACAAGATGACGTCGAATATATCAATCTCTAATTTTGCGCAGTTTTTCGCTGAAGGTCTTACCTTTTGCCACATAAACCCGCACGCCATGTTCTATATCTGTCCGTCGTGCTCGACCCTCTTTGATCACTGCTGGTGACCCAACCGCAAGGGCTCCGGCTGGCACGACAGTGTCGTTAAGCACCACCGAATTCGCCCCGACGATTGCGCCTGTTTCGACAACAACTCGATGTAAAACGATTGCACCCGTTGAGACTTGTGAACCAGACTCGATCGTGCAGGCTTCAAGATGCACGATGTGGCCGATTACGCAATCATCGCCGACGATCGTTGGTGTCTCAGGTGTCGTGTGAATAACGCAATTATCTTGAATGCTCGTTCGAGCGCCGATTCGAATTTCTCCATCATCGCCACGCAACACGGCACCCGCCCAAATCGTTGACTCGGCTCCGATCTCAACTGCACCGATGACTACTGCTTCAGGGTGAACAAATGCAGACTCATGAATCTTCGGAACCCGATCGCCTAACGCGTATATCGCCACGAAATCAACGTAGTCGTTCAGCCAAGCGAATATGTTAAATCGCAACTTTGCCTATACCGTAAAGGCTCATGTCTAGGCGTCTTGATATCGAATTAACAAGTGCGCGCGACGACGGAATGTGGACATGGCGTGCCGCCGGGGCCAAAGTTCCAAAGGGTGTCGTTGAGTCAACGCTTTTGCCTGGCGAGAGCAAAGTCGGTGATGTACTAAAGATCGAAGCAGACTTCGACATCGATGGCATCACCGTTCTTTCTGTAGTTCCACAACGCGATAAATCGCAAAAAGCGACTTTTTTGCAGCTGATTGATGACAAGCCGTTTACGGGAGTGACCGAAAAACTCGCGAAAAAAGCAAAATCAGATCGGCCTCAACGCGACAAGCGCGGTCCACGCACTGATCGTCCTGACCGCAACGAAAATAGCGATCGTAAACCTCGAAGTGAGCGTCCTCCACGACAGCGTGAGCCCCGCAACTCTGAGAATAAGGCAACTGCGCCCGTCGTTCAAATACCAGAACGTCCTGCGGCCAAAAGATTGAAACCAAATCGCAAACACCGCTCGGCGGTTTTGCAATCATTGCCGACCGAACAACGCAGTGTCGCCGAGCGCGCCCTCAGCGGTGGTATTCGTGCAGTGCGCGAAGCGATCAAGACCCAAAACGCTCAGCTTAAAGCAGAGGGAAAATCAGAGATCAAAGCAGACGGCCTGATTTCGATGGCGCAAGATATTTTGCCAAAACTTCGAGTTGCAGAGTGGCTTGACAAAGCCGAAGCCGCGAAACGTGACCTTGCCGTTCTCGATTTGCGAGATTTGCGCGCGGTAGTTGTCGGTGCGGACGACCCGATGGTGGTGCGTGATGAAACCACCCGTGAACTCGCCGGCGAACTTAAAGTCGCACTTAAACAGCGTCAAGAAACAGAAATGACCCAATGGCTCGACGACATTAAGCTCGCGTTGTCAGCGTCTCGTGTTCTACGAGCAATCAAACTTTCTGGAGAGCCACCGAAAGCAGGGGTATTGTTTCCTGTCGATCTTGGACAACAGTTGGCCAAAGCCGCCGCCGATTCATTGTCTAACGAAGCAAGTTCAGACCGTTGGATTGCAGTTCTTGAAGCACTCGCTTTCTCGCCGATTCGCACGGCAGTCAAACCCCTTGGTGCACCGCAAGCGACAACCGACGCCTTGCGCGCAACTGTCAAACGACTCGCGCCATTAGTGCCACAAATCGCCGCTCTATTCGCCATCGAAGTTTCACCGGGCGCACAAACACCCCGACCTTTGCGTACACCTCGCCCGAAGCGCGATTTCAAACGTAAACCGAAGACGGCCAAAGTGCCCGACACTTCGGCAGACGTAACGAATTAGTCTTGCGCCATGGCAAATATCGTCGAGTATGAAGTTCGTGGCAAAATTGCAATAATCACTCTCAATCGTCCAGAAGCGCGCAACGCCGTTAATGGCGACGTAGCCAGCGGTCTTGAGGCCGCGATCGACAAACTTGAATCTGATTCAAATGTCTGGATCGGAGTACTTGCGGCAAATACATCGGGTCAAGAACGACCGGTCTTTTGCGCCGGCGCTGATTTGAAAGCGATCAACTCTGGTCAGGCTGCCGCTCTCAATACAAAGCGCGGTGGTTTTGGTGGCTTCGTATATCGCGACCGCAAAAAACCAGTGATCGCCGCCGTAGACGGTTTAGCAACCGCAGGTGGCTGCGAGTTGGTTCTTGCGTGCGACATGCTGGTCGCCACGACTCGTTCAGCGTTCGGTCTCGCCGAAGCCACACGAAACCTTATTGCAGGCGCTGGTGGCCTATTCAGATTGCCTCGAGCTATCGGTCGTGCAGCGGCAATGGAGGCGATTCTCACGGGTGAACCATTCACCGCTCAGCGTGCTTTTGAACTTGGCATGGTCAACAAACTCGTCGAGCCAAATACTGTGATCGAAGCGGCATTAGACCTAGCTCAGCGGGTCTGCAAGGCGGCTCCCCTTGCAGTGTGGGCGAGTCGCAAGATCGTGTTGGCGTCTGAAACTGAACCAGACCAAACGCTTATTGATATGACCAACAAAGAGTTCGGAGCAGTTTTAGCCTCCGAAGACACCAAAGAAGGTCTCACTGCATTCATCGAAAAGCGCCAACCGAACTGGCAGGGAAAGTAAATCTAATTCGAAAGATCAGTTGTCGCCACAATTAATCTGGCAACCAATCCCGACCGCTCAAAAAGATTCTTGGTTTCTCGATCGCCAGGTAAAGCCAAGGCGTCTAAGGCGACAAAAGACTGTGACTTCGCCCAATCAATAATCGATGAGACGAGCGCATCGCCGATACCCATGTTTCGAGCGTCTCGTGTTACAAAAACTTGTTCAATCGTCGCGATCTTTCCAAGACTTGAAAGTTCTATGCGCGCCAGCAAATAGCCCAGAACAGTCTGGCTCGTGCCGCCAACGAACACGATGGTTTTCTTGTCGGCAACCTGTGTAGACCAATTCTCGCCGACGACTTTAAGATCACTGGCCAATCGCAAACCACCTCGAAAAAGATCGAAATTTGTTCGTGCCTCGATTTCAAGAAGTTCGAGAACTTCACAGTCGCTTTCGGTTGCTCTGCGACTAAAAACTTTCACGACCAAAGTTAGGCAGATTTAAATAGTGGACAAGCGTCGTCCTCGACGGGGCAACCTGGAGCATTCTGACGGACGAGCAAAAAACAATGGGTGCATTGGGTCTCATCAGGACGACGAGGCTGCAATCGTTCGACACCGTCGGTGCGGTCATCGCCGACTACTTCTTCCTCTTCTTCTGGCGCAGTTTCTTGCGGAGACGACAACTTCTCTTGCAAAATCGATGAGAGGTCGGCTTCAACATCGTCTTCGGTGCGCAGATCGTCTTCGTCGTCGTCTTCATCGACACCCTTGGGCTTCACCGTATCTGCCGGCGCAATTGTCGAGCCCTCGTCAGTGATCAACGGATCGACAACCAACACGTCAGGGTCTACTTCAAGGTCGTCTTCGGCTTCGAGCAAATCATCGGGGTCGATGTCACCCTCGACATCCGCTAAATCATCAGGCTCGATTTCGTCCGAAACTATTTCTTCGGCGCCTTCAATTTCGATCTCTTCTTCGTCAGCCATGTTGTCCTATAAATAGTTTCATTTGAAGCGCGCATAGTATCGGATATCGAGAGCCATAACTCCAAATCGACAGGTGCCCCATTATTTACGCCTTGCCTCAGCCCGTCGTTCTGAATCAAGTCGTTCTAACTCTGGGGCGTCTTTAACTAAATGGGTCATCGCCTCGGCTACGGCCTTGTGGCCAGCCTGCTCGCCAATCAACCTGTGCATTTCGATCGCAACTCTCCGATATGACGGGTGCCCCTGAGGTGACGAGCGCAGTTCAAGCATATGAATGGCTTCACGGGCGTTGAACTGCATCACATAGCGCAGGCGATAAGCCATCGCCACCGCATACGGCGCTTGGTTCGGATAGTCGCCTAAAAGTGCGTCATAGAGCAAGCTTGATCTTTCCATCGCCTCTTCGAATTGTTGACCCAAGCCCGCTTCAAGAATTAGTTCAGGTCGAACAAAACCATGGTGCGGCGTCAATCGTTGCCATTCGATAGTTAGCAGGCGGTGGCGTTGCAAATCGCGAAACGCACCATAATCACCTAAGACATCAAATCGATAATCGATTCTTTCGAATGCTCGCCCCGGTTTATGGCGACGATTCTCGCGATCACCGACATAAGCGCGAATTAGAGCAACTTTTTGCTCGTGACTTAGCCGTTGTACCTCGTTGCGTAACTGTGATTCAGACAAATGTGAACTCGAATAGCAGATTGCCACGAGCAGCTTTTCTTCACCATCTGGATCAAAATCGGTGAGCACAACTTCTTGGGTCTCAATCGGGTCAAGTGCGCCGAAATATTCATCGACTAGTTCGACTGTTTGATTTTCACGTTCGACGAGATATTCAGTCCAACGGCCACCCCGATCAGAGACGTCGATGCGACGCAAGAAACTTGGCACGACTTTTCGCAATTCTGTCAGCATCATGTCGGCATAAAGTCGAGCCTCGGGCAGATGGTGCCCACGCATTCGCAGCAGCAACGCCTCATATCCTTGACCCGTTCCATATATTCCCAAGTTCGACAGAGACGCCGCAGGCAACACACCACGCACCGCGTCTAAACCTTTGGCACGAGTCGCCTGTTTGAACACAAAATCAGAGACGTTCGAATCACGTTTTACCGTCTTGCGTATGTGCTCTGTAACAGATTCAACCATTGTTGAATATGCGTCGAACATACGGTCCATATCGCCGACATAACGCGTACCGAACGGCCCGTTCAAAATATCGGCGTCGCGGTAAAACCTATAACGACCGCCGAGTCGTGCGTCATAATTTATATACCGCGTGCTTTGTTCGAGATAACTCATCAATCTGCCGCGTTCAAGAATTTTGGTGAGTAGATTCGATGCTTGTTCGCAGGCGAGGTGCACACCGCCAAGTTGAGCGACACTGTCATCACCATATTCGACAAAAACTTTTTCGTAAAGATCTTCAGCGCGTTCGAGCCCGATCGTTGCATCAACCCCCTGGTCACCGCTCAGATCAAGATCGCTGAGAAATTCGTCCAAAAAGAGACGTCTCAAACTCTTGGCACTTCGGCTGTAGCGGGCAAAAAGCGCACCCTTGACCACCTCTGGCAGGTTTACTAACGCAAAAACCGGACCATCTAGGTTCGTGAAATAGCGACGAAGTATCTCTTGTTCGCTGTCACTGAATGATTCTGGAACATACACCGTCACGGCGCGTTATCTTACGAGTAACCAAGCGCCAGATGCGGGATTGCGAAAAACACCTACTTCAGGGGTGATTTCGACCCTGGATGACGTGTCTTCAACCTAAATTACGCCTGCAGGCACTACACCGTCGCCAAACGCAGATTTAACTCGTTGTTGCAAAGGCTTTGATAGCCACATGTCGATCGCCGTCATCGCCATAATTTTGGCGCCATCAACTATCGCTTGACTTGCCGCTTCGCCCTTTGTGTGTTCGGCAAATGCCGCGCTATGCAACGAAACACCGCTCGGGGCAACTTGCAACATCGGGTGAATTGACGGCACCAGATAACTGATGTTTCCCATGTCGGTGGATCCTCCGCCAGTGCCCGGCAAAAACTCTGTAGTCATTTTGCGACCGAATTGTTCGGCATTACGAACATAGCTCTCAAGCAACGGAATATTGTCAACCAAGTCAGCAAACGGATTCTTTTGCCAATCAAATGAAACGGTGCAGCCCGCCGCCATCGCTCCACCCTCGAGACATTTTGTGACTCGTTCTTTTAGAGGTTGCAATGTTTCAATCGTCGGTGAACGCACGTACCAATCCATTTCGGTCTCACGCGGCACAATATTTGGTTTTTCGCCGGAGTTTGTGAAAATTCCATGAATTCGCTCGGTAGGCAATATATGTTGACGCAACGCAGCAACATTCATATAGCCGAGTACAGCGGCATCGAGCGCATTTTTGCCTTTGTGCGGCGAGACCGCAGCATGTGCGGCCAATCCATGAAATTTTACGAAGAGATTTTGGATGGCAATTGCGTTCATTCGCGCGAGATCGGCATCAGCTGGATGAATCATCATCGCCGCATCAATATCTTTGAACGCTCCTTTGCGAGCCATTTCAATTTTTCCACCGCCACCCTCTTCGGCTGGTGTTCCCATCACCACGAGATTTCCACCGCACTGTTCAGCTACCGCGCTGAGTGCCAACCCAGCACCGAGACCAGCCGTGGCGATGATGTTGTGGCCACAGGCGTGTCCTATTCCAGGTAGAGCGTCATATTCGCAAAGAACTGCGACAGTTGGTCCATCGCCACCCCTTACTCTCATGTCAAAGGCGGTCTCCAGATCATAAGCACCTCGAGTGACCTTCAATTTGGCCTCAGCAATGTAATCGGTCAAAATCTTGTGCGCAAAATGTTCTTCGAAATTCGTTTCGGGCTTATCGTGAATCTGATGACTGATGCTCACCAGGTCATTTGCTCTCTTGTCGATGTCGCGACAGACACTTTGCTTTAGCTCAACAATTTGATTATCGGTCATAGTCGGTGCCATGATCCAATGATAATACTCACCAATAAAGAACTGCCGCGTCGGGCATTATCTTGAAACTGCATTGAACCACTGTGCCAACTAGCTTGCTTTCGATATATAACCGAGGAAGATTAATGCAATCCGCCGAATAATCGACAACTTGTCGATAATTGATCTTTGGATGCGGCAGGTGAGATCCCGATCGCATCAAACTGTATGCCTTTAAACGTTGGCGAATACTTATTGACTGTTCGATTTCGACAACATCAAACTTGCCGTCGTTTGGGTGGGCTCTTGGCGCCCAATTTCGTTTGCCTACGAACGACGAGTTCAGAACACCAACCTTTGCACCAGTTGCAAAACCATTCTGAACGAAAGCATGTCCAAGAAAAAGCCTTCTATCGACTGATGTCTGTCCATCACCTATGAATATTGTTTCAATAACGTCGAAATGCGTCTGTAACATCTCGTTCTTGTTTACATTCGCACCCGAGATTCCCAGTGAGCGTGCAAGATCAGATTTTAAAATAGAAATCTCAACTGGCGCGCCTCCAACCGATAAATGTTGGCTCAGAAAATAGCTCGCCTCGAAATCATCTGCGACCAAATGCAAATCTTTCGGTTTGGCAACTAAACAGCCCCAATCTTGACCCTTCTTAATTGTCACAGTGATTCAATCGTCGAGCCTTGCGACGCTGCAACTACTCCCCGAAAAAGAGCTGTTACGGCCTGCTCAGCAGTTTGTGAAGTTTGCGAATTTGCAGCGATCAGAGAAATCTGGCGCAACAAATCGATCAACTGTTTCATTGTTCGAACAAAATCACCGGCCGTCAGATCGTCATCGAGAATGTCGATCAATTCACCGCCACTCGCCCAGTCATATGTAATTTCCATTAATCCAGCATCGACGGGGCGATGTGGCGCGATACCCGCAAGCTCCTCATCTTTGGCAATCGTCTCGCTCAGCTCTTTGACAACCTTCCATTGTGTTTGCAGGGTCTTCGGTATACGTGGTTTTGGTGGTTCTTCGGCGCGCCGATATTCATAGACGAAGACACTCAAAAGAGAAGCCAACTCGGCTGGATTCAGATCATCAAACAATTTCTCAATTAGTGCTTCAGCAATTACAAGGTCTAGTTCGTGAAAAATTCTCGCTAATGAGCGACCCTGGTCGGTCAACTGCCAGTTCGAAACATAACCACGCCGCTCCATTAGGCGAACTAAGTCATCAAATTGAGCACTTACAGACTGCACCGATTTATCGATGCGCTCCTCCATCAACTTCAATTCACGGTCAATGCGGTCGGCCGACTTCGCTGCAATCAAACGCCGTTTTAACTCCGGGTCATTAAGTACCGGATGGTCACGCTCGCCTGACCCGAAACCTCTGCCATTATGCGTCTTGACTTTTGTCCGCTGCACTCGCTGAGCAACTTCTTTTATGAATTTTGGACTAGTCCGTGCATATGAATCGGGCAACTTTATAAACCCAATCTTCTGTGGGGGCGACTCAAAATCTCCGACCTGCAGATTAACGATCAATTTACTTGCCGTAACTAATGTCAGTTTTGTTCCGTTGGTTCGTTGTGCAGTCGCGACCACAGCGGCTTTTATGCTCTGTCGCGGCAGGTTGATCATGTCTCCAAGACTCAATTGTCCTATCGCTTCCTCGATTTCGCTTGCATCTGGTCGCAAACTAAATGAACGTCGGTAGTCATCAATGTCGCCGAAATTACTGTGCGCCTGCTCGCGCAATCTGTCGCGCTCTTTGCCTCGTCGTGCGATGCGAGCTTGAATTTCGACGACATCGCGTCCGCTCTGAAATTGAGCGAACGACAGATTCAACAAATGGTGTGCCTCTTGGCGCGAATGCGTCTGAATCAAGTTTGCAGCCATGTTATAAGTCGGGCGGAATGCCGACACAAGACGGAATGACCTGCTCATGGCCAAGGCCGCGACTTGATCGAAATTTATGAACTGGTTCCACAACACGAGTGCGTGTCCAACGGTGTCGATGCCGCGTCGGCCTGCTCGACCAGTCAATTGCGTATATTCCGAGGCCTTCAACGGCTGGTGATGTTCGCCCGTGAACTTGGTGATCTTTTCGATTACAACCGCGCGGGCCGGCATGTTCAGCCCCACAGCCAAAGTTTCGGTTGCGAACACCAATCTCACGAGCCCTTTGATGAAGCATTCTTCGACAATTTCTTTGAACGCTGGCACCAAACCTGCATGGTGAGAGCCGATGCCCGCTTCAAGTTGATTCGCGAATCTTGAAAAATTCAGGGCCGCAAGGTCGTCATCGCTAAACATCTCGACTCGGCTGTCTACGATCTCGGCGATTTCGGCGCGTTGTTCGGCATCGGTTAGACGCACACCTCCGCGAACACACACCTCGGCTGCTTCGTCGCATTGATTACGGCTAAAAATAAACACAATTGCTGGCAGAAGGTCTTCGTGCTGCAGCAGGTCAACTACTTCTATGCGGTTTGGCGAAAATAACCTCGAGCGCATTCGTGATGAAAGCGCACGATTCGATCTGCGATTACCGCGACCAACGCTGCGTATATTTCTGTTTGCCGAAGTCGCCTCGAGTTTTGTTACCTCTTGATTGGGTGCTCCGTTGATAATCGTCTCGAATATCTTGACCTCATGTTCTGCAGCATCACCAACAACAAAATGGTTGATCAGTTCGACGGGTCGCTTCTCTTCGACTATTGGCACCGTCTTGCCACGAACTGTGCTCAGCCACTCTGTCACCTCAGTCGCATTCGAAACAGTCGCGGATAAACAGACCAATTGCACTGTCGGGTCGAGATGGATAATAACTTCTTCCCAAACTGGCCCGCGGTACGCGTCTTGCAAGAAATGTACTTCATCTAAGACGACCACGCTCAACTTTGCGAGTGCGTCAGATCTCGCATAAATCATGTTTCGCAAGACTTCGGTCGTCATCACGATAATTGGTGCGGTCGGATTAACACTGTTATCGCCCGTCAACAAACCAACATCGGTCTTGCCGTAATGTGCAACGAGATCATTGTACTTTTGGTTAGACAACGCCTTGATAGGTGCGGTATAAAAGGCACGCTGGCCTTGACGGCGCGCCGCTTCTATGGCGTATTCAGCAACAAGTGTCTTGCCCGATCCAGTTGGTGCCGCAACCAAGACCGACTCACCGCGATCTAAAGCGTCGAGAGCCAATATTTGAAACTTATCGATTGCGAAGTCATATCTCGCAATGAGTTGATCTCGACTGGGTCTTGACATCAATGTTCGGAGACGACTATTCGTCTCTACGCGCACGTTTTCGAATGGCAATGAATCCAATCAAAATTGCGACGAAATATAAGAATGTCAACGGCAAACCCAATGCCATCAAAGTTATTGGGTCACCACTTGGGGTGATGACGGCAGCAACAAAGAAGATTGCAACGATCGCGATTCGCCATTGCTTGATCAAAGTTTTTGGTGTCACGACACCAACAAGTTGCAAAAATACAATAAGTAAGGGCGTTAGAAAACCCACTCCAAACGCCAAAATCATCAAAATGACCAAGCTCACATATTTAGTAATTTGAAAAGCTTGGTTCACCTCGGTGCCTGACCATGAGATCAAGAACTCGAGCGCCTTCGAAAGTGTCCAATATGCGAGCGCACCTCCGGTCGCGAACAACACAACAGACGACACAATAAATGGAATCGTGTATTGCTTCTCTTTCTTGTTTAATGCAGGGACGATAAATCGCCAAAGCTGCCAAAGAATTACGGGTAATGCGACGATAAGTCCGCCATATCCGGCAATCCTCATTCGAGCTGCTAAACCGTCCAGTGGTCCGAGTGCAAATAGTGAACCGTCGCAATTGAAATCGGGTCGATCTTTGCACAGTTGGCGATAAGGCCGAGTTAAAAACTGCAATACGGGATCATAAAAAGCAAGAATTGCCGATGCACCAAGCGCAACTGCGATGATTGATCGAATAAGTCTCATCCGTAGTTCACCCAGATGCTCTCCAAGTGACATCGTTGTCGAATTCGACTTTGAAGATCTAAACGCCATTATGAAACATCGTCCAACGCATTCATCGACTGTTCGTCTTCGGCTCTCTGTTTCTCCACGCGTTCGCGCGCTATGAGGGCAGCGCGTTCTATTGCATCGGCGATCTCATTGTCATCCTTACTTTCGTTGACCGCGTTCTCTGAGGCGTCGCCTAGCAAATCGTCGCCATCGCGCAACAAAATCTCTTGATCAGGTGTAGTTTCATCGGCTTGACCATAAGGGATATACGTTGGTTCGACGAGATCTCTTGCGGCCGCTTGAAACTGGCTCGAAGTGTCGTTAAACAGGGCCTTCATTGAATTGGTCGTATTAAACATCTCTTTTAGCGGCTCGTCCATGACCTTTCGAAAATCTGTTTGCACTCCGGAGGACATTCGCTTGAGTTCGGAATATAGGCGACCAAGTCGACGAATTGCATCGGGCAATTTCTCGGGTCCAAGTACCACGAGACCGATAATGAGCAAGAACATAATCTCGCTACCGGTCAAATTGAACATAACCAAAGTCTAGGAGATGACCTCTCCTAATATCAGAGTGTGCAGCAGCGACTTCCTTCTCTTTATCAACAGCCGATCTTGTTCGCCCACCGTGGTGCGAGTGCGCATGCACCAGAAAATTCCATTGATGCTTTTCGGCTCGCGCTAAGACTCGGCGCAACCGGGTTAGAAACCGACTGTTGGGTCACAAAAGACAAACATGTCGTGTTGGATCATGACGGTGTCGTGCGTCAAAAGCGCTTTTCACGCGTTCGGTCGAAGAAGATTGGCGAGTGCGAGTTCAGCGAAATCCAATCAAAGATGCCGAAATTGACTGACCTTCTTGAGATTGCGACACCGAATATTCCGATTTCAATAGATCTTTGTGATCCAACTGCAATGCCGATCATCGATCAATTGGTCGACAAACCAGAATCAATGAACAGAATTTTCATTTGTCATCCCGATCTTGAACTATTGGCCTCCCTTAAACAGCAATATCCACTCTTTAGATACGTGAATTCGATTCGTCTTAGAAAGATTTCGGAAGGTCCAGAACGACGGTGTGCGAATCTCGCAGAGTTTAAAATCGATGTATTGAACATGCACCACACGGATTGGAATGGTGGACTAGTTGCACTCGCCCATCGGTTCAACATTGGTGCATTCAGCTGGGACCTTCAACATACAGAACAAATTTGTAGTGCATTGCTTATGGGGGTAGACGCCGTCTTTAGCGATTGGCCCGATCGCATGGTCGACGCGCAAAAGAATATCTAAAGTCTTGACCAGGATGTCGGCGGCCAGATTAAGACGAAGGCCCTCCCAATTACGAGGTCTTTTTTGATAGCTCCGAACATTCGGCTATCGAACGATTGGGGTCTATTGTCTCCCATCAAGAAAATCGATCCTTCCTCGACCGTCTGCATTTCCATATCGACGGTTCCACATCTATTTGAAAGGTCTGGTTGATTCGTATCGCGCGACGGCAAATAGGGTTCACTCAGAGCCTTTCCGTCGATGTACACGACGCACTTTCGAATCTCTATTTGCTCACCTTCGAGAGCTATAACCCGCTTGATCAAGTCATCATGCTCGACATCGGTGCCATTCATAGTGACGCGATCAAACACAACAATATCTCCACGGTTGACATCACCGATTCGATATGCGAGTTTGTTCACCAGCACTCGATTGTCGGTGAACATCGTTGTCTCCATGCTGGGGCCTGAAATATAAAACTGTTGCAACAAAAATAATCGAATCAGCATTGCAACGACCAACGCCACGGCCACAACAACGACCCACTCGACTAGTTGCCTTGCGGCCATCGAACGCCTGCGCTTAGTTTGATCGAATTGCAAATCGGGCACCTATCTATCGTAGTGTGCGCGCAATATTGCTATAGAGACGCGATGAGTTTTTCAACTCTTTCATCTCTGTGCTTAAACGGGTCTTTGCACAAAACTGTTCGCTGTGCTTGATCGTTAAGTTTCAAATGAACCCAGTCGACCGTGTAATCGCGCTTGCGCTCTTTAGCTCGCTTTATAAATTCGCCCCGCAGTTTTGCGCGAGTTGTCTGTGGTGCAACCGTTCGGGCTGTCTCAATTTCTTCTTCGTTGCAAATTCGATCAACCAAACCATTTTGTTGCAATTTGTAGAACAGTCCGCGTTCGCGGCAAATGTCATGATATTGAAGATCTACCAACTGAACGCGTGAATCATCAAGAGCCAAATTATGTTTACTTCGAAAAGCCTCAACTAGTTGATATTTGATCACCCAATCAATCTCGCGACTCAACTTGAGAGGATCATTCTCGATAGTAGAGATACAGTGCTCCCACATTCCTAGGGCTTTGGTCTCGTTCAAATTGAATCGACCCGTATCTGCATAACGCAGGGCTTTATCCAATAACTCGCGTTGTATGTCAAGGGCTGAGAGCTCACGTCCTGAGGCAAGCCGAATTTTACGACGGCAAGTGATGTCATGACTGATTTCACGTATCGCTCGTGTTTGATTTTCAAGCGTGAAATCACGCATCACTAACGAATCGTCTTCCATCATCTTCAAAAGGCAGGCCGTTGAACCAACTTTGACGAAATTTGTATATTCACTCATATTCGAGTCGCCCACGATCACATGTAGACGGCGGTATTTTTCAGCATCCGCGTGTGGCTCATCGCGCGTGTTGATTATGGGTCGGCTTCGAGTGGTTGCCGAGCTGAGACCCTCCCAAATATGCTCGGCACGTTGTGCGATCGAAAAGATTGGTCCGCGAGCAGTTTGTAGAACTTTGCCCGAACCGGTAAAAATTTGCCTTGTCACCAAAAATGGAATGAGCACTTCGGCATACTTTTCGATGTCATCGGCCCGTGAAGTCAAATAATTCTCGTGACAACCATAACTATTTCCTGCAGAATCAGTGTTGTTCTTAAAGAGATAAATCGTTCCGCGGATACCCTCGTCGCGCAATCTTTGCTCGGCACCGACTAGCAACTCTTCGAGAATTCGCTCACCGGCTTTGTCGTGAACAATGACCTCGTGAATCGAGTCGCATTCTGGCGTCGCATATTCAGGATGAGATCCGACGTCCAAATAAAGTCTTGCACCATTTTCGAGAAAGACATTTGAACTTCGACCCCAACTAACAACTTTTCGAAACAAGTAACGAGCCACCTCATCGGGACTGAGTCTTCGCTGCCCCCTCAAGGTGCATGTGACGCCATATTCGTTTTCAAGACCGTATATGCGACGGTCCATCTCAGTCGAGATTTGTTTTAATTTCGGCGTCGTCAATACGCCTGAAGCATCGGCGTCGACCATTACGCTCGAGAACCGCGACTTCGAGCTCGTCATGGGTCAATTTGCGATCGGCCCCTGACAGAGCGGCTACAGACAACTTGAGTACGTCCTTCAAATTCATATCATTCTTAAATGACGCGCTCAGCGTCTTGGCGACTGATTCGCTGTCGCCACCGAGAACACAAAAATTATGCTCATCCAGTACTGTGCCGTCGAACAAAACGTGAAATAGTCTGTCGCTCGTCTTGTCAACGCCGATTTCTGCGACCAAAAGTTCGACCTCCATAGGCTTGGGTGACTCACTGAACATCTGGCTCAATATTTGTGCATATTGATTAGTGAGACTTCGTGCATCGACATCTTGTCGTGAAAACTGATATCCCTTGAGATCAGCAGCACGAACACCAGCGACTCGTAATTGGTCGAACTCGTTATATTTGCCCACTCCAGCAAACGCGATTCGATCATAGATTTCGCTGATCTTATGCAAAGTCGTGGATGGATTTTCTGAAATAATTGCTAGGCCGTCTTTATACTGCAACGCCACGAGAGTACGACCTCGGGCGATGCCCTTGCGGGCATAATCAGCTCGGTCCTTCATGAATTGTTCTGGTGGTACGTAGAACGGCATACTCATCGCGACCCCACCTCGTTTTGAATCTCAAGATAGATCGCCGCCAAAGTCTCATCAGAAACTGCGCTCCAGCCCTCTTTGGTGATCGAAGCAACAACAGGATAAATACCCCGCAGTAAATCGGGTCCACCCGTCGCAGAATCAGCATCAGCTGCTTCCCACAAAGCTCGTGCGCAGAGTTTAATCGCGTCAGTTCTTGCTAGATCTCGTCGCCAAGCAACACGCATGACCGTGCTTGCATGAAGCATGCCTGAACCTGTTGCCACGAAATCTTTTTCTTCGTACCGACCACCCGTTACGTCGTAATCCCAAAGACGTCCTGATTTAGAATGACCGTCATAACCGGCGAATATCGGCACGACGATAAGACCTTGCATCGCCGCTGGAAGATTGCTTCGCACGAACATCGAAAGTTGGTTCGCTTTGCCTTCAAGTGAGAGTGTCTGACCTTCAACTTTTTCATAGTGTTCTAGCTGCAACTGAAATAATTTGATCATCTCCATCGCAGGTCCTGCCGCGCCAGCGATCGCTACTCCGCTAAATTCATCGGCCTGGACAACCTTTTCCATACTGCGATGGCTGATCAAATTGCCTGAAGTCGCACGACGGTCACCCGCCATAACAACTCCGCCCGAAAAACACATCGCCACGCAAGTAGTGGCATGCGGAATTGTCAGATCGTTGCTTTCTGATTGCGCGCTGAAGGGTGAAATTCCAACGCGCTTTAGCAATTCGCCAAAATTTGCCCCCGGGTCAGATCCGGCTGAGAAAATCGGCATTGACATATTTTTAGGATACGCCTATTGGCCGCCTTTTTGCACATAACTCTTAACGAAGTCTTCAGCATTTGTCTCAAGAACTTCGTCAATTTCATCTAAAAGATCATCAAGGTCTGCTTTCAACTTTTCGCCTTTTGTTGAAATCTTCGCCTCAACTATCTCATCGGTTTCGGTTCTCTCATTCGATGTTTTTTGTTTACGGGTTCGCTCTGCCATATTCGCACCATAGCCAATCTGTGCTCGGTTGTAAAACCAATGAGAAAATGACTTCGCGTCAGTTGGTGGGTTTAAAATGCGAAGATGAAGTTTGGTCACCTAAAGCGGCTACAAGCTCTGCTGGTGTCGAACTCTGTAAAAAAAGTTTCTCAGTCAATTCACGGGTTCCACGAAGTGGCTCCATCATCGGAACACGTCGCAACGGATCTCGCCCGATGTCAAAAACGACGCTGTCCCAATTCGCAGCGACGACGTCATTCGGCCATTTTTGCAGACACATACCTCTGAAATAGGCTCGCGTTGAACTTGGTGGCGTGGTTGTTGCCAGTATCACCTCATCATTTCTCGTCATAGTCTCTAGACCCGCGCGAGTTGCCAAACATTTCTCGTTCCGCATGTCGTGGTATTGCAAGTCGATCGCTTTAAGACGTGGATCGTTGCTCCGCAGACTATAACGATCTGCCATCCCATCTATCATTCGCTTCTTCGCCACCCAATCAACCACATGAGCCATCGTCGCTGGATCATCATCTAAACCTTCGATAACTTCACGCCATCTGCGCAAAATAAGTTTGCCGTCGTCATCACCGACGCATTCAAGGCCGAATCGATCGGCGTATTGTTCGGCACGCTCACAAAGAACTTGTTGCAGCTCTAAAGCCGTAATTGTTTTGCCAGAATCCATCAGGATTTTCTGTCTCAACGTTGGGTCGTGGCTCACTTGCCGGATAGCCGCGACTGGTGTCGCCAGAATTAGGTCATGGTCAAGCTGATCATCCTCGATCATTGCCAACAAAATTGCGGTGGTTCCAAGTTTCAAAAAGGTGGCAACTTCACTCATGTTCGCGTCACCAACGATGACATGCAAACGCCGATACTTTGTCGGATCGCAGTGAGGCTCGTCTCGAGTATTAACAATCGGCCTCTTAAGCGTCGTCTCCAAACCGATTTCTTCTTCAAAAAAATCCGCTCTCTGTGAAATCTGAAACGACACCGATGACTGCGGCATTCCTTCAAATTCACTTCCCACCTTGCCTGCGCCACAAAAGACTTGACGTGTAACGAAGTGCGCGGTGATCAGCGTTGCCAGTTCACCGAAAGGCACCGATCGACTGACAAGATAATTCTCATGGCATCCATAACTATTTCCTTTGCCGTCAGAATTATTTTTGTAAGCGACCAACTCGGCACCATCTGGCAAAACTCGCTTTGCCGCCAGCATGCTTTCTTTGACGATTTCTTCGCCTGCACGGTCGAAGAGCACGGCCTCGCTCGCAGTTCGGCATTCTGGTGTTGAAACCTCGGGGTGTGCATGATCAACGTAATAACGAGCGCCATTTGTCAGAACCGTGTTGACCATGTTCATTTCAATATCTTGAGGAAACACATCGTCAAGATTGAACCCTCGTGCGTCGACGCTGGGCCTTTCTGCGTCGAAGTCCCAGCCGATTGAGGTGTCGAATCGGCTCACATATGAATTAATCAATAATGACGATGACGTGACCGGACTTGAATCAACCCCCGTGGCGATGATTCCATATTCGGTTTCGAGACCGAGAACTTTTGGGATACTCAATGTCTAAACCTATAGATACTGACCAGTTGGAGTTTTCTCGATTGCTCTGCCACCCGAACTGAAATCTGTAGGGTTGTGCACCAATGTACGAATAAATACGATTCGTTCACCCTTTTTGCCAGAAATCTTCGCCCAGTCGTCTGGGTTGGTTGTATTCGGAAGATCTTCATGTTCCTTAAACTCTTGCCGGATCGAAGTAATCAGATCTTCGAGTTTGATTCCGCGTTCACCCGTTGCGATTAATCGCTTGATTGCCAATTTCTTTGCCCTACGAACGATGTTCTCGATCATTGCACCGGAAGAGAAATCTTTAAAATACATTACATCGCGATCGCCATTTTGATATGTGACTTCTAAGAATCGATTTTGCTCGTCCTGTCTATACATCTCGGCTACCGTCCTATCGATCATGCACTTGATCGCAGTGTCGACCGAATCACCGTTTTCTTCGATAATTTCTTTCGCAATTGGCAGTTCATTCGTAAGATAGCGAGCGAAGATCTGTTTCGCCGCATTCGCATCTGGTCGCTCAATCCGAATCTTTACGTCCAACCGACCAGGTCGCAGAATTGCGGGGTCGATCAGATCCTCACGATTAGTGGCGCCGATGACAATTACATTTCGCAAACCTTCAACCCCGTCGATTTCAGCCAGCAACTGCGGCACGATTGTTGACTCCATATCAGACGAAATCCCGGTACCGCGAGTTCTGAACATTGAATCCATTTCGTCAAAAAACACGATCACTGGCCAACCTTCTTCGCTTTTTTCGCGCGCTCGTTGAAACACAAGACGAATTTGGCGCTCGGTTTCACCGACATACTTATTGAGAAGTTCAGGGCCTTTGATGTTGATGAAGTAACTCTTCGCCTTATCCCCTCCGTTTGCAAGTGATACTTTTTTGGCAAGGCTATTTGCGACTGCCTTGGCAATAAGCGTCTTTCCGCAACCCGGAGGTCCGTATAGCAAAATGCCCTTTGGCGCGGGCAATTGATGTTCAGCAAAAAGATCACCAAACAAGAACGGCAACTCAACGGCATCAGCGATCTGTTCGATTTGGAGGTCAAGACCCCCGATGTCGTCATAGCTGATGTCGGGAACTTCTTCGAGCAACAAATGCTCAACCTCGGGTTGACTCAAGCGCTCAAGCAAGAGATTCGTCTTTGGATCCATTCGTAGCAGGTCTCCGCTCCTCAAAATAGTTCCACGAATCGAGTCTGCAAGCTCGCAAACTCTCTCATCATCACCTCGACCAGTCACAACTGCTCTGACTCCATCTTCGAGGATTTCTTTCAAATGGACGACTTCACCGATTACTTCAGGAATTCGCACTTTGACGACATTGAAACTTTCGTTGAGCACGACCTCTGCGCCACGCTCAAGACTTTCAAAGTCAATTTCTGGATGAATAGCGACACGCATTTTTCTACCACTCGTCAAAATGTCAATAGTCGAGTCATCGTTCTTGCCAACTATCACGCCGTAGCCACTGGGTGGCTGTGTCAGTTTCTCGACTTCGTCTCGTAGTGACGCAATGTGCTCACGAGATTCGCGCAATGTATAGGAAAGTTTTTCATTTTGTGCCACTGCATGTGCCAGTTGACCCTTAATCTCAAGCAATTTTTCTTCGAGTTGTCGCGCACGATCACGTGCAATCTCAGCATTTGCGTCACCCTCTCGTGCCATCGTGAAATCTGCCTTTCAACTTAGAAAGCCCACCGTATAGGTCAAAGAGCACTATTGAAAAGCCGAAGATATACCTAAACAATGCCCTTGCCCGTGTAGCCTATTTTCGTCGTCGTACCAAATGTTGAAATCTCAAGGAGTCGCTGAGTTATGAAAGTCTGGATTGATCAGGATCTCTGCACCGGAGACGGGCTCTGTGAAGAAATTGCGCCTGATGTTTTTACCCTGTTAGATGATGGCCTCGCTTATGTCAAAGAGGGTTCGACGATATACGCGACAGCGAAAGGTAACGCTCAGGGCGCCGAGGGTGTGGCCAACTTTGCTGATTCACAGTTAGATGCCGTTGTCGAGTCTGCCGAAGAATGCCCTGGCGAGTGCATCTTCATCGAGCCTTAAAAAATTAGGCGCCCACAAATCTTGCGCTAGTTAAAAAGCCGGTGTGGGCTACCATGCGGTGGTCCGGGCGAACTGAAGATCCCTCGATATGCCAAGTGCGATGCAACACTTCGAGTGTTCGATGATCCAGCCATCCGTCTGCCATAGTTTCGCGAGTCTTAACCGCCTGTGTGATGCTCGGCGAATAGGTAACCAAAATTCCGCCCGTTCGCAATGATTTCTCGGCGTGTGGCACGACCCGCCATGGTTCTGGCAAATCTAAAACCATGCGGTCAAATCCAGATTCGGTAATACCCGCATACACATCTTTGATCGACACGCGAAAATTGTTCAACGACTCAGCTCCAAGAAATTCACGCACATTTGTTTGCGCACGGTTCGCAAAATCTTCTCTGATCTCGTAGCCATCGATTACAGCCCCATAACGCAACATCGTCATTGAAAGAGCGCCCGAGCCGAGACCTGACTCGAAGACCTTTGCACCAGGATAAATGTCGGCGATCATACAGATCGGTGCCAAATCTTTCGGATAGATAACCTGGGCACCTCGCGGCATTTGGATTACAAAATCTTCAAGAGTCGGACGCAAAACAATGTAGTCCGCGCCCTTAGAAGATCGAACAGTCGACCCTTCATGAGTGCCAACAATTTCGGTATGACGCATAAAACCAGAATGTGTATGAAACTCGCCATCCAACTCGAGGGTGAAGAGATATCGACGTTTCTTTGAATCGATCAAGAGAACTTTTTCTCCGAGTGCGAACATCGAAAGCCCCTATTTACTCAGCGGTTTCTGAAGTCGACCTTGTACCACGCTTCTTTCCGCTTTTACGTCCTAGAAAAAACGACGACAACATTGCTAACGATGAGGCTCCGCCGATCAGTGCCTTCAACTGTGTCGACCGTCTACTTAGTATGTCCTTGAGGTCGTCTTGAAACTGCTCGAGATTGGAAATCAAATCGTCACGCGAAAAGTCTTGATCCTTATCTTTCATTTTTCTAGCGACCCCTTGCGAATTCTTGAAACCGTAAATACAAAAATCAAACAGCAGACAACCAACGCGAATACGTAGTTAACCCACGACCAAGTGCTTGAATCTATAAAAATCAGGCTCTGAATTAGACGCAATACCCCGAGGGTGCCAAGCACCACACCAATGCTGAGTGAAATCGCCGCAACCGCCCCGAAACCCAGCCAACGAAATACACCGCGAATTGGTTTTGTGGTCTCGCGAATTATATAGATTTTCAGCATGTCAAAAATTTCAGAGACGCTCTTCTGGTCACTCTTTTCTTCTTTTGACGCACCTACTTTGAATCCAGTCACATCTGCATTCTACGACTGACTAAGGCTCCTCGTTGTTGGCGAGAGGCAAGAGATCGGCCACTTTTAATCGGGCATTTCCTGATGCCAAACCTGCAGCCAGATTGTTCCAGATTGGTCGATAAAAGTTCAAAGTTGATGTACCACTGCCATTCATAATCAATGAGAAAAATGTCGCACGTCCGTCGTCGAGAGGAAACATGCCCGACAATGATTTGACTCCATTAAGCGTGCCAGTTTTTGCTCGCATTGTGCCTGTCCCTGGTCCGGACAAAAATGTGTCACGTAGGGTTCCTGTTTTTCCGGCAGTTGCCAGTGATGTTGTGATTAAACCATTGCGTCCATCTCGTTGCAAAAGTTGAGTGATCAAATCACAAGTGACATAGTTTCCACGATCCAGACCAGATCCGTCCAACAGCGCGACTCCGGTGCCAGGCAGGCCCCATTCCGCGATCTTCGATGCAATCACATTCAAACCATCGATTCGAGTGGCAGATCCCCGAGCTACTAATCCAATTTCTTTGGTCAACAACTCGGCGGTGTTGTTGTCACTGTTGATCAGCATTTCCGCCACGATTTCTTTCATCTTCACCGACTCAATCGAAGCGATGACGGGTGTATCGCTAGATGCAGTACCAATGTCTGGCGCATCGCGAACTGAAATCCCGCGAGAATTCAGAAGTGTCGTAAATTCTGTGGCCGCAGCGAACGCAGGGTTAACCGGTTTCAGTGGCGATCCTGAAACCGAGCCATCGTTGATCATCAAAGATCCAAGCGGGCCAGCCTCGACACTACGAATACCATCTCCCCAACTCGGTGCGTAGCGTTCGCGATCGTAGAGAGATTCATCTCCAATCACAGAACCTTCAACCGAGCGAACACCGAGTGCCACCAATGCATCGACAAGAGCTTCGACATCTGTTGGTGTGATCGTCGGGTATTTTTCAGTTAATGGATATGCCCGGGTAGTCAGTAAAGGATCACCAGATCCGACCAACCAGAGGTCACCGCGAACAACCGAACCAGCAACAATTCCTAGCAACTTTGTCGAGAACTTGCGTTCAGGACCGAGAACATCCAAAGCCACGGCTGCAGTTAAGAGTTTGAGATTGCTCCCCGGAATCAGTGGCTTCATTGAGTTGACTTCGACAACAGTCTTTGAATCTGTTACGACCGTCAAACACGATTCGGGTGGCAAAGCCGAAATGACTCTGGCCAACTTTTCTTGCACACGACCAGCCGAATTCATATCGACCAAAGTTTGTGGCACGCGGCGAACCGACAAAATAGGTGTAGCCGGCGACGGCAACAAATTGCGCTGCTCGGCCAGCGGACGAACCTCATCTCCTGCGGCTAAAGCAACCTGCCATACCGAGAGCAGTGGAACAGCAACACAAATCGTTATCGTCACCAGTACGGCAAGCAGTCGTCGGGTCGGCAAACGATGTAAAAACATCTCGGTTCGTTTGGCAATCTGTGTCAACAGGTTTCTACGCATGAGTAGCTAAATCTCGCCATTTTGCATACTGGTAGACACTAGATAAGGCACGAGCAGCTCGCTGACCACTCGAATAACAGTGTCGACCGGTATTTTTTACTGCCAAAACGCCGGGATTATTTGGATCTGCCACACCAAGTTCTGTCGCGATCAAAATTGGCTTTTCAAACTCTTGTGAAAGGTCAGCAGCAACCTTCGCATACATTTCATCCTGTCTCTCGTGGTAAGTAACAATTCGTTCAAGTTCGAAATTCGGGAAATAACTCCCTTCACGCATCATGCGTGCCTGATTTGACTGAATTCCGATACCAAGAAAAATAACTGCATCTACCGCTCGATCAGAAGCCACGAGTCTCATAACTTCGGCGACGGTTTCACGAGTTTCGCCACCAGCGCAATCAATAGGGTTGTTCTTGCTCCACCGTTGGGGCAGCAACTCAGAGATAGCAGCTTCAAGATGATTCGGTAATTGCATCAAATTAAGAACATTCTCGTCGACGATGACATCAGCCGTGACGACACCCCAGCCACCAACGGTGGTCAATACGATTATGTTGTTGCCCTTTGGCATAGGTTGCGTAGCCAGAGTTGCCGCGACATCAAATGCAAGTTCGACGTCCGAAATTCGAATCGTTCCAGTACTCGAGCAAACTCCTTCGAAAATTCGATCGTTGCTGGCGAGTGCACCCGTGTGGCTCGCTGCCGCCCGCGCGCCACCGATTGTTACGCCACCCTTAACGAGGACGAGTGGCTTTACTTTGGAGAGCTGACGCATTGACTCGGCCAACTGCTTACCATTACCTATGCCCTCAAGATATGCAAGAGTGACTTTCGTTGCCGGATCTTTTGCAAAGTAGTCAAAAAACTCTGGCAAACCAATCTGCGCAGCGTTACCTGCAGACACCGCACGAGCAATGCCGACGCCGGTTTGCCTCGAATAGTTCATGAACGTAGAGACAAAATTTCCACTTTGACTTACCAGCGAAATCACGCCGGAGGGAGGATACGGACCAACGATTTGCGCACAAAGCCGTTGAGGCGTGCTGACAAATCCTTGACCATTTGGGCCGATCAGCAAGATGCCGAGTGAGTTCGCCAAATCGCTAAGTTCAATTTGGGCTTGCAAACCGTCTGAACCTGAATCGGCGTAGCCTGCCGAAGTTAAATACACAGCCTTTATTTTCTTACTCGCGCAAGCTCGTAAAATATCGACATTTGTTGATGCAGGCGTGCAAATAATCGCAAGATCAACGGTGTCTACAGGTAGTTCTTCGACAGACTTAAGGCATTCAATGTCCAACACCTTGGCGCGCTCTAAATGAGTTGCAAAGACTCTTCCCAGGTAGCCGTTGGTCAAGATGTTGTGTAGAGTCACAAATCCAAATTTTCCGGGATGCGTCGACGCGCCTACAACCACTACTCCTCGAGGTGAAAACAGCGCGGCGAAGTGTTCATCAGAAATCGATCGCGACGACAGTTTGCCCTCATCTTTGGCAGCAGTCGGGTTATCCCTGAGCTCAATAAGAGCATCAACTGCTACAAGCGAACCATCTGCACGGGCAAGAACTGGATTGATATCGATTGACTGAATCTCTGATTCTTGCCGTTCGATATTTGATAGTGACACCAGCATCTCTGCAAGTTGCAATCTGTTAATCGCCTTTTCACCGCGAAAGTCCCCCAGTGCATCTTGATTATTCAATCGATCGATCAACGTCAATGCCCCATCAAGACCCAACGGTGTCATCGCAAAGACTGTGTCGCTCAACACTTCGGCGAACACACCACCTAATCCGAGCATGACGAAAGAACCAAATTGCTCGTCGCGAATTAAACCAATGATTAGCTCGCGACGACCTGACTCCATTTTTGAAATCAAAAGTGACGTTTCGCCATCTGACGCAAGGCACGCTGCACTTAGGTCGCTTGCGGCTTGTTCGACGTCGGCTGCATTACTCAATTTGAGACGAACCAGACCGCGCTCTGACTTGTGGCTGATTAAATCGCCGCAAACTTTGACAACCACGGGATAGCCGATCTTCTCTGCCGCAACTACAGACTCTGAAATCGTGAAAACCTCTATCTCGTCGGCAAAATCTATTCCGTATTTTGCTAGCAACTTTTTAGACTTCACTTCAGAAAGAGTTTTTTGCCCAATTTTTGACACGACTCAACAGTAGTGTTTAGTTCTGATGCGATTTGTGAGAAATTCGGTCGGATTGATTATTTGATGCAGATCATTTCAGCACTTTTTGTCGAGAATTTCGCTTTGCGACAAGTGGCTGGTCCAAGCACACGCATCGACCTCACCGGTGCGTTTTTTTCACTCGCAGCACCATCGCCAGTGCCAGTCACTATTGATCCGCATCTTGTGGTATTGATCTATTGCCCACCAAATGTCAGCGGCAATTCAGTTCTCGAGGTCGTCTTCAGGTCAGGACCATCGGTCGACGACGAACAAATGGCAAGAAATGTCAGCCCATTTGCAGTCGAACCAGGAAGATTCACCTACCGACTCGTCCGGGGCGAACTTCTGATAAAGAGTTACGGCCAAATTTTCGCGCATTGTCGAATTGGGTCGGATCAGTGGCATCTCGTACCATTGACCATTTTGCCCCCGGTTGTAGAAGTCCCGAATCAGACTTAAGTCTTGGCGAGCAACTAGTTTTGTCGCAGTGAACAATCGTCTTTCAGCCCAACAAGATCGCGACGCGGTCAACGTTATTAGGGGTATTGCGATGGACGCACCGTTCATTGCCAAGAGTGGTCATCAGGGCACTGCGATGGCCCTCGCCCCCCTTGGACATGTCATCTACAGTCGAATTTTGCGACACGATCCTTCGAATCCAAATTGGAAGAATCGAGACCGATTTATTCTCAGCAATGGACACGCGTCTATTTTGCAATACGCGTTGCTATTTTTGAATGGTTACGGCATCGAATTGGATGATCTACGTAAATTTCGCCAGTTTGGGTCTTTAACACCTGGCCATCCTGAAGTTGGTCACACACGCGGTGTAGAAGTAACAACGGGTCCGCTTGGGCAAGGTTTTGCAAACGCCGTCGGAATGGCGATCGCCGAACGAAATTTGCGTGCCCGATTTGGCGCCTCAGCCTGCGACCACAATACATTTGTCCTCGCTGGCGACGGATGCTTCATGGAGGGAGTAAGTCATGAAGCCGCATCTCTCGCCGGACATCTGAAACTAGATCGATTGATCTGTATTTTTGACGACAATTCAATCACTATCGATGGATCTACATCGTTGAGTTGTTCAGACGATGTTGCAAAACGTTTTTCTTCTTATGGATGGAACGTAATGCGACTTGGCGATATCGCTGATGATCTCGACGCACTCGAAAACGAACTTGTCGTCGCTCGCAACAACCGGGGCGCGCCAACTTTGTGTGTTTTGAAAACCCACATCGGAACCCCATCGCCAGATTTGACAGATTCGCATGAAGCGCACGGCAACCCGTTCACTGCGAGTCACATCTCTGCAACGAAAAAAGTAATGGGCATTCCTGATGAGTCTTTTTGGGCTCCTGACGAATTGGTGACAAAATGTCGTGAGCACGCCAAGGCGCGGGCTCACGCCTTGGTCGCCGATTACGAATCTGATCTAAGTGAGCTACCTGATCGTCATTTGTGGGATGCTGCTTGGCAGACACCTAAATCAATATCCTTTCGATCGCTGTTACCCGAATATGACTCAACGGCGAATTTCGCCACACGTCAAATAATCCAAAAAGTTTTCGACACTTCATTACCGGCCCTACCAGGTCTGCTTGCTGGTTCGGCCGACCTCACCGGCAACACAGGCACCAAACTGTCTGGACAAATTGCCCAGAGTGCGAGTGCCCCCGATGGCAGACAAATATATTTCGGTATTCGCGAACATGCAATGGGTGCGGCCGTCGTTGGCATGGCGTTGCATGGCGGAGTTTTACCGGTGTGTGGGACTTTCTTTGTTTTTGCCGACTACATGCGACCAGCTATTCGACTCGCTGCAATATCAAAAGCCAAATGTGTCTTTATATTTTCACATGACTCGGTAGGTGTAGGCGAAGACGGTCCAACGCACCAACCCATAGAGCAACTTGCATCGCTTCGCGCTATCCCCGACTTACAAGTGATCAGACCTGCTGACCCAAATGAAACCGTGGCCGCTTGGTGTGCCGCAGTCGACCACGATGGTCCAACTGCAATTATTTTGTCACGGCAAAATGTTTTGAGCGTTACCGACGGTTCTGCCGTCCAAAACGGTGTCGGCGTCGTCGGAGAAATTATCAATTCACCTGACGTGGTTTTGTTGAGTACTGGGAGCGAAGTTGGTCTCTGCACACAAGCCGCACTTCAACTTGCAACCAGCGGCATAAAGGCACAAGTGGTTTCTATGCCTAGTTGGGATCGTTATGAGCGCAGCGACAAGTCGTCAGATCACCAAATATTTCCGATCGGGGTTCCTGTCGTGTCTGTCGAAGCAGGTGTTACTTATGGCTGGCACAAGTATGCCGACTATACGATCGGAATAGATAGGTTCGGAGCGAGTGCCCCTGGTGCGGTTGCCCTAAAAGAACTTGGTATCAGCGTCGAAGCGATTGTCAACAAAGTCAAGTCGATATAGATGTCAGATCGACTAAATGCCCTCTTTGACGAATTCGGGCAAAGTCCGTGGTTGGACAATCTAAAACGCAGTTACATCACATCTGGTCTCTTGGCTGCGACTCGTGATTCTGGCATTCGTGGTCTGACCTCGAATCCGACAATATTTCAAAAAGCGATTCAAGGTTCTGATGATTATTCAGAGCAATTTTTGACATTGAAGAAGCAAAAACTTTCTGCGATTGAAATATATTGGCAATTGGTACTACGCGATATTCACGGTGCGCTCGATGTGTTTCAACCGCTCTACGAATCTTCGGATGGTCTTGACGGCTTCGTGAGTGTCGAGGTCGACCCCAATCTTGCCCATGATTGCGCGAGCACACTGGCGAGCGCACGAGATTTGCATCAAACTATTTCTAGGCCGAATGTCATGATCAAGATTCCAGCAACACTCGAGTGCATTCCTGCTATCGCGACGATGATCGCCGAGGCTCGAAGCGTGAATGTGACACTTATTTTTAGTCTCGACCGCTACCAACAGGTCATGAATGCCTATATCGACGGCTTGGAACAACTCGCAAATACTCAGCCGAACAAAATTAGTTCGGTTTCAAGTGTTGCAAGTTTTTTTATTTCGCGAGTCGACACTGAAATCGACAAACTTTTGGTCGAATCTGGTCGAACAGGTGCGTCGTCACTTCTCGGAACAGCGGCGATAAACCAGGCGAAACTCGCCTACGAAATGTTCAAAACAACCTTTTCTGGCCAACGCTGGCATCGCCTTGAACGTTTGGGTGCAAAAGTTCAACGTCCGCTCTGGGCGTCAACATCAACCAAGAATCCTTCCTACTCCGACACCGTTTATGTCGACAGTCTGATCGGTGAAAATACAGTCAATACTTTGCCTGATTCGACCGTCGAGGCGTTTATAGATCACGGCAACCTTAAGTCGACAATCGAGTCGGGTCTTGACCGCGCCCATGATCAATGGCACCTACTCTCAAATTTTGGTATCGACGTCGCTGCTGTCGCGACCAAACTTGAGCGTGATGGTGTCTCATCGTTCCGGGCAAGTTTCGATGAATTAATCGGTGTGCTCACAAATAAAGTATCGGATAATTTTTAGTGCACGCGAATATTGATCAACTTGTCGAAGAACTTTTATCAACGGCAAAAATAGATGCAGACAAACGGTTGGTCGCTGAGCTGGTTCGAGAATCGATCAAACTAGGCTCTGATTCAACTGGAACGCTCAATTTAAAGATCGCCAGTGCGGCAATATCTGAAATGCGTGAAGCCTTTGCGATGTTCGCACCGTTTTCTACTCGCAAGAAAGTGACAATATTCGGCTCTGCACGAACCACAAAAGATGATCCTGTTTATAAGCAAACAGAAGCAGTTGCAGCGAGACTTGCGCAAAACGGATGGATGGTTGTCACTGGTGCCGGCCCTGGAATCATGGAGGCTGGAATGTCGGGTGCAGGCCGCGAGATGTCAATCGGTGTAAGCATTCGCCTTCCATTTGAAACGTCGGCGAATTCAATCATTGCCGGCGACGAAAAGTATGTGGCGATGCGATACTTCTTTACACGCAAACTAATGCTCGTCAAAGAGTCGCAAGCGTTCATTTGTGTGCCAGGCGGCTTTGGCACGCTTGACGAAATGTTCGAGTTGCTTACGTTGTCACAAACCGGCAAGAGTAGCCCAGCCCCAATAGTCGTGCTTGACCTACCAAACGATCCATTCTGGGGAGATCTTGACTCGTTTATCAAAACGACTCTTCTTCCGCGAAAACTTGTTTCGCCACAAGATCTAGCTCTATACAGAATTTGTTCGAGCGTCGAAGACGCAGTCACAGAAATCACCAGTTTCTACAAGAACTATCATTCAATGCGATTTGTAGGCAAGCGTTTGGTTCTGCGGATGAATAGCGAAATATGTGATCATGATCTGCAAAAACTGAATAACGAGTTTGCCGACATATGTGTCGATTCACGAATCGAACGAGCAAAGACCACCAAGGTCGAGATAGATGATGGCGACAACATAGATAAACCAAGACTCATATTTCAATTTGCACGCCGTGACTTTGGAAGATTGCGTCAACTAATTGACGCAATCAACGAATGTTCATAATGAGAAATCGAAGTTAACTTCGAGTCAAAAGACTGATAGCTTTTTCGACCGCTCGTCTAGCTTGCGTCAACGTGCGCTCGGCGTCGGGACGCTTCGACTCGCCGGCCGCATGAGCCTGTTTAAGAACCAAGAGCGCCTTGTCGCCTAGTTGCTCTGAAATTAGTTTTAGTTGGTCAACAATTTGATCTGAATTTTCTTCGAACATCTGCATAGCCCATCAAGTATGCCATTAGCCTGCTCCGAGATGTCACAGCCCGAAGAACTTCACGAATGGATTAGTTTCGCCGATCCCGACCTTGAGCAAACTTGGTTGATTGACGCCACATTTCTTCGCTCAAATTGGACATGCATATACGGCAACGGTTGTCAGGGGGTTCTTGACGATCCGGCACCTGAGCTTCATCAGGGCTGCTGTAGCCACGGGGCGCACTTCATCGACAAAGAAGATCTTGCATCTGTAAAAAAATTCGTAAAACGACTTACGCCTGAGTATTGGCAGAATTTCAAACGTGGTCAAAACAACAAGTGGCTAGCCAAAGAAAAGGACGGAAGTGACGTCACAACGACATACAAAGGCGCGTGCATCTTTCATAATCGCCCCGATTTTGAGGGTGGCATGGGTTGCGCCTTTCACTTGGCTGCCTCAGCAGCAAAAGAGCGCCCAATGGATTGGAAACCCGATGTTTGCTGGCAGGTACCACTTCGATTAGAGCAACACGAAGAAGACGAAGACCACATTCTCTCGATAGTTCGCGAATGGAAACGCCGTGATTGGGGTGGAGGCGGCCACGATTTTCATTGGTGGTGCACCGACGACTCTTCGGCTTTTGTGGGTTCTCGGCCCGTGTATAAATATCTTAAAGATGAACTAATCGAACTATGCGGCGATGAAATTTACGAGATAATCGTCAAGCAACTGCAGAAGCCTCGAACAACTTTCTTGCCACACCCTCAGGTGCGACGACAAAAAAAATCTTAGTTTTTCGAAGTCTTGTTGGATTTGCGTCGATCTTCCATACTTAGATAACGCTTTCGAATTCGAATATTTGAAGGAGTGACCTCGACGAGCTCATCCTCACCAATCCATTGAATACCAGACTCAAGCGTATGGGTAATCGGGGTTGCTAATTTTGGACCATCATCATGGCTATGGGTACGTATATTTGTCAACTCTTTGGCTCTAACCGCGTTGACAACCATTTCGTCCTCGCGCGAATTTTCTCCGACTACCATGCCTTCATAAACCTCGACGCCTGGCGCAACGAACAACGTTCCACGAAGCTGCAGATTATCCAACGCGTATGCGGTGGTGGATCCTTTTCGATCAGAGACCATTGCTCCACCAATGCGATGGGGCAATTCTCCCGCCCAAGGCATGTAGCCACTCAAACTTTGGTGCAACAACGCAGTACCACGGGTAACCGTGAGCAAAAGCGATCTGAAACCAATTAGACCACGCGAAGGCGCCTGAAAACTAACAATCGTGCGTCCACTGTCGCCTTGTTCAAGATTTACGACTCGACCTTTTCTCGGTGCGAGTGCCTGGGTAACGGCTCCGACATATTCGTCAGGAACGTCGATGGTGCCGGCTTCGAGCGGCTCATGCTTTTTGCCATCGATCTCTTTGGTAATTACCTCTGGTCGACTGACCTGAAGTTCATATCCTTCGCGTCGCATGTTTTCGATCAATACGGCAAGTTGCAATTCGCCTCGACCAGCAACATCTATTACATCGGGACTATCAGTCGTATTCACGCGAATCGAAACATTGCCCAGCACCTCTTTAAACAAGCGCTCACTTAAGTGACGGCTCGTAAGAAAAGTGCCCTCGCGACCAGCAAACGGTGACGTGTTGACACCAAAACTCATTCGCAACACTGGTTCGTCAACTTCAAGTCGCGGCAATGCCGGCGCATTTTCGAGAGCGGCGATAGTGTCGCCAACTTCGACCTCGTCTATCCCAGCCAAAATAAACAGGTCACCTGCGCTTACTTGACCTACTTCTTCACGACCGATTCCACGAAACGCAAAAAGTGTAGAAATCTTTCGTTTAATAAATGGCGCTGGGTTTTCTGGCGTTGGATGTTGCCAAACACATATCATGTCTCCTTTTTTCATGACGCCCGATTCAACCCGTCCGATTGCAAGACGACCCAGATAGTCAGACGCGTCAAGGTTGGCGACCAATGCTTGCAATGGAGCACCAGCGTCAGCGGTTGGCGGCGGAATCGTGTCAAGAACCGCATCAAGCAAAGGCACCAGATCAGCATTCTCGGCGGGCATACCGATGCCCTTCATCGATCTACCGTCGCGGGCGACCGCAGAAATAACCGGAAAGCTCAAATGATGGTCGTGGTGGGCAAGATCGAGGAACAACTGCTCAACTTCGTGGAGAACTTCTTCTGGCCTCGCATCAGCGCGATCTACCTTGTTCAAGACGACAACTACGGGCAAGTCGCGGGCCAGCGCCTTTGATAACACATATCGAGTTTGCGGAAGCGGGCCCTCTGCCGCATCAACCAAGAGCAATATGCCGTCGACGAGGGCGAGTGCGCGCTCAACTTCTCCGCCGAAGTCGGCGTGACCCGGCGTGTCGACAAGATTGATTTTTGTGCCTCGCCATTCAATTTCGGCTGCCTTCGCCAAAATTGTGATGCCGCGCTCACGTTCTTGATCGTTCGAATCCATAACCCGATCAACGACCGCTTGATGGGCGGCAAAAGTACCCCCGCTCTTTAAAAGAGCGTCCAACAATGTCGTTTTACCATGGTCAACGTGCGCTACCAATGCGAGATTTCGAATGTTATTAATTGGGGGCTCTCAGTTCAGTGTCAGGAAATATCTTCGTCAGAATCGTCGGCGATCTCATCACCGTTTTCATCAAACCGCACCCCATAACGTTCTGCAATGGCCGCGTATTCATCTTCTTGCGTTTTCGACTTGCTTTCTCTGGCGACTCCTAGATCTTCAGCAGTCGGACCAGTCTGTTTAAGACGACGCGCTTCTTCAAATCGACGATGACGACCCTTTTTCACGGTAGGGCTCCAAATTTCTCTGGGGCGATTACCGGTTTTGGTCACCGCCTAGTGGATAGACATTGGCAGAAAGCATAGCAACCCAGAATTCTAAAGAGGTGGATTTAGCGGGCAAATCAGTGCATCTCAATGTGAATCTGCACTTATTAACTTGAGATGTCCGTCACGGTCAACACTTAAGCCGACCTCCCCATTCAAAATGCGATTCAGGTCGTCGCCAATAAGAGTCGCGCGCCAACCTTGACAAAGCCTTGCATTTGGCGCCTTACGTAAGAAGGCGGTGATGTCGTTTCGGGTTGCAAGAAGTGTCGCATCAATTTTGTGTCTCCTTGCCAACTCTCCTACCCATGCGGTAATCAAAGTCAATGCAGGTCTCGCCCACCTATCAACGTCGTCGTTATCGCTAGTTGGAATAGAAACGACATTCTTTGCGCCGTCCCGAACGGCTGTCATGATCTCACGGCAATAATCAGCAGACAGGTGACGATCGTCTACTCCGCGGGTGTTGGCAAGTTCTTCGACACTCTTGGGAATCTTCTGTGAGATACCGAGAAGTGCCATGTCAGACATAACTCGTCGCGGCGGCACGTCGCCTCGCATAGCGCGCTCTTCACGCCATTTGGCCAACGCTTGAACGACACCTCGCGCAGTTCCTTTCAACGCTCGAGCTTCTTTTAGTTTTAGCCAAGCATCCGACGGATCTTGGGGACCAGTGGGTCGTAAGGCCAATTCTGCGCATGCATCGGTGACCCAATCAATACGACCCAATTCAGATAACTGTCGGGTCAACTCGTCATGAAGGTCAAAAAGATGGGCTACATCGTCTGCCGCATAGGCGCATTGTTGTTCGGACAATGGACGACGAAGCCAATCAGTGAGACGATTACCCTTAGAAAGCGAAATCTTTTTGACTGCTTGCACAAGAGTTGCAAGCGACGGCGTCGAAAATCCGACGAAGCCCGCAGCAACTTGGCAGTCGAAAATGTTTTTCGGCGCCTCTAATGAGGCATGTCGAAGTACTTCTATGTCTTGTTGTGCGGCGTGAAAGACAGCCAAGGTGTTGCTTTTGAAAAGGCGACCGAGTCCTCGAGGATCAACTGCTAAAGGGTCAATAAGCGCGGTCCTGTCTTGCCAGCGAATTTGCACAAGCGCAAGCCTCGGAAAATAAGTTTTTTCGCGATGAAATTCAGTGTCGATTGCGTAACGCGACCCAGACAAAACACTCGTCACTACGTCTTCTAGCGCCTCTTCTGAGTCAACCCATTCAAAACTCACTCGGGCAAACCACCAACTACAACGTCATTGCCGGCCGCTATCCAGCCCATTGTGCCACCTGCGATATTAATAACCGAGGTCAGGCCTTCATCAACGCAAATTTCGCAGGCTTGCAAACTTCGTCCGCCACTGCGACAAACAAAATAAACGGTCCCTTTCGGGACTTCACCAATACGATCACCGAATTCGCTCAGGGGGATATTGATCGAACCTCCGATGTGCCCGTCTTCGTACTCGTTGACTTCACGGACATCAATGATTATCAGGCCGCGATTATAAATTTGTTTGAACGCCGCGATGGAGATCTCAGTTATAGGCATTGACCAATCTTACTTCGCAAATGTTTTACGGTTGCGATTTGACTTGATGTGGTTCATTAAAATTTTCGAATGCATCTATCGCCATATCGACGAAGTCTGTTCTCAATTTTTGAACAACTTTATGAATTGCACGTTCTCCACCGTCGAATGCCTCTTCCAATACCTCAAATCGTGATGTACGCCAGGTGCTGCAAAGCCATTGTGGTGTTTTGGTCCTCGCAACAAGCACATCTTTATCAGCCGGCAAGACGCTGAGTATTTGACACGAAGCGGCATCGATCTTTGGCACGTCACAGGGAAGAATCATTAAATGTTTGGTTTCACAAAACCGCATCGCGGTGATCAATGCACCTAGTGGGCCCGCATCAATAAATTCGTCGTGCAAAAATCTCACACCCCAACGATCTGCGTCAATGGGTTCACCGCCCACTAGTACGATCTCGGACAAACCTGCAGATTGAAGACTTGCGACTATCAATTCAACGAATTCTTTGCCACCTAGTTTTGCCCTACTTTTCGCCGTTCCAAATCTTGAACTTTTACCACCAGCAAAAATAGCAACCGATGTCGAGACGCCTGGCTTCATCGCAACAAATGATTTGCGTCGCCACTTGGATCACATTGGATCAAGAATTGTTCGCATCTAACCGCTTCAGTAATCTCTCCGATGACTCGCGCATTTTTTGCAAGACCCGCAAGACACCGAAGAAACCCTCGATTTGATTCGACGCTCCACCTCACATACCCCGAACCGCGCCAAGAGTTCGCCCGCAAAATATCAAGACCGCGGTGATATCCGACCCGATAAGCCATATAGGCGTCCAATCCACTCTTACTCAAATCGCCGATCGTCGCCCATCCTTCTAAGAAGGTTGGATATCTAGCAACAACTTCGCTGACGAGTGCTCTTCGACTCTCGAATTCAGAATTGAGCGCGACGTCGAGCGCTTTTACCGCCTCTGGGTCGAATGCGGGAAGCCTGGTTTCAGGTGGTCCACTTGCCGAAAGATTCACTGTTTGATTGGTCATACACCTGCCACACTAGATGCATGGATATCTTTTCGTTGGATTCAGAAAACGCAAAAAATCTTGGTCTGGGTGCGATGGCATTTAGCGTCGTCGGTCTTCTGATTGTTCTCAAGTTCGTAAAATCACTCGTCTCGAAAATCTTGCTTTTGGCTATTTTCGGAACTATCGCATATTTTTCATTTACGCAACGAGATGCTCTCTCGATATGTGTAGCAAAACTTGAGGCGGCATCCGCGAGCGAAGTTACTCAAACAAGTTGCAGTTTTTTTGGTCAAGACATCTCACTAAAAAGCATCTCGAAATGACAAATCAATCCATTTCAAGCATCACGAAACAACTCAATGCTTCGCCAACCCCCCGCCATCTGGTGGCTTATATTTCAGAGCAACTGAATAGCGCAGGTTTTGTCGATTTTTCAAAACAAAGTATCAATCAAAATAAGTCTGGATACATCGCGAACTCTGGTTCTTTAATCGCATGGCGCACAGGAACCCAAACGGCGAGGTCCGGCTTTCGCATAGTCGGCGCACACACAGATTCACCCTGCTTAAAGCTCAAGCCGAATCCTGAAGATCGAAGATTTGGTTTCAACACTTTGCAAGTCGAGATCTACGGTTCTCCACTTATCAACAGCTGGCTCGACCGAGACCTAGGAATCGCCGGTCACATCGTCCTGCAAAATGGAGAACAAAAGCTATTCTGTTCAGCCAACCCAGTTGCTCGAATTTCGCAACTTGCGATTCACCTCGATCGTGAGGTCAACGAGCGAGGCCTGGTACTCGACAAACAGCTGCATCTCAGCCCGACATGGTCGACCGATTCAAAGTCGCCGAACCTAATTGATTGGGTTGCTATTCAGACAAAGACCAAAACAACGGATATCGCCCATCTCGATGCCCAGCTATTCGATACGAACAAGGCAACTGTTATAGGTATCGACGATTCTCTGCTCGCGAGCGGTCGACTAGATAATCAAGCATCCTGCTGGGCGGCAATAACGGCGATAATTGAATCGCCGACGAGTTCGTCGACCCTGGTGGTGGCGCTTTTTGACCACGAAGAAGTCGGATCGCAAAGTGCATCGGGTGCTGGTGGTCCATTTCTCGAACACACACTTGAACGACTATCGGCAGGACTGGGGCTTTCAAGAATCGACTATCTTGAAGCATTAAAGGCGTCCAGCTGTATCTCGGCAGATAATGCTCATGCAGTGCACCCCAACTATCCCGAGCGCCACGATCTCGCCAATGCTCCAATCATCAATCGTGGTCCAGCATTAAAAATGAACTCCAATCAGCGCTATGCAACTTCTGCTGAATCGGCGGCAATATTTGTTGCTGCGTGCAACACAGCAAAAGTTGAACATCAAATTTTTGTTTCGCGCAACAACATGCCATGCGGCACGACCATTGGTCCGATAACTGCAACTCGTCTTGGAATCAAAACAGTCGACGTTGGTATACCTCAGTTGTCAATGCACTCGGCGAGAGAAGTCTGTGGGGTCAGCGACCTCGTCTCGTTGCAACTAGCCCTAAAGGCCTACTTCAAATAGTTTGACCAATTTTTTGTTTAGCTTGATCGAAAACAATCTGCAAAGCCGCACTGAGTTCGGCAGTTAAATCTGTTGTGGCCAATCGTGGCAAACGTCCTGAATCTGCCTTTGGTGGAAAGATCGGACTGCCTACAACGACAGAGCAACGACGGGGAAGAATTTTCTTCGAACCCTTCGGCATCACGTCCTCAGTGCCACCGAAGCCAACCGGCACGATTGGCACCTCTGCTTTAATTGCCAAATAGGCGGCACCGTCAAACAGCGGATGAATCTTCGGCCCAGATTGCCGAGTGCCCTCAGGAAACATCACTAATGGTTCACCGAGTTTCAATACGGCAAGGCAACGCTTCAGAGCCTCTAGATCGGCCGAACCTCGCGTCACTGGAAACCCACCCAGTGCCGACAAAATCACCGCGATTGGTTTTACCTTCCAGAGCGAGTCTTTGCCCATGAACCTGAGACGACGAGTCGTCACCAAACTAACAACCGGTGTGTCTACGTTCGATCGATGAATCGGCGCTAAAATAAATGCTCCAGATTTGGGGATATTTTCCTTTCCGTATATCCTCAGGCGAAAATAGATTCGACAGAATAACGCGATAACAAATCTGATTACCCGATAAAAAATTCGGCTTGATGCTCCGCGACCAACCAAAAATGTCTTAACTCGAGTCATGATTGCGTCAGCCCTGCGTCAGCCCTGCGTCAGCCTTGCGTCAGCCCTGCGCATCAACGGCAGGTTCATTCTGCGAGACAAGTCGGCGAAGTTGCATGACAACTTCGTCAATTGGGCGGTTACTGGTGTCAATTGTTATCGAATCGCTTGTTTTCATCAACGGACTATCTGATCTGCTTGAATCTCGCTGATCACGTTCTGATATTTCGCGCGCAATCTGATCGACATCGCCACCCGATTGCGCTACTCGACGTTGGGCTCGCACCATTGGCGACGCTGTCAAATAGACCTTCAAGGTTGCATCGGGAAACACAACCGAACCGATATCACGACCTTCAACAACACCGCCACTATTTTCGTCCACCCAACGTCGTTGACGATTGCGCAGCTCAGTGCGCACAAGTGAGTTAGTCGCTACTACGCTCACGGCCCGAGTAACTTCTTGCCCACGAATCGCCTTGGTCGCGTCAACTCCGTCAATAGAAATTGAGTCGTCGTCGATCTGCATGATGCATTCTCGCGCGATTTTGGCGACAGCTTGCTCATCGTTCAATTCGACCTGACGATCTAGTGCGGCAAAAGTGACGGCTCGATACATCGCACCGGTGTCCAAATACCGCAACTTCAACTGGTCGGCCAAAGCCTTAGCTATAGTCGACTTCCCCGCGCCTGCTGGCCCGTCGATTGCGACAACAATTTTCATCAAAGCCACAACATTTGTATCAACTACCAACTCGTATCTTGAGGGCGACCTTCGTCGTAGCCCGACGCGCTCTGCACACCGATTACGGCACGGTCGTGAAATTCGCGAATATTTGATGCTCCTGCATATGTGCACGACGAACGCACGCCTGAAATAATTTGGTCGATAATATCTTCGACACTTGGTCTTTGCGTGTCGAGATACATACGCGATGAACTTATACCCTCTTCGAAAAGCTCTTTTCTTGCACGCTCAAATGCACTCTCGGTTCGCGTGCGGTTTCTAACGGCACGATTCGACGCCATTCCAAAACTTTCTTTATAAAGTCGGCCGTTGGTGTCTCGTAAAGTATCTGCCGCAGATTCATAAGTGCCAGCGAGCAGCGACCCGAACATTACGTTGGCTGCACCTGCAGCAAGACCGAGCGCGACATCACGCGGGTAACGCACACCGCCATCGGCCCAAACATGTTTACCGAGGTCGGTTGCCACCTGTGCACAATCAAGTACCGCCGAAAATTGAGGGCGTCCCACACCCGTCATCATGCGGGTCGTACACATCGCACCGGGGCCAACCCCGACTTTTACAATGTCTGCGCCAGCATTAATGATGTCTCTTGTGCCTTCGATAGTTACGACGTTGCCCGCAACGACCTTCGTGTTACCGACAACTTTTTTCACCTCGGCGACGGCGTCCAACATTCTCACTTGATGCCCGTGCGCGGTGTCTACAACGATCACATCTACGCCCATTTGTTTTAACTTCTTTGCACGCTCTGCTGGGTCGGCATTTACGCCAACTGCGGCCGAGATCAAAAGACTTCCATCTTTATCTAGGGCAGGTCTATATATCGTGCTCCGGAGTGCACCATTTCGGGTGATGACGCCAACAAGCCGCTCTTTTTTATCGATCACCGGCGCCACCGAGAGACGAGCGTCGGTCAAGTGCTCAAACATTTCTTCTGGCGACATTGAATCACTCAAAGTGAACATCTCGCTGCTCATAACATTGCGAATCTGTGTGAAGCGGTCGAAACCAACAGCATCATGTTCGGTAAATATTCCCGCTGGCCGATCGTGATCATCGACGACGATCACCGCACCGTGGCTTCGCTTATAGATAAGACTCAATGCCTCACCCACCGTGCCGTCAACTTTCATCGTAATCGGCGTATCGATAATCGTGTGACGCGATTTGACGAATTTTACGACTGTCTCGACAACATCAAGCGGAATATCTTGAGGCAACACAACAACGCCACCGCGGCGTGCCACGGTTTCTGCCATGCGGCGACCGGCAATCGCGGTCATATTCGATACGACCAATGGAATCGTGGTGCCAATATTGTCCGGAGTGGACAAGTCGACTTTGAGTCGCGAAGATACTGCTGAAATACTCGGCACCATGAATACATCGCTGTATGTAAGGTCAAACGCCGGCGAGTCGTTCAAAAATCGCATCAGTTGTCCTCCGAGTGGGGCTTATTTGAAGCCTCCATAGGCTACGCCGTGTGGATATAAATGGTGCGAATCCCCCTTTGTTGATGGTTCATGGTTGGGGTGGCTCACATCAAGAAACTTGGCAGAAATCAGGTCTTGAGCAATTGGTAAACGAGTCGGGCGTTACCGTACTCGGTGTCGATCTTTTGGGCCACGGCACAGCTGAAAAGCCACACGATCCCGCAAGTTATTCAGACATTTCAGCACCAATCCGAAACGCAATTGGTGCACGAACAACATCGGTCGATGCGGTTGGTTTTTCTTTAGGCGCCATTGCTTTGCTTGATGCGGCCATGCATAACCCAAAATATTTTCGGCGGTTGATGCTCGTCGGCGTCGGAGATGGACTCCTCGGTCCACACGAACCAGCCGAGACTGCGAGAATTGTCAGTGGCATAGACGGCACCGCAAATTCAAGCGACGTTTTGGCACGACAGTTTGGCAACTATGCGAACAGAAGCGGCAACGATCCACATGCTCTTCGCGCGATGTTGCTTAGACCAAGACGTGAGCCGTTCAACGAAGTTGAACTCAAAAACATTAAGGCCAAAATAGTTCTTGTTGTCGGCGACCGAGATTTTGTTTTGCCTGCCGATCGTCTGGCTCGAGCATTTGATGACTGTCGCCTAATCATTTTGAAAAATTGCGATCATTTCTCAACAACCGAAAATTTCGGGTTCATCGATGCTTTACTTGAGTTTTTTTGTGAGCACTAGCAACAAAACGATTCTGGATGGCTCGCTACCATCAGCAATCACCAAGGCAGCTTCGGCACTTCGCCGCGACTTGCTTGTGGCGATTCCCACCGAAACGGTTTATGGATTGGCCGCCCGTGCGTCAAGTCCCGTGGCGATACGAAAGATTTTCGTTGTCAAGGGTCGCCCTGCCTCACATCCACTAATTTTGCACATAGCCAAGCCAGATGATTTGCGAAAATGGGCAACTGATATACCATCAATCGCACAAAAGCTTGTTGATAAATTTTGGCCTGGCCCACTAACGATAGTTGTCAAACGAAGTGCGAATGTCTGTGACGAGATTACGGGTGGCCGTGACACCGTGGCTATTCGATGCCCTGACCACCGAATAGCCATCGAACTTCTAGAGCGATTAGATGATGCAATAGTTGCTCCTTCGGCAAATCGTTTCGGAAGGGTGAGCCCAACCACTGCCAATCATGTCGCACATGACTTGGGTCAAGATGTTGATTTGATTTTGGACGGTGGCGCTTGCAAGATAGGTCTCGAATCGACGATTGTGGATTGCACAACGAACCCTCCTCAAATGCTGCGTGCGGGCGCAATTACAGCTGAAGCGATACAGCAGTTTTGCCTCACAGAGATAGACGCACCAAGTGGTGAATCACGTGCATCGGGGATGCTTGAAAAACATTATGCGCCAAACTGCATCGTCGAACTAGCTTCCAGTCGAAAAGATGCTGAAGCCCGTTTGGCAAACTTAGAAATAGACCGTCGAATTGCCGAGATCATTGATTTCGGTTCAGATCTCGAAAAGTATGCGCACGAGATTTATTCGCGTCTTCGAGAGGCCGATAAACGCTCGGTCGATGTGGTGGTCGTAGTAAAGCCGCCAATGACTGGCATTGGAATCGCGATCAATGAGAGACTCAAGAAAGCCTCAAACTCAGCGGTTGTTGACTAGTTACCGCTCTAATCAGCGTTGGTAAGGCCTGCGTATATCCATAGGCTTGAAGGTCCAAACCCATGGGCGACAAAATGTCGCCCGACTCCTAGGGGGAGAAAAATAAATGAAGAAAAACACAGTACGTCGTTTCGGCGCACTCGTCGTTGGTCTCAGCCTTTTGGCTGGCGCTTGCGGCAGTGACGATGCGGCAACAGAAGACACAAGCGTTGCAGAAGAGACGACAGCACCAGCTGTTGACGAAGCTGGCAGCGAATTGTCAGGCATGAAGGGAACAACTCCACTTGTTGAGTTGACCCCTGAATTCAAGGATGCTGTCAACGCATTCTGGACAGGCAAAGGCAACGAAGCTCTCAAAGACTTCAACTACACAGCTGAATCGTTTGATGCAGTTTTGTTGATTGCTCTTGCAGCAGAAGCAGCAGGCACAGACGGCAGCGCTCTTGCTGACCAAATTGTTGCTGTTTCAAAAGAAGGCACAAAGTGCTCACCAGCAACCTGGGCAGATTGCATTGCAACTGTTAAGGCAAAGGGCGATGTTGACTTTGATGGTTTCTCAGGACCAAACACAATGAACGGAAACGGCGAGCCACTCGAGGCTTCGTACGGCATTCTTCAATTTGGTGCAGGCAACCGTCTTGATGACTCGTTGACCACTTACCAACTTGCAAAAGCTCCAGAATCGGCAGTTCTCCCACTTTCAAAGACCGGCGTTACTCGAAAGGGCGACGGCGTTCTCAAAATTGGTGGATTGCTTCCAGAAACTGGCAACCTTGCGTTCCTTGGTGCACCAATGATCGCCGGCGTTGAATACGCAATTGACGTACTCAATAAGAACGGTGGCATCCTTGGTAAGCCAGTTGAATACAGCGCCGGAGACTCTGGTGACACTTCGACTGACACAGCCAGCGTGACTGTTGATCGCTTGCTCAAAGAAGGTGTTGATGCCATTATCGGCGCCGCATCATCTGGCGTTTCGCTTACAGTTATCGACAAGATCACTGCAGCGGGCGTAATTCAGTTCAGCCCAGCGAATACTTCGCCAAAGTTGACTTCATACGCAGACAACGGGCTTTACTTCCGCAACGCTCCACCGGACGACCTCCAGGGTGCAGTTCTTGCTGAAGTTATCGTCGCTGACGGCAACCAATCGGTTTACATCTTGGCGCTTGACGATGCATACGGCACCGGTCTGGCCAATGTTGTCGAGGAAGTGCTTACAGCAGCAGGTGTAGAAGTCAAGGGAAAGAAGATCTACGATCCGAAGGCAACAACATTTGATGCTGAAGTCGGCGAAGTCGTAACTGCTAACCCAGACGCGATCGTCTTGATCACATTCGACGAAGGTTCACGAATTCTCCGCACGATGGTGGAGAACGGAATCGGACCGAAAGCGAAGAAGGTCTACGGCGTTGACGGAAACATTGGTAATGCGCTCGGCGAAAATTTTGACGCTGGTAAATAACCAATAATTCGAAATCGCTAAAAGTTAAGGCCCTGGACGAAAGTCCAGGGCCTTTTCTTTATCCACCTGTCGCTTTGGCCAGCGTGCCTAAATAAAGTCTGATCACATTCGGATCTGCGAGAAGTTCGCGACCTGAACCGGTGTATGCATTCTTTCCTTGATCAAGAACATAAGCTCGATCGGCAACTTGCAAGCAGCGTCGCGCGTTCTGCTCGACCATCAAAATGGCAATGCCTTCGGCGTTGATTTTCTTGCATTGAACGAAAACTTCATCTTGCAAAACTGGTGACAGTCCCGCGGATGGCTCGTCGAGCAAGAGCAATTTCGGTTCCATCATTAACGCGCGACCCATTGCCACCATCTGACGCTCACCGCCGGAAAGTGAGCCAGCTTTTACAGCAGCTCGGTCAAGCAGCCTTGGAAACAAATTCGTCACATATTCAAAGCGACTCTTGAAATTCTCTGGTTTCAAAAAACAACCCATCTCGAGATTTTCAGTTACGGTCAAACTCGGAAAGACATTACGATTTTGCGGTACATACCCAACCCCGCGTTCCACAAGTTCGTGCGATCGGTGGCCTGTGATATTGGTATCACCAAGCATCACTGAGCCGCTGCGCACCGAGCATTCGCCTAAAATTGCTTTTAGTACGGTCGATTTACCAGCACCATTCGGTCCGATGATGCCAACGAACTCGCCTGCCGAAACTGTCACGTTGCATCCGTTCAAGATGTTCACTTCGGGTATGTAGCCCGCCACCAGCTCATGAACATTGAGCACACTTTGGCTCATGATTTCTCAATCAAAAGAGATTTACCCTGATGACTCCCCAGATAGGCCTCAATGACTTGCGGATTATTGCCGATTTGTTCGGGAGTACCTTCGGCAATCAACATTCCTTCAGCCATCACCACAACCCAGTCGGCAACATCGTTGACCATATCCATATCATGCTCAACAAATAAAACCGTCATGCCGTCATCACGCAATCCACGAATATGTTCATTGAGACTTTGTTTCAGGGCCGGATTTACACCTGCCATCGGCTCGTCAAGCATCACCAATCTTGGCTCTGTCATTAGCGCGCGTGCCATCTCGAGCAATTTTCGTTGGCCGCCAGAGAGCGTGCCCGCGTATTCGTTGCGCATGTGATCCATCTTGAAACGCTTCAGCAGAGCATCGGCTCGCTCTTCAATCTTTTTCTCTTGTGACTTCCATACAAACGGAAGCAAACCGTTCCACCATTTTTCGCCGGCCTGGTGCATAGCGCCCAATTTCATATTCTCAATCACCGACATCTTGGTCAAACTTTTCGTCAACTGAAATGTGCGAACCATACCCATACTTGCGGTTCGGTGAGCAACGACACGACTCATGTTGTGACCGTCAAATCGCCACTCGCCGACATCAGGCGTGTCAAAACCTGAGAGCAAGTTGAATAGAGTCGTCTTGCCTGCCCCATTTGGACCAATTAGAGCCGTAATTGAGCCACGTTGAACCTCGAGATGTTTGACATCCACCGCAACGATTCCGCCGAAATGTCGACGTACCCCGTCAACGCTCAGAATCGAATCAGGCTTCTGCACACCTGGGGTTGCAGCGACAGATGCGAGCGCCGCCCGTGCAGCTTTTGCAGCCTCACCGTAAGTTCGATCAACGACCATCTAGTGCCATCTCTTTGCGGTTTCCAAATAAACCTTGCGGGCGATACGTCATCAATAACATCAGACCGAGACCTACGAACATGTAGTTGACGGCACCAACTTGTGTGCTTTGAATCACAGTGAAATCACCGAGCCGAAGTGGTCCATTACGGGTTAACTCACGCAAAAAATTGTCAGAGAGAACGAACAAAACCCAAAACAACATCGAACCGACAATTGAACCCGAGACCTTGGCCAATCCGCCGAGCACGAGTGCAGTAAGCACATAAAACGTAACGTCTCGGCTGTAGTTGTCAGGTTGTACCGAACCACGATCGAGTGCAAGCACCATGCCCGCGAACATACCGATGATTCCGCCGATGATAAGAGACTGCATTTTGTATGCATAAACGTTTTTACCGAGGCTTCGAACTGCATCCTCGTCTTCACGAATACCCTTGATCACACGACCCCACGGGCTACGCATCAATTGCCACACAAGACATGCAAATATCGCGACAAGTGTCCAGCCCACGATGATCGTTATCAAGGTGTAGCCACTGAACCTAAATGGGGCGATGCCGTACGTACTACCTGGATCAAATGGGTTCAAGTCTCGATATTCTCGGCTGAAGTTACTGATTCCTTCTGTACCACCAAACATTTTATTGAATTTCACTGATCTAACAAAGAGCCGAACTATTTCTGCTGTGGCAATGGTGACGATCGCCAAATAATCGGCGCGCAACCGCAAGGTTGGTATGCCGACGATCAAGGCCAGAAGAATCACGAAAACAATTCCGAGCGGTATACCCCACCAAAGCCCGATTCCGAAATATTGCGCCGTCATTCCGAGACCATAAGAGCCACAGGCCATAAACGCCGCTTGTCCAAAGTTGACTAGACCCGTATAACCGAATTGAATATTTAAACCGAGTGCCGCAATCGCGAAATAGATCGCATCGACGCCTACTGCCGCGCGAACCGTATTTTGTAAGATCTGGTTCCAATCCATCTCAACCAACTCTTTGGCTTTTGCCCAAAATACCCTGCGGGCGCACGATAAGAACGACGATCAAAATAAATAAGGCTGGCGCCACTTTCAACTCACTCGGAACGAGCAGGGATGACATTTCGACGAAAATTCCGATAAAAAAGCCTCCGATAAGTGCACCAAAGGCCGAACCCAGACCGCCGAGAGTGATTCCCGCAAACATTAAAAACAACAGATCTGAACCCATCGAAAAGCTGACCTGCTCATCGAGACCCCTAAAAATGCCTCCGGTCGCAGCGAGAGCACCTCCGGCAAACCAAACAAGTTTGATGACCTTGCGAGTGTCGATACCGGTTGCCGATGCCAACTGAACGTTGTCACTAACTGCCCGAATCGCCTTTCCGAGGCGAGATCTTTGCAAAAATAACGCAACACTTACCAAGATGATCACACCAAGTATGGCCGTGGTCAAGTCACGGGGAGTAATGCCTATCGGACCAATTTCAAGATTTGTCTGTTTCGAATAGCTTGAAAGTTGTTTAGTCCGCCCACCAAATTGAAAAAGGTATATGTTGCGCAACATGATCGACAATCCAACAGTTACGACTAATTGCGAGATCAGGCCTATTCCCCGCTTAGTGAGGCGAGCGAAAATACCCCAATTAAGCAACAAACCAAATAGACCTCCTAAAATGATTACGACTGGTCCTGAAATCAAAATAGGAATTTCAAGTATCACATTGAAATAAAATGCCATAAGGCCACCGAAGGTCACCATTTCTCCGTGAGCAAAATTCGTGAGACCAGTAGTACCAAATACAAGCGACAATCCAACCGAACACATGGCGATGATTAGACCGAGTCGAATTCCATCGGTTAGTCGTTGCAGAATTCGTTCAAATTCTGAAGCACCAGATTCGGCGCCCTGACCCGTGAAAAATGTAACTCGCTTGGTATTCGTGGTGAACAGATCTTTTGATATCGAAACGGTTGACTTATTTGCATCGATCATGGTCAATCCATCTGGCAATGACGCTGTATCGATAGAAATCAGATAGTTGTCACGGCTCGGAACAACGATCGTACATAGTCCATTTTCGTCGGTGACGCCTGATCCAATTTTGCTTCCATCAGTTTTGGTCACCGTCACCGACACAGACGCGACCGGTAGCCGACTAGTTGAACCGTTGACTAGGGTCTGATTTTGCACACTGGCGACGATCGAATAATCATCGCTAGCCGCCGCTGAATGCGACGCCGACAGCCCGCCCACGAGACCAGACCCGCAGGTCAATGCCAACACAAATTTGAGCAAGACACGACGCCTTGACTCTTTATCCCCCAACATGATGTCTATCAGTCAAGCACATTAGTTGGCATCACCGAAAGTCTTGAATTCCAGTAGATGTCAAGCGCGCAGAGCCAAACCAATACCGATACCGCGACATGCACTGCAACCAAACCGATGGGCACACCGAGAAAATACTGCAGATATCCGACAACACCTTGAACAACGATCACCATTGAAAACCGTCTCAAAACTCGATCCAAAATTTTCTTGGCGATCAAATCAGTCCTTAATAGAATCGCAAGGGCGATTGTCGCGATAACCGTCAACCAAACGAAAGTACTGTGAATTCGCACAATCGTCGTCAATTGAAAACCAAGCCGCACCGCGTTTTCATCCCCCGCATGTGGGCCGGAGCCGGTTACAAGTGTGCCCGTAGCAACTGCAATGCCCGCAACGGAAAGCAATAATTTAACAACTATCAAAATCTTTTTGTTGTTGATTATTGGTTCTTCTCGTGGAACTGGTTCATCGGCAAACCTAAAAATCCGCGCATGTTTAACCAACATGAACGCGACTGTCATCAAAAATATTGAAACCAAAAAGTGTGCAATGTTCGAATATGGATTCAAGCCTGTGAGAACCACTACGGCTCCAATCAACACTTGTGCGAGAACTCCAACAACAAGCACAAAAGACATTGTGATCAAATCTTTACGACGTGGCGAAAGCTTTATTGACAATAAGACGCAGACGATCACGGCGACTGCCACGACGCCAGTGAAAAGACGATTCAATTGTTCAATCGCAGAATGCGTTGACGACACATCAATAAACTTGTCCTCACTGCACTTTGGCCAATCTGCGCAGCCAAGACCCGAGCCGGTCAATCGAACCAGTGAACCCGTGATGATGATCGCATAGAGAGCAAACAGTGCGACATACGTCGACCTCAAGTAGCCGCTATGAGACACCTTCATGCTTTGCCTCTCAGAACTTGCGTCTTGATCAATGTGGTCAGACGGCATAAGTTTGAGTAACGTGCGCAGGTAATGAAAAAAGAAACAGTTGAGAAGCGTCGCATTGAGATTCTTGAGGCTACCTGCGATGTAGTAATTGAGCGAGGTTTTGCGGGTACCCGTGTTGCCGATGTGGCAAAAAGGCTTGGCGTCTCGAATAGTTTAATCCATTATCACTTTGCCTCAAAAGAAGAGCTGCTTGCTGCCGCGTTCGAGCATTACGCGAGAAAAGATTTGGTTGACATGCAAAGAGACAGCGACTCGGCGCCGACGAATGTCGCAAAATTATGGCGTCTAATCGAAAGTTATGTGCCAGAAGGTAGCGACGATGTCGAATGGATGATTTGGATTGATGCTTGGGGCGAGGCACTTCGCAACCCAAAAATGAAACCAATAAGTCAAGAATTAGACGAGCAATCGATTGCGGTCTTTGAAAAGACACTTCGTGCAGGTAATGAATCAGGAGAGTTTCATTGCGTCCACCCGCGTGAGTCTGCCACGCGCATATCTGGATTAATCGATGGACTTGCGGTTCAATATGCCGCGCATGAAGGTGTGTTGAAACGTAAGGAATTTATTCGTCTGATGCGCCAGCTGGCTGCTGCTGAGACCGGGCTGTCGCCCGATGATATTCGGGATAGCCGAAGAAACCCAAAATCACACAGTGGCAACGGACGACGTACCGAAGATGAAGGCCCACGTCCGGCATCATTAGCAACAGATTTTGATTTGCGACAGCTATTCAATAATTACGCAAATGCTTTAAGTCGCAAAGATATTTTAAAGCTTTCAGAATACTTTGCAGACGACGCAAAGATCAATTTGGATGGTCAATTGATTGCAGGTTCTTTGACTCAGATAACGAAAACGATCGAAGAGCAATATTCTCTGTGCAAAAATTATATCGAAATACCACTTGTTATGGCATTTTTTGCAGATGAGGGTAACGGAACGGCACATGGAAATTTCACAATTGAATCTCGTGTCACCGCTTTGAACGGATTAATCTCTTCGGAAACACACCAGGTAGTGGACACTTACCGACGAACTTCAGCCGGTTGGCGATGCATCGATCGCCAACGAACCAAGTTCTAATATGACGCTCGACGAATTAGCCAAGATCATAAGTGACCAAGATCGTCTAGTACGTGCGATCATCTCGGGCCGCAGACGCAATATGCATCCCGATTTTGACAAGATTGAACTTCGGCCAATCAAGTTGCACGGCGTAACGAAACTTCAGTTGATCACAATAAAAAGCACTAAGTCAACAACAACAAATGTCGATTTTGCGTCATTCGATGCGTTGCAAATTTTGACGTCGGGATATGCAAATTGTCTGATCGAGGCGGTCGACCGGACATTTACTGTTCGGTTTACAAAAAAGGGCCAACCCCAGGTTTTTGAGGAGACAAAGAATCTTAAACAAGATTTTTCTCACGACCGTTTAAAGAGTCGATTACTTGATCCGAACTCTGACTTTTTGTTAAACGTCGGTATTTCGAATCGAAATGGAATTATAAAACCGTCCATGAACAACAAGTACCGTCAAATTGAAGAGTTTTTGCGTGTCTTGATGCCGACGCTGAACGCCGAAATCAGATCAGGTCGTTTGTCTGGCCCAACAAAAGATGCACCTCTTCGTATCGTTGATCATGGTTGTGGAAACGCCTATTTGACATTCGCTGTCAACCACTATCTATCTGAAAACGATCTTCCAAACACAATTGTTGGTATCGACCAGCGTGAAGAAAGTCGAGCTCGAAATACGGCCATCGCAGACGAGCTGGCAATTCTTGACGCTGTCTCCTTTCGCGCCGAAAAAATCGCCGACTCTGATCTTGACGCGGCCGATCTTGCTATCGCCTTGCATGCGTGTGATACGGCGACTGATGACGCGATCGCTTGGTCGATTAATCATCATGCGAAAATTTTGATGGTATCCCCTTGTTGCCACCACGACCTACAAACCCAAATACGCATCGTCCCAGATCCATGGTCGGTAATTCTCAAACACGGCATTTTAAAAGAACGATTTGTCGATGTTTTAACCGACTCACTGCGTGCTCAAATCTTGAAGCTTCATGGATACAAGTGCGATGTAATTGAATTCGTTGGCGACGAGCACACGCCAAGAAATTCAATGATCCGCGCTATTGCGACCGGCGCCAAACCAGAACCTGGCGAACTTGACAAATATCGTGAAATAACCGAATTATTCTCCATCCGACCCAAACTGGCCGAATTGCTCAATTTCGCCTAATTTGGCGTCGATAACCACCCAAAGTAGACAATTTTAATTTCTATTTGGTGCTAATTGGCTGGTTTTGCCATCATCAACCACTCTAAGTGGTTAGTTCAATATTTTAAGTGAGATTTTTCTCAAGTTCTGCTGCCAAGTGCCGATCCCTTATCCGGATCTCACAAGGGAGCAGAAATGTCAAAAATAGCAAAGTTCTTAGTTTCAGTCATAGCGACTTCAATCCTTGGCCTCGGTTTCGTTGTTCCGTCAGCCAGCGCCGCTGCTACGGCGTTGCCTGTTTACGGCGACTCGGGCACAGTTGTTGTGCGCTTGCAAGAAGCTCTAATTGCTCGAGGTTTCACCCTTAAGGGTGGCGCTGACGGCGTCTTCTCGGCATCAACTCAAACGACATTGAAGAATTTTCAAAAAGTAGTGGGCTTTAAGCCAACGGGTCGACTCGACGAGCGAACAGCCAAGTTTCTTGGTCTCATCGCCGCAGATCAACCAGCGAAAGCAAAACCTACAACGGCAACAAAAGTCGTCGCAACAGCAGCGGCGAACGTTGCACCAGCACCGAACGTATCACCAGCAGCACCAACGGCTGTCGCAAAGGTGTCTACTGTTGCGACACCTAAAGTCGTTGAAACAGCGACAGTTCCCGTCACCTCGGCAATTGCAGGCCTTTTGACTCTCGATACTCTGCCTGTACGCGGGCAACGAAGTGACGCAGTTCGACTAGTTCAAGAAAAACTAATCGCAAATTCGATTGAAGTGAAGGGTGGTGCAGACGGAATCTTTGGCGTCGCTACAACGATCTCAATCACAAATTTTCAAAATGCGAAGGGCCTAAATCCAACTGGCGCAGTCGACATGCCTACCGCGATTGCCCTAGGTGTGTTGCCAGATATGGCAACTCTTGGACTTCCGCAGATCAGCGTATTTCCATCACAAGGTCGTTGCTCATTTGTAGATAGTTGGCACGAAGAGCGCTCCGGCGGTCGACTACATATTGGTGTCGACATCATCGGGCCAACAGGTCTCGCGCTCTATGCAGTGAGTGACGGCACAATCACAAAGATGTACGGCGCTGATTCAAAGTTGAGCGGTAACGCAATTCGACTGACAACTTCTGATGGCACATATTTTTTCTATGCGCATCTTGATTCATTTGCCCCTGGTATTGCCGTCGGCACAACTGTTCGCGCCGGCCAAATAATCGGATACATGGGATCAAGTGGCAACGCTGGCGTTTCGCACCTGCATTTCGAAATTCATCCTCAAGGCGGCGAAGCAGTCAATCCGTTTCCGGTAATCAAAGCTGTCGATGCATGCCACGTTACGGAACTGCTCCCGCAACCGTAAATAGCATCTCGAACGAATAGTGGCGAAGAGGTGAGATCCTTCGCCACTATTCATCTAATAAGTTCGATCTTCGGCTGGAATGTGCTCTAGATCCGACAACGGCGAAAGCGAAAAAGTGTAACCATCGCCAATTTTGAGGGCCTCAAGCCTGGTTATCGAGGCGTGACCCAAAACGAAACGCTCCCACTCCCACGGAGTCGGCGTCAAGCCCAACAAATGGCATATCACTGTGCTATTCGTCCCTGCATGAGCAACACACGCAATGCGCTCGCCGGGGTCGTCAATATGCCAAATCGGTAACTCGTGTTCAATTCGATAGACACCATGTTCTGCCAAGAATTTTTCGGCACCGAGATGAATTCGTGCAACAAAATCTTTGACAGGTTCACCACCCTCTAGACCTTGCCAGCGCTCGCGGGCATTTCGTTCTCGCTCTTCTTTATAGGCCTTGGCGGCACGCTCACCTGGTGAACCATGCCATATTGGGCTGCGTATCTCTTCAAGCCACGGCTCGATAACTTCATCACGTTTCAAGGCCGACAAGATTGGCTCGGCCGTCTGTCGGGTTCGCAATAGTGGAGATACATATATATGATCAAATCGTTCGCGAGCAAGTCGACCACCTAAAAGACTGGCTTGGCGACGACCAAGCTCTGTCAGTGGTGGATTATCAATACACAAATCATCTTTGACCCATTGTGGTTGAGCATGGCGACACAAAAAGATTTCCATTTCGCATTACCTTAGCAAACAGGCTTGCTTATTTACTCTCTAAAGCTTTTGCTACATCTATCTGAACTTTGCATGAATTAAAGATCTCTTGGAGCAATTGCCAATAGGTGATGTCAACTGTTTCTGGTTTTAGTGAAGTTGCGTTCAAGAGAGCGTTACCGACACAATCTGCTTGCGCGTCAGTGATCGCAACACCAAACCGCTCTACAACCACAAAACCAAATGCTCGAGCAACTGAGTTTTCGTTGTCGAAACCTGCATCAATTTCTGGCGCGGACTCGTCTTGAACGATTGGATCAGGCAAGGTTGTACCTGAATTAGGAAACTGGACTATTGCGTTGTCAAGATCGAACGAACAATTATCGGCTATATATTTTGCAAACTTCTCCTGAGCGGATTGCACGTCATTGCTGGCCAGACGTACGCCCGCGCTAGAAACTGCGGCGTCTTTGTTCGATGTTGACCCTTGCCAATTGATCTGTTCAAATGCATTTGCTAAGGAGCCATAACTGTTCAGTAGCAATTCGACTTCTGCCCGTATCTCACGCGGCGCGATTGTGCTGTAAGCCACTAAAGTCGCAACAGCCTCGGACATCGAATCACGGATTTGAGCGGCTGAAGAGGAATCGACCTCGACCAGAACCTTGGCAACATCTGAACTGGCTGCGTTCCAGCGAGAACTTAATTCGCAAATTGATTCGGTTTCTGCGTCTCGTCCGCATGCTGAAAGTAAAAAACTTGTAGCCAAAATTGGCGATAGCAGTATGAATAGTCGGAATTGTCTCAATTTGGTTTTCCGACCGATGTTGCTGAAAGCCATTGAGCGTAAATCTTGGCATATTCGCCATTGTTTTGTAACAATTGTTCGTGAGACCCGTCTTCAGTCACAACACCATGTTCAAGAACAATTACACGGTCTGCTCGCGCTGCGGTTGACAATCGATGCGCAATTGATATTGTCGTGCGACCTTGCGACAATGCTTGGAGAGCCTTCGCAAGTCGTACCTCTGCGATTGCATCAACTGCCGAGGTTGCTTCGTCTAAAATGAGTACATCAGGATTCGATAATGCTGCGCGAGCGAGGGCGACAAGTTGGCGCTCGCCCGCCGAAATCGAAGTACCTCTTTGACCAACGAAGGTTTCAATGCCATTTGGAAGGCTCTCGATCCAGTCCGAGAGTTCGAGTTGCTGGATAACTCGCACGAGATCTTGACGACCGCTTTCAGGACTCGCAAACAATAGATTGCTGCCGATGCTGTCGGCAAACAAGAATGGCTCTTGCGGCACCACAACTAAGCGTCTTCGCAACTCATCATTCGCAATTCGCTTTAGATTCACGCCACCAAGTAAAACGGTGCCTAGTGTCGGGTCTGCGAATCTTGCGATGAGTCGAGCCAAGGTCGTCTTTCCTGATCCAGAGGCGCCAACTAGCGCCACATGCTGTCGTGCGGGAATCACTAAACCGATGTTGCGCAGAACTGGCAAGTCGTCATTTTCGCTGTCTAGACGTGAAGAGTATGAAAAGCTCACCTCACGCAATTCGATGCTCAACGGAACACTTGGCAATTTAAGTGGATTTGTGGGTGCCGGTGGCCCGATCGGGGTGTCAAGAACACCCAATACACGACGCAATCCTGCGACCGCAGTCTGCGTCTGGTCGACGACTTCAGTGAATTCGGCAATTGGCTCGAGAAATCGATACGTGAGAAAAACGAATCCGACCATCGAACCAGCCGTCAAGCCGCTCTCGGCACCACGAATTACACCGACGATTACGATCGCAACGATCGTGAACACCGCAAATACTTCGCCCGAGGGAAATAGGAACGCGCCGATTATCCCGGCTTTGATCTGTGAATCTGCGCGCTTACGAACGGCCATTTTGCTTCGAAAGACCATCGGCCGATGGGCCTTATAGGCACGCAACGTTTCGGTACCCGAAATCAATTCGCTTACAGACCCAAGTAATTCTGCGTTATGTTCGCGGGCAATGTCATACGCCGCAACGAGTCTTTTTTGAAGTGATCGCAACACAAAAAACAGCGGCGCAGAGACTGCAAATGCAACCAGAGCCAAAATCCAATCGTAAGCCAACATCACACATGCGACTACTAGCATCAACGATCCGTCGAGCAACCAAACCAAAGCCCCCCAAGAAAAGAACATCGTCAAAGTTTCAATATCACTTGTAACTCTCGACACCAATGCACCGCGCCGTTCGTCGTTGTGATCGGCCAAACTCAACCTATGAATATGGTCGAATAATTTGATACGCATCGTGAACAGGCCCTCTTCGGCACCGATACCTAAGCGCAAAACGGCCTTACGCAGCGAAAACGCCGCGATAATTACCGAAAATGCTGCGAGGAAACTCATCTTGAGTACAAAATCAAGACGAATGTCGCCCGGACGAAGTCCTCTATCTATCGTCTGTTGAATCAAAATTGGCACAACAACGCGCGCAAGTGAACCAACTAAAGCAAAGAGAAATGTCAGCCCAATGCCTTTGGCAAGTGCAGGTGCAACAGCAAATCCTCTGTTGAGGGTTTTCGCTGTGTCAAAACGACTGATTGGTTCGTTCACGTTACAACCATCTTTACGAGACGCCTCGATCCTGCTCAAAGGCGCTGATCAATGACCTATATTGTCCGCTCCGACGCAACAGATCTTCGTGCCTACCATGATCGCTGATTTGTCCTTCAACCATGAACAAAACCTCATCAGCGAGTGCAATTGTTGAAGGACGCGACGCGACAACCAGAATTGTGCGATCAGGCGAAATATGACTAAGACTATTCAGAACATTTGCTTCAGTCTTCGGGTCTAGCGCCGATGTTGTATCGTCGAGCAACAGAATCGGACACTGTTGGGCGATAGCACGAGCCAAAGCAACACGTTGTCGCTGACCACCACTTAAACTTACGCCTCTCTCGCCCATCACTGTGTCTAATCCTTGTTCTAATTCGAACACAAAATCATCACACTGTGCAGAAGTGAGGGCTGACAAAATTGCTTCATTTGAAATTTCATTGTCAAGCGAAATGTTGTAGCGCAGTGTTTCAGCAAAAATGAACGGCTCTTGAAACACCAGCGATGCGCCGCCCTTTTGAGTCGCAACGAAACCTGATCTCGGGGAAATCAACCCTGCTAGAACATGAAGCAAAGTTGTCTTGCCGCAGCCAGTGGCCCCAACCAATACGACCGTCTTGCCAACTGAAACTTGAAAACTCAAATCTTTTAGCACATCAATGCCTTGAATATGACCAAATGAAAGATTTTTCACATCTAAAGCTAAACCTGGCGGAGTGACAGCAATTTTCAGGGCGGGGTCGGCCAAGATTGGTTCGTCCAGCACCTCTCGAATTCGCCTCCATCCAGCGACAGAATGCGGGATCTCAGAAAATAGATAACCAATAATCCTTAAAGGGAATATCAGAAGAGTGAAAAGGTAGATGAAGCTCGATAAATCACCAACGCTCATTTCTCCAGACTTGACCCGAAAAGCGCCTAAAACGATCAGAAAAATGTTGATCAAGGTTGGAATGGCGTCGAGCATCGCTTCAAAAATTGACCTGACGCCAATCGCCTCAATTCGGGCATCTTTCAAGCGGGTTGAAATTGTTGCTAGCCGCGCTGTCTCGCGTTCTTCTGCACCAAACGACTTAACAACCATGACACCATCAAAACTTTCGTGAACCGCCTCAGAGAGAGCACCAAGCTCTTTTTGGGCAAGGTTGTAATAGCGATCAATTCTGCGTTGATACCCAATATTCAGTGTCAACAGAATGGGAAACACGATCACTGCGACTAGTCCGAGAGGAATATCGACATAGAGCATCCAACTTGCCGAAACAATCATCATCACCAACACCGAGGTTGAAAATGGCAGCGGCGCAAGAATTGCCACGGCGGCATCAGCGTCAACGCCGCATCGAGCCACGATATCGCCTGTCATCTTTTTTCTATGCCACTCAACTGGTTGCGAAACAACATGGTCGATCACGCGATCGGTTATTGACTCACATGTGCGCCATTCGGTTTTTCCTGCGTATGATCTTCGAATTACGACACCAATGGCCCGCAAAATACCGATTCCGACCACAATGATCGAGCCAAAAATTAGAGCGCTCACATCGATTTCACCACGCTCAAATCGAACCAAAATAACCTTGTCAATCATCCAACGCAAACCAACAGAAGATGCGACAGTACAAACCGCAAAAACGGCGGCACCCGTGACGGCAATTGTGAACAATTTTGGATGGAAAACAATCACTCGGCGCAATAGCTGAGCGGCTTCCTTCAGTCTTCCTTTTGCCTCAAGGTGATCTGAGTCAACTTTCACATTCGAGTCATCAAGAAAAGTCACCCCGTATTTCTATCATTTTTGTATTATCGCCTATCGTTGTGTCGGTGAAAATAGTTTTGCGAGCAATCGTCGCGACCACCATTTCATTGATCGTTGTAATGTGGGTTTATGCACTCTTTTTTGCATCGAAGCAGTCAATAAACAAATTCGAAGACCGCGATTGGGCAAAAAAAGCGCAAGCGCGATGCCTCGTCGCTCGCGAAGAACGGAATCTGCTCTCTGACTATCGAGTTGTCGACACCCTTGGCCTAAATGCGCTCAACGAACGGGCAAACATTATTGACGCAGCGACCGACACTATTGAAAGATTCGTCACCGAATTTCGCGCTGCCTTGCCTAATGATCCAAAGGGTGCCGAACTTGTCGATTTATGGCTTGACGATTATGAAATCTACATCGCCGACCGACGACTTTTCGCCAATAATCTACGAAATGGAGTCAATCTGCCGTTCGCGGAAACAGCAATTGAGGGTTTACCACTGAGCGAAAAGATCGCAACTTTCGCCGCAGACAACGAGATGTCGTTTTGTAAGCCACCGATTGATCTTTCGGTCTAAAGATGATCCTTTGCAGACCAACCAGAGTCGGGTGAATACGTTCGTATAATCTTTGCTGGCGAACCGACAGCAACACAATAATCAGGCAGCTCTCCCGTGACAACCGAGTTTGCACCCACTGCCACATGCTTTCCAATCCTTGCTCCGGGCAAAACGACAACACCATGTCCCAGCCACGAACCACTACCTATCGAAACAGCTCGCTCAGGTTGAGATTGCTGCGAAATTGGTTGGCTTACATCCTCATAACCATGACTTTGATCCGTTATGTAAACATGATGACCCGTCCACACATCGTCGCCAATATCGATAGATAAATGACCTACGATTCCCGAACCACGGCCAATCAAACAGCGATCACCGATCTTCACCACAGGATTTGTAAGACAAATTTGTCCAGGCATCATGCCCGCCGAAAGGGCCACATGTTCACCGATCATCGTGTCGTTACCGATTTGAATATATTTTTCGTTGAAAATCGTCGTAAATGGAAACAAGATAATTGATCCCGAACCGAACCTCCCGAACGATTTTGCACGTTTTGATGTAGGGCTTATCGCGGCATTGAACCTGTTAATTTGCCAGAACCGTGCGGTCAGTTCGCCGATAAATCTTTTCATCTCGGATCATCGTAACTGCGGGCATTAGATTTGTTGCGTGCCAACAATCTCGAATTCTTCAGGATCTTTTGTCGGCACTGAGCTTGAAAACGATGTGAGCGCTTTTCTTGGAATCCAATATGCGAGTGCAAAGAGGTTTTGTCAACCGACAGACATCAAAAAATATTCGAGCATCGTCAATGCTCAAACTTTCGGGCCACAGTCACCTCAAGTGCCAGGATTCATGGATGAAATTTTGAATACGAAAAGCCTCCCGTCTTCTGAAGAATGTCTTTATTTGAACATCTGGAAACCAACTCGTGTACGAGAAAGATTGCCCGTCTTATTTTGGATTCATGGTGGCGCTTACACAAATGGCACAGCGGCAACAAGCTGGTATGACGGTGCAAATCTGGTGCGACTTGGAGACGTAGTCGTTGTGTCGATCAACTATCGGCTAGGGCCTTTCGGTTTTATTGGCGACAACAATCTCGGCACCCTTGACCAAATAAGCGCACTGCGCTGGGTTAATCGAAACATAGAAGCGTTCGGGGGCGACCCGAGCAACGTCACAATTTTCGGAGAATCGGCTGGCGGTAGCAGTGTCGTAGCTCTGACCGCTTCAGATTTGACACGAGGTATGTTCGCTAAAGCTTGGGCGATGAGCCCCTCTTTGCTGCAATTGCGTTCTATACAAGACGCACAACAGGCGAAACAAAAATTCTTGGAGGCCGCAAAATGTTCGTCACTTGATCGGCTTAGTTCAATGTCGACCCAAGAGATTGTCGATGCGACCCGACAAATGTTTGTTGACGCAGAAAACTATATTTCTACTTTTACACCGACAGCGGGTGGCGCCGGTTTACCCCTCGATATTTATGCCGCGTCGGCAAAGTCAAAAATCCCGATGGTCGTCGGTACCAACCGCGATGAAAATCGTCTTTGGACCGCCCTTAATCCGAGTGCAAACCAAATGAGCGAACAAGATGCTCGCAAAATATTCGAAGCGGCCTGCGGCCAAAGAGCAGCATCGGCCTGGAATATTATTTCGCGCAATCGAGAAGCCCTCTCTCCGGCGCAAATGGTCGCGGCATTGCAAACAGAAATTAATTTTCGTGTGCCCGCACAAAAATTATGTGAACGACGAGCGACTAGCGATGCAAATTCGTGGATGTATTGGTTCACATGGCAAACACCGGTATTCGATGGTGCATTCGGGTGCTGTCATGCGCTCGACCTGCCATTTGTCTTCAACAACTTGGATAAGCCAAACGTAGAAATGTTCACTGGTAGCGATCCATCTCGTCGAGAGATTTCAAGCCATTTCACGTCAGAATTGATTCAGTTCGCAAAATATGGAACTGTTTCTTGGCCGATATACAGCGCCGACGAACGGCACACGCTAAAGATCGATATCAAAACCGAATTGGTTGTCGACCCCGACTCAGAAATACGACAAATTTGGGCAGACCGCTAACTAGACCTCTCTGGCACGATTCAGTCAGTGGCCATGCGGTCAATCGTGGGTGTCTCGATCGTGACTCGCAATTCGACATCGCGATAATCGGTGGCGGTTTCAGTGGGCTTTGGACTGCCTATTACCTGAAAATGTTCGCTCCTGACTCGCGTATCGCGGTCTTTGAAAAACATCAAATTGGATTCGGCGCTAGTTCTCGAAACGGTGGTTGGTGCAGCGGATTTCTGCCGACTTCATTACGAGAATTTGAAAAGAGCGACGGCCGAGATGCAGCGATCGCTATTTACAGAAACGGTTTTCAGACGCTTGACGAAATTGAACGCGTTATCACCGAGTTCAATATCGACTGTGATTACCACCGAGGAGGAACAATTTGCGGTGCGACAAATTCAGTGCAGAAATCTCGCATTGAAGCCGAACTTGATCAATTCGGAGAGTTCGGTTTTGGCGACGAGTTTTATCGCAAACTCTCAAAACACGAATTTGAGACAAAGATTTCCCTTGAAAATGTTTTGGCCGCTACATACACCCCCTATTGTGCAGCATTGCAACCAACAAAACTGGTACAAGGGCTAGCTCGCGTTGTCGAAGATCTTGGTGTTAAAATTTTCGAGAACACTCACGTCAGCGAATATGCATCTCGACGACTGTATGCAAATAGATTTCGTTGCTCAGTCGATGTCATAGTTCGTGCCACTGAGGGATTTACCGCTCGACTTAAGCATCATCGACGAACGCTCGCACCTTTATATTCGTATATGGTCGCGACTGCACCTCTCAGTGAGAATCAAATTGCGAAGCTTGGATGGTCGAATCGTGAGACATACCACGACGCAAGAAACATGATCATTTATGCCCAGCTGACCAAGGATCGACGCATCGCTTTTGGCGGTCGTGGTGCGCCGTATCACTTCGCCTCACGTATCAAGCCTGTCTACGACACGCACGAAGCTATACACGACAAAATAATTGAATCTATGAAGACTGTCTTCAGTCTTGACGAAGATGTAGAGGTCACCCACCGCTGGGGTGGTCCACTTGGCGTCCCAAGAAATTGGCGACCGTCGGTACTATTTGACAGATTTTCTGGTCTTGCTGCGCTGGGCGGATATGTCGGCGACGGTGTAGCCGCTTCGAACCTTGCAGCACGAACTTTGGCACATATGATCGTCGACGATGACCATCCACTTACAAAACTGCCATGGGTAAATTGCCAGTCCAAAAAGTGGGAAGTCGAACCATTTCGATTCATTGGCATAAACGGTCTTCTCAAGCTTTCTGAAGCGATTGATCGCCACGAGGCTAAGACGAATCAACCAGACAGAATGCGTTCGTATATTCTCGACAAATTTCTAGGAGAATAATTACTTCAATATCTCAGCTAATTTCACTATGCGCCCCTCTGCAATACTCATATGCGCTGCCTGTCCAATTGCAACGCTTAGCAGTCCGTCTTGCAGGGTCACCTCACTTTCGCCCCCGTAACGAATTTTTTCTTGCATTCTGCGATGCTCAACATATGATGCGCCGCCATGAAAACCCTGCACAACGTCGCTTGACTGAGCAACCAACTTTTCGACGACGCCATCTCGACCACTTGCGCGCCTGCCGATACGAATCAACGAATCGGTAACCAACGCCTCGATTTTTGCACCGTCGCCGACAACACAAATTTCTTGCTCATTTTGAGATCCTTCAGCGAACATTGACAAATCAAGCATTCCCCTTAGACCGTTTTGATAATCGACAATCACGAATGCGTTGTCCAAAATGTCGGCCCGAACCTCGTCGTAAAATTCATTTAAATGATTAACGTCTTGTGCGCCAGAGGCTGAAACCCTGACCGGCGCCGAATGCGCGAGCAAGGTCATGAGGTCAAAAAAGTGACAGCATTTCTCGACGAGAGTGCCGCCAGTATTCTTTGAAAAACGGTTCCAGTTGCCTACCTTCTGCAAAAACGGAAACCGATGCTCGCGAATCGAAATCATTTTTAGATTTCCACACGTACCAGATTCAACCTCTTTGATTAGTTCACTGGTTGCGGCCATATAACGATATTCAAGACCAACCCAGACCAACCGGCCGGCCTTGTGGGTTTGTCTTTCTATATCGATTATCTCGCGACATTCGGTTACGTTAATGCAGACGGGTTTTTCAACAAGTATGTGTACACCACGCCTCAAACAAGCTTCGAGCACGATTCTGTGGGTGTGGTTTGGCGTCGCAATAATTACGACGTCCAAATTTTCGTCTTGCAGCATCTGTTGATAGTCGTCATACTCAACCGCCGATTTAACGAGCATCTTGGCGTTGATTCGGCTCGGCTCGTGTGGGTCGGCAAAAGCAACAACTTCACAATTCTCGATGGCTACCAGGTTTCGAATGTGCTCACAACCCATCATCCCCACGCCAATAACCCCGTATCGCAGATTCTTGGTTGAAAACTTCATCGCTCAAGACTAGATCGCTAGCATCGCAGCGTGAGCGAAACTTCGAATGATCGGTTGTACTTTCGGCAGCTGCTGTCGGGGCGCGATTTTGCTTGCGAAGATCAAGTGGCAAGCCAGATGGTCAATTTTGTTTATTTGATCGGCGACAAGCAAAGTCGCGAGTGTGTAGTGGTTGACCCCGCGTACGACATAACCGAGATTTTGCAAATCATCGACAAAGATGAAATGGAGTTGACAGGGGTTTTAGCGACCCACTACCACCCCGATCACGTCGGTGGCTCAATGATGGGAACGAGAATTCAGGGCGTCGCCGAGTTGCTCAACCAAAAACAAGTGCCCATACACATAAATAAGAACGAGACAAAATGGGTGGTGCGAACCACTGGGTTGGCTGAAAATGATCTCTTTAAACATGAAGGTGGTGACAAAATTTTTGTAGGCGACGTTTCTGTTACCCTTGTTCACACACCCGGTCATACGCCAGGCAGCCAATGTTTTTTGGTGGAGCAACTGCTTGTTGCAGGCGACACACTTTTTCTTGAAGGCTGTGGGCGAACAGATCTGCCAGGTGGTAATCCGAGCGAACTCTACTCAAGCCTGCAAGTGCTTGCATCGATGCCGACACAGACGATCGTTTGTCCTGGACATCAGTATTCGTCGTTGCCAAGCGCAAAACTGGGTGATGTTGTCGCAACAAATCACGTCTTCAAGCCGACTTCGCAACAACAATGGCTTGAGTGGTTTGGTCACTAACCGAAAATTGCGTTTCCAATTGCGCTGAGCCCAGTAAGAGTGAGAAGAATTAGCACCAAGTATCGAAAATGATCAGGATCAATCAAACTTCGCAGCCGAATGCCAATCCAGACGCCTAACCCCATCACCGGTATCGCAAGAAGTGCGAGCGATAGGACCTCCGCGGTAATTTTGCCCGCAATCGCGAAAGTAACCAGAGTCAAAAAGTTCAAAACAGTGAAAACCCGATTCAAGACCGCTCGAAAATTTTCAGGCGAATAGTGTCGCGCGTGAAGCAAAAACACCAATGGAGGCCCATTTGTGGATGTTGAGGTTGACAGAACACCAGCAACTAAACCCATCGAATAGTCGAATGTCACCGGCAAGCGCCGAAGATCAAACTCGCGCGAACTGATCATCACGCCTATCAGAACGAAACAACCAAGTAACACCTTCATCAAACGCGCGTCAATATTGTTCAAAAGCCACAAGCCAGCGGGCATGCCCAAAACGGCCGACACAATTAGTCGCTGTGAGACATCGCGTGCTGAAACTGCGCGCGATTCATACCACTGAAAACTGCAGCTAACCGTAGAAACTGCCGTCGCAGTGACCACTGCGGTCGGCAGATCAACATAGAAGATCATCAACGGCACCGAAATCAAACCGAATCCAAATCCGAACAGAGCTTGAATGATTGCCGCACCAAAAACAATCGCAGCAACCGCTATATATTGGGCTAGCGACATCTAATAGCACTCTCGATGTTGTGGTTTCTCACAATCATTCAACTAACGCTGCTACTGCTGAAGCGAATATCTCTGTATGAAGATCGACGTCCTTTTCTGTATGAAACGGTGATAAGAGTGCCATATTGTGGAATGGCGTCAGCAGAACTCCGCGATTGAGTGCCCACAGGTGCATGAAGTTTTCTAATTCGGTATCGACTCCCGCAGCTGCCTGCGCACCATTTTTTGGCGCCGGGCAAAACCAATATTCTGCGCGGCAACCAAGTTGCTGCACACTCCAATCGAGTTCAAATTCGTTGATTGATGCCATCACGCCTTCGGCCCAACGAGATGCAAGAGAAATCGTCTTCTTGAATTGATTCGGCAGCAACGCATTGGTCAGCGTCGCACGCACCGCCGCCATCGCCAAAACGCTACCCGAGAGTGTTCCGCCAAGACCTGACACATCGACATCATGACGGGTCAAACAACCCTCGGCCCGAATCGCAAGCTCGCGTGTCATGCCATACGCGGCGACTGGAATTCCTCCTCCTATCGTTTTGCCGATCACAAGCATGTCCGGTTCAAGGTTCCAAAACTTTGTAGCCCCACCTGGACCTGCGCAGATCGTATGAGTCTCGTCGATGATCAAAATAACGCCGTGTTTTCTCGTGAGTTCTCGCACGCCCGAGAGATATCCAGGTTCGGGCAACACAATGCCAATATTCGTCAAAGCAGGCTCAATCAACATGCATGCAACATCACCATGGCCCAGCTGCTCTTCTAATGCTGCGAGGTCATTAAAAGGAACCACTCGGGTCGTCACAGATGGATGAACCTGAGGTCCGATTGCGCCGTGGCGCGAAATTGTTTCGCCATTTTCGTCGGCAATAACCAAAGTCTCGTCAACCGTACCGTGGTAACACCAATCGTGAACGAGAACTTTTGGACGCTGGGTCAGATGACGAGCCAACCGCAAAACAAAACGGTTTGCATCAGTCGCGCTAATTGAAAACTGCCATTTCGGCAAACCGAATCTTCTTGTCAGTTCGTGTCCAACCCATGTTGAGTCGACACTCGGCAACATGACGGTCGATCCACGATTTAACTGTGCGAAAATAGCAGATGTAATTTCGTCAACAGCATGACCTGTCATTGAGCCAGTATCACCCAAACAAAAATCAACATAACTGTGCCCATCCAGGTCGTTGAACTTTGCGCCTTGTGCATTTGTCACTGAAATCGGGAAAGCACCTTGCCACCTTTTCATCCAAGGCATTGGAACACCGCCAAGCAGCGATTCATCGGCTTCAGCAGCCGCTTGTCGCGACTTCGGATGAGATGCAATAAATCGGGATTCTTCGTCCGAAATTAAGCGAACGAGTTTTGCTCGATCTATTGACCTACTTTTTGACACCTATACATTGTGTCAAATTCGGGTCTAAAATCAGTGAGTGCCAACTGGAGACTTTCGCAACAGCCATTTAGATCACAGAATTAATTGGCCACGTCTCGAGGATCGAATCAATTCTTTGGCCGAAATCTCTCCCATCGATGGCGGAGGCAATTGTCGCTTGGCACTTACTGACGAGGACAAAGACGGACGAGATCTGGTCATTTCTTGGATGAAGGGCTTAAACCTTGAAATCACAATTGACGTTGTCGGCAACATCATCGGTGTTTGGAATGTCGGAAGTGGCGCACCCGTCATGTCTGGCTCACATATTGATACGGTTCGAACTGGGGGTCGATTTGATGGTTGTTATGGGGTGCTCGCCGCACTCGAAGTTATTGAAGCATGTCAAGAAGCCAATATCGTGCCGCCACGACCTCTCGCCGTTGGTATTTTTACCGATGAAGAAGGTGCGCGTTTTGCTCCAGACATGCTCGGTTCTCTTGTTTATGTCGGCGGTATGCCGGTAGAACAGGCGCTAAATGTTGTCGCAATTGATGGTGCGCGCTTAGGTGACGAACTTTTGCGAATTGGCTATTCCGGTCCGGCGCCATGTCCCGGCTTCGTTCCCCACGCGTTCGTTGAGCTTCATATTGAGCAAGGGCCAATGCTCGAGGCAAACGACGTTCGAATCGGCGCAGTAACGAGTGTGCAAGGCATTTCTTGGCAAGAAATAACAGTGATCGGACAGTCAAACCACGCGGGCACAACTCCGATGTCGTTGCGACATGACCCTGCGTATGTAGCCGCAGAGATAACAGTTTTTCTGCGCAAATTGGCGTCAGAATTCGGTGGCGACCAGGTTTGTACAGTTGGCAAAATTGACTTACACCCAAATCTTACGAACGTAGTACCTGCTCGAGCGACACTCACGCTTGATGTTCGCAACACTGACGAGTCTCGACTGAAACAAGCCGAGTCGCGAATCGCAGATTTCTTGTCTGAAATTGCAACGAAAGAAGGTGTCAAGATCACAACTCGAGAACTCGCTCGATTTGAGCCAGTAATCTTCGACGATCAAGTAATCGACACTGTTGAGTCGATTGCCAAACAGCAAGGCAACTCGGTTCAGCGAATGCCATCTGGTGCTGGGCACGATGCCCAGATGCTGGCGCGAGTCTGCCCATCTGGAATGATTTTTGTTCCTAGCGTGAAAGGCATCAGCCATAATCCGGCTGAGTTCACTGAGTCTGTTGATTTAGAAGCAGGGGCAAACATTCTTCTGCATACAATGCTCGCCTTAACAACCCTTGAAAGCAAGTCAAAATAGACCACATGCGTAATCTCACCGTCGCCGCTGCCCAACTCGGGCCAATACAACGATCTGATGATCGCGCGTCGGTTGTCTTGCGTCTAATTAGTTTGCTTCGCCAAGCACATGACAAGAAGGCTCAACTTGTTGTGTTTCCAGAATTGGCTTTGACGACCTTTTTCCCAAGGTGGTTTGTCGATGACATATCTCAAGCCGATCACTGGTATGAAACCGAGATGCCTTCAAAGACGACTCAACCACTTTTCGACGAAGCAAAACGATTAGGTGTGGGCTTCTGTCTCGGTTACGCCGAGCTGACACAATCAGGCGAACGCTTCAATACCCAGATCCTTGTTGAACGTGACGGCACGATTGTGGCGAAGTACCGAAAAGTTCACATTCCAGGTCACGAACATCATGAACCCGACCGACCCTTTCAGCATGCAGAACGCTATTACTTCACGCCAAGCACCGAAGGTTTCGGTGTTTGGAAGGCCTTCAGTGGTCGTATCGGCATGATGATTTGCAACGACCGTCGATGGCCTGAGTCTTATCGTGTAATGGGTTTACAGGGCGTCGAGTTGATTCTCTGTGGTTACAACACGCCTTTGCACTACGTGCCCGATCCATCGCAAGATGTCTTGCAAAGTTTTCATAACGCATTGGTGATGCAAAGTGGCGCGTATCAGAACGGCACATTTGTCGTCGGCGTTGCCAAGGGTGGTGTCGAAGAAGGTGTCGACAGTTTGGCAGACTCGAGCATTATTGCCCCTTCTGGCGAAATCTTGGCAAAGACCACCACCAATGGCGACGAAGTCGTTACCGCCGTGTGCGATCTAGATTGGTGCAACAACTATAAGAACACGCTCTTTGACTTTGACCGCTATCGCCGACCCGAGGTCTATGGGCGGATAACCAACCAGCGTGGCTCAATCCTCGAATAAGCAGGTTTTTTACATTCTGTAAACCTCAACCTCAATACAGGTATGGTAAATATGTGACCATCGGCGATCTCGAGGCAGAAACAACTCGTACAACTGACCGCGTTGAATTCGTGGTTAATGGCACCCCTGTTTCGGTAAGACGCGATCATCCTCATTTGTTGTCTGCGTTGCGCGAAGAGCTCGACATCACATCACCAAAAGACGGCTGTTCTCCCAGCGGACAATGCGGTTGCTGCACGGTGCTGGTCGATGGCAAAGCAATCGTCAGTTGTCAACAATCGTTAGACAAAGTTGCCGGCTCACACATCACGACACTCGAAGGTGTCAACCAAGTCGAACGTGATGCCTTTGCTAATGCTTTCGCTGCATGTGGTGGCCTGCAATGTGGATTTTGTATTCCTGGCATTGTCGTGCGCGCAAAAGCGCAAATCGACAAAAAGGGTTCGTCGCTCAAGCGTGAAGATATGGCACGTCACCTCGGCGCCCACCTTTGCCGATGCACGGGCTACGTGAAAATACTCGATGCAATCGACACGGTCGCAAAGAATCTCTCACCACAAATCGTTTCGACCGGCGGATTAGGTGTCCGAGTGGCGAAATACGAAGCGATTGACCTTGCGCTTGGCGATCGTGGCTACATCGACGATATGCGCTTGCCGGGCATGCTTCATGCTGCGCTTGTTTTCACAAAACATGCACGAGCAGAAGTGTTGCAAATCGATATCGCTGAGGCAAAATCGCAATCGGGTGTGATCGATGTCTTCACTGCGGAAGATATTCCGGGTGAGTTGATGATGGGCATAATTTATAAAGATTGGCCCGTGATGATTCCAAAGGGTGGTTACACCTCATATGCGGGTGATGTCTTGGCGATAGTTGTTGCCGATTCACGAATTAATGCTCGTCAAGCGGTTGACCATGTCAAGGTTGAATACAGACCGTTGACTCCGGTAACAGATGCCCGCAAGGCGATTGAAAGTTCGGATATCGCCGTCTGGCAAACCGACACGAATATTCTTTCGAAGAGCGCCTACTCACGAGGTGATGTCGAATCTGCCTTTAACTCAAGTGCTTTTGTTGTGCGTGAAACATTTACGACGCAGCGAATCGAACACGCTTTTTTAGAACCCGAGAGCACCCTTGCAGTGCCATCGCAAGATTCAAATCAGATTCGGAAAATTCATGTCTACTCTGGCGGTCAAGGAGTTTGGGACGATCGCAACGACATCGCTCGCCTGCTCGCGATCCAGAATGAACAAGTTACGGTCACGCTTGTGACCAACGGCGGCGCCTTCGGCGGCAAAGAAGACATGAGCAACCAAGCACATGCTTCTCTTGCGGCATGGCTTCTCGACAAGCCAGTCAAGTGCACTCTGTCGCGTGAAGAGAGTTTTCTAATGCATGCCAAACGTCATCCGATTGAGATGACTTACGAAGCGTCATGCGACAAAACCGGCAAGCTAACCGCGCTTCGTGTGCGTGCAATCGGTGATTCTGGAGCATATGCAAGCGTCGGCATGAAAGTTCTCGAGCGCATGGCTGGACATGCGAGCGGGCCTTATCAAGTGCCGAATATTGATGTCGAAGCAATCGCAGCACGCACCAACAACCCGATTTGTGGCGCATTTCGCGGATTCGGTGCAAATCAGGCGCAATTTGCAATGGAAGGCGTGCTTGATCGCCTCGCTGACAAAGTTGGAATTTCTGGCTGGCAAATCCGTTCGCTAAACGTGATCAAGCCAGGCATGGTGTGGGGCCCTGGTCAAATTATGGACGACGGCTGTTTAGGTGCAGAGATTTGCTTGAACGAAATCAAGGCTTCATACGAAGATGCAATTTCAGCCGGCAAGGCTGTAGGTCTTGGTCTCGGGCTCAAAAACAGCGGGCTTGGAAATGGGTTTAAAGAGATTTCAAAAGCCGTAATTCGATTTCGAGACAATGGTCGAGTCGAGGTGCGACACGGCTGGACGGAGATGGGGCAAGGTATCAATACCGTTGCGATTCAAGTCGCAGTTGAAGAACTAGGCATTGACGCATCTTGTATTGACGTAATCGTTGACACGACACGCGAACTTGGTTTTGGTCAAACTACGGGTTCGCGTGGCACGCTAATGGGTGCTGGTGCCGTAAAGAATGCTTGCGAAGTTGCAAAAGCCGCCAATTGTAAGACCGAAGTTGATCACATTGGCGAATACCGAGTTGACTGGACCAACAAACTTGGCGAACCGGGTGTGACAAACCCAATCATTCACTCGACATTTAGCTATGCGGCCCAACTCGTTGTGATTGATCGTGAATCTCAAAAAATTGAGAAGGTTGTCGCAGTCCACGATGTCGGTCGAATCGTCAACCCAGCATTATGTGAAGGTCAGGTTGAGGGCAGCGTGCATATGGGCCTCGGCTATGCGCTCACTGAGAATTTTCCGGCTGACCCCGAAACCGGCTTCCCGACAAACAAGACATTACGCAGCCTCGGAATTCTTCGTGCAAAAGATGTACCGCAAATTGAAGTCAAACTGATTGAATCGGCGCAACCGAATGCACCCTATGGCATCAAAGGCGTCGGCGAAATAGGGCTAGTACCAACTGCTGGTGCTGTTGCAGCTGCGCTAAAAAATCTTGACGGCGAATGGCGCAGCAAATTGCCAATGCGCCAGGTCAAAGACGACGAGTAGACATGTCATTCACCACAAATGGTCTCGTCTGTGCGCATCATCATTTGTATTCAAGTTTGGTGCGGGGAATGCCGGCACCAAAAAATCGATCGAATTCATTCATTGATATTTTGAATAATATTTGGTGGCGCGTCGATGCGGCGTTAGATAACGAGATGATCTATTGGTCGGCAATGCTCGGTGCAACAGAGGCAATGATGAGCGGCACAACATGCATCATCGATCACCATGAGTCGCCAAATTGCATCGAGGGCTCGCTCACAACCATTGCTGACGCCTGCAAAGTCGTTGGGGTTAGAGTCAATGCGTGCTATGGCGTCACTGACCGTTGGCAAAATGATCAAACGCTTCGCTCAAAAGTCTCACCTCTAGCCAAAATGACCGAAGCGGCAAAACGTGGTCTTGCTGAATGCGATCGATATCTCTCTGCAGGTGGCAACGGAATGATCGGTGTTCACGCAGCATTCACATGCAGCGATGAAACACTTGTTGCAGCCGCTGAACTAGCGCAGAAACACTCAGTCGGAGTGCACATCCATGTTGCCGAAGCAAGTGACGACTATCAAGCAGGTGCAAGACTCGAATCAATCGCAAAAGATAATTGGCTCCTTGTGCATTCAGTGCACCTCGACCGTAAGTTGAAGGGGCGAATCGTCCACAACGCACGGTCAAACATGAATAATTCAGTTGGGTATGCGAAACCAACTCAGTGGCCAAACAAAATTCTCCTTGGCACCGACGGCATTGGTGCCGACATGATTGAGGAGGCACGACTTGCTTATGCTCGGTTGCGCGAGTTCGATGTCACTGCCGAACCAAGCACCGTCTGGCAATGGCTAGACAACGGTCGCGATTTGTTTCCTGAAGCAAACGATGATGTTGTGACATTCAATTACGATTTTTCCGATAGCCCTTGGCATGCCGCATTTACTACGAATATGACGGTCACCGATGTTGAAATTGCTGGCGAGAAAGTCTTGGTTAATTGTCAACCGACACGTATCGACATAAATGAGGTGCGTGCAAAAGCACACGAACAAGCCCTACGGTTATATAAGAGGTTGACGTGAACATGACGAATACAAAATCAGCGCGAGTTGCGTTGTATCTACAGGATGCCCACAAAATCTCGGAGGGCATGGAGTTCTCGAGATATGCCGAAAGCAAAGGTTTCGAGGCTGTGTGGCAGGCCGAAAGTCGACTAGTTCGCGAGGCGACAGTGCCGATGGCCGCGTTCGCATCCGTGACAAAAACACTGAAAGTTGGCTCTGGTGTTGTCGACTGCTGGAGCAGAAATCCTGCTCGCCTAGCGGCGACTTTTTCAACCCTTGACGACCTCGCGCCAGGTCGCGTGATACTCGGCATCGGAGCCTGGTGGGACCCGTTGGCGGCGAAAGTTGGTATTTCTCGTGCCAAACCACTGCGTGCAATGCGCGAGATCGTCACTTCAGTGCGCGCGTTATTGAATAACGAAACCGTCACCTTCAACGGTGAATTCGTTCATCTTGATGGCGTTGAACTTGATTATGTCTACCAAGAACGCCGACCAAAAGATGTACCGATTTATATTGGCGCAACCGGTATGCAAATGATGGAATTAACGGGAGAAATAGCCGACGGCGTCGTGCTCAACTATTTAGTGTCGCCCGAGTACAACCAAAAAGCACTTGAAGCGTTAACGGTTGGCGCAGATCGCGCAGGGCGCTCGGTTGAATCTATCGATCGACCACAACTAGTCGTTTGCAGTGTGCACGAAGATCGTAAGACAGCTCTAGATATGGCACGACAAATGGTTACGCAATACTTGGGTCAGCAACCGCACATTATGAAAGCATCTGGAGTGCCACAATCGCTGCTCGACAAAGTTGGCTCGGTGCTTACATGGCCGGCAACTCATGAACAAGTCGTCGCCGCATCGAAACATGTGCCCGATGAAATTGTGCAAATGTTGACGGCAAGTGGCACACCCGCGGAGGCTCGACAGAGAGTCACTCATTATCTAAAAAATGGCGCAACCTGCCCGATTTTGTATCCACTTGGTGATGTCAAAGCAATGATTGATGCATTTTCTAACTGGGACGGTGTGTCTTGAGCGTTCAAGTGCCGCGCACGCTGACTGATGCGCTGAAAGCAATTGCGGCCAACCCGTCGGCGCAACTTATTCAAGGTGGCACCGATTTGATGGTTGAAATTAATTTCAACCATCGCAAGCCAACCGATGTCATCGCTCTAAGACTTGTAGACGAACTCAAGTCTGTTCAGATTGATACTAAAAAGTCCCAAGTCACGATCGGTGCTGGTCTGCCATATCAGCAAATGGAGCATGGCGAAATCGCCCGACATCTGCCGGCACTCGCCCAGGCCGCGCGCACAGTCGGCTCACCACAAATCCGCAGCGCAGGTTCAATCGGCGGCAATCTCGGCACATGTTCACCTGCTGGCGATGCCTTGCCGGTTCTAAGTGCTCTAGACGCAACTGTCAATTTACAAAGTGCCGAAGCTTCGAGGTCGGTCTCGGTTCACGATTTCATGGTTGGAGTTAAGCGAAACGCCCGACTGCCAGGCGAAATAATCGTCTCAACTACATTGCCGATTGTTTCAGGATGGCAAGGCTATGCAAAAGTCGGTGTGCGAAATGCCATGGTGATTTCGGTCGCCTCTTGTTGTCTCGTTGTCAACCGCGCGAATGGCACTATTGCAGTCGCCCTTGGCGCCGTTGGCCCAACAATTATTCGATGCCGCGAAACTGAATCGTGGCTCGCGTCGCAAATGAATCTAAAAATTAATGCAACGATTTCTCCAAATTTGCTGCAAGAATTCGGCGACCGAATCGCAAATGAATCTAAACCAATAGACGACCACCGCAGCACTGCTACCTACCGACGCCATGCTGTTTCTGTTCTAGCTCGACGATTGCTGACAAGGGCAAATTCGCAATGAACCCTAATTCAGAAATTTATAATCTCAGAGTAAACGGCAAAACATACGAGATACGCGACTCGTGGGTTGGCGAAAGCCTGCTATACGTTTTGCGCGAGCGTCTTAATTTGCCGGGTACTAAAGGCGCGTGCGAGCAGGGCGAATGCGGCAGTTGTACCGTCATCATGGACGGACAGGCTGTCTGTTCGTGTCTCGTGATGGCAGCAACAGCGATCGATTCTGAGATTAAAACTGTTGAGAATGTTTCTGCCGGTGACTCTCTCACCGAAGTACAAGATGCTTTCGTTACCGAAGGCGGAGTTCAATGTGGTTTCTGTACGCCGGGTCTCGTGGTTGCAATCGAACATCTTCTCTCTCAAAACTCTGACCCATCCGAAATTGAAATCAAAGAGGCCATCTCGGGCAATATCTGCCGGTGCACTGGTTACGGCCGAATCTTTGAAGCTGTCGACAAGGCAGTCTCAGTTCGTAAAGCAAAAACCCTATGAGTTCTGCTGTTGACACCTCGACGCGTCGTGACATTCTCGGTGCGTCGGCTATTCGCCCAGATGGCTCGGCAAAGGTTCAGGGAAGATTCGAATTTTCATCAGACTTGCATGCCGAAAACATGTTGTGGGGTGCAACTCTGCGAAGCCCACACCCGTATGCGCGAATAATCAGCATTGACTTGTCATCGGCATACAAGATTTCGGGTGTTGAAGCAATAATCACCGCCGACGATGTTCCTGGTAAAAAGACTTACGGTCTCATCTCGAGTGATCAACCCGTATTTGCCAAAGATTTCGTGCGCTACGTCGGTGAGCCGATCGCTGCGGTTGCTGCAGATCACCCTGAAACATGTCGGCGCGCACTTGCAGCAATCAAAGTTGATTACGAGGTTATGTCGCCATTAACTGATGCAGAACTCGCCATTCAATCGACTACTCCACCAATTCATCCTGACGGCAACGTGATTCGACGTCAGCAAATACTTACCGGCGATCAGAACCTACAGGGCGAAATAATTGTCGAGGGCACCTACGAAATCGGAATGCAAGATCAAGCATTTCTTGGACTCGAAGCTGCGTTGGCGATGCCCGACAGTGGTGGCAAAGGCATCGAGATGTTTGTTGCCACACAGTGGCTTCATGAAGATCAAAAACAGATTGCCGCATGTTTAGATTTACCGAATGAAAAAGTTCGGTTAACACTCGGCGGTGTTGGTGGTGCCTTTGGTGCCCGCGAGGACATCAGCCTGCAAGTGCACTGCGCATTGCTTGCTCTTCGAACTTCGCGTCCGATCAAAATGCAATACAGTCGCGAAGAATCTTTTTATGGTCACGTTCATCGACACCCAGCCAAAATTTCAATGCGTCATCATGCAACGCGAGAAGGCGAAATTTTACGCATTGAGGCCAGGCTTGTTTTTGACGGTGGTGCCTATGCATCTACAAGTTCAGCAGTTTTAATTAACGGCGTTACGCACATTCAAGGGCCGTATCGGTGCGCTAACGCCACGGTTGACGGCTACGCAGTACGCACGAACAACCCACCGTGTGGCGCCATGCGAGGTTTCGGTGTTGTTCAGGCTTGTTACGCTCACGAAAGTCAGATGGATAAATTGGCGATCGCATGTGGCTTGTCACCAGTTGAAGTGCGACTGCGTAATGCGATGGTCACTGGCGACAAGTTGATTACTGGACAAGTTGTAGAAAGTGTCGCCCCAGTCGCACGATGCATTCGGGAGACAGACGCAATACCCTTGCCCGCTCCTCTTGCAGAGAACGCTCACCCACTCGAAATCGTGGGTGGCTCTGGGCTTACATCATTGCCGCACAACATTGTCCGCGGTGTCGGCTGGGGTGTATCGATCAAAAACTTGATGTATAGCGAAACATTTGATGACTTCGCCACCGCAAGATGCCAACTCAAAGATGGCGTCGCCACACTTAAATACGCAACGGTCGAAGTTGGCCAAGGATTCGTTGTTCTTGCACCACAAATTGCTCGCTCTGTATTGGGTGTCGACGAAGTTGTTCTAGACACTGTTGATACCGGCATCGGCTCTGCTGGTAGCACCTCGGCATCTCGCCAAACCTGGATGAGCGGTGGCGCCGTTGATGGTGCGTGTCGCCTAGTTCGCCAGCGACTATTTGAACATGTCGGCAAAAAATACAACATCGACCCATTGCGACTCGTCATAGAAGACACCGACGTTGTCGACATGATCGGTGACTTTCGAATAAGTGTCATCGAGGCGTCATCTGGTGTCTTGATCGACGAAACGTTCGAACACCACCACCGCCCAACAGAAGAACTCGACGAAAATGGTCAAGGCAACTGTCATGTTGCGTTCGCATTTGTTGCCCACCGCGCAGTTGTCGACGTAGATGTCGAACTAGGTCTAGTAAAAGTCATTCAGATAGCCACAGCGCAAGATGTCGGTCGAGTGTTGAATCCGATCGCCGCACTCGGCCAGATCGAAGGCGGCATTGCTCAAGGTCTTGGCCTTGCCGTAATGGAAGAAATCGTTCTAGAAAAGGGCAAAATGCGCAATCCAAGTTTCACTGACTACTTGCTGCCTACAGCCCTTGATGCACCAACCGTCGTCGCGGTAATGATCGAAGAACCTGAACCTCAAGCCCCACTCGGCGCCAAAGGTATCGGTGAGCCACCATGTATTTCAGTAACGCCTGCGATTGCTGCGGCAATTCGCAACGCCACTGGCAAAGATTTGCCTCGTGTTCCGATTCGTCCGCAAGATATTTGCTTCTAGCTATTAATCGGTTGGCACTCCGACGCCTATTAGCACTCCACCCAACTCGCCAGGGCGTGCTCTAATCTGGTCTGGGTCAGACGATCCTAATTCTGGGGCGATGAAATCAGCCTCAACTTTTGCATCACGCGCAAGTCTGCTTACTGAGCGTCTTTGCGACGGATCTACCAATGAAATGACCACACCTTTTGAACCTGCGCGACCTGTTCGACCTGAGCGGTGAATGTAATCTTTGTGGTCTGCGGGTGGGTCAAAATGCACTACACACGGCACATCATCGATGTGAATACCCCGAGCCGCTACATCGGTCGCGACCAACACATTGGATTTTCCGCGACGAAACTCTTCAAGTGATCTCTCACGCTGGGCCTGGCTCTTATTGCCGTGAATCACTGACGAGCGAACACCTGCGTTATCAAGTTGCTTGGCAAGTCGGTCGCACCCGTGCTTTGTACGACTAAACAGAATGATTCGTTCGTAATGATTTACAAGTTGCGAAATCGTCGAGACTCGATCATTGCGACCAACGATCCAGAACTTGTGATCAATATCCGGCTCGGCCTCTTGCGATTTCGACTCGTGGCGCTTCGGATTATTTTGAAACTCTTTGACAACTTGAGAGATGTCGCCATCGAGAGTTGCCGAGAACAAGAGCACCTGACGTTGCTTCGGCAGGGCTCGCAAAATTCTTCGGACTGCCGGCAAAAAACCCATATCAGACATGCGATCGGCTTCATCTAGAACGGCTATCGTCACTGCGCTCAACGACATGTCACGGCGCTCGAGCAAATCTTCGAGTCGACCTGGTGTAGCAACGATGATGCTCGCGCCACGGACTGCCTTAACTTGAGGTCCATAGCCCGCGCCACCATAAACAGACGCCACGCGCAGTTCGGTGCCTTCGCAAAGCATGCCGATTTCTTTTGCGACCTGAATCGCCAATTCTCGAGTTGGTACAAGAACTAAGCCACCTGGCTGACCAGGTTTTGACTTTTGAAGTCTTACGGCTAAGACGAGTCCGAAGGCGATTGTCTTGCCCGAGCCTGTCGGCGCTTTGCCGCAAACATCAAGCCCTGCCAAACCATCTGGCAATGCCGCTTCTTGAATCTCAAACGGCGATGCAATACCTCGACTTGATAATTTGTCGGCGAACTTTTTTGGCACACCAACATCAATGAAAGTTTTCATGACTATTTTCCCAGCACTGTTTCGATGTACCGATTCGAAAACACTCGCAAAGGGTCGACCGAATTTCGCACAGCCTGAAACGAATCCCACTGCGGATAACGCTGTGCAAGAGTCTCGGCGGTTTGAAAATGCAACTTGCCCCAATGCGGTCGGCCCTGATACGAATTCATGATTGATTCAACTTCTTTAAAATATGGCACGTAGTTCATTCCTTTATATATGTGAACCGCGATATACGCAGACTCTCGATTGCTCGCTGTACTTAGCGGAATCTCATCTGGGGCTGTAAAGCGAACCTCAACAGGAAAATTCAGGAAGAACCCACTATCTTCCACCATTCTACGCACCCGATTCAATGCTTCCTCGCAGGCTTCTCGAGGAATCGCATACTCCATCTCATAGAAGCGAACAATTCGTTTACTGGCGAAGACTTTGTAGCTGCTATCGCAATATTCAACGCGACCAGACGATGGCAATGCCTTCGCCAATTTTGGGATGAGGAATGGTATTGCCCGACCAAGCTTACAAACAGCGCCAAATGCGTAGTTTTCCATCAATGTTTTTGAATACCAATGTGAAAATTTACTCATTGGACGTGGCGGCTGATTCGTGCGATTGTTTCGCTTCGTCAACGCCCATTCGGTGTGTGGCACCCAAAAAAACTCGAAATGGTCGTTACTTTCTACATGGTGATCAAGTTTCGCCAGCAATTCATCGACCCGCATCGGTTCTTCGATAACCGACAAATTGAAAGCAGATACAACTCGAATGGTCACGGTGCTAATAAGACCCACGGCACCGAGCCCAACTCTTGCACAGTGAAAAAGCTCCGGGTTCAAGATCGTCGAGCACTCAACTACCGTCGAGTCGGCTAAAACTAGTCGCATTGCACAGATTTGATTAGCAATACCGGTGAACTTGATACCAGTGCCGTGGGTCGAAGTTGAAATCGCCCCGGCAATTGTCTGATATGCAATATCTCCAAGATTTTGCATCGCCAAACCGTTTTCATGCAAGATCAAATTCAGCTTCGTCAATTGAATTCCAGACTGCACGGTTATTGTCATCGCTTGTTTGTCAACTGCGACCACCTCGTCATAATTTGACAAATCAACCAGAACTTCTTCGGCGAGAGCAATGCCAGTGAAACTATGACCCGAACCGACCGCCTTGACACGCTTATTGTGATCGACAGCGAATCTCACGATCTGCTGAATCTCAAATTCACTGCTCGGCGCGAACTGTGAGACCCCTTTAACTCTTTGATTACCCGCCCAATTCGACCAATTCTTTTTGCGACTCGTGACGGCTATTTCGGTCATGATGCACGATGTGCGATACGCACATTTGCCAGGCGTCTGAAGCCGATGATCACTAATACGAGAGCCAGCACCGTTCCCAGATTGCTGAGCATATGAAAACCAAATGCCTTACGAATGAATCCACTCGAAAACCCTGCCATGCCGCCACTAAAACTCATCAGCAAGTCAGCAGCTCCTTGCACGGTGACTCTTGAGTTTTCTGGCACGGACTCAACTAGAAGACTTGAGCCGCCGATGAGACCGAAACTCCAACCGATTCCCAATAGCCAGAGCGAAGGCCAAAGCAAAGTCGCGGCATCGCCAGCAAGAGCAGCCATCACGGTCGCCGCAACAAGCAAAATACCTCCAAGTGAAATCGACAACAATTTGCCTTTACGATCCGCGAACTTTCCTACAAGAGGGCTGAACGCATACATTCCAGCGATGTGCAAAGAAATAACATAAGGACTAACATTTTCGTGACCGTGCAATTTTAAGTGGACGGGTGTCATCGTCATCACTGCAACCATTGTTACTTGAGATATAACCATGGCAGCAAGTGCGATTCGAGCGTTAAGAGTGGATCGAATCATTGTTAGAGCCGCACCCAGATTGGGCGTGACTACGCCAACTCCCTGCTGTGAATTCAAACCACCACTTACTTCGAGTGGATCTGGTCGAAGGCGAATCGCAACATTAATCAGGGCGAAGACAAAAAAACACGCCGAGGCAATCCAAGGTCCGGCATATAGTGACCAACCAAAAATTTCTACACCGAGTTGCTCCGCAGGTTTGATCAACACAGGGCCGAAAACTGCACCAAACGTCGACCCAAACAGAATGTAACTCATCGCCTGACTGCGATGTTCGGGTGCCGCAAGATCCATCGCCGCATACCGCGACAGCAGATTTGACGCCTGCCCTGAGCCATAGAGAAAAAGACCCAAGATAAACATCGGCAGTGAGCTTCGATTGACGGCTAATCCCGCAAGCAAACCACCCGCAATCGCGAGCGAGTAACCATATTGCAAACCGACGCGACGACCGTTGCGACTCATTATTCGTGCCAACACTTGAGACATAAAAGCCGAACCCATCGTGAAAGTTGCACTAGAGATGCCGCCCCAGGGTGTGTCTTGACCGAGAATGTCTTGGATCACAAAGGCGCCTACCGTTACCGCCGCCGATAGTGCCGCAGCCGCTACGACTTGCCCGGCCACCAAGACACGCAGAGTCTTTTTCTGTAGAGCATCGCGATCAACTTCATTCACGGCGATGTAACTTCGCTCTATTTCAACAAATTTCGGTCGAGCAATAGATCGAAGATATACCTAGCAATTTGTCGATTGCCATTAACGTCAACATGGTGCCAATCGAAATAGGGTGAAACTTTCAAAGAATTCATCACATCTGTCGCATCACCAGATAACTCAAACGATTTGACCACACCAATCATTCTCGCATACAAGTCGACAACTACTGGCTCGAGCTCAGATCCGTACATTGAACCAAGGTCACGGTCGTACTCGGATCGAGGCGTTTTGGTGAACAAATTTGCCTGCAGAATTGGCACAAATCGTGCTCCAGATCTTTGGGTAAGAGTCTCAGCTTCGCGCAATGCCATATCGAATTGTGCGACAGCATTATCTTTTGATTCGTCAGTGACTGATACGCCACCAAAAACCAGATTCCTGAACAACACATCGGCAATCCGTGAGTAACTGCTTGCTTTTTGTAAAGCTGTTGAGAGCTCCGGCAATTTTCGAATCAGCTGCACCGGCACATCGCGTTGCGTGAAACCGACACCAGCTTCATTGACCCCAACGTAAAAGATTACGATGTCGTTTGATTTTAAATCAGTAATGCCACGAAGAATCTCAACTCGATCCGTTGCGGTGGCAGCTGACTTTCCATAATTCTCAACACGCATGTTGAAACCTGCTGCGATGACCGATCTTTGAAGTTGCGACGGATATGTCTCGTTATCTGCAACTTCGCCACAAAACGTAGTTGATCCACCAAAAATTAAGATACGTCCACTCGAAGATTTAGGTTGGTCCGTGGTCACCCTCTGCCCAGATTTGTCGCTATGAATTTCAACATCGGACCTCTTGCCAGGACCGTCTATTCGGTCATTTCGAAACAATTCAATCGCTTCGTATTGCGATGAATCCTGTGGATCTGAAATGAATCTAAAACCGATTTCAGTTAGGGCAAAAAACAACAAAAAAATAAATACATTGATTGCAGCAATTCGAAAAATTTTAGGATTACCAAAGACTAAAAATACTAAGAAGATGAACCCAATCAGAATCAAACGAGTCGCACTTGTGACTACCGAATCAGATTCAACCTGAATCATGACGACAGCGATGATCAATCCCACGAATAAAGACACGAGCCGTGTGCGGACTATCGGCCAAAATTGTCGTACAGCTAATAAGATCCCACTCAAAATGGTCAAATAAATCAACGTCATCTTTACCGAAAGCCCGGCTGCCCAAATTGGGGCGACCGATAGTGCCGCAGCCGCTACGACTTGCCCGGCCACCAAGACACGCAGAGTCTTTTTCTGTAGAGCATCGCGATCAACGGACTGCATCAGATGACGATTTCCACTTACGCAAGATTACACGGCAAA
>Ga0214917_10000168_pt1 | contig 80548 bp, 73 predicted proteins | sample LL_1208_BB_MetaG_FD_177983 | JGI IMG/M metagenome (GOLD analysis project Ga0214917, IMG submission 177983) | Freshwater microbial communities from Lake Lanier, Atlanta, Georgia, United States - LL_1208_BB | ecosystem: Environmental > Aquatic > Freshwater > Lake | place: USA: Georgia | collected... | reverse complement strand
GACCTGAGAGTCGTGGTCCCACCCGGTCCCATCCCGAACCCGGAAGTGAAACGCGACATCGCCGATGGTAGTGTGTCTCAAGGGCGCGCGAGAGTAGGTCGTTGCCAGAGTTTAACCGCCCCGTGGCGATATTCGTCACGGGGCGGTTTTCTTTTACCCAAGCCGCATGAGTCTTATTCGCACTAAGTTATCAAGATATCCGGCCTTGTTCAAAGTCGTTGATGGTGAATACTTCAGGCGGATGATTGCTGAAGTTCTCACAAAGTTGTTCACATCAGGTTTCTGCGGTTGTCCGCATCAATTCAAGTGATCTTGCCAAAGTTTTCAGGAAGCCGTGAGCAGATTGCGAGTCAGGTGGCTGAAGCCTTATGGGGTCTCTATGCGGAATCAAGGGAAGAGGCGAAACCATCCCCGTTCGAAGGGGGGCGGAAGGCCGGGTTGGAGGCCCTCAAAAAGTTTTCGGTGCAGGGATACGCCACCACTCGAAACAAACTCCACGGAAACGTGTCGCGGCTCTCCTGCTACATCCGGCACGGGGTGCTGGGTTTGCGGGAGGTGGCGGAGAGCGTGCGGGATCGGTTCGGCCGCTCTTACGACGCCCTGAAGTTCTGGCAGGAGCTGGGTTGGCGCCAGTTTTGGCGACTGGTCTATGCCAGGTTGGGTCATCGGATTTATGAGGATCTGGAGCCGTCCAAGGTGAGTCTCGGCGAAGGTTTTCCCGAAGAACTTCCGGAGGAAATCCAGCAAGGAAAGACGGGGTTGGTGTGCATGGACGAGAGTGTGCGGGAACTGGTGGAGACCGGATCCATGCACAACCATGCCAGAATGTGGTTCGCCTCTTTTGTGATCCATTTCCGGAAACTGGGATGGAGGGCAGGGGAGAGGTTCTTTTACCGGCACCTGTTGGACGGGGATCCGGCCAGCAATGCGCTCTCCTGGCAGTGGGTGGCCTCGACGTTCAGCCATCGGCCCTATCTCTTCAACCGGGAGAACATCCAGGAAAACGGAGGAAAAAAGTGGTGTGAACGTTGTCGGGCTAAGTGCCCCTTTGAAGCGACGTATCCGGAACTGGAACGGAGGCTCTTTTCCTCATGAAAACCCTGGTCTGGATCCATGGAGACTCGCTTTCGGAAAGGGATCCGGCGGCGTTGAAGTATCCCGAAGCGGCGCGGGTCTTTGTCTTTGACCGGCCTTTCTTGGAGCGGGCCAAGCTCAGCTTCAAAAGGATCTTTTTTCTTTATGAATGCGCGGCCGAGGCCGCCTCGGAGATCCGGGTGGGGGAGACGGCGCATGAGTTGCGGGAAGCGATGCGTGAGCGAAGCGTGGAACGCCTGGCGGTGAGCCAGTCGGTTTCCCCCCGGTGGAGGGAGTTGGTGATGGAACTGCAAAAGGACGTGACCGTGGAGGTGGTGCCGGCGAAGGATCTGGTCGAAGTGCCCGAGGATTACGAAGCCAAAAGATTTACTCCGTTCTGGAAGAAGTTTGGGAAAGAGTGGGGTGGATGAGCCGTTTTCTGATCCTGGGATTCTGGATGATGATGGCGGGGTGGGGCCGGGCCCAGTTCCCCGCCGATGCGGTGATTCTGGAGACATCCGATCAGGGCGAAACCCTGCTGTTGGCCGGGAGGGAAAGCGAGTTGGATGTGCCGCGGGAACCGGCTTCCACTTTCAAAGCGGTGATTGCCTGGGCGGCGCTCGACCGGGGTCTGGTCAAGGATGGGGAGAGTCCGCTCCCCGGTGCGGATGGGGACAATCTGCGTTTGGCGCTTCAAAAATCGCTCAATGCCCCGTTCGATCTTTTGGCCGTGGAGTTGGGAGGGGAAGTTTTGGGTGAATATGCAAAGAGGAGCGGTTTGATTCAGGGAACGGTTCCGGCCCGCTGGATGGAGGGAAAGGAGAAGGAGGCCCGTCACGGAGCCGATCTGATGACGACGATTCGCCGGGAGCATCAGGTGGCCGTGTCCTGGATGAAGGGCGAACCCCCCTGGAACGGAGGGGCGGGTCGGAAACTTCAGGAGGCCCTGCTTTGGAAGGCGGCGGAAAAGCCGATCCGGGCCAAGACCGGAACCTTTGGCGGATCCGTTTGGGTGACCGGGTACGGCCCCGGAAAGGCGGTGACCGTCTGGCTGCCCGGGGGAGTTCCCCGCCGCCCCGAAGCCCTGAAAATCTTCTTCGGCCGCTGGGATATCCCCACGCCTGCCTCCTAGGACCGACATTTTGACATTCTGCAGAATGTCGGAATGTTCGTAGGGGAAGTTCTTTCACCAGAACCGGGGGGATGAACGGACTTGGCTCCATCCCCGGTTTTTTCGCAAAAAAGCCGAATAAGTGGGGATTGAATTCTTGAAGAAGGTGTTGGGAAATAGCAATCTGCAGGTTCCATGATCCCCCGTTATTCCCGCCCGGCGATGGCCGGAATCTGGACGGAAGATGCCAAGCTCCGGCGCTGGCTGGAGATCGAGGTTTTGGCCTGTGAAGGCATGGCCCGGAAGAAACTGATCCCCGCCAAGGATGCCCGCACCATCCGCCGAAGGGCAAAATTCAACCTTCGTCAGGTCCAGAAAAACGAGGCCCGAACCCGGCACGATGTCCTGGCTTTTCTGGAGGAGGTGGCCTCCCATGTCGGCCCCGCCGGACGCTGGATTCATCAAGGGCTAACCTCTTCCGACGTCCTCGACACCACCCTGGCGTGGCAACTGCGGGACGCCGCCAGCCTGCTGATCGAGGGAGTCCGCAAGGTGAAGGTGGCCGCCGCCAAACGGGCCCGCGAGCACCGGGGGTTGATGGTCATCGGCCGCACCCACGGCATCCACGCCGAGCCCACCAGCCACGGCATCCGGATGGCCCTGCTGCATGACGAATTCCGCCGGGCGGAAGAGCGGCTGAAGGCCGCCCGGGACGAAGTGGCGGTGGGGAAAATCTCGGGAGCGGTCGGCACCTACGCCCACTTGGACCCTGCGATTGAGGCTTATGTCTGCGCCAAGCTCGGATTGAAGCCGGGTGCGGCCACCCAGGTGGTCCCGCGGGATCGCCACGCTGCCTTTGCCCTGGCCCTTTCCCTGGTTGCCGCCAGTGCCGAGCGGTGGGCGACCGAGTTCCGGCACCTGCAACGCACCGAAGTGGGGGAAGTGGAGGAGGGGTTTGCCAAGGGGCAGAAGGGCAGCAGCGCCATGCCCCACAAACGAAACCCCATCAACGCGGAGCGGATCTGCGGGTTGGCCCGGATTGTGCGTGGTCACGCCCTGGCGGCCCTGGAAAACGTCGCTCTCTGGCACGAGCGCGACATTTCCCACAGTTCGGCCGAGCGCGTGCTCTTTCCCGATGCGACCATTCTGCTGGATTTTATTTTGGCCGAGCTGGAGTCCTTGGTGGCCGGTCACCAGGTTTTTCCCCAGCGGATGCTGGCCAACCTGCGCTCCTCGAAAGGTCTTTGGGCCTCCCAAGGGGCGCTTCTGGCCCTCACGCGGTCGGGACTGGAGCGGAGAAAGGCCTACGAGGCGGTGCAAAGGCATGCGATGGATGCCTGGCAGCGGGGCGGGGCCGATTTTCCCACGAGATTGCAACTGGATCCGGAACTCTTCCGGAAAATCGGGGGCAAGGGCTTGCGGGAGGCGGTGGATGCGCGCCGTCACCTGCGGCACGAGGCTCTGATCTACAAGCGCTGCGGACTCTAAGGTGAAGGCGGTCGTCACGGTTACGCTTAAGCCCTCCATCCTGGATCCGCAGGGAGAGGCGGTTTTGCACGCGGTACAGGGAATGGGGTTGAAGGAGGTGAAGTCGGTCCGGATCGGCAAGCATATCGAACTGGAGATCGAGGGCGGGGACGAAAAGAAGCTCAAGGCCAAGCTGGAGGAGATTTCCCGGGAGTTGCTGAGCAACCCGGTGATGGAAAACTTTCGGTTGGATCTGCGGGCCGGCGGATGAGGTTTGCGGTCGTCCAGTTTCCCGGATCCAACTGCGATCAGGACTGCGTGCATGCCCTGCGCACGCTGGGGCAGGCAGCCCGGTTGGTCTGGCACCAGGAGAGCCGCCTCGATCCCGACGAGGGAGTGATTCTACCCGGGGGATTTTCCTACGGGGACTATCTCCGGTGCGGCGCGATCGCCCGCTTTTCTCCCATCATGCAGGCCGTCAAGGCGGCGGCGGAGCGGGGCCAGGTGGTGGTCGGCATCTGCAATGGATTCCAGATTCTTTGCGAGGCCGGTCTCCTGCCGGGGGCGCTGACCCGGAACGAGGGGCTCCATTTCCGCTGTGAGCCCGCCTATGTGCGGGTGGAAACACCCGCCTCCCGTTTTACCTCAGCCTATGTGACCGGACAGGTGCTGCGCATCCCGATTGCCCACGGCGAGGGCTGCTACCGGGCCGAACCGAAGGTTTTGGAGGAACTGGAAGCGCGGCAGCAGATCCTCTTCCGGTACTGTGATGCGCAGGGCCGTGTCACCGCGGAGGCCAATCCGAACGGTTCCAGCCTGAACATCGCCGGAATCCGTAATCCGGCCGGCAACGTCCTCGGCATGATGCCGCATCCCGAGCGGTGCTGTGAGCCGGAGATGGGCGGGGTGGATGGGAAGGGAATCCTCCTGGGAGCGGCCGGGCTCGGGAGATCGGCATGAAACCCAGGGATTTTGCGCTGAAACTCGGATTGACCGAGGAAGAGTTTGACCGGATCCAGAAGGGTTTGGGCCGAGCACCCAACGAAACCGAACTGGGGATGTTTTCCGTGATGTGGAGCGAGCACTGCTCCTACAAAAACACCCGGAAGGAGCTGAAAAAGTTTCCCACGACCGGGCCGGCCGTGCTGGTCAAGGCCGGCGAGGAAAACGCCGGGGTGGTGGATGCCGGCGACGGTCTCGCCTTGGCCTTCAAGATCGAATCCCACAATCACCCCAGTGCGGTGGAACCTTTCCAGGGGGCAGCCACGGGGGTGGGCGGGATCCTGCGCGACATTTTCACCATGGGGGCCCGGCCCGTGGCCTTCATGGATTCGCTCCGCTTCGGTCGGCCCGATGCTCCGGGTGAGGCCGGCAAACGAACCCGCTCGCTGATCCAGGGGGTGGTGGCGGGAATTTCCCATTATGGCAATTGCGTCGGCGTACCGACCGTGGGGGGAGAACTGGTCTTTGATCCGGCCTACGAGGGCAACCCCCTGGTGAACGTGTTTTGTCTGGGTATCCTGCGGCACGACCAGATCCGGCGTGGTGCGGCGAAAGGGGTGGGGAACCCGGTCTTTTACGTGGGGGCGAAAACCGGACGGGATGGGTTGGCCGGAGCGGCCTTTGCCTCGCGAGACCTGACGGAGGAAAGCAAGGCGGACCGCCCGGCGGTGCAGGTGGGGGATCCGTTCGTGGGAAAACTTCTTTTTGAAGCCTGCCTGGAGCTTTATGCCCGGCCGGATCTGGTGGTGGGGGTGCAGGACATGGGAGCCGCCGGCCTGACCTGTTCCACCTGTGAGACGGCGAGCCGGGGAGGGTCGGGCATCGAGATTGAACTGCACAAGGTGCCCCAGCGGGAAACGGGGATGACACCGTATGAGACCCTGCTGTCCGAATCCCAGGAGAGAATGTTGATCATCGTCCATCAAGGCCGGGAGGCGGAGCTGAAAGAGATCTTTACCCGGTGGGGATTGGACGCAGCCGAGATCGGCACGGTGACCGACACCGGGCGGGTGGTCGTGAAGGAGGGAGGCCAAGTAGTGGCCGATCTGCCCGCCCGCATGCTGGCGGATGATGCCCCCGTGTACGTGCGGGATGCCCGAGTTCCCGCCCAGCTTGCCGAAAAACAGAAACTCGACCTGAAAAAGATTTTGCCGGCGAAATCCAACGTGAAGGAGGACCTCGTGAAGCTCGCCCGATCCCCGGCGACGGGTTCGCGTCGATGGGTTTGGAACCAGTACGATCACATGGTGGGGTTGAGAACGCTGGTTCGCCCCGGCAGCGACGCGGCGGTTTTACGCGTGGAAAAGCCGGGTGGGGGTTGGGTGCGGGTGGCGATGACACTGGATGGGAACGGCCGGTGGTGCGCCCAGGATCCGCGGGAAGGGTCCAAAGCCCTCGTGGCGGAGGCCTGCCGCAACCTAGCCTGTGCCGGGGCGGTTCCTCTCGGGCTGACGGACAACCTGAATTATGGAAATCCCCACGATCCGGAACTGTTTTGGCAACTGCGGGAAGGGGTGGAGGGAATCGCGGAAGCTTGCCGGGCTTTTGAACTGCCGGTTACGGGGGGCAATGTCAGTCTCTATAATCAGTCGCCCTCGGGTCCGATCCATCCGACTCCGGTGGTCGGAGTGGTTGGGAAAGTCGAGGAGGGGGTGAACCTGGCTCCGGCCTGTTTCAGTTCCGGCGGAGGCGAGGTGGTTTTGTTGGGGACGACCGCATCCGGGGGATTGGGAGCCTCGCTTTACCTTCAGGAGATTCATGGATTGCTGGCGGGCAAGCCGGCGACGGCGGATCTGGAGGCGGAAAAAAAGCTTCATCGGCTCGTGCGCCAAATCCTCACCCAACCCGGCGTGCGGGCGATTCACGATGTGGGGGAGGGGGGAATCCTTTGGGCCTTGGCCGAGATGACCTTTGGAGAAAGCTCCGCGGGCGCGGATGTCACCCTGCCGGCTGGAAGCGAAAGACCCGAGGAGGCTCTTTTTGGAGAGGGAGGCGGGCGGGTGATCCTGGAGCTGAATGCCGAGGCGGTTACCGTCGTGGAGGTGTTGGCCAAGGAGGCCCAGGTGGGATTCACCCGCCTGGGCCGAACCGGAGGCAGAGAGCTGAGGGTTGTCTGTGGATCCATCCAGGAGACCTGGGCGGTGCCGGAGTTGAGGAACTCCTTTGAAACTTCCCTGCCCAAGGCGCTGGAGACCTAGGCCGCGCTTCTCAAAAACGTTCCCCGTGCCTAGAAAGGAACCTTGAAGACTCCCCACGTTCCCAAACATGAGTGCGGGGTTTTCGGGGTTTACGGACATCCCAACGCGGCGGAGCTGACTTACTACGGGCTTTACGCCCTGCAGCACCGGGGCCAGGAGAGCGCCGGCATTGTCTCCTCGCGCGGGGAGGGATCCTCCTTCCGGATCCGGAGGGGCATGGGTCTGGTGGGGCAGGTTTTCAGCGAGCAGGATCTCAAGGATCTCACCGGCGTGCGCGCCATCGGTCATGTCCGTTATTCGACAACCGGTTCCAGCACGATCAAGAACGCCCAACCAATCACCGTGGAAACCAGCCGCGGGCAGATCGCCATCGCCCACAACGGGAACCTGGTCAATGCCGGCAGGCTCCGGGCCGAGCTGGAGGCCGACGGATCCATCTTCCAGACCACGACCGACAGCGAGGTGATCCTGCATCTGATCTCCCGTCCGAATCCGGCCATCGGCGGCGGGGCGCTGGCCCAGGCCCTCTCGCGCGTGCATGGGGCTTACTCTTTGGTTTTGATGGGGGAAAAGGAGTTGATCGGGGCAAGGGATCCCTTCGGATTTCGTCCCCTGGTGATCGGCAAACTGGATGACGGGATTATTTTCTCCAGCGAGACCTGTGCGCTTGACCTGATCGGCGCCGAGTTTGTCCGGGAGGTGGAGCCCGGCGAGGTCGTGGTGGCGGATGAGGACGGCCTTCGCTCCTTCAAACCCCACAACGAACCTTCCCGTGAGGCGCTCTGCATTTTTGAGTTCGTCTATTTTGCGCGGCCCGACAGCCAGCTGGGGGGGCGGAACGTCAGCCACGCCCGGATCCGGATGGGACGGGAACTCGCCCGGATGCATCCGGTGGAGGCGGACATCGTGGTGCCGGTGCCGGATTCCGGAACCTACGCCGCTCTGGGATACTCCGAGCAGTCCGGAATTCCGCTGGACCAGGCCTTTGTCCGGAATCACTACATCGGACGAACTTTCATCCAACCCAGCCAGCTCATCCGGGACTTCAACGTGCGGGTAAAACTGAACCTGATCCGTTCCGCGGTGCAGGGGAAACGGGTGGTGGTGGTGGATGATTCCATTGTCCGCGGAACCACCGCCCGGGCTCGGGTCATCAATCTGCGGGAGGCCGGGGCGAGGGAGGTTCACATCCGGGTCAGCTGTCCGCCCCACCGGTTTTCCTGCCACTACGGCATTGATTTTCCCGACCCGAAGGATCTGTTGGCCAACCGGATGACCCGGCAGGAAATCACCAAGTATCTCGGTGCCGACTCGTTGGGTTACCTGGATGTCGACGGCATGGTGAAGGCCTGCAAGCTTCCCGCCTCGAAGTTCTGCCTCGCTTGCTTCACCGGGGACTATCCGGTGCCCTTCACGCCGGAAGATGACAAGGAAGTGCTGGAACGTCGCCGGGATCAGGCGGTCTCGCTCGTGCCGGAAGAGGAAGCCCGGCAGCGGTTTCTTCTGTAGCGGGAATGGCACGGGACGCCTACGCCAGGGCCGGGGTCGACATCACCCTGGGCAACCGCGTCAAATCCGGCATCGGCGCCCTGGTTCGGTCGACGCGCCGTCCCGGGGTCATCGGGGGAATCGGGGGTTTCGGCGGCTGCTTTGACGGCCGGATCCGCGGGTATCGGCATCCGGTGTTGGTCGCCAGCATTGACGGCGTGGGCACGAAGTTGAAGGTGGCCCATCAACTGGGCCAACATGCGACGATCGGGGAAGACCTGGTGAACCACTGCGTCAATGACATCGCCGCCCTCGGGGCCGAACCCCTTTTCTTTTTGGACTACATCGGAACCGGAAAGCTGGATCCGAAAGCCTTCCGGCAGATTCTGGCGGGCCTGGTCCGTGGTTGCCGCAAGGCCGGGTGTGCCCTGATTGGCGGGGAGACCGCCCAGATGCCGGGAATCTACCAGGGGAAGGATTATGATCTCGTGGGTTCCATCGTTGGGGTTTTGGAAAAAGGAAAAGCCACCGACGGTCGCTCCGTCCGCCCGGGCGACGTGATCCTCGGCCTGCCTTCCAACGGCCTCCAGACCAACGGGTACACGCTGGCCCGGGACATTCTCTTGAAAAAGGCGCGGTATCGTCTGGGACAAAAACTTCCCGGAACCGCGCAGACCGTGGGCCAACTTCTCATGGCGGTGCATCCGAACTACCGGCCGGCTCTTTTAAAAATCGCCCGCAAAACCAAGATCAAGGGGGCGGCCCACATCACCGGCGGCGGCCTCATCGACAATCCCCCCCGGGTGTTTCCCCGCGGGACCGCCGCGGAGATCCGTCTCGGCAGTTGGCCGGTGCCGCCGCTTTTTCGGGCTTTGGTGGCCCAAGGCCGGCTCAAAACGGCTGAAGCCTACCGAACCTTCAACATGGGGATCGGGATGATCGTGGTGGTGGCCCGAAAAGACGCGGCCAAAGTCCGCCGCGTGGTGCGGTGCTATGAAATCGGCCGGATTGTCCGGGGCGACCGCAAAGTGAGGTTGATCGGATGAGCCAGGGAATCCGGCGGGCGCTGCTTTCCGTCTCCGACAAGACCGGTCTGGTGGAGTTTGCCAGGTTCCTGGCGGGGCGGGGAGTGGAGCTGATCTCGACCGGGGGTACGGCCAAGTCCCTGCGGGATGCCGGAGTGGCGGTCCTGGAATTGAGCGACTACACGGGGTTTCCCGAGATGATGGACGGCCGGGTGAAGACCCTGCATCCCAAGGTGCACGGGGGACTTTTGCAGCGGCGGGATCTGGCCACCCACCGGGACCAGGCGCAAAAATATGGCATCCCCACGATCGATCTGGTGGTGGTCAACCTCTACCCCTTTGAGCAGACCGTCGCCAAGCCGGACTGCACCACGGAGTTGGCCATCGAGAACATTGATATCGGAGGGCCCAGCATGCTGCGGAGCGCCGCCAAAAATCACGAGGCGGTCACGGTGCTGGTGGACCCGGCCGACTACGCTTCCGTTGAAAAGGAAATGGAGAAAGGAGGGGACACCACCGCGGCCACGCGGCGGAGGCTGGCAGCCAAGGTGTTCCGTCATACCTCCCATTATGACCACCTGATCTCATCCTATTTGACCCGGCTGGCGGAAACCGATCCCCTGCAGGAGACGGCGGGATTGGTGAGGAGGCGGGCCCAGGCCCTGCGGTACGGCGAGAATCCCCATCAAAAGGCGGCTCTCTACGGAAACTTTCTGGAATCATTCCGGCAGCTGCACGGCAAGGAGCTTTCCTACAACAACGTCCTGGACCTGAGTGCGGCGGCGGGTTTGATCGCGGAGTTTCGCGAAGCCGATCCGACCCTGGCGATTCTCAAACATACCAACCCCTGCGGGGTGGGAACGGCGAAGAAGCTGGCCGAGGCGTGGGAGAAGGCTTTCGCCACCGACCGCCAGGCTCCCTTTGGCGGCATCCTGGCGGTCAACCGGCCTTTGGACGGGGAGACCGCCAAGGCGATCGCCGAGATTTTCAGCGAAGTGATCCTGGCCCCTTCCTTCACTCCCGAGGCCCTCCAGATCCTTCGGGCAAAAAAGAATCTCCGCCTGATCGAGAATCACGAGAAGGGCGGGGCGGGATGGGACTTTCGCAGTGTGCGGGGAGGCGGTTTGCTGGTGCAGGAGTCGGATGAGCAGGGCGACCAGGAAAAGGATTGGAAAGTGGTGACCCGGCGGAAACCCACCGAGCCGGAAATGCGGGCGATGCGGTTTGGGTGGAAGGTGGTCCGGCATGTGAAGTCCAACGCCATTGTTTACTCAGCCGAGGACCGTACGTTGGGAATCGGGGCGGGTCAGATGTCCCGCGTGGACAGTTCCAGGATCGCGGTGTGGAAGGCGGGGGAGGCGAAGTTAAACTTGAAGGGGAGTGCTGTGGCTTCGGACGCCTTCTTTCCTTTCCCGGACGGCCTGGAGGCGGCGGCCCAGGCGGGCGCCACGGCGGCGATTCAGCCGGGCGGAAGCGTCAAGGATCCCGAGGTGATTGCGGCGGCGGACCAGCTGGGGGTGGCGATGATCTTCACGGGCCGGAGACACTTCCGGCACTAAGCGGCTCAGGATTTGGCGCGGGCGTCGAGGTCGACCCAGTTGTTGCCGTCGGCCTTGAGCATCAGATCCGATTCGCGCGGACCCCAGGATCCCTGCCGATAGAGGGCCATGGGGGTGTCCTGCCAACCGTTGCGGACGGCATCCACCAACCGCCAGGCTTCCAGAACCTCGTCGGCGCGGGTGAAAAGGGTGGAATCCCCGTAGATGGCGTCGCCGAGGAGACGTTCGTAGGCCTCGGGGGAGTAGGAGCCGAACTCCGTGGCATAGCAGAACTCCATGTCGACCGGCTGAACGGAGGATTTGCCGGGTCGCTTGGCGTTAAAACAAAGGTGGACGCCCTCGTCTGGCTGAAGGCGGATGTGCATGGCGTTGCGGTGGAGGAGGTCGCCGAATTCCGCGCGAAACAGCGTGGCCGGGGGCCGTCGGAACACGATCACGATCTCGGAGGCGCGGGTGCTGAGGGCTTTGCCGGTGCGGAGATAAAAGGGGACACCCGACCAGCGCCAGTTGTCGATCTGCACCTTCAGGGCGGCGTAAGTTTCCGTGGTGGAATTCGGCGAGACGCGGTCGGTTTGCCGGTAACCCTCGTACTGGGCCCGGACGGTGCTGGCGGGGATGATCTCCGCCTTCGGAGTGGGGATGGAGCGGAGGACCTTCACCTTCTCGTCGCGGATGGATTCGGAGGAAAGATTGGCGGGGGGCTCCATCGCGGTGATGGCGAGCAGCTGCATCATGTGGTTCTGGACCATGTCGCGCATGGCCCCGACCTCGTCATAAAAGGCGCCGCGGGTGCCGACGCCCTCCTGTTCCGCCACGGTGATCTGGACGTTGTCGATGAGGTTGCTGTTCCAGATCGGTTCCCAAATGGAGTTGGCGAAGCGGAAATAGAGGAGGTTTTGGACCGTCTCCTTGCCGAGATAGTGGTCGATGCGGAAGAGATTCGACTCGTCCAGGCAGGACTGCAGGTCGTTCACGAGCTGGCGGGCAGACTGGTAATCATGGCCGAAGGGCTTTTCCACGACGACGCGGGCCGGGAGGCCCGGGCGGACCAGACCGGCCTTGGCCAGCTGCTGAACGACGGTGGCGAAGTAGTCCGGGGCGGTGGCGAGATAGAAGATGTGCTGGGTCAACCCGCGGGTTTTGGCGAGCTCCTCCAGGGTCTTCTTGAGGGAGGCGTAGGCGGCGGGATCGTCAAAGTTGCCCTGATGGTAGGTCAAGCGGGGGGTGAACTTGTCCCATTCGGCGGCTTGGACCGGGCGGAGGCGGGAGAACTTGTCGACCCCCTCCTTCATTTCTTTGCGAAACTCCTCGTCCTTTTTGGGGCGCCGGGCAAAGCCAATGATCGAGTAGTCCTTGGGCAGGATTTCCTCGTGTTGCAGCCCGAAGAGGGCCGGGACGAGCTTGCGGCTGGTGAGATCGCCGCTGGCCCCAAAGATGACCATGACAAAAGGCGGCAGGACCTTGCCGGTGGCGGGGGCGGGGACCGCGGCCGGAGCCGGGGTGCCCTTGGGTTTGGCAGGTGCGGCAACGGGGCTCATGGGGAGGTGCAATGGTAGATTTCCATGGTCCCGCGGTCACTCCGAACCTTCGCAGCGGGGAAGTCGGCCGCCGGGTCCTCCGCCGCCAGGGCACGGACATAAGGCAGTTTCGAGGGGCCCCGCGTCACAAACCAAATAGCCCGGGAGAAGCGGAGCAGGTGGTAGGTGGAGGTGATCCGGGGAACGCCCAGCTTGGGAACGAAGTTGGGGGCCATGAAGAGCTTGGTTTCCTTGAGGGCCTCGGTGCCGGGGAACAGGGAGGAGGTGTGGCCGTCATCGCCAATCCCGAGGAGGATGAGATCGAACTTGGGGGGATCGCCCAGCTCCGTCTTGAGACGCTTTTCGTAGTCCCGGGCGCCGATTTCCGGTTTTCCCATCTCCGTGTGGACGCGCTCGATCTTCGCCCCGGTGGAGTGGAAGGCCTCGTGGATCATCCGGTAGTTGCTGTCCTTATGATCGGGGGGTACCCAGCGCTCGTCGCCGAGATAGAGATGGGTGGCGGACCAGGGCCACTTCAACTTGGCCAACCGCTCGTACAGGGGCTTGGGGGTGGAACCGCCGGAAAGGGAAACGGAAAAGGACCCACGAGCCTGCAGGGCGGGGCCTCCCAATGCTTCCCAGCGGGCCACCATGGCTTCAAGCCAGGTGGCTGGGTCGGCAAATTCGTGCAAAGTCATCCCGAAACGATGCCCAAAACCCTGTGAAAAAGCGATGACCGATCCGGAGAGTTGGCTCGCCCGTTCCAAGGGAAACAGGTAGGCAGAAGGGCATGCCGAACCGTTTGGATCGCCTGGATTTGGACAAGCAGATCCATGAAAAGTCCGACTATCGGGACAAGCTGCGCGGCCTGCAGCTGAAGCTTTTACATGCCCAGCGTCTCCTTCAGGAAAGCCCGAAAAGCCTGATTCTGGTCTTTGAGGGCCCCGATGCCGCCGGGAAAGGCGGTGTGATCAAGCGGATGACGGAGCGTTTGGATCCGCGTCTGGTCCGGGTTTGGTCCATCGTCAAACCGACCGAGGAGGAGAAAAAACACCATTACCTCTGGCGTTTCTGGAACAAACTGCCGGGCACCGGAGAGACGGCGATTTTCGACCGCAGTTGGTACGGGCGGGTGCTGGTGGAGCGGGTGGAGGGGTTTGCGAAAAAAGAGGAGTGGAAGCGGGCCTACCGCGAGGTCAACGAAATGGAGCGGACCTTGGTTGAGAACGGGGCGATTCTCATGAAGTTTTTCCTCCATATCACGAAACAGGAACAGCTGCGGCGCTTTGAGCGGCGGGCGGCGGATCCTTACAAGCACTGGAAGATCAGCGAGGAGGACTGGAGGAACCGGCGGAAGTGGAAGGAGCACCTGGTCGCGGCCGAGGACATGTTTCGCAAAACCAACGCCCGGATCGCCCCGTGGAACCTGATTGAGGGAAACTTCAAGTGGTACGCCCGGATCAAAATTATGAAGCTGCTGGTGAAGCGGTTGGAGCAGGAGTTCGGGCGGTTGTGACCCCAGTTGGACACCAGGCGGAAAGGGAGTTCACGGTTTATTTTTTCGACACCGATGCCGGGGGTGTGGTCCACAACCTGGCCTACCTCCGCTGGGTCGAGGCGGTGCGGACGGATTTGGCGGAAAAGCTGGGATGGGGGATCGGGGAGATGATCGGGGGCGACCATGGCTGCCCGGTGTTGACCAAAACCGAGGCGGAATACCTGCGGCCGGCCAGACTGGGTGACCGGGTGAAGGTCGTGAGCCGGTTAGGGGAGGTGGGCAAAGTCCGTTTTGTGGTGGAGTCCGAGGTTTTGGGTTCCGGCGGAGAGATTTTTTGCCGTGCCCGGCAGGAACTGGCCTCCGTGGACCTAACCACCGGCAAAGCGCGACCTTTGCGGGAGGATTGGAGGAAAAAGTACGGGCTGCCCCGCGGGAAGGCCTGACCTACCGTCCGGAAAAAAGATGGGTGGAGAGGTAGTAGAGCTTTCCGGCTTGGAGGCGGAAGGATTCGGGGATGAGACTGATCTGAACCTTGGTGGCTGAGTCCGTCTTTTGGCCGAGGAAACGGAACACCCGGCTCCAGTGAAAAGGGGCCACGTAGCGAATCACCGGCGCATCCTCGGGAAGTTTGGCAATCTGGCGGGCATCGGCGTAGGCGTCGTCGAGATAGCCGGTGGCGTCCACCAGTTTGAGCTCGAGAGCCTTCTGGCCGGAGACAATCCGGCCGTCCGCCAGATCACCGGGGAGCTGGCCGGAGGCAAAGCCGCGTTCCTTGGCGACGATGCCGCTAAAGCGGTCAAACGTCTCCTGAATCATGTCCTGGACCAGTTTCTTCTCCTGATCCGTGGCCGGGCGGGTGGGATTCAGGAGATCCTTGAGGGCGCCGCTTTTGAAGGTGAGAGCGGAAACCCCGACGATTTTGGAGAGACCCTCAAAGTTCAGGGTTTGCATGATCACCCCGATGCTGCCGGTGACGCAGAGATCGTGGGCGACAAGGTGGGAACCGCCCACCGCCGTGTAATAACCGCCCGAGGCGGCGACAGAGTCCATGTAGACGATGACCGGCTTATCCTCGCGGGTGAGGGCGAGTTCCCGGTAGAGAATGTCGCTGGCGGTGACCTCGCCGCCCGGACTATCGATGTGGACGACGAGGGCGGCGACGGAGTCGTCATAGGCGGCTTGCCGGATCTGAAGGATGAGATCGTCCACCATGCTGGAGCCGATTTCTCCCGGAATTTCCTGGGCGATCAGGCCGTATAGCTCGATCTTGGCGACCCGCTTCTTCTGGGAATCGTCCCCCTCGACGAGCTCCTCTTCGAACATGGGGGCGGGGTGGACAAAATGAGTCTTGGGAATGATCTGGGTCTCCTTGGAGAGGAAGAGGAGGTTGGCGGCCAGACTGGTCCCGAGCAGAATCAGGCCAATGACGAGGATGAAACGGGAACGTCCCATGGGAAGGTCAAGAATGGGGCAGAAGGGCGCCTCCCGCAAGGGGACCTGGGCAAGGGTCGTGGAGGCGATCCATCGCCGGTTGCCGTCCGGAGCCAAGGTGGCGGTGGGGCTTTCGGGAGGGGCCGACAGCGTGGTTTTGGCGGAAGCCCTGTGGCGCTTGGGGGCAAAGCCGGCGCTTTTTCATTTCAACCATCGTTGGCGTGGACGGTCCGCGGATGCCGATGCCCGTTGGGTGAAGGCTTGGGGACAAAAAAGAAAACTCAAGGTGGTGACGGGGCGGGCCGTTCAGGCGGGCCGAACGGGTGAGGGGGAGGCCCGGGAAGCCCGGTGGAAATTTTTTGAGAAGGCGATGAGGGTCGGGAAATACCGGCAGCTTTGGCTGGCCCATCAGTCTGACGACCAGGCCGAGACGGTGCTGATGCAGCTTTTGCGCGGAGCCGGGCCCGAGGGGCTCGCTGGGATGGGGGAGGTTTCCGAACGGGGCCAATGGAGCGCGGTCCGTCCCCTTTTGGGTTTTTCCCGGGAGGAGATCCGGCAGGCGGCGCGGGAGGTGGGGCTGGCTTGGCGGGAAGACCAGACCAATGAGGATCCGAAAAGCTGGAGGGTGCGGATTCGCAAGACGGTGTTTCCTTTTCTGGCCAAAATTTACGGCCGGGATGTGCGCGGGGCTTTGGCCCGGACCGCGGAAATTCTATCCGGCGAGGGGGACTATTGGCGGAAAGAGATCGGGATCGTCACAAAAACCCCCGACACCAAAGTCTGGAGAAAAAAACCGGTGGCCTGGCAGCGTCGGGCACTCCGGTTTTGGTTGGCAGGCCGGGGTTATGCCGGACCGACATTCACAGAGGTGGAAGGTATCCGGCGCCTTTTGTCCGGCGGATCCACGACGGCCTGGCAGTTACGCCAAGGAGCGGGAGTCCGAAGAAGCGGCAATAAGTTGTTCTACCTCAAGAAAATGGGTCTCATTGCTAAACCTATTTCAGGGTGATAGGTTATTCGGTCGAAATGGCGAATCCCCGTAACAACAGCAAGAAGCCGCCGAAACTGCCCCGGCCGCCGATGCGCCGAACCGATCCCAGCAAGGGAGAAGGACCGAATTGGCGCGGAGTGGTGCTGTTTCTTGGCATGGCCGCCCTTCTGCTTCTGGCCTTCTACGCCCATCAGAACCAGACGGCTGCCTCGATGCGGGAGCTGAGTTTTGCGGAGTTTGAGGGCTACCTGAAGGAGGGGCGGGTCAAGGAAGTCGCCCTCAACGTGGAGCCTGCGGCCAATGTGCGCTGGTTGGCCGGAAAGTTCGAGCCGCCCGAAGCCCTGCGCAAGAGCGTGCGGACGGATGCCCAGGGCCTGACCGGTTTCAAGGTGACGGTGGATTTGGAGTTCAAGCGGGATCTGGAGCAACTCCTGGCGGCGAACGGGTTCCCCAACGTCAGCCAGAAGGTGATCGATAACTCGATGTGGCAGGCGTTGGCGGGGACCCTGCCGTTCGTTCTTTTTATCCTGATCATGTATTTCTTCTTCCGGCAGCAGATCCGGATGGCCGGGAAGTCGGCGTTCAGCTTCGGCAAGAGCAAGGCCCGCATCCTTTCGAAGGACAAGAACAAGGTGACGTTCGCCGACGTGGCGGGGATTGAGGAGGCCAAGGATGAGGTCAGTGAAATTGTGGAGTTCCTCCGCGATCCGAAAAAGTTCCAGAAACTGGGTGGCCGGATCCCCAAGGGCATCCTGATGGTGGGACCTCCCGGAACGGGCAAGACCCTCCTGGCCAAGGCCATCGCCGGCGAGGCGGATGTCCCTTTTTACGGGATCAGCGGATCGGACTTTGTGGAGATGTTTGTCGGCGTGGGCGCCTCGCGGGTTCGCGACATGTTTGAACAGGGAAAAAAGACCGCGCCCTGCCTGATCTTTATCGACGAAATTGACGCGGTCGGGCGGAGCCGGGGCCACGGTCTCGGCGGGGGACATGACGAGCGGGAGCAGACCCTCAACGCCCTGTTGGTGGAGATGGACGGAATCGACACGGCTGAAGGGGTGATCATCATCGCCGCCACCAACCGGAAGGATGTCCTGGATCCGGCTTTGCTGCGTCCGGGCCGTTTCGACCGGGAGGTGCACATCAATCTGCCCGATGTGAAGGGCCGGGAGGAGATTCTCAAGGTTCACGCCAAAAAGGTGAAGGCTTCCCCGGAAGTTTGCTGGTCCACGCTGGCCCGCAGCACACCGGGCTTCTCCGGGGCGGAGTTGGCCAACGTGATCAACGAGGCGGCGCTGCTGGCGGCCCGGCGGGACGCGGAAGCGATCACGCAGAAGGATCTGGAGGAGGCCCGGGACAAGGTTCGTTACGGACGGGAACGGCGCAGCCTGGCGATGAGTGACGAGCAGAAGAAGCTGACGGCGTATCACGAGGCCGGCCATGCCCTCCTGAACATTGTCCTCGAGCACACCGACCCCCTGCACAAAGTTTCCATCATCCCGCGTGGTCCGGCCTTGGGGGTGACGATGATGTTGCCGACGGAGGACCGCTACGGCTACGGCAAGCGCAAGGTCACCGACGACCTGTGCGTGGCGATGGGCGGGCGGGTGGCCGAGGAGATGTTCCTCGGGGATATCTCCAGCGGGGCGAGCGGGGACATTAAGATGGCCACCTGGTACGCCAAGAAGATGGTATGTGAGTGGGGCATGAGTAGCCGGATGGGCATGGTGGAATACGGCGACCATGAGGATTACGTTTTTCTCGGCCGGGAGATCGGTCGGTCGCGCGGGTACAGCGAGCACACGGCTCGCGAGATTGACGAGGAGGTGCACCAGATCGTTAACGGCGCCTACGAGCGGGCCAAAAAGATCCTGGGGGAGAACCGGGAGAAGGTGGAGAAGATCGCCGCCGCGTTGCTGGAATATGAGACTTTGGATGGGGCCCAGGTGGAGGAGATCGTGAAGCACGGTCGGATGATGAATCCTCCGCCGAAGGGGTTGACCGCCCCCACCGCCCCGACGCCGAGTGAGCCGCTGCCAGCGAACCGTCCTGTGGAGAAAATGAAGGACAAGGGCACAATTTTGCCCGGTCTCGAAGGCGCTCCTGCCGGGGCGTAAGGAAACTTCCCTCCCATGCCGGTATCCGCCACGGAAGCGTGGCTTTGCGGGGCCCGTACGATTGAGCTGCCGCCCGAACGCCCCTTCCTGCTGGGGATTCTCAACGTCACCCCCGATTCCTTTTCCGACGGCGGTCGATTTGTGGGCCGAGCTGAAGCGGTCCGGCAGGGCCTCGACCTGCTGGAGGCGGGGGACGGGGTGGATGTGGGCGGGGAATCGACCCGCCCCGGGGCGGATCCCGTTTCCACCAAGGAGGAGAGGGAGCGGGTGATTCCAATATTGAAGGAGCTGAGGAAGGAAAGACCGGAGGCGTTTTTGTCGGTCGACACCTACAAGGCGGAGGTGGCGCTGGCAGCCATCGAAGAGGCCGGGGTGGACGTGGTCAACGACGTCGGGGCGGGACGGTGGGATGAAAGAATGTGGAACGTGGTTGCCCGAAGCCGGGTGGGATACGTCTGCATGCACGCCGGGGGCCGACCCAAGGAAATGCAGAAAAATCCGGTCTTTGGTGATGTGGTGGCGGAGGTCCGGGAATTTCTTTCGCAGAGGCTCGAGAACCTGGCGGCAGCCGGAGTGGAAAAAACGAGGGTTTTGTTGGATGTGGGAATCGGTTTCGGAAAAACCGGGGAACATAACCGGACGTTGTTAGAGGCAGACTGGTCTGCCTTGGGACGGCCGCTGTTGTGGGGTCTTTCGCGGAAATCTTTCCTTGAGACCACCAAGATGGAGAAGGGGATGAAGAATCGGGATGAGGCCCTGGATTTTTGGAACCGCGCACTCCTGAAAAAAGACCAACCGATGGTCTGGAGGGTTCATGACCCGAGGCGGGTAGCCGCCGGGGTGGGATTCAGATGAAGGTTAAGAAAAGGCTACCGGATGCTTAGGAGGTGTTTAGGCGGTAGGCATGGAGGGAAGCTTTCGAGCTTAAGTCTTTCTTCTTGGCGATGGACTAAACTGCTAAACAACTAATTATGAGCGAAGAGATCAAACTGAAACGGGAAGTGGAGGCGGTGGCGATTCCGGCGGGAACGACCAAGAAGCTGGCCGCTGGAACGGAAGTGATCATCACGCAGGATCTGGGCGGGACCTTCACCGTGCACACCCCGCATGAGGGGGGTCTTTTCCGGATCCAGGGCAAGGATGCGGATGCGTTGGGCAAGAAAGTGACCCCGGAGACCAAGTCCCCGGGGCGGGGTGCGGTGGGAGAGGAGGAGATTTGGGGCGTGTTGAAGACCTGCTACGACCCGGAGATCCCGGTCAACATCGTGGATCTGGGGTTGATCTACAGCCTGGACATGAAAAAGACCGATGGCGGGGGCAAGCGGGTGGAGGTCAAGATGACCCTCACGGCGCAAGGTTGCGGCATGGGGCCCTCCATTGCGGCTGATGCGCGGCAGAAGATCCTTTCCCTGGAGGGAATCCAGGAAGCGCAGGTGGACGTGGTGTGGGATCCGCCCTGGGGGCCGCAGATGATCTCGCCCGAGGGTCGCAAGAAGCTGGGCATGGATTGATGTTTGTCATCCCATCGATCGACCTGATGGCTGGCGAGGTGGTGCGCCTCGCCCAGGGCAAGGCCACGGAGAAGAAGGTGTACAGCCGGGATCCGATGGGGTGCGCGCGCCGTTGGGAGAAAGCCGGTGGAAGGGTTTTGCATCTGGTGGATCTGGAGGGGGCGTTTGAGGGCGAGATGCGGAACCTGGAGATGATCGGCCAGATCGCCCGGAGCGTGCAAATGCCGTGCGAGGTGGGGGGAGGCATCCGTGACCTGACCGTGGCGGAGAACATCCTCAAGACCGGGGCCGCGCGGGTGATTTTTGGAAGCATCGCCTGCGATGAGCCGGAGCGGATTGACGAGGCGGTGAAACGGTTCGGGCCGGAGAAGGTGGTGGTGGGAATCGACGCCCGCAACGGCGTGGTGGAGACGAGGGGCTGGACCAAGCCCAGCGGGTGGATGGCCAAGGATCTGGCGGCCCGGATGACGAAAGCGGGAGTGATCCGGATTATCTATACCGACGTGATGCGGGACGGGATGATGACCGGACCCAACATCCCGGCTGTGCAGGAAATGGTGAAATGTTTTCCGGGCAAGGTGATCGCCTCCGGGGGGATCAGCGGACTGAAGGATCTGCAGGCGCTGGACAAAGCCGGCGGGGTGGAGGGGGTGATTGTGGGCCGGGCGTTGTATGAGGGGGCCTTGGCGGACGAGGTGTGCGGGTGGAATACGTTTTAAGGGAGGAGGGCCGCCCGGCCGGCGGTCCGGCCATTGACTACGCGGCGGAGTTAAATCCGGAGCAGTTGCAGGCGGTGACGGCCCCGCCCGGGCCGATTCTGGTGATCGCGGGGGCGGGCAGCGGCAAGACGCGAACACTGACCTACCGGGTGGCGTGGCTGGTGGAGCAGGGCGTCTCGCCCGAGCAGATCCTGCTCCTGACCTTCACCAACAAGGCCTCCAAGGAGATGCTGGCCCGGGTGGCCTCCCTGCTGCCGCATGATCTCTCGCGGCTGTGGGGAGGGACGTTTCACCACGTGGGGAACCGGATCCTGCGGCGGCACGCCGACCGCGTGGGGTATGCCAAGGATTACACCATCCTGGACCGGGAGGATGCGGAGGACCTGATCTCGGCGAGTCTCGGGGAAGCGGGGGTGGATCCTAAGGACAAGCGCTTTCCCAAGCCGGAGGTTCTGGCGGAGATATTCAGCCTGGCGGCCAACCACCGGACCACCGTCGGAGCCATTTTGAAAAAGCAGTTCGGATATTTTATCGAGTTGGAGAGCTGGATCAGCAAGGTGGGGGAGATCTACCTGCGACGGAAACGTGAAAGCGCGGCGATGGATTATGATGATCTGCTGACGCTTTCCCTGCAGATCCTGGAGCAGCCGGATATGCGGGAGCGGTACCGGGACCGGTTCCAGCACGTGCTGGTGGACGAGTACCAGGATACCAACCGGTTGCAGTCGGACTTCGTGGACGCGATCGGCGGGGGACACCACCAAATCATGGCGGTGGGGGACGATGCCCAGAGCATCTATTCGTGGCGTGGCGCCAAGGTGGAGCACATCCTGAGCTTTCCGGACCGTCATCCCGGCACGAAAATCATCCGGTTGGAGACGAATTACCGCAGCATCCCGCAGATCCTGGATCTGGCGAATCACGCGATCAGCCACAATCCCAAGCAGTTTCCGAAAAACCTCCGGGCGGTACGGGAGGCGGGAGTCAAACCGGCGATGGTGGCGCTGGAGGACGGGGGACAGCAGGCAACCTTTGTGGCCCAGAGAATTCTGGAACTCCACGAGGAGGGAACGAATCTTTCCGATATCGCGATCCTGTACCGGGCGCATTTTCATGCGATGGAGATGCAGTTGGAGCTGACCCGGAGGAACATTCCCTACACGATCACCTCCGGACTGCGGTTTTTTGAGCAGGCCCACATCAAGGATGTGGCGGCCCACCTGAGGGTGGGGGCCAATCCCAGGGACGAAGTCGCCTTTCACCGTTTGGCGAGGTTGTTGCCGGGGGTGGGGCCGAAATCGGCCACCAAGATGTGGAATGAGGTGGCTGGCGGGAAGGCGCTGGGACAGGTGAAGGTGTCTGAAAAAAGCGCCAAGGGCTGGGCCCAGCTGGTGGAGACCCTGCGGCAGATTGCCGGGAAGCCTCCGGCGGAGCAGGTGAAGCTGGTGGTGGAGGGGAGCTACGGGGACTACGTGCGGGCCCGCTACGCCAATGCGGTGAACCGGCTGGACGACCTGCGCCAACTGGAGGATTACGCCAACGGGTTCACCAACACGGCCGATTTTCTCGCAGAGCTGGCCTTGTTGGGGAATACCGAGACCGAGGTGGCGGCGCGGGGGGCAGACAACGAGGGTGAGGCCGTGAAGCTCAGCACGGTGCATCAGGCCAAGGGGCTGGAGTACGGGACCGTGTTTGTCATCATGCTTTGCGACGGGCTTTTCCCGTCAGCACGTTCGATCGAGACCGAGGAGGGTGAGGAGGAGGAGCGAAGGCTATTTTACGTGGCGGTAACGCGGGCCAAGGACGAGCTTTACCTGACCCATCCCCGGCTGCGGATGGGTAAGGGTGGGGATGCGTGGCAGACACCTTCGCGGTTCCTGAACGAGTTGAACCGGGACCTCGTCAATGTTTGGCGGGTGAAGGGCAGCGGCGGTTTGGGCGACTGGAGTTAGCCAAGGCGTGATTTTTCTTCTTGGGCCCACGGCTTCCGGCAAGACGAGGCTGGCCATGGAAGTCGCCCGCAAGACCGGGGCGGAGATCTGCTCGTTGGATGCGTTCCAGGTTTACCGGGGGTTGGACATCGGCACAGCCAAGCCGTCCGCCCAAGCGAGAAAGGAAATCCCGCACCATTTGTTGGATCTGGTGGAACCGGAGGAGGGATTCACGGCGGCCGATTATCTGAAAGCAGCCGGAGAAGTGTTGGCGGGGCTGAAGCATAGATCCCGCAGGGCAGTTTGGGTGGGGGGTACCGGTCTTTATCACAAAGTGTTGACGGAGGGATTGGCCCGGGCGCCGGGGACGGATGGAAAAGTGGCTGCGGAACTGGAGGCGCGCTCCACGGAGGAGTTGGCCGAGGAAATTCGGAGGGTGGATCCGGAGTGGTCGGAGAAGGCGGATCTGCAGAACCGGCGGCGGTTGGTCCGGGCCCTGGCGGTGTGGCGCCAGACGGGGCGAAAGATGTCCTCGTGGCAGCGGGAGGAGACCCAGCCCGGACCTTTGTCCGGGGCCAAGGCATTTGCCTTGGTTCCCGATTTGGACGCTTTGGTGGCGGTGATTCGCGCCCGGGTGGCGGGAATGATCCAGGACGGCTGGCTGGAGGAGGTAAAAAAGCTGCAGGAAAGGCAAGGATGGCGGGGATGTCCGGGAGGGCGGGCGATCGGTTACCGGGAAATCGAGATGGTCGTGGCGGGGCGACTTAACCGGGAGGAGGCGGGAGACAAAATCGTGGCGGCGACCCGGGCCTATGCGAAGCGTCAATTGACCTGGCTCAAGCGGATTCCTAATTTGATTCCTATCGAAGCGAAACCTGGTCGTGCCCCGCAACCGGCGGGGATGGAAAAGCTGGCCCAAGCCCTGGGCGGGAAAAGTTCCTCCGGATGATCATTTCCACGGGTCGGGATCGGCCGACAGAACGGGCCTTTTTGGTGGGATTGGAGACCCCCAAAAGCAGCCGTTGGGAGGTGGGGGAGTCTTTGGATGAGTTGGGATTGCTTGTGGAAAGCGCCGGGGGGGAGGTGGCGGACCGGGCCACCCAAAGAATGGAGGCGCCAGTGGCACCCACGTACATCGGGAGCGGCAAGGCAGCCGAACTGGCCAAAACGGCCAAGGAGAAGAAGGCGGACACGGTCATTTTCGACGACGAACTAAGCCCGGCGCAGGCAAGGAACCTCGAGCAGATCTTTTCCTGCAAGGTGCTGGATCGGACCCAGCTGATCCTCGACATCTTTGCCCAAAGGGCGAAGTCGAAGGAGGGGAAGCTGCAGATCGAACTGGCCCAGTTGGTGTATCTGCTGCCACGGTTGACGCGGATGTGGACGCATCTTTCGCGTCAGACCGGAGGCATCGGGATGCGGGGACCAGGGGAGACCCAGTTGGAGGTGGATCGGCGGCGGGTGCAGGAGCGGATCACCCGGCTGGAGCGGGATTTGGGTGAGGTTCGCAAACATCGCACCATCCAGCGGGAGGGGAGGATGCGGCAACACTGGCCGGTGGCGGCCCTGGTGGGATACACGAATGCGGGGAAATCAACCCTGATGAACCGTCTGACCCATGCCGAAGTGGCGGCGGAAGATCGCTTGTTTGCCACTTTGGATCCGACCATCCGGCAGTTCCGGATGCCAAATGGGGTGCGGGTGTTGTTGACGGATACGGTGGGGTTCCTGAAAAAACTTCCGACCCATCTGGTGGAGTCCTTTCAGTCGACCTTGGAAGAGGTGGCCTTTGCGGATGTGCTGATCCATGTGGTCGATGCGAGTCATCCGCAAAGGGCGGAGCAGATCCGGGCGGTGGAGGAGGTTCTCAAAAAGATCGGGGCGGGGGACAAACACACGTTGACGGTTTGGAACAAGGTGGACCGGGTGGAAAATCGGGTGGGCCTGGACCGCGAGGCGGCGGGGGTGACCCACGGAGTGCTGGTATCCGCCAAGACCGGGGACGGGATGCCGGGATTTTTCTCCGAGCTGGCGGCGATGCTTTCGGCCTGGAGCATGCGGGTGCACCTAAAGGTGCCTCAGAGCGAGGGAAGCCTGCTGGCCCTGCTGGCGCGGGCGGGCCGGATTCTGGAAAAGAGGTATGAGGGGAACGATGTGGAGCTGACGGCGCACATCCCGCCCTTCTTGAGGGGGAAAGTGGCTCCCTTTATTATTCCGGGAAGTGAGCAGAATCCGGGAATTACCCAAGGAGGAGAGACCCAGGGAGAGGTTGATGTTCCAGGGGCCGGAGGCCCTTTCGACGGCGGAGCTCCTGGCGATCTTGCTGGGGACCGGTCGTCCCGGTAAGTCGGCCGTCGAACTGGCCGGGGAGATTCTGCAATCGAGGGAGGGGTTGGGGAACCTGGCCCGGATCACGCCGCAGAGCCTGCAAAAGGAGTTCCAGGGTCTCGGTTCGGCCAAGGCGTGTCGGATTGCGGCGGCGATCGAGCTTGGTCGGCGGGTGGGTTCGGCCGAGGTGGCGGGAGAACCGATGGATCATCCCGCCAAAGTCGAGGCGGTGCTGGGGGCGGAGTTAAGGCGAAAGGACCGAGAGGAGGTTTGGGCCTTGTTGTTAAACACCAAGCTGCGGTTGGTCCGAAAAATCCAGATTAGCCGTGGATCGGTGAATGAGACGGCGGTCCAGCCCCAGGATCTTTTGAGGCAGGCCCTGGGATCCGAGACGGTTTATGCGGTGATCGCGGTGCACAATCATCCGTCCGGGGACCCGGCACCCAGTCCGGCGGATCTGGACTTCACCCGTCGGCTCCGGGACGGGGCGAAAGCGGTGGGGGTGGTCCTGCAGGATCATGTGATTATCGGCGTCGCCCGTGGCGACCGGCCGGGCTACTATAGTTTCCGGGAGGCAGGATACCTTTGAGCAAAACCGATATTCATCCGACCGCGATCGTGGAGAAGGGGGCCAAGCTGGGAAGTGGCTGTGTGATCGGACCGGGCGCGATCGTGGGGTCGGAGGTTGAACTAGGGGAGGGATGCATCGTGGGGCCCCGGGCGGTGCTGGAGGGGCGGGTCAGGATGGGGGCCAAGAACCGGGTGGGCATCGGGGCGGTGATCGGGGCCGAGCCCCAGGATTTGGCCTATCAGGGGGCCAAAAGCGGGGTGGTGATCGGGGATGGAAACGTTTTTCGTGAGTATGTGACGATCCACCGGGGAACGAAGGAGGGGACGGATACGGTGATCGGGAGCGGATGTTTTCTGATGGTGGGGGCGCATGTGGCCCACAACTGCCGGTTGGCGGACGGGGTGACTTTGGTCAACAACGTGCTTTTGGCAGGCTATGTTGAAGTGGAGGAAAAGGCGTTTTTGGGCGGAGCGGTGGTGGTGCACCAATTTGTGAGGATCGGGAAGCTGGCGATGGTGAGGGGGCAGACCCGGGTGGGTATGGATTTGCCGCCCTACTGCATGGCGGTCGCCACCAATGGGGTGTGCGGTCTGAATTCCGTCGGGTTGAGGCGGGCGGGAGTGAAGCCGGAGAACCGCAAGGCGTTACAGCGGGTCTACGAGGAGTTTTTCTTTGGAGGAAAGAACCGGACCCAGGCCCTGGAAGCGATCCGAAAAGGGAAAGATGCCAAGGTGGAAGAGGTGAAGGAGTTTTGTGATTTTATCGAGAAGACCAAGCGCGGGATCTGTCACGGCTTGAAGCCGGAAAACATCAGCCTGGAGGAGAACTAGAAGCGGGACTGGATGCCCACCTCGACCGCGAAATTGTAGCTGTTCTCAAACTGGTAGTTGCCGATAACCGGCATGAAAGCGCTGAGCATCTTGAAGGCGGCGTAGAAGTCCAATCCCGGTTCCACTGTGTACGTCGCACCCACTTGTGCATTCCAGCCAAACTGGAATGCGCTCCGGCAGTAATTAGCCTGCACATCAAAAGGTCCGGCGTAATAATTATTCACGTCCAGCTGTTGCCAAATCGCTCCGATACCTCCTCCGATGAAAGGACGCAGTTTCATCTGTCCTGGCCAGCGTAGAATGCCGTTGATTTGTATCGGAACTTGGATCAGTTCGCCATCAGCCGAGAAATGGTAGGATCCGGGTTGAAAAGTCTGCGTACCCACCGTGTAAGGCTGGTTGATGTTGATTCCATACTGACTGATTCCGTTGTAGGTGATCCCAGTTTGTAGGCCGACTCCCAGCCACTCATAAAAATTATAGCCAAACTCCACATCCAACCGGAAGCCCGGCTGAAAGGTGAAGTTTTCCGCAGAAACCTGGACTTGGTTATATGGCGCAGGAGGGGGCGGAAGGGTTCCCGGTCCTCCATAGGGGTAGGCTTGGCGGTTGTTTCCATTCCATATCCTGCGAGCCGTGAGTTGCCCCTGCAGAGCTCCACCGATACCAGCGTTAAGGAAAAAACTCTCCCATTCACCCAGTTGTAGTGTTGTGCTGTCCCCGACCAAGGGTGCAGGTTTTCCGGAGACCGTTTGGAGGGGTGGGGCGGTTTTGGTTCCTGAGCCCCCCAATGGATCCAAGGGAGCGGTTGGCGCGTTTCCACCGAGGGGATTGGCCGCAGGAGCGCCCCCCATGGGGTTGGATATGCCGCCCCCCATTGGATCCGAGGCAGGGCCGCCGCCCATGGGATCGGCAGCCGCCATGGTCGTAATCGAACCGCCCATGGGATCGGCAGATGGGGGTAAGTTCGCTGTCACGCTGGAGGCGGTGCCAGTTGTGCCGATCGGCGCCACGCTCAAACGCTCCGGCGATTTTGTGGAAATGGTCGACGGATTGGGGCTCGGCTCCTGATAGATAGAAAGGCGCGGAGGCCCGCCAAAAGCCTGCCCATCGTCACGAAAGTTCAGGGCTTCCAAGGGGACGATTTTCTTGGTGCCATCCGGGTATGTTTTCAAAACCAAGGTGGTGCCGGGCTCCGTGGAAATGGGCGGGGCTTGGGCAGTGGCTGCCTGAGGAGTTTCTGGAATCGGTTCCGGAGTGGGGGGGAGGAAAATTCTTTGTGCACGGGAAAAATCGGAAAAGGAGTTCAGGATCAGAAAGATAAAAATCCAAAGGCGCTTGTCGGGCCAGCACATAGGGGTGGCTAAGACTCTGGATACAACCTGTGGTGGCCACAAAAGAAACACCCCTACTTATGGTAAACTTGTTCACATATTTGCTAGTTACAAATTCACTAAAAATACATAAAAAACCCCGCCTAAAAGGCGGGGTTTTTCACTCGGGTTGGTGGTATGAATCAGAACCGCCAAGCGAGGCCAATCTCTGCAGTGTGGTTGTAACTAGCTTTAAAAGAGTTCATGTTGTTAAAATTAGGAGAAGGGTTGCTCAACATTTTGTAGGCGATATCAAGATCCAGACCCGGAGCGACACAGTACGTGAAACCAGCTGTCGCCTGCCAGGCATAATTCCATTGATAGCTAGTATAAGGAGACCCTCCACCTGCGGATATTTGGAGGACATTCCAAGTCGCCCCGGTACCTCCTCCAATATAACCGCGAATCGGTCCATCGCTAGGAAAGTGAAAACTCACGTTGGCCAGTACCGGTATTTGGTAAAGGCCCCCGTTACCGATGGTGGAACCTCCGGTGTAAATACCTGTGCCATTAATCGTGGCAGAGTGAAGCTGGTTATAAATAAAAGCGGTCTCAACCCCTACCCTGAACCAATCTGTCACATTGTACGAAGGCTCCAGATCAAAACGGATGCCGGGCTGAAAAACAAGTTTGTTGTAACCCGCCGGTCCATTTCCAAACAGACCATTTGAATCTCGCCCGCTTAAGGGTTGTTGGTAGGCAACACCAGCAGCTGTTCGGAACGCAAAACCTTCCAGAGCGCCCAGATTTTCATCGTAATCCTTGGGGTCGGCATTCGTGTAATCCATTTTTTGGGATGACTCGGGGGAAACTACCGAGGAGGAGGCCGGCACCGGGGTGCTGGTTGAGGACGCGGTGTCTTTCGGGGCCTCGGCGCCGATGGGAACAACACCAGAGGCCTCCGCTTGCCTGGAGAGGGCCGAATTTGACTGACTATCCTGTCCAAAGACCCACGGGGTTATTGTCAGCGCTGCCAAAACAAGACATTCGTATTTTTTCATGTTTAACTCTCCTTTGTTTTGTTGAGTGTTTGTTCTGTTTTTTACCACCAGTTGTGCTGATTTGTTCACTTATTACATATAAAATGTATGTGTCAACAAAGTTGTTAATAATTTTTTATTAAATAATATAATAAAATAGGTAATAAAAAAGATAAGCCCCTCGTCAGCAATAATTTGACGAGGGGCTTTAACCACCCCAAGAGGCTTCTTTAAATGAGTTTTTTAGAAGAAAGTTCTGAGACCAATGTCGATTGTGGAGGTTCCAATCGAACCGAGTTGGATGTTGCTTGAGGAAACCGGTTCGCCGATGGCTCCCCAGGAACCAAGGTAGCTGTAGCCAGCGGTGAACGCCCAGTTATCACGAAACTCCACCATGATTCCGGCGCGGATTTGCCATACCGGGGTAAAAAACCCAAAGGAGTCGCTGTATTGGGTCGTTTGGCCCTCGGGAACGAATTCGAGATTTTGGTACACCATGAAGGAGCCGCCGGCATCGACTCCCAGGTAAGGAACGAGCCTGGGCCCGTCTTCCAGGGGAATGGGGAACTCTCCATTCAGGCCAATCATGGCGGGAACTTGGAGTAGCCAGCCGTCGGCACTCTGCTGGGAGGTGTTCCAGATCGCACTGATGTTTCCCTGCAAAGCCAAATACCTTGAAAGGTGGCCGCCGATTTCAAATCCTCCGCGAACCCCGGTGTCGAAGGATAGTTTGGACCCAGTGGGCAGACCATTGATGGAGTTGATACTTTGGGAGCTAACGAATGAAGGTCCAACCTGGAAACGGCCATAAACCTCCTCCGGATCATACTCCTCCACTAGGCTGATTCCCTCCTTACCCTTCCGGTCTTTCTGCCAGTCGTAGGGTTGTTCGGTGCTGTCCGGGAAAGCAATGGGGCGGGTCATTCTTTTTCCAGTGGATGCCTGATCCACATCCTCATAAAGGGCGGCGCGGGAGGAGTCATCGGATTTCACTGGTGGGTTGTCCGCAGCTTGGTTGGTCTGCCCGATTGGAACAATGGCCTGTCCCACGGGATCGTAGGGTTCGATCCGGGGAGGGCCCCCGTGCTTTTCGCCCTGATCGACCATTTTGCCAACCTCACTCCACCGCAGGACGGTTTTTGTTCCATCGGGGTAAACTTTCACGACCAAGGGATCTTTGGTCTCGGCCCCCTGAGCCAAGGGGAGAGTTGTCGCCACACCCAGGATGAAAGATAGGGAAAGCGACGTTATTTTATAAGCAATTAACCCGTTAACCCTAAACGCACCAACTACGTCACATTTAGTCTGTTTGTTGTGTCTCATTCCTTATTTCTTCAATATATATGGTAATTGTAAACAAAAATGTTAATAATTTTTGAATATCTTTTTACTAAAAATACGTAATAAATATCTCTTCGCAGGGCGAGCAACACCTGCGTGGGTAAGGGCAAGGGGTAGGGGATCTAGGGAGTCAGAAAAGCGCTGGTAAGGCCGGGCAAGGTGATGCTTAGAAAGCCGTTTTTGACGGAAATCTTGGAAAGACTGCCCAACCGATCTTGAAGAGGGCCGTCGGAAAACTCTGGGCTAACCTCAATCTCGATTTTGGCCGGTTGATTGGACCGGTTGTAAAGGATGAGAACCCGGTCACCCAGGTAGGCGCGGGCGACCACATAGACGTCCCGGTCTGCCCGAAGGGAGCGTCGGCTTCCGTAACGGATGGCCGGGTGCTGGGTCCGGAGTGCGTTGAGTTTGGCGACATGTGCCTGCACTCCCTTTTGTGCCGGGGTCAGCTTGGAAAGATCGGGAAACATCCGGCGATTGTCGGGATCCTGGGCCCCGGTCATGCCAATTTCATCCCCGTAGTAGATCGTGGGGGCCCCCGGGGTGGTGAGGACAAACGTAAAGGCCAGCTTCAGTTTTTCGTAGGACGAGTCCTGATCCACCTTGGGCGGCTTGGTCCAGCCGACCACGAATTCGTCCGGTTCCCGGGGGTCGGGTAGATCCCCGTCGGCGTAAGCCATGAAACGGGACTTATCGTGATTTCCCAAGAGGGGCGACATGACGGTCTCGGGGCCAAAAACACGATCTGAGGCGGAGGCGGATTTTTCCAAGGAGGCGAAATCTTCCTTGCCGGTCCCGAAGACCTCCAGAAGGGTGTCGTACAACGGGAATTCAAACTGCCCGTCCAGGCGATTTGGGCCGATGAAAGAGTTGATGCCCGGGCGATCCATGAAGGTTTCCCCCACCAGGTAAAAGGAGTCCTGGGTGGCTTGGGGCAGCTTTTGGCGAAGGCCTTCCCGGAACGAGGTCCAAAATTTGGGGGGGATGTGTTTGACTGCATCCAAACGGAAGCCGTCGAGCTTGAAGCGGCGGATCCAGTCGGCGGCATTTTCGATCAGAAAAGCACTGCTGCCGGCCCCGTAGTTGAAACGGGGGAGGAAAGGCTCGAACCAGGTGGTAAACTGGGTTTCGTTGTCCCATTTGCGGAGGTTTTTGGTGCCATCCGGCAAAAGCAGGGAGCCGAACCAGTCGGGATGTTGTGAGAACGCCGGGTGTTCCTCGTGAACATGGGCCAGCACCAGATCGAGCAGGATGCTGATGTTTTTTTTCTCGGCAGCTTCCGCCACGGCGGTGAGGGCGGCGTTGCCGCCGAAGCGGGGCTCCACCTCCGTCGAACTGACCGGCCAGTAACCATGGTAACCGGTGTACCACCGCCGGGGCTCCTTGTACTCCTGGTAGGGGGGGAGGGGGTTTTGGTTGACCGGGGAGAGCCAGAGCGTGTTGATGCCCAGCTTTTCAAAATATCCATCTTCAATGAGCTTTTTGACCCCGAGCAAATCGCCGCCCAGATATTGGGCCGGAGGCTCGACCTTGGAATCCGGTTGGGGATTGTTGGCGGGATCCCCATCCACCAAGCGATCGATGAAGGCAAAGTAAATGATGTGGTCGTGGCGACTGACAGCGGAAGCCGGAGGTTCACCCACGCGGACCCGGGCGGGAAAAGCGGGTGCGCCTTCGAGGCCCGTGCCCATGAGCCGAATCCACGCCTCCGGCGGAAGGCCGACGGTCTTGACCTGCCAACCCCCTTGAGCGGCAGGTTCCACGGGGAGCACGCGGGAACTTCCATCCGGCAGCTGGGCCACGGCCGAAATCCTGAGGGGTTTCCAGTCCTCGGGGTGGCTGGCGAACGTGAGGCTTTCCGGGGACCGGGATCGGGCAAAAAGGACCGCTGCCTGGCCTGGGGAGCCGGAAACCTGGATGACGGAGTTTTCGTTTCCGGTGTCTTCCCTGGATCTGTGCGGGTTGGCCGGATCCAATCGCCACTGCCCATCGATGACCAGTTTGTATGGGTGGGAACCCGGGGGAAGGACGAGCCCGAGTTCCCAGGTGTTTTCCCCCGTTTTTTTCATCGGATGGGCCCCGGTATTCCAGCCGTTGAAGGAGCCGGCCACGGAGACCGATTTTTCCGATCCGGTGCCGAAATAGCGGAAGCGGGTTTCCGGTGCCGATGGAATGGCCAGGGTGAAAATGCCGGCGGATGTCTGCCCCCCGGGTGAGGCGATCCGGAGAACCACGTCTTCCATGCCTTGGGCTTTTTCCCCGGGCGAGATGCGGAGAAGAAGTTTTTTGGCCTCCATTTCGATTTGGACTTTTTCCAAGGCGGCCGGTCTTTCCATTTCCAAACGGTCGGTTGGGGATAAAGACAGGAAGCGACTGAGGTCAAACTCCGTGGTTTTTCCAGCGACCACGGTTTGGACTGGAATCCAACCGATATAAGACGAGGCCTTTTGCGAGGCGAAGGACGGGAAAAGTTGGAAAAGAAAGAAGGGAACCCAACAGAGAGTTCGGCCGAAAGGACGGGCAATTCTCAAGAGCGAAAAAATATCAGCCCATTAGGGCTTTGCGTAACAAAAAACCGTTTGTTTTTACATATAAATATGTAAATTGTAGGTGTTGAAAAAGGCCTTTCAAATTTCGGCTTCAGGCAAGCGCACTAGCCCTTGGCCTAGTTTGGGGGATAATGAGTTTATGTCCCCTTTGGCTTTTCTTTTGGGTTTGGGACTGTGCCTGAGCTTTTTCCATGAACAGGCGACTGCCCAGGAGAGTCAATGGCAGTCTCTGGCGGGGGAAGCGAGCGCCATGAGCCGAAAATCCCAACCGGAGTCGATGGACTACAACCTGGATTTGGGACCGGTTTTGCTCAACGTGGGAGCGGGTCTGACCGCGGGATACAACTCGAACACGGGCCTGACCCAAAACGGGGACACCGGAAGCGGTTACACCACTCCTTCCGGAACCTTGAGCCTGATGTGGCCGATCACCGATCTCAACACGCTGAGTTTTTCCGTCGGCTTCGGCTACTCCTACTACTGGGACGTGTCGGAAAGCGCCAGCCCGGGCGGATTTTACGTCAGCCCCAACAGCGCCCTGCAAGGCACCTTTTATGTCGGGGATTTCCGTTTCACGCCTTACGACCAGTTCTCCTTGCAGAATGATCCGACCCAAGCCGGGGAGTTAAGTAACGTCTCCCGGTTTACGGTTTATCAGAACAGCGCCGGGATGAAGGTGGACTGGGATCTGGCCGATCTCATCATCACGGCCGGCTTTGACTGGTTCAATCTCTGGTCGGGGCAGACGTCATTCCAAAATCTTGATCGCCGAACCCTGACCCCCAGCTTGGCCACGACCTACTATCTCACCAAGACCCTCATTGTGGGGCTCGAGGGTGTCGCCGCGATCACCAACTACACGGAGAATCAGGCCCAGTCGGTCACCGATCCACAAACGGGCCAGACGACCTTGGTGAACGGGCAGAACAACAACAACATTTATCAGGTCGGCCCGTTTGTGAACTGGCAGATTTCGGAATATATCACCGTGACGGGGCGGGGGGGCTGGGTCTGGGGGGAATTCACCGGTGGCAACACCCCGGAAAATGCCGCGGGCGGCAACCCCTCCACGTATTTTCTGAACCTCGGCTGGGCTCACCGCCTCAATGAGTATTTGAATTACAACCTCACCGCCAGCCGCAGCACCCAGCTTTCCGCCATCGTGGGAAGCAATTTTGTCGAGATGTGGAACTTTGGCGCCGGATTGAGCTGGAATGTCATCGACCAGCTTTCCCTCTCCACGCCATTTTCCGCCCAGCTCGGCAAAGTCTCCGGGAGCGTTTATCCGGAAGATTACCAGCAATACACCGCCGGAATCACCCTCGGTTACCGAATCACTGAAAAGCTCGGGAGCAGCGTGAACTTCATGTACATCCTCAAGGATTCCAATCTACCGCAGAACGGTTATCAGCAGTGGAATGCGGCCGCCGGATTTAACTATGACTTCTAGGCGGAAAAAAACCGCCCGTTTTCCGGCGGTCTTGCTTTTTATTTTTCTTTTGGCGGCCGGCGGGGTGAGCTCCTGGGCCCAGGCCAGGCTTTCCCTTCGCACGCCGGAGGCCGCCTCGGTCCCGGCCAATCCCGCCCCGGCCCCGGGGGGATCCCGTCCCGCCCAAGACCCGGCCAAGGGAAATCCCATGGAGTCCCTTGACGACAAAAAGCCGATCGCGGTGGGGAACCTGCTGGAGTTCCGCGTTCTCGAGGATCTGGACGAGGAGCCTGATCCCAAATCGGACCCGAATGGAGCCGGCTCCCTGGCCATGAACCGGCTGCAGGTTTCCGACAGCGGGGAAGTGGAGCACCCTTATTTCGGCCGGGTCATGGCCAAGGGCAAAACTCACCGGCAACTGGCCGAGGAGATCAAAAAAATCCTGGAGCGGCCCGACGGTTACTATTATCAGGCCACCGTTCTCATTTCCTTGGCCACCTCAGGCGTATCCCGAGGCAAGGTCTACATCAGCGGTGCGGTCTCCAAGCCGGGGCCTTTTGAAATTCCTGTGAATGAGAACATGACCGCCAGCAAGGCGCTGTCGTCCGTGGGACTTCTGGAAGACCGGGCTAATGCGACCCAGATCAAGCTGATCCGCAAGGTGTCGGAGGGGGCTCCGCCACCCGAACCCATTATTATCAATCTCGACGAGATCCGGCAGGGCATCACCGCCTCCGATCGGGTGTTGGAGCCGGAAGACCAGATCATCGTGCCAGCGGTCACCAGCCGCGGCCAGGTCAGTATCGCCGGCAATGTGGCCCAGGTAGGCAACTACCCCATTCCGCTGGACCGGGAACTCACGGTGAAGGATGTCATTGTGCAGGCCAAATTCGGCGATTTTGCCGACAAACGGCGGGTGAAGCTTTTCCGGAAAGGGGAAAAGGGGGAGCCCATGGAGATCGACATGGTCAAAATCCTGGAAACCGGCGAGGAGGAGAACAATCCGGTTCTCCAGGACGGGGATCACATCTTTGTGCCCAAGCGTCTCTTTAACTTCTAAGGTCGACCGATGGCAGAACTTGGACAAGAACTCGGCATCGGCGGGCCCCTTTCCCCGGCGGCCCTGCGGGCCCGGTTGTACCGGTATCAGCTTCTTGTCCGGAAGTACTGGTGGCTGCCGCTGATGATCCTGTCGGCCTCCTTGCTGGTGCAGGGCGTGCGCTACTTTTTGAGCGAGCCCCTTTACGTCAGCAGCGGCCGCATGATGGTGGCGCCGCGGATCATGACCAAGGAGAGCGCGGTCTATACCGAGGAGCTGACGAACTATTTCGGCACCCAGGTCTCCCTGATGCAAAGCGAGGAGATCAAGCGGAGAGCGGCCCGGGCGATCGAGGCCTCCAACCCCGATCTCAAGGGATTCGGTGCTGAACTGTCCGTTCAGCAGGAGCCCAAGGCTTCCATATTTATCCTTAAGGTCACCAGTTCCGATCCGAAATATTCCCAGCTGTTTGCCGACGCCTGCATGAGCGAGTTTTTGGAGTTTAAGCGGGAGATGCGCGGGGAGACGTCCCAAAAGACGGTGGATGCGGTGGCCAAACAGCTAACCGAGCTGGAGAAGGCCATTGCGGATCTCGACCAGAAAATCTTCCAGTTCAAACAGGAAAATAACATCATCTTCCTGCAGGAACAGGGCAACTATGTCGGCTCTTATTTGGTGGACCTCAACAAGCAACTGGCGGAACTCCGCAAGGAAGCCCAGCTCCTGGACCTGATGAACATCGACCAGACCCTGGAGCGCGAGGCGCAAGGGTCGGAGTCGGCGCCGGCCAAGGATGGGTCGGGCTCGGCCGCCCTGATTGAAGGTCCTCAATCCGAATACATCCAGACCAAGCGGCAACTGCAGCGGGCCAAGGCACGGTTGGAGCAGCTTTCGAAATACCTGCGGCCAAAGCATCCGAAGATCCTCACCCTGAAGGACGACATCACCCGGAACGAACGCAAGCTGGAGATTGTCCGGCAGCAAAGCCAGGAGGCGGTGCATGAAAAACGGCAGGCCATTCAGCTGCAGATTTCGAACCTGGAGAAAATTGTGTCCGAATCGGAGACCAAGGCCCTCGAGGTGGGGCGAAAGATGGCCGAGTTCGAGAAATTCAAGACCGAGCGGGACCGGCAAAAGCAGCTGTATGATTCCCTGTTGGGCACCGTTCAGAATGTGAACGTCAGCCAGGACGTCAGTCAGTTTGACGTGAACATCCTGGAACAGGCCACCCCGGCGATCTCCATCAAGCCGGGATTCGCCCGGTCCCTGCTGTTGGGCCTGGGGGTGGGACTGATCCTTTCCGGCGGGTTGCTGTTCCTGCTGGACCGCTTCAATGACCGGGTCTCCACGGTGGTGGAGCTGACCGAGCATTTCACGGAGCCGATTTACGGGCAGGTTCCCGAGGAGGTTCCGGATGCCGATGGCCGGTTGCCCCTTTTGAATCCCCAGGACACCCGGCATGTCTATGCGGAAAGCTTCCGCAACATCCGCTCCAGCCTCCGGTTCGTCGGGGTCGACGGGCAGAAAAAACACCGGGTCATTCTGGTGACCAGCCCAACCCCCGGGGACGGAAAATCAACCATCACCGCCAACCTCGCCCTCACCCTCTCGTTTGCCACGACCAACAAAATTCTGCTGATTGACGGGGACATGCGGCGGGGTGGTTTGCACCGCCTTTTCGGGCTCGAGGGGGAGCCGGGTTTGGCCGAGGTGCTCGGCGGGCAGACGGAATGGAGGAAGGTGGTCCAACCCACCCGCTATAAAAACCTCTCTTTCATGGCCGCGGGGGAACCCACCAGCCATCCCGGTGAGCTGATCTTCAGCGCGGCCTGTGAAACCATGATGGAGGAACTGCGCAAGGAGTATGAGGTGGTCATTTTTGACACCGCCCCGGTTTTGGCCGTGGACGACACGCCCAGCCTGGCGCCCAAGGTGGATGGAACCCTCATTCTCTACCGGGCGGGGCGAACCTCCTGTCGTCTGATGCGCAACTCCCTGGAAGCCCTTTATTCCCGCAACGCCAAGGTGCTGGGAATCATTTTCAACGGGGTGGATCCGAAACAGCCGGAGTACGGTTATTACAAATACACGGAATATTATTACAGCAAGACCGTCAGCCGAAAACGGGTTCCGGAGGAAAAAGCCGACGGGGCGATGGCCGGTCCGGACGTGCGGGCGGTGGCTCCCCCGGAGGTGGCGGAAAGCACCTCCACGGCCAACGGTGGCGGCGGGACGCCTCCGGCCATCACCGTCAAAAAAACCTAACCAGGCTGGATCCCGGCCCGCTGCAGGGCGGCGGCCAGGTCAGCTTTCGGGGGGAGATGAATCGTTTTCCAGCCCAGTTTCGTCGGGGTCTCAAGATTTTCAGCCAGATCATCAATAAAAAGGGAGTTTTGGGCTTTGGCACCCGCGGCGGCCAGGGCTTGGGCATAGATTTCGGGATGGGGTTTCCGGGCACCGACTTCGTGGGAGTAAATCCGCGGCTGGAAAAGGGGAAAAAAGTCGAAAGTGGATTCCAGGTGGCGAATGTGGGCGGCGCAGGTGTTGGAAATGAGGCCGAGGGAAAAACGGTCGGCGAGCCGGCGGGCAATGGCGACGCGTTCGGGGAGGGGATGGAAAATGTCGCAGAAGGCCTCCCGCAACTCCGACTGGGCGTGAGCCAGGTCCAGATCTTCGGCCAGCAGGCTGAAGAACTCGTCACAGGTGTGTCGCCCGCGTTCGTAGTCGTGGGCCCTTTCGTGGGACCAGATCTTTTCGCAAAAAGGGGTTAACTCCTGTCCGGAGGCGCGGGCCAAGGCCCGGAGTTTTTCGCCGGCGCACAGGCCCACGAGGATATTTCCCAGATCAAAGAAGATATGGGTGATGGTTTGACTCACGCGGGATCCCCGGAGGGGGCGGGTTATTTGGAGGTTTGGATGTATTCCCCGGCCCAGTTCTCCGGGGGAGGGTTCTTGAGAAAACCTTCGCAAATTTTGCGATAGGCCTTGGAAGGCCCGTCGTCCGGATCGACGGCCAAGGCCTCGTCGAACTTGGCGATGGCTTCGGAAAACCTTTTTTCCGCATGCAACTTCCAGGCCTCCTCAAAAAGACGGACCACCCGGGCCTTGGTCTCGGGGAGCTCGCCCTTTTTCGCCAGCAACTCGTAGCAGGGTACCGGCTCGGTCTTTCCCTTGACGATCATGTTGGCAAGGAAGCGGGCCTCGATCTTGTCCTTGGACATCTCGTAGGTCTTGCCCCCGATCATGATATGGGTGTCGAACGGTTTGTTGGCCGGCTCAAAGCGGGCGGCTTGGTTCACGGCATCCCCCATCACGGTGTATTGAAACTTCTGTTCCGATCCCATGTTGCCAGCGGCCACTTCCCCGGTGTTGATGCCCATCCGGGCGTCGATGTCGCACCCGTACTCGGCCTTGAGCTCCTGCTTGAGGGTTTGCAGCCGTTCCTGCTGCTCCAGGGCTGACCAGCACGCCTTCCAGGCGTGGGAATCCGGATCGGAATCGGGCCAAACCGGCACGCCGAAATCAGCCATGATGGCGTCGCCGGCGTACTTATCGATGTAGCCGCCGTATTTGGTGACCAGATTGCTCATCGGGGTGAGGTACCGGTTGAGAATTTTGGCGAGATCCTCGGCGGTGACGGACTCGGAGATCGTGGTGAAGCCCGCGAGGTCGGAGAAGAACATGGTGGCCATCTTCTTTTCCCCGGTCAGGCGGAAGCGGTCGGGATCGGCCTGCATGTAGGCCAGAACCTCGGGGCTGACCATGGTGGAGAACATGCCGCGGACCCGGCGCTTTTCCCGTTGTTCCAGGACAAATTCGTAGCTGAGACAGCCGACACCCCCCAAAAGAAGGGTGAGGGCAGGGTTGACCACCGGGAGGATGAGATTGAGCCGATCCTGCACAAAAAACGTCAGGACGGCGTAGCCCACGGAGGCCAGTAAAAGGAGCACCAGACGAAGAACAGGCTGGCTGGTTGCCAAAATCAAAAACCAGGCCAACAGGGCCCCGGCCGCCAGCAGGGCGGGGGATGCCCAGGCAGGGGGAATCTGCAGGAAACTTCCCGTCAGAGCCGCGCCCAGCGCGGCCAGATGGACTTCCGGACCCGGCATGGGGTTGGGGTAAGGGGTCTTGAGGACGTCCTTGGACCAGTTCCCGTAGGGACCCACCATGACGAGCTTGTCCTTCAGCATCTCGCCGTTTTGGAAAACCTTCTCCCAGGTGGAGGGCACAAAGAGCTGGTAAATGGGGATCGCCTTGTAGTTGAAGTTTGGGGGACCGGCGTAGCGGATCAGGCCCGAGGCCCCCTCCGGGATGCGGGCTCCCAAGCCGGCTTTTTCCAACATCCGGCCGGTCAGGGAAATGGCCGAGGTATCCTGAAATACGCGGCGGTAATGGGCCCGGCGAATGATCCCGTCGGCATCAGGCCAAAGGTTCACATACCCCACGCGCCCGTTGGGTTGATCCGAGGAGATTTCGCCCACGCCCAAGGCCGCCAAGGGCGCGGGGAGGGCGAGCTGGACGGAGGTGCGTCCCAGGTTGCTGACCTCCTCAAAGGTTCCGCCGACGACGGCCCGGTCGCCGAACTCGTCCAGCGCCAGCAGCAACTCGTCGTCGCCCTCCTTCGGGGTGGGAAACATCAGATCCAACGCGACGACCTTGGCCCCGGCCTCGGCCACCCGACGGATGACATGGCCCCAAACGGAACGCCGCCATGGCCAGGAGCCCGTGGACATTTCCGCCAAGGCCGGGTGGGCGGCGATTTCCTCCTCCATGAGCACGTCGTTGTAGGACTGCTTGTCGATGGCGAGGAAGACCACCTCCGGAGGAATGGGTGCGGTTTTGCCGAAACGCACGCGCAGATCCCGGGTGTAATTCTCCGCCTCCAACAAGGGCTTGAATTGGATGAGCGCGAGCAGTCCGAAGAGCAGGGCGGTCCCGGCGCAGATCGCGGCCAGGATGATCCGGCGGATGACAGCGTCTTTTTTGGCAGTTCGGGCCATGATGGTTTTTAGGGGGTGGCGCTGGGGCGCGCCAAGGTGGATTCCTGGCGGGTGGCTTCCTGGTTCAACTCATTCTCCAATTCACGAATCAGGCGCCTTTCATACTCCTTCACCTCCCGCTCGACCTGGGCCACGGCCTGTCGTCTGGCCGCCTTCTCCTGTTCCACCTTTTTCTCGTGCTCGTGGTGGGCGACCAAGGCGCCGATCAACATGCCGGCAAAAGCACCCGCCCCGGCTCCGATGGCAGCTCCGTCACCGCCTCCCGCCATGGCCCCGATGCCGGCCCCGGTGGCCGCCCCGCCCAACGCGCCCACGCCGGCCGCCGTGGGTACTCCACTGCCCGCCCCGAAGCCCTTGTTTTTCATGGCGGCGGGAACACCGGCCAGGAGGTTTTGGCGGTACTGCTTCACATCCGCCCCGATGGCGGCCAGACGGTCGTCCAGCGATTGGAAAGCAGCCCGCCGCTTGGCCTCGCCATTTTCCAGTTCGGCCCGGGATCGCAACAGCGCGGGCGGGGGCCTGGAGGCCTCCTGTACAAAGATGGCCTCGAGGGCCGGAATTCGGGTCATGGGAAGAAGATCGGCGCTGAGAGCGGTCCATTGGCCGGATTGGCGGACGGCCTGGCGAAGAGTCCAACCCCCTTCCAGCGTGGTGCCGGCCGGGATCACCGTTTTGGCCTGCGCCAAATCGAACACCTTGCCCGGAGGAAGATCGTAGGCGTAGACCACGCGGGGCAGAAGACGCTGGTGGGTGGCGGAAAGACCAGCCGGAACCTCCACGGGGACCACCGGGGCGAGCACGATGTCATCCTTGGCCTTCAGACGGATCGCGTAGTCCACGGATACCCCGTCTTCCTGGGTGAGCATTCGGCGGGGAACGAGGCCGGTGAGTTCGAATTGAGGAGGAAGACGTCGCCCTAACACGGTCTTGGCAAGGCCCTCCGGGGGCAGGTTTCGCCACCGATTCCACCAGCCCAGAGTCGAAGGATCGGAGGGCGCGGCCAAACCAAGAATCGGGATTGCCGGGGCGTTGGAGTCCTGCGCGGCCTGGGAAATTTGGCGTAACCCCGCGCTCCAGCGGGCGTAGTCGGCTTGGAGTACCTGGGGGGTGCGTAGTTCATCGTCATTTTTGGAATAGGAGGGCCCGCGGAGGAGGAGATAAAGACCGGTCAGGAGTGTCAGCCCCAGCAGAAATGCCCCCGTTGCCAGCCCAGCCATCGGTAGCCAGGAGGGTAGTTGGGTTGGGCCCTTTTGGGGAAGGGGGGGCGGCTCCTCGTTGTTTTGCAGAGAAGGCTGGATGCGCCGGGGTGGTCCGGAGCGGAACATGATTCCAAATTAGGACCGGGGGGAACGGCGCGGAAGTGCCGGCTTCCGGCAGGACGGGCACCAGCAGGTGGTTCGGCCCCCCACGGGCTGTCGCACAAGTTTTCTCCGGCAGCGGGGGCATGAACCCCCGTCCTGCCAGCGGTAAAGGAAAAGCCAGTTCCGGGGCGGATCCGACCAATTTTTCCCAATCGTCTGCATCGCCTTGCGGCTGACCCGGCGGATGATTGGGTGAAGGGTGGAAATTTGTTTTTTCGAAAGAGATCCGGCCCGGGTCCGGGGGTCGAGCCGCGCTTGCCACAGAATCTCATCCGCCATCCAGTTCCCGATGCCGGGAAAAAAATCCTGCAAAAGAAGAAGAGGTTTGAGCTGGGTTTGGGCCCGTCTTTGGAAAAGGGAGAGCAAGTGCGGAACGGAAAACCCGTGGGAAAACACGCCGGGAGGCAAGGAAGACCACCAGGCGGGCGGTTGGCGGTCCCGGGCCAACCGAATCCGCCCAAAGAGCCTGGGATCCTGAAAAACCAAGGCGCGGTTTCTGGTGTGCAGGACGAGGTGGTCATGCTTTTCGGGGCGATAACCGGCAGGCTGGGCCGAGAGCCGTCCGGACATCCCCAGATGAACCCCCAGCCAGAGATCCGACCCGAACCGGAACAGCATCTGTTTTCCGTGGGTCTGCAGGGAACGCAAGGTTTGGCCTTGCAGGGATCGTGCCAACGCCCTGGTGGAAAGCCCGCGGAAGACCCGCTTGCCCGGGTGAAGATGAACCCGCACCACCTTTTGTCCCAAGCCGACCCGCCATTGGCGGCTGAAATAGTGGACCTCGGCCAGTTCAGGCATCGGCACAGGGTGAGGAACCCCGGGGAAAATCCAAGCTTGGGTGAAGCAGACCTTCCGATATTTTATCTGGATGGCGGTGAAATTGACCGGACACCAGATTGAAGTGGTCTTATCGACCCTGGATGGATGGAAACAGGCCGGAGGAAAGATCGTCCGGGAGTATAAGTTTCCCGATTTCGTGGCTGCGGCCATGTTCGTGGCCGGGGTCAACCTGGAGGCCGAAAAGATGAACCATCACCCCGACCTCAGTCACTCCTACGCCTCGGTGAAAATTGAACTGACCACGCACGATGTGGGCGGGGTCAGCGAGCTGGACATCCGTCTGGCCAAAAAGCTGGATACGCGCGCCCAACCCCTTCTCGAGAAATCCTGACCATGGCCAAACGCGCCCTCATCACCGGAATCACCGGCCAGGACGGCTCCTATCTGGCGGAGCTTCTGCTTTCCAAGGGGTACGAGGTTCACGGGGTCATCCGCCGCTCCTCCAGCTTTAATACGGAGCGAATTGATCCGATTTACAAGGACCGCCACGAAAAGGGGACCAAACTGTTTCTTCATTACGGTGATTTGAGCGATCCAAGTTCGCTGATCAAAATCCTCGGTGAAACTCAGCCGGAGGAAATTTACAATCTGGCGGCCCAAAGCCATGTCCGCGTCAGCTTCGATATCCCGGAATTTACCGGGGATGTGACGGCGATCGGCACGGTCCGCCTGCTGGATGCCATGCGGCAGGTGACCCCCAAGGCCCGTTTCTATCAGGCTTCCAGCTCGGAGATGTACGGGTTGGTGCAGGCGGTGCCGCAAAATGAGACGACGCCGTTCTACCCCCGCAGCCCCTATGCCGCCGCCAAGGTCTATTCCCACTGGATCACGGTGAACTATCGGGAGAGCTATGGGCTGCACGCCTCCAGCGGGATCCTTTTTAACCATGAAAGCCCGAGGAGAGGGGAAACCTTCGTCACCCGAAAAATCACGCGTGCGGTGGCCCGGATCAAGACGGGCCTGCAGGACAAGGTCTATCTGGGCAATCTGGAGGCCAAGCGGGATTGGGGATACGCACCGGAGTACGTCGAGGCGATGTGGCGGATGTTGCAGCAGGACCAACCGGACGACTACGTGGTCGCCACGGGGGAAACCCACACCGTCCAGGAGTTTTTGGAGGTGGCCTTTGCCCGGGCGGGGTTGGATCCCAAGAAACACGTGGCCTTCGACAAGCGGTATCTGCGGCCGGCGGAGGTGGACCTCCTCATCGGGGATGCCAGCAAGGCCAGGAAAAAGCTGGGGTGGGAGCCCAAGGTGAAGTTCAAGCAGCTGGCCGAGATCATGGTGGATGCCGACGTCCAGCTTCTTGCGGAGGAGCGGGCCGGCCAACGCATCCGGGAATAGGATGAAAATCTTTGTCGCCGGGCACCGCGGCATGGTGGGCTCGGCCGTGGTCCGGGCGCTGGAGAAAAAACCGGGCTGTTCCGTGCTCACCCAGACGCGCCAGCAGCTGGATCTGACCGATTCCGTGGCGGTGGACCGGTGGTTTTCAAGGGAAAAGCCGGAGCAGGTGATCGATGCCGCCGCCCGGGTGGGTGGCATTTTGGAAAATTCCCGACGGCCGGTGGAGTTCCTTCTGGAAAATCTCCGCATCCAAAACAACGTGATGGAGTCGGCCTTCCGGCACGGCTGCCGGAAGCTTCTCTTTCTGGGAAGCTCCTGCATCTATCCAAAACACGCGCCCCAACCGATCCGGGAGGACTCGCTGCTCACCGGTCCGCTGGAGCCGACGAACGATGCCTACGCCCTCGCCAAGATCGCCGGTATCCGTCTCGCCCAGGCGTATCGGGACGAGTACGGAAAATCCGCCATCTCGGCCATGCCGACCAATCTTTACGGACCGGGCGACAACTTTGACCCGGACTCCTCCCATGCCCTGCCGGGCATGATCACCAAATTCCACCGGGCCAAGCTACGGGGGGAGAAGGAAGTGGTTCTCTGGGGGACCGGGTCCCCCCGGCGGGAGTGGTTGCATGTCGACGATCTGGCGGCCGGGCTCCTCGTCCTGCTGGAAAAATATGACGGAAGGGAGATCGTCAATGTGGGGGTGGGAGAGGATCTGACGATTGCGGAGCTGGCGGAAATGGTGAAGCGGGTGGTGGGTTTCCCGGGCGGGATCCGCTGGGATTCCAACAAGCCGGACGGCACCCCGCGTAAACTCCTCGACGTGACCCGCATCCGGAAGCTGGGTTGGCAGGCGGCGGTCCCCGTGGAGCAGGGGATCGCCTCCACGTACGACTGGTTTTTAAAGCATGCCCCCGAGGCCAAAGGCTGAGTCGTCACGGGGAAAAAGTTTTCACAAGAAGGTTGCGGAATTCCCCCGCTTTGCGGATTGTTTTTTGATGGCCGAAGTCCTGGTTTTGCAGCATGAGCCGATGGAGGGTCCGGGCACGATTGCCGAGGAGATCCGTGCCGCGGGCCATGCCGTCCGAATCGTCCGGATCGACCAGAAGGAAAAGGTGCCGACCGACCCCGCTCCTTTCGGGGGTCTGGTGGTGATGGGCGGCACGATGGGGGTTTACGACCAAGGGAAACTTCCCCATCTCAAGGAGGAAATCAGCCTCCTCGGCAAGGCGGTCCAAGCCGATCAACCGCTTCTCGGCATCTGTCTGGGGGCCCAGCTTCTGGCCGCCGCCCTCGGGGCGGAAGTGAAGGCCGGCGAGAAAGAAATCGGATGGTTCCCGGTCCATAAGATGCCCGATGCCTGCAAGGATCCGGTGCTTCGCCGCCTCCCGGAAAATTTTCCTGCACTCATGTGGCATGGGGATCATTTCCCGCTGCCTCCCGGGGCCGTCCATCTTCTCAGCGCCCCGAAGAGTCCCTGTGCGGGTTTTCGCTGCGGCAAAAAAGCCTATGGGCTGGTGCCCCATCTGGAAATGACCGCGGCGATGGTGGACGAAATGGTGGCGTCCTCCCGGAAGGAGCTGGCTGCCGCCCAGGTGGAACCGGCGAAAATCCTTGAGGACAGCTCCGAGTATGCGGAACCAACGGAGGAGTTGGCCCGAACCATGTGGAAGGCGTGGGTCGCGTTGGTGGGCTAGATGAAGCTTGGGGGGCGGGAGTGGAGAGAAGGGGCCGGTCCTAAGGGTTCAACGCCAGACATAGATCGGCCAAGCGAAGGGAGGCGTCGGGTTTGGAAGCGGCGGCCAACTTTGCCTTCCATTCCTTCCAACCTTTTCCATTTTCCCGCAGGGATTCCCGGATGGTCTGCACGGCACTGGCTCCGTCGGGGGTGAGCCGGGCGACACCGATTTCCCGCAGGAGGGAAAAGTTCCCCTCTTCCTGACCCGGCACCACCTGGGTGACGAGAAAAGGGGTCCGCGAGGCAATGGTCTCCTGGGTGAGGGCACCCCCGGCCTTGCCGATGACGAAATGATTCCGGGCGAGGATCGAGGGCATCTCCGTGGTCCAACCGAGCAACTGGACCTTCTCCCGCTGAGGTCCGAGGGCCTCCGCCACCTTTTGCATGATCTTGGGATCCCGTCCGGTCCCAATGGTGACCTCCCACCCAGGTTGGGAGGCCAAGGCGGCGGCCAACTCGGGTCCTCCGCGGAGTCCCGAATTGAGCAGATGCAGAATTCTCGGCCGCTCGCCGGGAGGTTCGTCGCCCGGGTGGGCATCGGGAGCGGCAAACCGGGGATCCACCGGGAAGCCGACCGGCCTGATTTTGTCCCGACTGATGCCGAGGGCGGCCAGGGCCGTCGCGGTGGGTTCGTTCGGGACGATCCAAAGGCTGGCCGGGGCGCTGGACCATAGCCGGTGGACCGAGATCGAGTCGGTCACCACCGTGATGAGCTGAAAACTTTCCCGCAGATCCCGGGGAAGCCGGGCGATGAGGTGGGCGTAAACCGGGAAGGTTAGCACCACCACTTTGGGCCGATGTTGCCGCAACAACTCCTCCACCCGCCGCTGGGCCGCTCCGTGGAAAAACAGGGTTTTTTCGATCAGGGGAAGCCGGTGGCAGGCCGCATAAAAAAGATTCCAGGCGTGCGGGACCCGGTTGATCAGGGTGAGGTAAAGGCGGCGGGCGAAATCATTCAGTGTCGGGTTGGATTCGGCGAACGGGTCGGCCACCACCGGATGGCCGCCTTTCTGCTGGAGGGCGGCGGCGAGGCCCCGGGCGGCGGCGTTGTGCCCATCGCCGAAAGCGGCGGTAAGGATGAGGACGGGGGAGGCGCTCACATCAGTCCGTCCCGCTCCAACTCGTCCAATCGGCGGTCGTCATGCTGGTCGACGATTTCGGTCACTCCGGCCAGCTCCAGCAGGATGTCCAGGCACAGTGAGATCTTTTCGTTGGGGAGGCCGGTGGTTTCAATGACGCGCCGTCCCCGGGTCAAATAGGCCCAAGCAAAATCCCCGCCCAGCAGGACGCGGAACTGGAGGTGGTCGGCAGGAAGCAGATCCTTGGGAGACTGGATGTGGGTGGTGGTGTTGCCGGCCTGCACCCCGGGAACCACCTGCTCCACCCGTTCAAAACGGGCCAGCCAAGATTCGAGGATCTTGCGGATGGAGTCGTCGGTATGGGGATCCGCGAAAACGGCGACATAACCGCGGGAGATCATGGGGAAAGTGCCTTTTAACGGGCTTCGCGGGGCAGGGAATCGAAGCGGGTGAAGCGGGGCTGGAAGAGAAGACGGATCCGGTCCGTGGGACCGTTTCGCTGCTTGGCGATGTTCAGCTTGCAGACGATGCCGCGGTGGGCGGGGCGGTTCTCCTGGGCTTCGCCCTCCTCGGGGGAGGATTCGGCGGAGTCGTGTTCCCCTGTGTCATTCTCGCGGCTGAGCAGCATGACCACGTCCGCGTCCTGCTCGATGGAGCCGGATTCGCGCAGGTGGTGCAGAGCTGGATCCTGGTTGGTCTCCTCCGGTTTCCGGTTCAGCTGGGCGAGCACCACCACGGGGATGTTTAGCTCCATGGCCAGCGCCTTGAGGCCCCGGGAAATCTCGGAGACCTCCACCTGCCGGCTTTCGCGGGCGCGGTCAGTCCCCGAGGTGAGGAGCTGGAGGTAGTCGACGAAGATGATCTCGATGTGGTGCATCTTTTTGAGGCGGCGGGCCCGGGCGCGCAGCTGCCCGATCGAAAGCAGGCTGGATTCGTCGAGCAGGAGGGGCAGGTCGCTGATTTCGGCGGCTACCCCGCGCAGGGCGGTGATCTGGCTTTCGCTGAGTTGTCCGCGCCGGATCTGCTCGGAATCCAGGCCGGCATGGGAGGAAAGGAGTCGGAACATCAACTGTTGGGCGGACATTTCCAGCGAGAAGAAGGCCACCGGATACCCGGGGCGGATAAAATCGTCCTTATCGACGTCGAATCTCTGCCGGAGGATGTGGCGGGCCATGCTGAGGGCGAGGGCGGTTTTGCCGACGCCGGGACGGGCGGCGATCACGATCATTTCCCCGCCCTTGAAGCCGGTGGTCATCTGGTCGAGCTCGTCAAAGCCGGAGGGAATGCCGCTGTAGTGCCCCTTGCCCTTGATCAGGCGCTCGATCATCTCGATGGTCTTGGGCGCCACCTCCGCGGCTCGGGTGATTCCCTGGGTCTCCCGGCGTCCGCGGATCTCGAGAATGTCGCGCTCGGCCTCGTCGAGGATGTTTTGAACCTCGTGGGGCCTTTCGTGCGCACCGACCACAATCTGGGCGCACGCCTGCTGAAGTTCGCGGAGCAGGCTCTTGTCGCGCACCTGCTCGAGGTGCGTCTTGGCGGTGAAAACGCTGATGACCCCGGCGGCCAGTTCGCCGATCAGGGCGGGTCCCCCGGCGGCATCCTGAAGTTTGCGGTCGGTCAACCAGGCCAGGAGGGTGGAAGGATCGATGGCCTGGCCGGATTCCCGCATGGTGGTGATGGCGCGGAAAATGACCTGGTGGGCGGGGGCAAAGAAGTCCTCCTCGCGCAGCCCCTTTTCCCGGACGAGATCCACCGTCTGATCCGGATCCGCCAGCATGGCCCCGAGCAGCGAACGCTCCGCCTCCAGGTTCGTGTGGGCGGGGAGACCTTCGATGGTGATGGGGGCGGGAGCTTCCCGCCGTCCACGCGACCGAATGGGCTGGGCTTCGGCAATCACAGGGATCCATCGTTCCCCAGCCCGTCGGGGACTCAACCAAGGGGTAAAAGTTGTTGGGGAACAGTTTGGGAAAAAGGAGGATAAGGAAGAATAACTTCCACACTCCGGGCGTGCCTCCCCCGACCGGCGGGGGCAGGGTGACGGGGTGCGACTGATCCTCGCCTCCACCTCGCCCCGCCGGGCGGATCTTCTGCGTGAATCCGGCATTGCTTTCCGGGTGGAGGCGCCGCAAGTCGACGAGTGGTCGGCCGAGGACTTTCCCGAGATCCAACCGGGCGAACTGGCCCGGGGCAACGCCCGCCGAAAGGCCCGCGCCGTCGCGGAACGGCATCCGGGGCAACCGGTGCTGGCGGCGGACACGATTGTCGTTTGCGAGGGACGCGTGTTGGGCAAGCCGGCGGATGAAAAGATGGCCAAACAGATGTTGGGCTGGCTCAGCGGCCGCACCCATGAGGTCGTCACCGGGGTGGTCCTGGTGTTGCCGGACGGAAAAAAGATCCGGGAGTGCGTGGTTCGGACGCGGGTCAAGTTCCGCGAATTGGAGTCCGGGGAGGTGGAGGCGTACGTGCGGGAGATCGATGTCCTCGACAAGGCCGGGGCTTACGCGTTGCAGGATGGCGGGGACCGCCTGGTCGAAAGGGTGGAAGGATCGCGCACCAACGTGATCGGCTTGCCGATGGAAACCGTTCTGCCCTGGTGCGAGGAGCTGGTGGCGGAAGCCGGGGCCTAAAGGTTCTTTTCCACGGCCTCCCGCAGATCGCGGGGTTTGAACGGCCCGCGAAAACGGGCGAGAATTTTGCCGTCATTGTCGACCAGAACCGTGTACGGGATGGTTTCCAGGGGCTGAATTTCATCGAGCAATCTTTCCCCGGGCCAGACCAGCGGGTAGCGCACACCCTGGCGCTCCGCAAAAACCAGCAGTTCAGCGGCGGGGGCATCATCCAAACAGACCCCGAGAATCACGAGTCCTTGGGGGCCGAACTTCCTGGCCAAGTCGTCCAGCTCCGGGAGCTCCTTGATGCTGGCCGGACTCCAGGCGGCCCAAAAATTGACGAGCAGAAGTTTTCCCCGCAAGACGCCCGTGTCATAAGGCTGTCCGGAGACCAAGTCCCGGAAACTCATCCCTTCCGGCAGGCGGAAGGGCTCAGACTTTGGTCCGCAGGAGGACGCAAAAAGGCACCAAGCCAATGCGACCAGGGAGAGATAAGAGGAGCGATCCATCGGACTTCTTGAATAAAAGAGCCGCGATGCCGGCTCAACGTCCAAAGTGGGCAGGACGCAGGCTTGCCCGCAGATAGCGGAAGCCCCATTTTGAAACTTCATGTCGAACCAAGCCGTTTTCCAACCGGGGCAGGTGGTTTTCCGGGAGGGGGAGAGCAGCCAGGAAGCGTATCGCATCCTCCGGGGCCGGGTGGAAATCAGCATTTTGGCGGACGGCAAGCCCGTGATTCTCGCCCAGCTTGGGGAGGGGGACATCTTCGGCGAGATGGCGATGGTCGATGAGCGTCCCCGCTCGGCTTCGGCCCAGGCCCTGGAAGTCACCGAGTGTGAAGTCCTGACTCCGGAAAATTTCAACGAACTGGTGCTGTCCCGTCCGGAGGTCCTGATTCCCTACATGGCCTCGTTCTTTGAGCGTCTGCGAACGGCCAATGACCGCCTGCGGCTGGAAATGCGGCTTCGGGCCAAGGCCGAACAGGCTTGGGTGGCTGCCCCGCCAGCCGCTCCCGCGGCCGCTCCCGTTCCCCGGATCGTGGCCCCGGTGGTCGCCCCCATCGCTCCCCCGCCGTCCCTGGAATTGACCCGGACGGTCGTTCCGGTCGCGGCCCCGGCACCCGGCGCCCTTCCGGCGCCCAAGCCTGCTGCGCCGCCTCCACCTCCAGGGGGGTATCAGTCCGTGGTCCTGCAGGCGCTCACCGAGCATGCGCGGGCGCGTCTGCCGGAACCGGTCATCACCATTTCGAAGTTTCCCTTCCGGATCGGGCGGAAACATGAGGTGCAGGGCAAGGGAGCGACGGTCTTTGCCGCCAACGATCTGGCGGTGGCGGACGATAAGCCTTACCAAATTTCCCGCAACCACTGCTCGATCGAACGGGAAGGGGATCACTTTTTTGTGCGGGACCGTGGCAGCACCGTTGGCACGGTGGTCAATGACAAGCCGATCGGCTTGGCGGAAGACACCCTGACCTGCGATCTCCACGGAGGGGACAATGAAATCCTCCTCGGGGCCGACGACAGCCCCTTCAAGTTCAAGGTCACCCTGAGCTAAGTTTTTTCACCCATGCCGCGGCGGTAAAAGCCGGCATCATCATCCATGCGTGTTCTGGTTGCTTTTGATAAATTCAAGGATGCCTTGGGGGCGGAGCAGGCCTGCCGCTTGGTGGGGGAGACTCTGCGACTGCGAAAGCCTGAAAGTGTTCTCGATCTTTGCCCTTTGACCGACGGAGGAGAAGGGTTTGCCCGGATTCTTTCGCTGGCTGCCGGGGGCTCCTGGCACCGCCGCCCTGTGACGGGTCCGCTCGGAAACTCCGTTGAGGGGGAATTTGGCCTGGTGCCGTGGAGTCATCTTTCGCCGGAGGTTCGGGCACGGTTGGGAATTTCCCCGGGCAGGGAAGGTGTTCTTGGGGTGGTGGATATGGCCTCCGCCAGTGGCTTGGCCCTGATTCCTCCCAAAGACCGGAATCCATGGAAAACAACCACCCATGGAACCGGTGAACTTCTCTTGGCGGCGGTGGAAAAAGGTGCCGATCTGCTTTTGCTTGGCATTGGAGGAAGCGGCACCTCCGACCTTGGCTTGGGCTGCCTGCAGGCTCTGGGGTTGGTCGCCCTTGAACCGGGCGGCGGGGAAATCCGCCATCTTTTCCCGGATCAGTGGGAAAAAGTCACCCGTCTGGAGGGAGACCTACCCCAGCGGTTTCCCCGCCTCCAGGTAGCCTGCGATGTGGGCAACCCTTTGCTCGGGCCGCGTGGGGCGGTGCGCGTCTATGGCCCTCAAAAAGGCCTGCCGGCTTCGGATCTGCTACCTTTGGAAAATGCCGTCGAGCTCATGGCCCGGAAACTTCTCGCGAAAAAAACCAAGTCAGCGGAGCTGATGGAGCTGCCCGGGTCGGGAGCTGCCGGGGGAATCGGGTTTGGCCTGATGGTCTGGGCCGGGGCGGAAATGGTTTCGGGAGCGGATCTGGTGATGGAATGGCTCGATTTCAAAACAAAGATCCGCGCTGCGGACGTGGTGCTGAGCGGCGAGGGCAGGTTCGACCGGAGCTCGCTGGAGGGAAAAGGCCCTTCCGCGGTGGTTCGCCTGGCTTTGGCTTCCGGAAAAAAGGTTCATGTTTTTGCCGGTTCGGTCGAACCGGATCTGTCCCTGCCCGCCGGCCTTTCCGTTCATGAAATCACTCCCCGGGGCATGCCTTTGCCGGAAGCCTTGGAGCGGACCGGAGAGCTGTTGGCCCGCGCGGTTTCGGCGGCGGATCTTGGCTAGGCAAACAGCTGCAACCGGCCCTGCTGAAAAACCAGGGGGACCGGGCGGTCGGTCACCCGGCAGCGGGGATGGCGGCGAAGTTCCTCGGCCAAATCCCGGCTGACATAAATCTTCTCCACGTGGAGGGTGTTGGGAATAAACATCCAGCGCCGGTCGCCATAGCGTTGCCGGATCGTCTGCACCAACTCCTCATCATCACGGAGGGTGCAGGGGATCGCCATGCGTTGCATTTCGCCGGTGGTAAGGGCGTTGATCCTTGTCTTCGCCTCGTCGATGCCGTCCCGGAGGCGCCGGGTGATGAAGTCGGCCAGGCCCACTCCCAGGGCGTTGCCCTGTGCTTTGGCGGTCAGACCCAGCGCCGCAATGATGCTGATGTTGGGTCGGGTCAGGTCCTCAAACCCATGCACGCCGCGCCGCCCGATCACGTTGGTGTCCATACCGGTTCCGCTGTAGGTCTTTCCGATTTCATCCACCACCAGGACATTGAGGTCGTCGCAGGGCAGGGCGGGAAAATAGTGGCGGTGCCGCCCGAGCAGGGCGGGCTCCTTTTTCAGGATTTCTTTGCCCGCCAGGGCGTGGATCTCCGCGGTTTGGTCGAAACCATCCTCCAGCAGGGCCAACCCGGCCCAGATCTTCCCGGATCGGACCAGGAGAGAGCCCATCTCCTCCAAAATTCTCGGCATCCGTTCGGGCCGGGCGGAGTGAAAGGTTTCCGCCGAGCGGATCTTGCCCATCCCCACGACCATCATCTTGGTGAGCCCGCTTTGCACGGGACCGGCAAAGCAGGTGTGCAGCTTGATCCGGTTCAGGAGCAGGACACCGGCGGATTCATGGCAGTGGCGGTCCATCCAGACGTCGCCGGATTCCACGGTGCCCACTTTCACGCATTCCATGCTCGAACGGATTTCCATTCCGGTGGCTTTGGGCGTCAGGCCCAGGGACTCCACCATGGCCTGTTGGCCCTCGGCGGTGGCGCCGTTGTGGGAGCCCATGCAAGGAACGAGAAAGGGTTTCGCCCCGTGGTCGCGCAGCCAGTCGCCCGCCGCCTTGGTGATGGTCACCAGGTTAGCGATCCCGCGGCTTCCCGCGGTGACGGCCACTTCGCCCCGGGGGGGAGGCAGACCCATCCGGTCGAGGGCCTTTTTGACTTCCCCGGCCACGTCCGCCAGCGGGGCGGAAACGAGTTGCTGGTCGACCTGGTAAAGTTCCACGACTCAAACTACGCCCCGTGAGAGCGATTTGAATTCAAAAGACAGGAAGGTCTAACCCGGAACTTCGGACTGGAGCGGGGCGTCGCCAAGCTGCATCGGCTCCAGGATGATGTCCTTCACCGTGGCCCCGGCGGGGATCATCGGGAGCACGTGTTCGGTGTATGGAACCATCACGTCCAGAACATAGGCGGTCTTGGCGGCGAGGAGACGCTCCAGGGCTGGGCGGATCTCCTCCGGCTTGGTGATACGTTCAGCCGGCACGCCGAAGCCCTGGCAGATCGGCAGGTAATCCGGAAAGATTTTCTGGGTGTTGTTGGGATCGCCCAGGAAGGTGTGGCCGCGGTTGCTTGAGAAGAAGCGGTCCTCCCATTGCACCACCATGCCAAGGTACTGGTTGTTGATGACGATGGCCTTGGCGGCGATGTTTTCCGCCATCGCCGTGGCCAACTCCTGCACGTTCATGAGGAAGGAGCCGTCCCCGTCGATGTCGATGACCTCCCGCTTGGGGCAGGCCACCTTGGCGCCGACGGCCGCCGGATAGCCGAAGCCCATGGCCCCGAGCCCGGCGGAGGTGAGAAAACTGCGCGGCTGGTGGAAATCGTAGAACTGCCCGGCCCACATCTGGTGCTGGCCCACCCCCGTGGTGAGGATGGCGTCGCCTTTCGTCAGGCGGCAGAGCTCCTCGATGACCTGCTGGGGCATGATCCGGCCCGGCACCGGGCTGTAGGTGAAGGGGTATTTCTTCCGCCAGCCCTCGATCTTTTCCCGCCACTTGGCGAAGCGTTTCGGTAGCGAGGCGGTGGCTCGCCGGGCGAGCAGCTGGTTGAGCTGACGCAGGGCGGCGCGGACATCGGCGAGAATGGGGAGTTGGACGACCTTGTTCTTGTTGAGCTCGGAGTTGTCGATGTCGATGTGGACGATGGTGGCCTTCTTGGCGAACTCGGAAACCTTGCCGGTCACGCGGTCGTCAAAGCGGACGCCGAAAGCGAGCAGGAGGTCGGCTTCATCCACCGCGTAGTTGGCGTAGACGGTGCCGTGCATGCCCAGCCACTTGAGGGACTGGGGATCGTTTTCCGGAAAGCAGCCGATGCCCATGAGCGTGGTGGTGACGGGAATTCCGGTGGTGCGGGCGAATTTCTGGAGCTCCTCGGCGGCGCCGGAGGTGATGATACCGCCGCCCACGTAGAGGACGGGGCGTTCGGCCTTGTCGATCAGGCCGAGAATCTCGTGAAGGGCGTGCTCATCGGCCGCTGGCGGGGTCCGGTACCCCGGAATGTCGAGGGCCGGGGGCCAGGTGGTCTGGGCGGTGGCTTTCTGCACGTCCTTGGGAATGTCGATGACCACGGGGCCGGGCCGGCCCGTGTTCGCGATATGGAAAGCCTCCGCGACGATCCGCGGGATATCCGCCGGATTCATCACCAGGTAGCTGTGCTTGACGATTGGCAGAGTGACCCCGAACACGTCCGTTTCCTGGAAGGCGCCGCGGCCAATGGCCGTGGTCGGCACCTGGCCGGTGATGGCGACCAGCGGGACGGAGTCCATGAAGGCATCGGCGATGCCGGTGACCAGGTTGGTGGCGCCGGGGCCCGAGGTGGCCATGACCACGCCCACCTTGCCGGTGGCGCGGGCGTAGCCCTCCGCCATGAAAACGCCGCCCTGCTCGTGGCGGGGCAGGATGGTGCGGATCTGTTTCGAGCGGGTCAGGGACTGATGGAGCATCATGCTGGCTCCGCCTGGATACGCGAAGATGGTGTCGACCCCGACCTTCTCCAGGGAATCCACCAACAGATCACATCCCATCCGGGGCGGCGAAAGACGGTGGGGGGAAGCTTTCGCCTTGGGGGCAGTAGCTTTGGTTTTGGAAACTGTTTTAGTTCGGCTCACGGAACCAACACCATAAACCATCGCTTATCCAAATTCTAGAAAAAACGTGCCTTTTATGGCTTTTAATATTGACCGGTCAGACTGGTCAAAATATAGATGATTGATGAAGCTAATTCCTTCGTATGAAGCGAAATCAAGATTCTCCGAGATTTTAAGGGAGGCATCGGACGGAAAGATTTTCGTAATCACCCGAAACGGCAGGCGGATGGCGGAGTTGCGCCCGTGCCGGGCTCCCGAGGTTCGGCGGAAGCGGGGAATGATGCGGGAAATTTTCGGCCCGGTGGGGCGGGGTTTTTCCGGGTCGTTGGAGGGTTTTCCCGAAGCGCCGTGAAGCTCCTGCTCGATACCCCCTCCTTGATTTGGTTTTTGCGGGACGATCCGGAACTTTCGCCCCTGGCCGCACGGGCGGTAGAGGATTCGCGGAACCAGGTCTGGGTGAGCGCCGCGGCCCTTTGGGAGATCTCCGCCAGGGCGGCGGCCGGGAAAATTCCCGCCCCGAAATTCCTGGGCGAAGGGCTGGGCCAAAAACTAGAGGAGGCCGGCTTTCATCTGCTGCCGGTGGAGGCGCGCCACGCCGAGGAGGTTTACCAGTTGCCCCGCGTGCACGGGGACCCGTTCGACCGGCTGATGATCGCCCAATGTCGGCTGGAAAAACTGACGGCGGTGACCCCGGATCCCGAGTGGGCCGACCGGCGCTACGAGATCCCGACGATCTGGAAGTAACCTAGATATGCCGGGAATCGGCGTGGTCTTTGACCGCGTAACCTGATTCCTGGCGCTTGTGGTTCACCTCGTTCTTTTTGACGTAGCCGTCGTAGATGTCCTGCGAGGTCATGCCGAGGGTCTGAGCCAGGGAAACGAGGAAATGAAACAGGTCGACCACCTCCACCCGGGCGTTCTGCTCATCGATCTTCTGGTATTTCGCCCACCATTTCCACGGAAAGCTGTCGATCAGTTCGGCGATCTCCTGGGTCATGGCCCGGGAGTAGTTCAACGCCCACTTGGTTTTCTCCTCGGAAGAAAGGTTGGCGAGATTGACCCCAATCTTTTGGTTGAGGACCTCCTGCATGCGGAAGATTTCGTCGAGCTTGTCTGCCTGCGCCATGAGGTCTTCGTAGCGCTTGCGGCGGGGAGAGGGAGACTTTTCTGCACATTCCCTGTCGCAACCTGTGAAAAAGAGCCGAGGGATGTTTCGACGCTTCCGGCCGTGGGCGATATCAAGTTCCGATGAGAAATGCGGTGATTTTGGGTAGTGGATGCGCCGGCTGGACGGCGGCGCTCTATTTGGCGCGTGCCAATTTAAAGCCGTTGGTTCTCACCGGAGCCCAGACGGGAGGCCTGCTGACCACCACCTCAATTGTGGAGAATTTTCCCGGATTTCCCCAGGGGGTCGATGGCACGACGCTGATGGCCCAGATGATGGAGCAGGCGCAGAAATTCGGCGCGGAAGTGGAGTTTGGCCTGACCGCGGACGAGGTGACCTTTGGCAAGCCCGCCCACAAAATCCGGGCCGGGAATCGCACGATTGAAACCAAAACCCTGATCATTTCCACGGGGGCGGGCCACCGCCACCTCGACGTGCCGGGGGAAAAGGAGCTGGAAACGAAAGGCGTGACCTACTGCGCCACGTGCGACGGGGCGCTGCCGATGTTCCGCAACCAGCCGGTGGTTGTCGTGGGCGGCGGGGACTCGGCTTGCGAGGAGGCCACGTTTCTCACCCGGTTTGCCTCGACGGTTTACCTCGTTCACCGCCGGGACCAGCTGCGCGCCTCGAAAATCATGGCGGAGCGGGCGTTGGGCAATCCCAAGATCAAGCCGGTGTGGAACTCGGTGGTGGAATCGGTTGAAGGCCTGGCCCAGGGGAAGGTGACCGGGGTGAAGCTCAAGGACACGGCCACGGGCCAAAGCTCGGTTCTCTCCTGCGCCGGGGTTTTCGTGGCGGTCGGGCACGTGCCGAACACGCAAATTTTCCGGGGAAAAATCAAAATGGACGAGGCCGGCTATTTGCAACTGGGGCCGGGGAGCCGCACCAACGTCGAGGGAGTTTTCGGGGCCGGAGACTGTGCCGACAAGGTGTACCGTCAGGCGATTACCGCGGCCGGCATGGGCTGCATGGCCGCGATCGACGCGGAACGTTATTTGGCGGGAGGCTGAGGAGCCGGGGCCGACCCCGCGGAGGACGGGGGCGGAGGGAGTTTGTCGAGCAGGGCGCGGGCTTCCGGGAGAAACGCGCTGCCGTTGTTTTCCGCCAGCACATCGTTAAGAACCTGGCGGGCGGCCTCCGGCCGGTTTTCCTGGATCTGGATCCGGGCCAGGCCCACGGCCGCGGCAGTGCGGAAAGAGTCTGCCGGGCGCTCGGTCACAATCCGCAGATAGAGGGACTGGGCGGCCGCACCGTCCCCGGCGAGCGCCAGCTGGTTCGCTTGGCCGAGTCGGGCGGCGGAGAGCAGGGGGTGCTTGGGGAATTCGCGGGCAAGCTTCTCATAAAGACCCGCGGCTTTGCGGTGATCCTTCTTGGTGGAGGCCTCTTCGGCGGCGTTGAAGATGGCGAGGGCGGTGGCGGGTTCACCGGGATAGTCGCGGATGAGCTTCTCCCATGTTTCCGGCCCGGGGTTGGAAGCAAGCAGAAGGGCCGCCTCGGTCCGGGCCTTTTCCGACTTGGAAACCTGCCAAAGAACCAGCCCCACTCCGGCGGCGACGGCCAGGACCACGGGAACCACGGTTTTGGCGGAAAGCCAGGCGGGGGTTTCGGAGGGTAGGATCCGGGGTTCCTCAGCGGGGGCGGGTTGGATTTCGGCCATAAAAGGAGGCGATAGGATGGTCGGACACCCCCTTTCGGGCAAGCCGGTAGCTGGTTGGACTTGGATTTATGTTGGGGATCGGCCTCCGGTAACAAGCTCGCTTTCCCAGCCGGGCAAAAGGGAGGCGTTTTGGGGTTATACCTAAAAAGAGCGGGGGGTTGAGGATCAGGGATTTAACTAAAAAAGGCGTTGACGCTAGTGGTATGGGGTGGGTAAAAATGGGTAACAGAGGTGAAGTGTGTTTATTTATGGAAGATAAGGACATAGGAAGATGAAAGAGGCCTACACCGATAGGTTTGAGTTTTCCTTGGACGACAAGGGGCGCATCTCCGTGCCCGCGGAGTGGCGGGGTGAGGCTTTCGAAAAAAGATTTCTCATCATGCCCTCCGAGGAGGGTTGTCTCCGCGTCTATCCCGCCTCCTTCCTCGGGCGGCAGTTGGAAAAACTAGCCGCCGATGGTGCCACCTCCACCGATGTGCGCCGTCGCAGCCTCGAAAAACTCGCCAGCGTGATCCAAGCCGCAGAGCCGGACCAGCAGGGGCGCATCATCATTCGGGAAAAATTCCGCCAACACGCCGGACTGCAGCGCCAGGCCGTGCTCGTTGGTCGGCTCGACCACTTTCAGATCTGGGAGACCCGCCGCTGGCAGAAAATCGCCCCGCCGGCGCTCACCTTCGAACAGATTGCCAAGGAGGCGGGCCTATGATGATCCAGGTGGCGGCCGCTCCCGGCACCCTGCTTCGGCCGTGGAGACCCATGCCTCCGGCCGCTCCGAACCTTTTCCATCCCCAAGACTCCGATCGCCGGCGGAAGGTCCGCCGGGAGGTGGCGCGGTGGTGGGATCTCCTCCAACTGGAGGAGGAAAGGAAACCAACCGGCCGCCGGGTCTGAATTCGGCGGACGGGCCCGGGAGGCACGTGCCGCTGAATCAGCGCGTGCGTCCCTGGAGGACAACATGGACTGGAAACAAATGATGCGAAGCAAACTGGCCTTCGGTTTTTCCTGCCGAAGGGACGAGTCCGGACGCGTGGAAGGCCATGGAATCGTCAAGCTCCCCAAACGCAACCCCTACGAACTGATCGGCCTCCGCCGCCCGGTGCGCCGCGAGGTGCTCCGGCTCCGCCCGGCCGCCTGAACGGGTGGAACACGTCCCGGTCCTCCTCGACGCGATCATGGAGATGCTCCAACCCGCTCCCGGACGCACGGTGATCGACGCGACCTTTGGTCGCGGCGGTCACACGCGTGCGTTTCTGGGACGGGGGGCCCGCGTGATTGCCCTCGATGTTGACCCGGACGCCCAGGCCGAGGCGGAGAACCTTGCCCGCACGACCGCCCCCGGCTCCTTTCGCTTTGTCCGGAAAAATTTTGGTCTCCTGGCTGAGGTCGCCGCGGAGGAGGGGCCGGTCGACGGTCTTCTTCTCGACCTCGGCCTTTCCTCGCCGCAGCTCGACCGCGCCGAGCGCGGCTTCAGTTTCCAGCAGTCCGGCCCGCTCGATATGCGGATGGATCCGGCCCAGGGCGAATCCGCCGCCGATCTCGTCAACCGGCTGCCCGAGCCGGAACTCCGCCAGCTGCTCCGGGACGGGGGCGAGGATCGCGATCCCGGCCGGATTGCCCGCGCAATCGTCCGCGCCCGCCCGCTCCACACCACCGGGGATCTGGCCCAGGCCGTCATCCGCGCCACCCAGGCCCCGCGCCCCGGCGCGAAGCATCCGGCCACCCGCACCTTCCTCGCCATCCGACGGGCCGTGAATCATGAAGGCAAAATGCTGGATCAGGCCCTCGCCGCCGTGCCGCACGTGCTCAAATCCGGCGGTCGCCTCGCTGTCCTGACCTACCAGTCTCTCGAGGACCGGGTGGTGAAAAACTGGATCCGCGACCACGCCGAGGAGGAGAAGCGTCAACCCGGCATGGCCTTCGGCCAGGCCAACCCGGAACGCTGGGTGAAGCCCCTCGGGGAAGCCGTCCCGTCCGGGGAGGAGATTGCCGTGAATCCGCGCGCCCGCAGCGCCCGTCTCCGCGGCGCCGAACGGATTGGGGGAGGGACAAAATGAGCCGCAACCAAATCCGGCGTACCAACGAGGTCGGCGGCACCAAGCTGATCCGGTTTCTTCTTGGTGCCGGCGTGACCACCTCACTGGTGGTGGTTTTTGTCCTTCTGCACGTCACCAACATCCGTGCCGCCACGGAACTGAAAAAGCAGGAGACCGCCCACGCCCGGCTGGACGATCTCGTGAAGTCCGCCCGCCTCCAGGCCGAAAAGCTCCGCTCCCACCGCCATCTTTCCGAGCGTTCCACCGAGATGAACCTCGGCCTCGTCAGCGTCAGTCAGCTGGAGATCGTGGAGGCACCCGCCCGCCGGTCCCCGGCCGCCACCGACATCGCGCGGGAGGGGGGCCGATGAATCCCCGCTCTCGGATCATCATGGTCACCGTCTTCCTGGCTGCCGCCTTCACCGTGGTCTCCGCCCGCCTGATCTATATCCAGCTCGTCAACCAGCAGGAGTACCGGGAGGAAGCGATCCGGCTGCACACCAGCGGGGAGCCGGTGCCGGCCCAGCGCGGCTCCATCCTGGATGCCGGCGGGCGCGTCCTCGCCCAGAGCGTTCCGCGGATCGAGGTTCGCCTCGACGGCAAAATCCTTTCCGAACGGCCGCAGGAACTTCCCACCCTCGCCACGCTGCTCGGCGTCTCGGCGGAATGGCTCCGGGGGCAGATCGATCCGCAGAACCGCTATCAGAAGATCGCCGACGGCGTCAGCGCCGACCTGGAGGGAAAACTTCGAGCCGCCCAGCTCCGCTCGATCCGCCTGGAGCGTAAAACCACCCGCGACTATCCCAACGGGACGGAAACCTCGCAGGTCCTTGGCTTCGTCAATCTGCGCGACCAGACCGTGGGCTCCGACCGTTCCGTCAGCTTTGAAATCGGGGAGGCCGGCATCGAAAAGGCGATGGATCGCTATCTGCGCGGCGTGGCCGGCGAGCGCCGCATCATCCGCGACGCCAAGCGCCGGGAAATTCCCTACTTCCGCCTTTCCGACCGTCCCGCCCGCGATGGATACCATGTGGTCCTGACCATCGACCAGGGGATCCAGCACATCGCCGAGAGGGAAGCCGACCGCCTCGTGGAACAGTATCAACCCGACAACCTTCACATTCTCATCATCCGCCCGGCCACCGGGGAAATCCTCGCCATGGCCAGCCGGCCCACCTTCGACCCCAACCACCGCGAGACGTTCCAGCCCGAGGCGATGAAGGAACGCGCCATCGCCGACGCCTACGAGCCCGGTTCCACGTTCAAGATCGTCACCTTGGCGGCCGGCTTGAATGAGGGTGTGGCGGACCTTGGCAGCACCTTCTTTTGTGAAAACGGCCAGATGATGATGGCCGGCCATCTGCTGAAGGATCACGAGTCCTACGGTCTGCTCACCCTCCGCGAAATTATCGCGAAATCCAGCAACATCGGCATGGCCAAGCTGGCCGCCCTGCTCGGCGAGGAAAAACTCCACCAGTACGGGCGCCTGTTCGGCTTCGGGGGGAAGTCACAAAAAGGCGAGGGGATCCTGCCCGGTGAGGTCTCCGGCACCCTCCATCCCCTGAGGAGATGGACCAAGGTTTCCCTCACCCGCTTTCCGATGGGCTACGAGGTCGCCGTCACCAACCTCCAGATGGCGCTCGCCTACGCGGCCATCGCCAACGGGGGCAAGAGAATGGAACCGCGCCTCATCAAGGCGGTGGTCGACCGCGACAACCGCATGGTCATGCAGTTTTTGCCCAAGGTCGTTTGCCAGGTGGTTCGCCCGGAGGTGGCCAAGCAGGTGACCGAAGCCCTTCGCGGCGTCGTTTCCGACGAAGGCACCGCCGCCGAAGCGCAGGTGCCGGGCTTCGAGGTGGCCGGCAAGACCGGGACGGCCCAGAAGTACACCCCGCAGGGTTACGTGAGCGAATACCGGGCCTCCTTCATCGGTTATCTGCCCGCCCAGAAACCCGAATTCGTCGTCTCCATCCTCGTCGATCATCCCAAGGGGAAAAAATATTATGGCGGCCAAGTTGCCGGTCCGGCCTTCCGGGAGATCGCCACCCATGTGGCCGAGCAGCTCAACCTGAACCGGACCTCCGTGGTGGCCCGCCGGGAGGACCCATGAAGCTCACTGAGGTCATGGACGGGGTGAAGGTTCGTTCCTGGGAAGGGCCGTCCCAGGCCGAGGTCTCCTCCCTCGCTTACGATGCCCGTCGCGTGTCGCCCGGATCCGTGTTTTGCACATGGAAAGGACACCAGCGGGATGGCCATGCCTTTGTGCCCGACGCCCTCCAGCGCGGGGCCGTCGCCGTGGTCGCCGAAAAACTTCTCCGCGACCTTTCCGTCCCGAACATTCGCGTGGAAAGCGGTCGACGCGCCCTCGGGCGCATGGCCGCCAACTTTTACGGCCATCCCTCCAGACATCTTCAGGTCGTCGGCGTCACTGGCACCAACGGTAAAACCTCCACTTCCATGTTACTCCAGTCCCTGTTCGAGGCGGGTGGACTCCGGTGCGGTCTCCTGGGCACCGTTTCCAACGACACCGGCCGCGGCCGCGTGTCCGCCCAACACACCACTCCGGAAGCGCTCGATCTCCAGCAGTACCTTGCCGAAATGCGGGAAAACGGCTGTCGGGCCGCCTCTTTGGAGGTCAGCTCCCACGCCCTCCACCAGGGGCGCACCGACGAGGTTGAATTCGCCGGGGCGATCTTCACCAACCTGGGCCGCGACCATCTCGACTATCACGGGACCATGGAGGCCTACGAACAGGCCAAGGCGCTCCTTTTTCAAGGGCTCCGTCCCGGGGCCTTCGCCGTGGTGAACCTCGATGATCCGTGCGGGGTGCGGATGGCCGCCCGTTGCGCGCCCGGCGTGCGGATTCTTCGGTATGGCCTGGATAAAGGGGACGTTCGGGCGGCCGATCTGAACATGGGTATCCAGGGATCCTCGTTCCGGCTGGTCACGCCCGAGGGCGAGTTTCCGGCCACGCTTCCTTGGCTGGGACGCTTCAACGTTTCCAACGCGCTGGGCGCCTCGGCCGCCGCGATCGCCGCTGGCATTCCCGCGGAAAAGGTCGCCGCCGCCCTGGGCCGTGCGCCGGCGGTCCCCGGACGCATGGAAAGTGTCCCGGGCTCGGGGGAAATCTCCGTGTTGGTGGATTACGCCCACACCGCCGATGCGATTGAGGCGGCGCTCGGCACGCTCCGGCCGATCACCCGCGGATCCCTCTGGATCGTGGTCGGGGCCGGCGGGGATCGTGACAAGGGCAAGCGCCCCAAGATGGCCGCGGCGGCCGCCCGTTTCGCTGACCACGTCATCTTCACTTCCGACAACCCGCGCAGCGAGGATCCGGCCGTCATTCTCGGCGAGATGGCCGCCGGACTTCCCAAGGGCGCGGTCGCCCAAAAAATCGAGAACCGGGCCGAGGCGATCCGCACGGCGGTTCGCTCCGCCGGTCCCGGTGACGTGATTCTCGTGGCTGGCAAGGGTCATGAGGAGACCCAGGAGATCCGGGGGGAGAGGCTTCCGTTTTCCGACCGTCGTGAGGTGGAAAAAGCCCTCGCGGAAAGGAGCCGCCCGTGAAGCCGCTCTCGCTTTCCACCCTGGCCGAGTTGGCCGGCGCCAAGATGGTGCGCGGCAACGGCGAGCGCGTGGCCTTCGGCGTCGGCATCGACAGTCGGACAATCAAACCCGGCGAACTTTTCGTCGCCATCCGCGGGCCCCGTCATGACGGCCACGACCACATTCCCTCCGCTGCCGAAAAGGGGGCGATAGGGGCGCTCGTTGCCCGGCAGGACGTGGGTAAGGTTCCTGCCGGTTTTTCCGTCCTGGTGGTTCCGGACACGCTGGTCGCCCTGCAACGCATGGCCCGAGGATACCGGCTTTTGTTGCCGACCCGGATCGCCTCGATCACCGGTAGTTCAGGGAAAAGCAGCACGAAAGAGATGTTGGCCGCCGTGCTTGGGACTCTTGGCCCCACGCATCGCACCCCGGGTAACTACAATAATCACTTTGGCGTGCCCCTCACGCTACTCGGGATCGGTGAACAAGATCGCTGGGCCGTGGTGGAAATTGCCATGAATACTCCCGGGGAGATCGGGCCGTTGGCAGAGCTGGCGGGGCCCGAAGTCGGACTCGTCACGAACATTGGTTGGGCACACGTGGAGGGAACCGGTTCGAAGGAGGCAACGGCCCGGGAAAAGGGCGCCCTTTACCGCGCGCTTCCTTCGACCGGTTTGGCGATCTCCAACGCGGACGACCCGATGGAAAAGATCACGCTGGAAGGTTGCCGGGCCCGCGTGGTGCGGGTGGGCCGGAAAGAGAAAGTGGATTACCGCCTCGGCTCCATTCGAAGTGACGGGGCCAATACCCGTTTTTCCTTTGAAGGACCGAAGGGGAATGCCGAGGTCTGCCTCCCGGTGCCCGGACCCCACATGGCCATGAACGCCGCCATGGCCTTGGCCGCTGGGCTCGAACTCGGCGCGGAGCCGAAAGCCGCCGCCGAGGCACTCAACAAAGTCCAGTTGCCGGGCGGACGAGTGAAACTGGAGAAGCTCGGCCAGGGCTGGCTCCTGGATGACAGTTACAACGCCAATCCCGACAGCCTCGCCGCCGCCGTGGCCACGCTGGAGAGTCTGCCGGGCGAGGGGAGGGCGGTGGCCCTCCTCGGGGCGATGGCGGAACTGGGTTCCTTTAGTCCGATGCTCCATGAGGAGTCCGGCAAGATGATCGCCCGCAGCCGGACGGGTCTCTGCTTGGCCGTCGGGAACGATGCCAAAACCCTCATCGAGGCGGCCCGTCACGCGCGCCGGGGCGAATGGGCCCGCTGGTTTGCCAGCCGGGATGAACTGGTTGCAGCCTATCGCCGCGAGGCCAAACCGGACGACCGGATCCTGATCAAGGGGAGCCGCTCGCAGAAGATGGACCTGGTCGCCGCCGAACTGAGAAAGGGGAGCTGAGCGATGCTTTATTACCTCAGCCTTCTCAGTGAACAGTTCGGCCCGCTGAACGTGTTTCAGTACGTCACGTTCCGGACCGTCGGCGCCGCCATCACCTCGTTTCTTTTCTGCCTTTGGATCGGCCCGCGCGTGATCGAGGTGCTCCGCCGCCTGAAGCTCGGCCAGCCGCTCCGAAAAAAGGAGGAAGTCCATAAACTGGCCGACCTTCACGAAAGCAAGCAGGGCACGCCCACGATGGGTGGCGTTCTCATCCTGTTCGCCCTCGCCCTGGCCTGCGTCCTTTGGGGCAAGCCCACCAATCCGTATCTCTGGATCGCGCTCGGCAGCACGCTGGCTCTCGGGACTCTCGGGTTTTGCGACGATTACGCCAAGGTTCGTAAGAAATCCTCCGGGGGTTTGGGAGGATGGAAAAAAATCGCCGTGCAGGGGTTGGTGGCGGCGGGCGTGTCCGGCTCCTTGCTCCTGATCCCGAAGGCCCGCGAGGCGGCCCTGACCCTGCAGATTCCCTTCGTCCGCGAGGACTTCTTCCTGCTCCACCTCCCCATCTGGGGAGCGATGCTCCTGTTTGTCTTCATCATCGTGGGCAGCTCGAACGCCGTGAACCTCACCGACGGCCTCGACGGCCTGGCTTCCGGTTGCATCCTCACCGTCGCCCTCGTTCTCGGCCTCTTCGCCTACCTCTCGAGCCACGCCAACCTGGCCGCTTACCTCTTCCTCCCCAAGGTGCCCGGGGGTGAGGAGCTGGTCATCTTCTGTGCGGCCCTGTTTGGCTCCGCCCTCGGTTTTCTCTGGTTCAACTGCCATCCCGCCAAGGTGTTCATGGGCGACACTGGATCGCTCGCCCTCGGTGGGGCCGTGGCAGTGGTGGCCATTTGCATCAACCAGGAACTTCTCCTCGCCGTCGTCGGCGGGGTGTTCGTGATGGAGGCCCTGTCCGTGATCCTGCAGGTGGCCTCCTTCAAGCTTACGGGGCGGCGCATTTTCGCGATGTCGCCGATTCATCACCATTTCGAGCTCCGCGGCTGGAGCGAGACGGCCGTGGTCGTCCGCTTCTGGATTCTTAGCGCGGTCTTTGCCCTCGCGGGCCTGGCCTCGCTCAAGCTGCGGTGAAAGGGGAGACAATTTCATGGACCGGAACCAAAACGGTGGTGCTGGGGATGGGGCGCAGCGGCCTGGCCGCGGCGGAGTGGTTGCTTGCCCAACAGGCGGAGGTGACCGTGTTTGACGAATCGAAAAGCGCGGCGGTCCGGGATCTGGCCCGCCGGTGGGAGGCACGGGGCGCGCAAGCCGTGACCGGGATGGAACAACTCCCCGACGCCCGTTTTGACCGCGCCATCCTCAGCCCGGGGATCGACCCGAAGCGTCCTGTCGTCGTCCAGCTTCGTTCCGCCAAAGTCCCGATGTTCGGGGAACTCGAGCTTGGCGCCCGGGCCTGCCTTTGCCCGATCATTGCCATCACCGGCACGAACGGAAAAAGCACCACCACCGAGCTGATCGCCGCCATTCTCCGGGCTGCCGGGAAAAAGGCCGTGGCCTGTGGCAACCTCGGCCAACCCCTCTGCGAGGTGGCGCCGGTGAGCGGCGGACTCGATTATGCGGTCGCCGAGGTCAGCTCTTTCCAGCTCGAGTCGATCGAGACTTTCCGGCCGCGCGTCGCCGTTTACCTCAACCTCACCCCCGACCATCTCGACCGTTATGCCGATATGCGGGAGTACGCCGCCGCCAAAAACCGCCTCTTTGAAAACCAGATCCCCGGGGATGTGGCCGTGGTGCAGCAAGGTCTTCGCCTCCCGGAGCTCAAGGCCCGGCGGGTGACTTTTTCCGCGACCGATGTTTCCGCCGACTACATCCTGCGCGACGGTTGGCTTTGCGCCGGTTCCGACCGGGTGGTGCGGCAGGACAAAACGAACCTCCACGGACCGCACAATGCGGAGAACCTGCTGGCGGCCCTGGCGGTGGCGGATGCCGAGAAGATTTCCCGCGATGCGGTGCAAAAGGCTTTCGCCACCTATCGCCCGTTGCCGCACCGGTGTGAGGTGGTGGCGGTGCGGAACGGGGTCACCTGGGTCAACGACTCAAAAGCCACGAATCTGGATGCGATGGAACGCGCCGTTCTCGGGATGACCGGACCGGTGGTCCTGATCGCCGGCGGGAAGGACAAGGGTTTCGACTTTGCGCCCAGCCTGCCGCACCTGCGGGGCCGGGTCCGGGCCGCGCTCCTCATCGGGGAGAGCGCGGGGAAAATCGAGAAGGCCTGGCGGGCCGGCGTCCCTTGCCGGCAGGTGGGGACTTTGGCCGAGGCGGTCGAGCGGGCCGCCGCTCTGGCCTGTGCCGGGGAAACGGTCCTGCTCAGTCCCGGCTGCAGCAGCTACGACCAGTTCAAGAATTTCGAGGAAAGAGGGGAGACATACCGGCAGTGCGTCAAAGCACTGCCTCAGGAGGAAAACAAACCATGAGCGATGAACTGCTCGAATACTCGGCAAGAAAAAGCAGCGCCAACCTGATGGACGACTCTGCGTCCGAAGCCCCGGCGAAGACGGGAGGGCTCAACCGCCTCTCCACGATCTTCCTCGTGGTGCTCGGACTGCACGTCGTCGTCATCGTCGGCATCAGTGCCTACCACCTGCTCCGCGGCAACCCGGACACGTCCCTCTCCCAGATGGACGGAATGTCGGCGCCCGTGGCGGAAGTGGCCAAGGCGCCCGAAGCGGCCCCGGCTCCCGAGGTCGCCAGCACCATGCCCAGCCCCGATGACAAGGTGTGGCAGGCCCAGGCCCCGGCCGAGGCTTCCGCCCCGGTGGCGGCGGCCCCTGCGGCGGTTCCCGCCCCGGCGATGGCTCCGGTCGCGGAGCGCACCCACGTCGTGGCGAAGGGTGACACCATTGGCAAAATCGCAAAGGCGAACGGCGTCACCGCCGCGGCCCTCGCGAAGGCCAACGGGATCGACGGCACGATGATCCGTATCGGTCAAAAGCTGAAGATCCCCGAGGTCGCCGGCGCCGGCACGGACACGAAGCCCATGGCGGTTTCGGCCCCGGCCCAGGCGGTGGTGGCGGCGGCAGCCCAACAGGCCTCCAGCCCGGCCGGCACCTATGTGGTCGCCCCGGGTGACACCCTCGCGAAAATCGCCAAGAAGTTCGGCACCAAGGCCGATACCCTGGCCAAGCTCAACTCGATCAGCGACCCCCGGAAGCTGAAGATCGGGCAAAAGCTCCAGGTCCCCGGCGAGGCCTCCGCGAAGGCGGAAGCCCCGGCGTCCGCTCCCTCGGCCCCGGCCGCGGCGCAGGACATGGCGATGTTGCCGAAGACCCAGTCGAACTGACGATGGGACGCAACGCCGCGTACACCTTGATCGCCTGCGTGGTGGGCTTGGTCGGGCTCGGCCTGATCATGCTTGCCAGCGTGGGTGCGTTCTCCCCCGATAACCGGGGCCAACCCCTTTACTTCCTCCAAAGGCAGGGGCTCTGGCTGGTGGTGGGCGTCGGGGTGTGCGCCGCGTTGAGCCGGCTGGATCCAAAGGTCCTGGTCTCCCGGGGCCTTTGGATCCTGGTCGGCGCCACCTTGTTGGTGGTGTTTTGTCTGATCCCCGGAATCGGCAAGACGGTGAAGGGTTCCGCCCGGTGGATTCCGCTGGGCCCGTTTGCCATTCAGCCCGGTGAATTCCTCAAGCTGGCCACGGTCATCTTCTGCGCCATGTGGGTTCAGCAGCAGAAGAACCGGATGTCCAATCCCTGGCATGGGCTTCTTCTTCCCATGTTGATCCTGGCCTTGCCGGTTCTGTTGCTGATCCGCCAACCCGATCTCGGTTCCGCCATGTTCGTGATCATGGCGGCGGCGGTCGTTCTGTTCGCCGGCGGGGCGCCGATTCTCCCGCTCGGCGTCCTCGGAATCGCGGCAGGGGTCGGGATGATCGCCTTGGCCATGGCCATGCCCGAACGCATGGGCCGTCTTGTGGGCTTCCTCGATCCCGAGGCGCACCGCCAGGGGGAGGGGTACCAGGTCTGGCAGGCCCTGATTGCTCTTGGTTCCGGCGGCACCCAGGGCGTCGGCCTTGGTCAAAGCGTCCAGAAGATGTTCTATCTTCCCGAAGCCCATACCGACTTCATCTTCCCGATCCTCGGCGAGGAACTCGGCCTTCCGGCCACCCTCGGCGTGGTGGCGGTCTTTCTGCTCTTCACCCTCATGGGCGGCTACATCGCCTGTCACGCCCGCGATGTGACCGGGATGGTGCTCGGCATCGGCGTGACCGCGCTGGTCGGCATGCAGGCCTTCGCCAACCTCGGCGTGGTCACCGGCCTGCTTCCGCCGAAAGGCGTTGGTCTTCCTTTCATCAGCTACGGCGGATCCAATCTTGTCCTTTGCCTCGCGTCCCTCGGGATTCTGCTTTCCCTTCACCGTCAGGCCCACTACCGCGAGGAGGCGCGGAGCCGCCGCCTCGTCGGAGGCCGGCGGTGATGTTCGCCATGGGACGACTCGCCATTGCCTGCGGCGGTACCGGGGGACACCTGTTCCCCGGCCTGGCCGTGGCGGAAGCCGTCCGTCGCCGGGGCCACGAAGTTCGCTTCTTCATCTCCGCCAAACCGGTCGACCGCCGCGCCCTCGCCGGGGCGGGGGAGTCACATAACGGCGTGGAAATTCCCGCCGTCGGCTGGACCGGGCTGTTCGGAGCCTTTGCTTTTCTTCTCCGCCTTGTGAAGGCCGTGCGCAAAGCCGGCGAAGAGCTGGCCAGCTTCAAGGCCGATGCCCTCCTCGGCATGGGGGGTTTTGTCTCCGCCGCCTCGGTCGGGGCGGCCCGCCGCGGAGGAGTTCCCTATTTCCTTCACGAATCCAACGCCATCCCCGGCCGCGCCACCAAGTTTCTTTCCGCCGGGGCGAAAAAGATGTTTGTCGGCTTCGAGGCCTGCGGCCGTCATCTCCCCAAGGCGAGCGTGCAGGTTACCGGCACGCCGGTGCGCGGCCGGTTGGGTAAAATTTCCAGGGAAGAGGCGCTCAAAAAGCTGGGTCTCCATCCGAAGCGCCACCTGGTCGCCGTCCTGGGGGGAAGTCAGGGGGCGAGGGGAATCAACGAGGCGGTGCTTCGCAGCCTGCCCGCGCTCAAGCCTCTCGCCAACACGATCCAGATCCTGCACCTCGCCGGGGAAGCCCATGCCGAAAAAGTGCGTCACGGTTACGATCACTCCGGGCTCAGCGCCCAGGTCCTCGGTTTCTGTGACGACATGGATGCCGTCTATGCGGCGGCCGATCTGGTCGTCTCCCGGGCCGGGGCCGGCACTCTGGCTGAACTGGCCGCCTGTGGCGTGCCTGCCATCCTCGTCCCGTTTCCCGCCGCGGTGGACGACCACCAGACCGCCAACGCCCACGCCTACGCGGACCAGGGCGCCGCCGAAATCGTGGCGGAAAAAAACCTGATCGGGACCGAGCTCGGTCAGCGGATCGCACGCCTTTTGGGCGACAGCGTCCGCCAGGAGCACATGCGCCGTGCGGCTCAAAGACATTTTACCCCCGAGGCCGCCGAGAAGATCGCCGAGGAGATCGCTCATGTCCTTTGACGCGAAGAGCTGGACCCAAGGCCGGAAAAAGATTCACCTCATTGGGATCGCCGGCTCCGGCATGACCCCGCTTGCCGACATTTTTGTCGATCTCGGCCACGAGGTGACCGGCTCCGACCTCAAGGAAGCGCCGGAGCGCCTGCGCGACCGCGGAGTCCGCATCGCAATCGGTCACCGGGCTGAAAATCTCGGCCGCGCGGAGGTGGTGATCGCCTCGGCCGCCGTGCCGGAGTCCAATCCCGAGTGGGCCGAGGCCGGCAGGAAGGGGATTCCCTGCCTGCGCCGGATCGAGGTGCTGGCCCAGCTCGCCACGCTCAAGAAACTCGTCGCCGTCCTCGGCTCCCATGGGAAAACCACAACTTCCACGATGCTGGCCCACATCTGGAAGGAGGCCGGTCAGGATCCCTGCTTCTACCTCGGTGGATACGCCCCCTCGCTCGGTGCCTCCGGCGCCTGGAAATCCGGTGCGTGGCTCGTGGCCGAAGTGGATGAAAGCGAAGGGGCGCCCGCCCAGTTGAAACCCGCTGCCGCCATTTTGCTGAATGCCGACCATGAGCACGCCGACCGCTACGCCAACGAACAGGCGGTGGTGGAAGCGTACCGGAAAGTGCTGGGACAGGTGAGCGGCCCGCTGGTGGTTGTGGCCAAGGAAGAAAAGGCGGCCATGGAGGCGTCCAATGCCCATGCCGCCAAAAAGACCTTTGGCTGGGAAAAGAGCGGGGCCGACTACACCGGAACTTGGAAGGGTGAGGATAAAGATGGCGTCAGCTTTGCCGCAAAGAAGGGGAGCGAGGATCTCGGCGTGTTCCGCGTGGCCGCCCCGGGCCGGCACAACGCCGGGAACGCGCTCGGTGCGCTGGCGTTGGCCCGGGAGGCCGGACTGGATGTCGAAAAGATCCGCAAGGGTCTGGCGGCGTTCCGCCGGGCCGATCGCCGCTTCGAGATCGTGCTCTCCACGCCCGACCTTGAGGTGGTGGACGATTATGCCCACCACCCGCGCGAAGTTTCCGCGACGATCGAGGCGGCCAAGGCCCGGGGTCGCAAACGGGTGGTGGCCATCTTTCAGCCGCACCGGCACACCCGCCTCTCCACCTTTTTGGGCGGCTTTGTGGAGGCGCTGGCCAGGGCCGATGCCGTGGTGGTGTTGCCCGTCTACTCGGCCGGGGAGAAAGCGATCGAGGGTTCCGGCTCTGCCGTCCTGGCCACGCGGTTGGCGGAGGCGAAGGTTCCGGTGGAAGTGGCGAATTCGATGGCCGAGGCGCGGACGATTCTTGGAAGGATCTGGCAGGAAGGGGATCTCTTCCTTGTGATGGGGGCGGGCGATTCCACCCATCTGGCCCATCGGATCGCCGGGGAGGCGCCGCTTTTTCTGGAGATCCGCCAACTGGTGGCAGGGCAGGGGGACGTGCGCTGGTACGAACCGATGCACAAGCACACCACCATCCGCATCGGCGGCCCGGCCCAGGTCTGGTTTGAGCCGGACTCCGAGGAGTCGCTCGCCCGGGTGGTGCGTCACTGCGCTGGAAAAAAGATCTCCCTCACCGTGATCGGCCGCGGCAGCAACCTGCTGGTGCGTGACGGCGGTCTGCCGGGCGTGAGCGTGAATCTCGGCAAACCCGGCCTGAGCAAGATCGAGGCGGTCGACGGCAAGATCCGGGCGGGGGCCGGGGCGCGCCTGAAGCAGATCGTGGCCGCGGCCAAGGCGGCGGGGATCGGCGGGCTGGAGTTCATGGAGGGGATTCCCGGGGCGCTCGGCGGCGCGATGCGGATGAACGCCGGAGCGATGGATTCGTGGACCTTTGAGGTGGTGGAGGCGGTCCGGGTGATGGACCGAAACGGGAATGTGAAAGAGGTGCCGGCCGCCGAGTTTGAGGTGAAGTACCGCAAGGTGCCGCGGTTGGAGACGGATATTGCCGTGGGCGGGGTCCTCAAGGGCAATGCGGTCCAGTCCGAGGAGATTGCCGAGCGGCTGAAGAAGTACAGCCGCAAGCGTTGGGATTCCCAGCCGGCCGCCCCCAGCGCGGGGTGTATCTTCAAGAACGCCGCGACCATCCCGGCCGGCAAGCTGATCGACGAGCTGGGCCTGAAGGACACGGCGGTGGGCGGGGCGCGGATTTCACCGGTCCACGGCAATTTCATCGTGAACCAGGGCGGGGCCAAGGCCGCCGATGTCCTCGCCCTGATGGACAAGGTGCGTGCCCGGGCCAAGGCCGACCGCGGCATCGAACTCGAGCCCGAGGTCATCGTGTTGGGGGTGGACGAATGAAGCCGGAGAAGATGAAAGTGTCCGTGCTCGCCGGCGGCGTCTCCGGCGAACGCGAGGTTTCCCTCCGCAGTGGTGCGGCTGTGGCCAAGGCGCTGCGCTCGATTGGCGTGAAGGTGCTCGAGGTGGACGTGAAGGAGAAGGGGGTGAAGGTTCCGCAGGGCACCGACATCTGCTTTCTCTGCCTGCACGGCACCTACGGCGAGGATGGCGAAGTGCAGCGGGAGCTGGAAGCCGCAGGCATGCCGTTCACAGGCAGCGGTTCGGAAGCCAGTGCGCTGGCGTTCGACAAGCTCAGGGCCCGGGATGCGATGGTCGCGGCCGGCGTGCCAATGGCGGAGAGTCAGGCGTGGACTCCCGAATGTGACTGGCAGCCGCCCTACGTCCTCAAGCCTGTCGCCAGCGGCTCCAGCCTGGGCATCCACCTCGTCCGCAACGAGGAGGAAGCGAAGAAAGCGGTGAAGGAGGTGAAAAAGTGGAAGGACGGGGGGATGATGATTGAGCGCCTGATCGAGGGCGCCGAAATGACCGTCGGCATCCTCGGCGAGCAGGCTCTGCCGGTCATCGAGGTCCGCCCGGCGAAGGGTTTCTACGATTACCAGAACAAGTACACCTCCGGCGCCACCCAGTATCTCTGCCCCGCGCCGATCCCGAAGGAGAAGGCGCAGGAGCTGCAGGAGTTGGCGTTGAAGGCGCACCGGGCGCTCGGTTGTGAGGTGCTTTCCCGCGTCGACATCATCGTGGATGCGGAGGGGAGGCCGTACGTGCTCGAGGTCAACACGCTGCCCGGCATGACGGATTTGAGTCTGCTACCCAAGGCTGGCCGCGCCGGTGGGATCGATTTCACCACCCAATGTCTGCGGATCCTCGAGCTGTCCTGGGCCCGCTTCCACAAAGGAGCCAAAGTATGAAGATCAAACCGATTGCCCGCTGGGTGGCCGGTCGCCGGCCAAGGTCCCGCCGGCCCCGCCATGTCCTCCACGCGAAAATGAACGGGAAGGCCCAGGCCCGGGAACTCAGCCGCCGGGTGGGTCTCGCGATCCTGGTGGCCGCCTCCCTCTCGATGGTGGCGCTGGTCACCTCCATCGGGATGGATGTGATCCTCGGGACGCTCCTTTACCGGAATCCGGACTTCACCCTTCGTCGGTTCCAGATCGAGCAGCAGGGGAAGATCGGCAAGGGGGAGCTCGTCAACGCCGCCGGGGTCCGCATCGGCCAAAACCTGCTGAACCTATCGCTCGACGAGGTGGCCGCCAACCTCCAGCGACTGCCCAACGTCGCCGCCGTCCGGATCGAGCGCCGCCTGCCCGACACCCTTTACTTCTTCGTGGAGGAGCGTCGCCCCGTGGCTCTGATCTGTCCCACGCCCACCGCCGGCACCGCCTTGGCCCAGCCGACCTTCTACATCGACGCCCGCGGCTACGTTCTCAAGCCCAAGCCAGGGGAAAAACTGATGTCTTTGCCCATCATCCGCGGCATCTCCTCCGACGAGGTGGTGGAAGGGGAGAGGACAAACAATCCCGAGCTTCGTGCCGCCCTGAACTTTCTCCAGGCCGTGCCGCTCGCCCAGGTTCGCGACGGGTTGGACTTCTCGGCCATCCGGATCGAGGGACCGGGCCGGTTTCTGATTTCCACTCCCCGGGGTGGCAAGATCCGCTTCCGCTCCGGCAACCTCGAGGAGCAGTTCGACCGGCTCACCGTCATCTTCAACTACGCGGAAAACCACGGCCGTTTCGTCCACACTGTGGATCTGACGCCCGAACGCAATGTGCCCGTCACTTTTCTTAACTAACGGAGAACCCCACCCATGATCATGCGCCGCACCGCCTCGAACGAAATCATCATCGCCGCCGACCTCGGCACCCAGAAAATGGCCGTGGCTGTCGCGGAAATGGCCGGCGACGGCTCCCTCACGCTCCTTGGCGTGGGCGAAGCCGTCTCGGCCGGTATGCGGAAGGCCGAGGTGACCGACTTCGGCCACGCCCGCGCCGCCGCCCGCATGGCCCTGGCCGATGCCGAACGCCGCACGCAGGCGGAAATTTCCGAGGTGTACCTGACCATGAGCGGAACCCATCTGGCCTCGCGCAACGAGTCCGTCCGCGTGGCCACCTCCGGGGAGGATGAGCAACGCGTCACCGAGGGCACGCTGGAGGAACTCCACCAGCTGGCCGCCCACCTGCCGCTGCCGCGTGACCATGCCATTCTTCATGAGCTGCTCCGCGGCTATTCGCTGGACCGTGGCATCGCCTCGGTGAATCCGCTCGGGGTGCACACCGAACAGATCGAGGCCCATTATCACCTCGTCACCGGCAAACGTACCCGGCTTCAGACCGGCGTGCAGTGCGTGGCTGACCAGAAGATCCGGGTCAAGGGTTGCACCTTCTCCGGCTACGCCTCGGGCATGGCCGTCCTCACGGAGGAGGGCAAACAGCGCGGGGCGGTGGTGATGGATCTCGGCGCCGGCGTGACCGACGTGAGCGTGTGGCGCGACGGCGCGGTGGTCCACTCCTGCGTCCACGGCGTCGGCGGGGACCATCTCAGCCAGGATCTTTCGATCGGACTGGAAATTCCCTATGCGCGGGCGGAGAAACTGAAGCGGGAGATGGGCACGTTGGCCCTCGCGGCGGAGGAAGCGGATGAGAAGATCACCCTCCCCCGGGAAATTAGTTTTGACGGCCGCACTTTCTACAAGGAAGCCATGGTCCAGATCCTGCAGGCGCGGATGGTGGAGATTTTGGAAATGGTCCGGGACGACGTGGAGGCGCAGGGCCTATGGAGCGCCGTCGAGACGGAGGTGGTGGTCACCGGCGGGGGGGCGCGGATGCGCGGTCTCGCCCGGCTGGCCTCGGAGATTTTGCCGCGGCCGGTGCGGATCGGCCGGGCCCGGGATTTTCTCGGTGAGCAGGGGGACTTGGAGCGGCCGGAGTTGGCCGCCGTCCTCGGCACGCTCCGCTATGCGGCGGAGCATGAGATGAAGGAGGCGGGAAGGCCCCAGGGGCTGAAGAAACTTTCCCAATCCATCGGCCGGATGTTTTCGGCCATGCGGTTTTTAGCCTGAACCCAACACGAAACCCAAGGAGCCCAAGACCATGAACCCACTGCACCACGAAAAAAGCCCGGTCGCGATTTTGGCCGTCGGAGGCACCGGCGCCGCCGTCCTCGACAACCTTGCCGTCAGCTGTGAGGGGGAACACCGCACGGTTTGCGTCGATACGGACGCTTTGGCCCTGCGCGGCACGGTCGCCCAGAAAAAGATTCTCGTGGCCCCGGAGCGGGTGCACGGCATGGGCACCGGGGGTGAGCCGGAGCTCCTCGAGGGGATGACGCTGGAGGAGGGGGATGGTTTGGATCCGATCCTGCAGGAGATCCGCACGGCGTTGGTGGTTCTGTCCACCGCTGGTGGGACGGGCTCGGCCTTGGGGCCGAGCTTGGTGCGTCGGCTCAAGGCGCAGGGATCGGAAGTGGTGGTGTTGGCGGTGACGCCTTTCTCGTTTGAGGGGGCGCGGCGCAAGGACCGGGCCACCCATTGCCTGGCGGAGCTGCGGAAATCGGCGGACGTCGTGCTGACCTTCAGCTGTGACCGTCTCATTGAAACCTCTTTGGCGAAGGATCTGAAAGAGGCCCAGCGCGCGATGGACAAGGCGATGGCCCGAACGATCCACGGGTTGGTGCACGTGATGCAGAAAGATGGGTTGCAGCATCTGGGCGCGGCTGAGCTGAAGGAGGCCGTCGGACCCGGTGCCGATGCGATCGGTTATCTGGAAAACGCGTGGGCCGGTGTGGCCGAGGCGTGCGGCGAGGGGAGAGAGGAGGCCGTGATCGAGGCGGTGGTGGAAGACATCATGTTGGAGGATGGGAAGGCGTGGAAACACGGCAACCGGATCCTCGTCAGCGTGATCACCGGTCCGGAGACGTCGCTGCACGACTTCCATGAGATTTTGGAGAAGTTACGGGCCAAGTTGCCGGTGGATTTGCCGATTTCCGCCGGAGCGGCGATCCATCCGGAAAAGAGTGAGACCCTGAGCATGACGCTCCTGGTGACCCGAAGGAGTGAGGAGAGCGTGCTGCCCAAGCCTCGGACGGAGGCGAAGAAGGTGGAGCCGCCCGCCGAGGTGAAGGAGAGGGTGTCGCGCCGGAAGAAGTTCATTGCCTCGCAGAAGGAGTTTGAGTTCGACAAGAACACGGGGCGGTTTGCGCAGTCCACCCCGACCGTGCGGGGGAACGAGGATCTGGACCGGCCGACGTTTCAGCGGAAGGGAATTGTGCTAAGGGCTTAGAATTTTCGTGTTCTGTAGGGCCCCGCTCCGCCGGGGCCATGGACGCGACGGAGCGCGTCCCTACAGAAGCTTTTGGTCAAGAGGCATGTTTTTCGTGAAGGTGAAGGTGAACGTGAACGGCAGCTGGAAGCTTAGGTAGGGCGGGCTCTCCGAGCCCGCCTCACCGAATCGTTAGGGGTTGAACCTAAAGCGAAGCGGTTTTGGATCTGGGACCGCCCGTGGAGGTCTACGAGTCGGCAGGCATGAAGGTAAGGGAACTGGCCCGGGCGGTGGAGCTTGCGGAGGAAAACCGCGGGCTTATTTTGAGGATCTGGAATGAGTACCACGGTTGAGCCGTCCGTTCGTGTCGAGGTGGCGGGGGAGGTGATGACCCTAACCCTGCCAGACAGAAAATCCGTTTCTTTTGCCTGGAAGAAAAATCCACGGATGAGCCGGGCCACGGTTGCCCAGCTGAAAAAAATCAAAGTCACGCCCCATGGCATCCATTGGCCGGACTTGGATGAGGATCTTTCCTTCCGTGGGTTGACTGCCGGTCAGTTCGGTTTTTGAGCCAACCGAGGCGGCTTAGGGAGAGCCGGCCTACCTAACTCTAACTATCTATCTTCCTGTGTCCCTTTATCTTTATCTTAATCCTAATCCTAAGCATTGCCTATCAATGCCTTAGGATTAAAATTGTGGTCAAAACCTACCCCATTGATTTTTTTGGGGCCTGTAAGTAAGTTAAAGTCTTCAAATAAGTAAGCTCGCCAAAAACTCCATGAAAAAAATCATGCTCTCCAGCCTCCTCGGCCTTGGCCTCGCAGTGCAGGGTTTCGCCAGCAACCTGGTGACCAACGGGGATTTCGAATCGGGCAACAGCGGATTCAGCACCGACTACACCTTCTGGCCCATCGGCACCAGCGGGGATATGGGTGCAGGTTTTTACAGCGTGGTCAGCAGTGCCAACCAGATCCACAGTGGTTTTGGGGGAGCGCCTCAGGGCGGCTCCAAATTCTTTGTGGCTAACGGGGCCACGGACACCAGCCAAGCGGTCTGGAAATCGCAGGTGATTTCGGTGACCCAGACCAACCAAGCCTACCGTTTTGAGGCCTACATCAGCAGCGTGGTCAATCCGAGCCTCGCCCCACCCAGCCTCTCCTTTCAGATTGGAAACGGAACGAGTTGGACCACTTTGGGCTCAACGCCCAGCCTTTCCGGTGCCGCCCGTGGCCAATGGTTTTTCTCCTTCGCTGACGGCATCTTTCAGCAGGCGGGAGACTTTATTATTCGGTTGCGGAATGATTCCAATGTGGCGCTTGGGAACGACCTCGGGATTGACAGCATTTATTTTGGTCTGCGTAGCGACGCACCCTCGTTTGGATCCAACCCCGGGTCCACCCCGGCCATCTTCAATCCCTCGGCCGTCCCCGAACCTTCGGCCGGGGCGCTGTTGGCGATTGGAATCGGTGGGCTGATCGCTCTCCGCCGCACGCGGCGCAGCCGCGAGTAGATCGCAGATAGGATATAGAAGATAGGGAAAGCCCTGGGGCGTGAGCCCCGGGGTTTTTTGTTGGGTAGGGACGAGAAGCCTTACCCGTCCGCGAGGTAGATTTAAGCTCGAAGGTTCGGATCATAGCGCGGGCGACTGAGGGCAGTCATTCCTACCCATTTCTTCGTGTTTTATCTTTCGGATCGTGCAATTTTAAGCTTAAAAAATTTAAGTAAAAATTATTTAAAGCATTATTGTGCAACATTTTGTGCTAAGGTCATATCGTCACATGAAAGTTAGTCCCAACCCTTGAAAAATCGGTGAACGTAGTGTTAGATAACAACATCTAATAAAGACAGATGCATCTTCTCTTTTCCCATATTGGTCGGGCTTTTTTCCGAGGCATTTTTGCCTCGTTAGGCCTGAGCAGGCGGAGTCTCGCTGCACTTGTTGTTCCTTTTCTTTTTTCCTTTGCCGCCGGATCCGCTCAAGCCCAAGGCACGGTTAACCTCAGTGTTTATAATATCACTCAAACTTCCATCCAAATTGACACGAGTTTGGACGCTTATCGTGATGCTGGGGGTGCAGGTGGGGGTGGGTATCGCATCCGCGCCCAAATAACCTCTTGGTCTGGCACAGCCCCTTACGTCAATGCATTTGGGTTGGAAAACACCTGGGCGTTTGGTGTCAGCAATCGCTCCGCCACAGGCCTGCAGCCAGGAGGTCAGTACACTGTCTATGCTTGGGCGGAGAAAACCACCGACGGTGGCGCTTCGTGGACTTACGACGGAGGTTACAAAGACTTTACTATTACCACTCTCAACTACCCCCCCGGTGCGCCTGGTTCCGATATGGCAGCCAATGGAAACAGTTCTTCCGCGTGGATCGATTTTTACGGTCCTATGGTCGGCCCAGTTGATGGATACACGGTAGAAGCCTCCTCATCGGGTGGCACGAGTAGCTTCAACATTGCCTACGGCGGATGGAGCCCGAATGCCTTTCAGGAAGTATCGTTCCCCGCGAGAGGCAACCGAACCTATGCCGTCAAGGTCAGGGCCTATAACAATGGCGGAGCCGGCCCATGGTCAAGCTGGACAAGGGAATTCACAACTTTTCCGGGGTCACCGATCAACGGGCGGGCCACCACCACGACGACCACGGCGAACTTTTCCTGGAGCGCCCCGCAGAACACGGACGGGCCCCTGACTTATCAAGTGGAATATTCCACGGACACGGATGCCAACGTTTACGCGGGCTCCTGGAACACCGGGGGTACCGCCACGGGAACGCAGTACACTTTCACCGGCTTGGCAGCAGACACCAACTACCGTTTCCGGGTCACTGCCATGGGTCGCCAGTGGCCATCCACGCCGTTGATGATCACGGCCAAAACCCTCCCCTATCCTCCGAACTCGCCAAGATTCCTCGGCCTAGATACCGGCACCTCCAGCTCCATGGGGTTGTCTTTCTCCCCGCCGAATGTCGATGCCACCCACGGGGCCCCCACCGGCTACCGGGTGGAATACTCCTCCAACGGGGGACTGAGCTGGAACCAGGCCAGCTGGAGTTCCACGAGTGGAACCGTCTCCGGTCTTGCCGGCAACCAAGAGTATCGATTCCGGGTTTTGGCTTTCAACGCGGGTGGCAACAGCGGGTACTCCTCGGTGGAAACCGGAACAACGGCATCCCTGCCTCCTGCGAATTTTTCGACGGGCGGCATCACCGATAGTCAAGCCACCCTGGTTTGGTCTGCCCCCACCCAGCAAAATGCACCGAGCGGCTATCGGGTGGATCTGATTACGAGCGGGTCGAGCTCGTGGAGCACCGTGGAGACCTTGGGAGGTTCTGTGTTCAACCGGACGGTCTCTCTGGATGCCAACACGGTTTATTACTTGAGGGTGGTGTCGATGGGCTTGGCCGGCCCCGGAGACTTCAGCTCGGCCACCGTCAAGACGCTGAGCAAGCCGCCTACCGGCTTGGCGCCTGTGACCATCTGGCAGAACCGGGTCAGGCTCTCGTGGTCGGCTCCCGTGCAACCCGGATCCGTCAGCGACTACCGGGTGGAGTACTCGATGGATGGGGGATCCAACTGGACGGTTTTCCAGGACGGGGTGAGCACGGCGACGGAGGCAACGGTGACGGGGCTGGAGTTTTCCACCCTTTATCAGTTTCGGGTGGCTGCGATTGGTGGTGGGGCCACCGGTGGCGTGGTCGGTCGTTACGCCACCACGACGGCGACGACCAAGGATCCCTATCAGTGGGAGACGCCGGCGCTGGTCAATTTCAGCAACGGACCGGCTCTTCTCA
>Ga0214917_10000167_pt1 | contig 80652 bp, 134 predicted proteins | sample LL_1208_BB_MetaG_FD_177983 | JGI IMG/M metagenome (GOLD analysis project Ga0214917, IMG submission 177983) | Freshwater microbial communities from Lake Lanier, Atlanta, Georgia, United States - LL_1208_BB | ecosystem: Environmental > Aquatic > Freshwater > Lake | place: USA: Georgia... | reverse complement strand
TCCTTGGTTAACCCAGAAGTGCTTGATGAAGATTTCGAACCTACCGGAAACCCACGTAGGCTTCTATCGGTTGAGTTAGAGAACGACCCTGATGGTGTTATTGTCGTTGTTGAGCTTAAGTGTACGACAACTGGAAAGATGTATTACTTGCGGGTACCGCCGACTATGCGCACTTGCCTTCAGGCGGTAGCGTGGACGGCGGACATGAGCCCCGAAGACTATGTTGTTTTAATGGAGAGTTGAACATATGGGCACACTTGATTGGGCGAAAACAGAGTTAGACCTTATCGGAATGACGGAGGACAATCCAGACGAGATGAACAGGGATATGCGCAAGCATATTCTTCACATGGTTGAGGAGTTCTGCAACGAAGGACACAGTGGGTTCTCTGCAAATTATGCGCTTGGTATTCTTACAAAGCTCCTTGACCATAAGACACTTTCGCCCCTAACTGGCGAAGATGCCGAGTGGGTTGAACACGATAACAACCTGTTCCAGAACATCAGATATTCTGCTGTATTCAAGCAGGGTAAAGACGGAACTCCTTACGACATTAATGGAAAGGTGTTTTACGAGACCTACCTAGACGAAGAGGGTAATCCTAGTAAGAGTTATTTTACGTCAAAAGAGAGTTGCGTAGACATTGAGTTTCCGTACACACCAACTACAGAATATGTAGAGGCCCACCGTGAAGAAAATGCATGAGTTAAATACCGCGACTGGGATTACTTATTGCGGAATTATCCCTACAGAACAGACAATCGTTGCTGAAAATGACGATCAATGGCAGCAAGCCGAGGAAGAAGATCGGCATTGTAAAAAGTGTGAGTTACTATCGGAACCAAGCTATAGGGAATGATCTACCGAGAATACTTGTATCAGATGGGCGACGTAACCTGTTCCACTGAGTTGACAGCGTAAGTATTTTGTGCTATTGTTGTACCGAGGAGACTAGAACAGTGGCTGACCTAGAAGCTATCAAACAGCACGTACAGCAGTTCGCCTGCTTCTGCTGTACGTGCTACCCACAAAACCGCCCAGACGATTCTGCACATCACCCGGACTGCACAACGTGGCAGTTGCTGGACGACATCAGAGAGCTTGTAGCCGAGGTTGAAAGTCTTGTAGCAGATGAAAGGCGTAAAACTAGAGAAGAGAGGCTAACTTCTCTTGGCTTTGAAGAAGTAGATGAAGAGCATCGCAAATCTAACCGCGAAAATATAATAGAAGCCCTAAAGAACAAGCAAGTATCAGAACACTCAGAAAAGTACACCGATATCGTAAGTGATGGAGGGTTTGATCCGAGATGAATGATCCTCTTCGTAATGGAAATAGATGGACTCATTCCTTGGCTCAAGAGGTTTCAAGAATGATCTGGGCTTTTGCCTCAGATGACGATAGACGTGAAGTAGTTCGAGACCTTGCCGATAGAGTCGAAAAAGAACTTACAAACGCAGCTTGGCGTCCCGCAAGCGACCCACCCCCTATGAGCGAACACTGCTTTGAGTACTACACCTCTGAGCCAGTTCTTGGGTATTCGCCTTCCGGCAAGATTCAAGTTGTCACCTATAAACAACTTGACTTGGAGTCCCCGCCAGAGTGGTTTTCTAACTGCTCAGAAGAGTGGAATCTTGGTGATACTGTGACGCACTGGATGCCGTTGCCTCCAAAGCCCGAAAACTTGGAAGGTCAAGTCAATGAATGACGTGCATATCTGGAGGAAGTGATACGCATGGCAAGAATAGAGGAAACCTGTAAGGCTTGCGGTAAAGCCTACACAACCTATTGGCCTGAAAGTTATCAGGAGTTCTGCTCTATAGGATGTAGGGTCGATTACCATGACAGCGAAATGAAAGAGAACACGAAATGACTCGTGATCAAATCAATCGGCTAACACAACTTGCGTTGGAAACTCAGGATAGTGTATTGCTTGAACGCGCAGCGTACTTACTTCACGAACTCGGTCATCATAACAGTATTCCTCGCTATCATCATAACAGTATTCCTCGCTATATGAGGACCAACTATGACACTGGTGAGCGAGAGTTTAGCGATACGGCAGATTTTAAGGAGATAACCAAGCGCACTAGGCTTGTCGATGAGTTTAGCAGTATCTATGGAATTCACTCGGTGAACTTACAGACTAACCTAACGCCTTATCTTCAGATAGTCAACCAGACTTTGCTGGACGCTGCGCAAGCTGTTCGTATCATGAAAAAACAACAGGATAAAAAATAATGTTATTCGTTTTTATCATAGCGTTTACAGTGCTTTTCTGTATTGTCATACTTTTCCAAGCACCAGCAATAGGCGAGAACAAAACTATCTCAGGTGTTAAATCCCCGTCAGGTCCATTGTCAAATTATACGAAAGATTAGAAAGGACAAACCGATGAACCGAGATCAGCTTCAAATTAACATCGACATGGTGCAACTTCCATCAGGCATCTGGATGCAGCGTTATCCGGTAACCCAGAGTCTTTATCGAGACGTGATGGGCATCAATCCTTCTCACTTCAGCGGCGACAACAATCCTGTCGAATGCGTCTCTTGGTATGACGCAGTTGAGTTCTGCAAAGAGGTGACGGAGCAAACTGGCGACGGTCTTTACCGTCTGCCAACTGAAGCCGAGTGGGAGTATGCCTACCGTGCTGATACGACGACGCGCTGGTTTAACGGCGACGACGAGAGCAAGGTGGGTGAAATTGCCTGGTTCAGCGGCAACAGCGACAAAATGACGCATCCCGTTGGATTTAAACAGCCCAATGCATGGGGACTACATGACATGGCAGGAAATGTTTGGGAGTGGACCAATACGGCTATAAACTCGCTACGAGTCATCCGTGGTGGGTCGTGGAACTACGATGCATTGTCCGCGTGGGCGGTGGACGGCATCAAAAACGCCCCAAGCCGCCGCAACTACGACGTCGGCTTCCGAGTTGTAAAAGAACAAAAGTGAAGTCTCCTATATGCCCCTTTCAATGTCCCCTATAATTCTTACCGTTATCTCACACGGTGATCGTAGCTTTAGTTTCAAGTCTCCCGCCACATTTCTGGTACAGGCAGACGAATCAAAGCAGTTTCTTGAAGCACGAAACGACGCCTTTCAACTTCTTGTCTACGCTGAAAACCGTGAGCAGCTCCTGAAAGAGATTTCAGAAGAAATCTGTTTTCTCTGGGACGAGTACGTTCAGGCTGACCCCAAAACCCTTTCTGAAGCCGCAGCTCGTCTTCGTCAAGTATTGCTAAATTCTGTAGAACAAAAATCTAGGTTTACTTGGACTGGTTACAGCGTTGGACGGAATGAGTGGTTCGACAACACTGGCGTAGGGCACTATGACGCTAGTAACGAGTTTACCGAGCATGGGTGCAACGGTGCATGTTGGCAGGATGATTTTCCTGGTCATAACAAGACCCGAGAAGAAGCAATCCTGAACGCAAAAGAGCTAGGATTCTTGCAGTAAAAGCCCCTATAGTAAAAGGTAGAGGGATTTTACCGACTTGCTAATCGTAGAGACTTTTGTGGCCCCTAGCCGAGTCCATGGCCTAGGACTTTTTGCATCTAAGCCGATCCCATCCGGTACAAAGATGTGGGTCTTCGATAAGAATGTGAACATCATTCTACCTGCTGAAAAGCTTGAATCTTTACATCCAATAGCTCGTGATAAAGTTAAAAGACATTCATATGTCAACAAAGATGGCTTCGTTATTCTATCTTTTGACGGATCGCAGTATATAAACCACAGTGAAGACCCGAATATGGTAGATTACGACTATGAGTGTTTTGCGTTACGGGATATCAAGGCTGGGGAAGAGATCACAGTTAATTACTATTTCTCTGAATCTAAAGCATCGCAAAAATTAAGGAGGTGAAACTCATGGATCAAGACAGAATCAATGAAGTCTACTCTTACGGTTTAAATGCACTAAACCACGTAATCAAACACCGTAGTGTAGCCGATGAGCTAGACATAGAAGATCTTGTTCGACTAAAGAGATTCTTACTTGACCTCGATACTCCTAAGGACAGGCATCTCTTAGAACAATGGGAGGAGTGTTACAGAGCCATCACTAAACTCACTGGCAATGTTGAAGCACCAAAGCATAAGAACAATCCTCTTTTTCTGCTGACAAGCTTTGCTGATCTGCTTCATCAAAACACGCAACTTAAGAATGAACTTAGCGGAACAATTGAACAGAACAACAAGACCTACGCAAGCTTGATGGAGAAGATAGCAGACCTCCAAAATGAGTTAGATATCCTCAAGTATGGCCCGCTAGAGCAGGGATCTGGCGACTTAGAGAGTCTCGATTAGTGGACACTTTAAAGCAACTTTGGCGAGTTTCGTATAGTAATACCTATGCAGCCTCTTCAGAGCTAGAAGCAATAGAACAAGCTTTGGGGGACATATCTAGCTTTAGTATTCATCCTGTAGTAGTTTCTGTTATTACTGGGGAGTCGCCTAAGTTTAATTGGAACTACGAAGATGGCGAACAGGTTTTTCAGTGTAACGAGTGCTGTTTAATTTTCTACGAACCTACCCTAGTTGAGTTAAGGGATCATACCTGTGAACCAGAATCTGACTGACTCTCTTTGTCAAAACTGCAATCTATTCTATATAGCCCACGATCTGCCTGATTTAGGTGTTTGTAGTTCGGAGTGTAGGAATGAGTTTTACAAGTGATAGCCTTAGCTTTTACTGCTGCTCTAACTGCAACTGATATCAGCGCATTAAGGCTACGCGATTACCCGTGGGGTCTCCATGTGCAACAAGCCCCCGCCCCTAACGGATTTTCATTCCGCCACACAGAAAGAGAGCATACAATAGCGTGGAGTGGGTATATTGAGCGGCAGGAGGCCGTGCTTGTATATGCGTATACCCCTAAGTCAAAGTCTATTTACGAAATGACTTTGATTTTAGGAAAAGAAGCTGACTTTCCCCAAGCATGTCAGTATTACAATAAATACAAGCAAATGCTAACAGTGAATTACGGCAAGCCTTCGCATAGCTACAATTTTACTTATCTCCCGTTCAGCAAAGGAATTGGGTATGATAATTTAGCTATGAGGCAGGGTAAGTACAACATCTCTGATTTCTGGGCTAAATTCAAGGACACTTTTATTGGCATGGCCATAACCCCAGAAGGCTGGACGTGTATTACTTTTGAAAGCAAGAAGTTTAGCCCTATCGCAACAAAAGAAGCCAATGCGTCGCCATAGAAGCGGGAAAAAGATTTACTCGGCTAAAGAAGCCAGTGCTAGGTTCTTGAAGTTAGTTAAGCTCTGTAGTAAGCATCGTATACACGGTCCAGATTACTCAAGCCTAGGCATCTCCCCTAAGGGGCTCCCTTATTTTTACATATGGGAGCCCTTTTATTGTCTATAAAAAAGCATGGACACTACTGACCCGTACCTTGAGCTTGCGAAAAAGCACCCGCGTATTCTTATGCGGAGCGTCTGGACTGGTGAGCAAACAGAACACATTGGGTGTGAGCTGGCTATTGGTCTTGGCTGGTTAGGGATTGTAGATGAACTATGTACGAAGCTTGAGCAGGTGTTAGCAGGCATGTCCGATAGTGCGCGTGATGGCTTCTATGCCCAGCAGGTTAAAGAAAAGTTCGGCGGGCTTAGGTTCTACACGACATATGGTAACGATGAGATATACAAACTGATTAGGGAAGCTGAAAATAAAAGCTATCAGACCTGCGAAGTTTGCGGAGAGCCTGGAGAAAGACGCGGGGAAGGATGGATTCAGACTCTATGCGAGGTCCACAATGCAGCTGACTAAACTTAACTTTGGGAGCGCTTTTAGGTGCTTGAGTTATCCAGACGAAGCCTTGTCCTGTTCGGTAAACAACAAAGTGCTCGCGTCTCTCGCATGTCTTTTTCTTGTAATTACTGAAGCACAGAGCTTTCAATCAGATGAACCTTAACACTTCTTTTTTAGACATTAGATTTACGGGTGTTATTTGCCTTTATCCTGCTGATGCATCCTTAACTTCACAAATGCCTTACTTCAATGTATTACAAGATAGTTTGTGGGGAATTAATCAAGGTATGTGGGACTTGAATGAAATTGACTAGAATAGCTTTATATTTTGATAGTCCAATGCTGTGTGAAGCTAAGTCTGCTGTAGAATTAAGGTCTTTACTGCGTATGGTCTCGGCCCAGCTAAATGCGTCTTACTAATTTCTATCCAATAGATGTTTACCCGTCTTGCTCCTCGTCTATGATTGGGAAAGATATCCGCTTGCATCTGTGCTTTCCGCAGATGGGAATTATTTTCTTGGCGATGGATTCCCATATTTGCCCATGGTCTGGCGGTGAAGAATGAAACTGACACCAAGCAGTTGCGTATATGAATTAGCTTACTGCAAGCCTACATCCGGCCTTTATAAGCTGCAATCTTTATTCTATCAATCGGACTTAATAAACACATTAGTAAGAATTAGAATGGCGGTTTACAGACTAAATGGAACTATATGATTATCTAATAGTAGGATCCGGTTTATGCGGTAGCGTAATGGCAAGACAGCTTACCGACTCCGGTAAAAGATGCCTCGTAATTGACGGTAGAGCACATATTGGCGGTAATTGCTATACTGAGGAAAGAGAAGGCATAAACGTCCATACGTATGGCGCTCACATATTCCACACGAGTAGCTTAAAGGTTTGGGAATACATAAACAAATTTGCCTCGTTTAATCACTATGTCAATAGGCCTAAAGTTTTTTACAAGAATAAAATCTACAGCTTTCCGATTAATTTAATGACGCTTTACCAGCTTTGGGGAGTTACTAGCCCAAAAGAAGCAATTGAGGCTCTTGGTAAGAAGAAGGTATCTCTCTCTGGCCAAGCTTCAAACCTTGAGGAGTGGGTGCTTTCTCAAGTTGGACAAGAGATTTATGAAACATTTATTGAAGGATACACTGCCAAGCAGTGGGGAACTGATCCTTCAAAATTGCCAGCCAGCATCATTAAAAGACTTCCGATAAGATTAAACTTCGACGACAACTATTTCAATGATTGCTACCAGGGAATTCCGATAGGAGGGTACACAAAGATATTTGAGCGCCTACTGTCTGGAATTGAAGTTAAGTTAAATGTAGACTACTTTAAATCAAAAGAATATCTAGATGGATTAGCCGATAGAGTTATATATACCGGAGAGATAGATCGATTTTTTGACTATCAATTTGGAAGGCTGTCATATCGATCTTTGAGGTTTGATCACGAACTACACGAAATTAAAGACTTTCAAGGGAATGCCGTAATTAACTACACTGAAAAAGATATACCTTATACAAGAATTATTGAGCATAAGCATTTTGAGTTTGGAAATCAGGATGTTACTATTATAACAAAAGAGTACCCAGATATTTATACTGGTAACAATACCCCTTACTATCCGGTTAACGATGCTGTTAATAATAAAAAGTATGAATCTTATGCTCAGCTTGCGAGAAATAATAAAGATCGTGTTATTTTTGCAGGGAGACTAGCAGAATACAAGTATTACGACATGCACCAGGTTATAGGGTCCGCTTTAGTCAAATCTGAGGATATTCTGAGCGGAAAACTTTAGCATACGTCTTACCTGCATCAATCTCAGGTACTTTACCGACTCTATAGCCCTCTTATGATTGCAAAAAGCGATCAATGGATAGACATTGACATTGATGTTTATTTAGCAAACTTTCACGAACATTTGGACGGTTTAATTATGACTAGGCCAGCAAATGATCCTAAATGGTCTTTTTTGAGGATTGATGTAGAGACAGGATTGGTGTCTGAAATAGTTGAAAAGGTAGTTATATCAAATGAGGCTACTACAGGGATTTATAACTTTATAAATGGCTCAGATTTTGTAACAGGCGCAGAAGATATGATAGCTAAAAACATGCGCAGTAAAGGAGAATTTTATGTATCTACGGTCTATACTAATTTAATTGCAAGAGGACAGAAAATAGGGTCCTACAACTTCGGTGAATCCGGTACCCCAGAGGACTTAAATCTTTTTGTTTAAGCAAAGCTTAGTGGTTAATAAAATGGTTTTTATAAAGATATCAGGTTAAGTATATGATTATATCAGGTAAAAATGTTCTTTTTGCAATTTCTTCTTGCAAGAAGTTTTATGAAAAAACTTTAGATAAGTGTATAGGAAGCTTATTGGAGTGCGGTGTTCCGCCTTTAGACATTCTTTGTGTCGTTGGCGGTCATACCCCAGAGGAGTGTACGGAACAAAGTGACGCAAGGCTACAAGAGTCTTTTGGTAAAGCTAAGTTAGTAACGTCAACCTTAAACTCTCTAGAGTATAATGTATTTATTTATTTAGTACAGAATAAACAACTTTTGCTCCAATATGATTATATTTTCTTCATGCACGATACATCTTGGGCTGGACCTAAGTTTATAGAACTCCTAAACCAAACATTTCCAAAGAATAATCCAAAAACTTATGCACTTACGCCTTTCCCTTCTATGGGAATCGGCCTATACTCCGCTGAACATTTATTAGCCCGTGAGGGTGATATTTTAGCAACAAAAAACGAATCTCTAGACCACGAGACAGAGCAACGTATAAAAAAATGGGGCGTCTTTGCGGAGGACATGTTACTTGCGCATGAATGCGGTAATTTCATGAAGTCAACTGGAGGCAAAGAAAATGTCACATTTGTCAACCCTTTTGGCACAGGAACGCCAAGGCGTGTAAGACATTTTACTTTCCTTGACTTCTATAAGTCTCAGGCAAATTTTTCCGGACCTCAGTCAACAATGATTATCGATATCTAGTGAGCTTGACAGTTTAATAGTTATATGGTATCTTACTTATAGTATGAGAGCGCTAATGACATTTGGGGTCGCTGGGTCAGGCAAGAGCACACTGGCCTCGCACTACAAAGATAGATTTCTTGAGATTAATCTAGATGAATGCCGAGAATTGGTTAATGGCAATCCGGATGATCAATCTAATCCTGCAGGGGTTGCTGCATATCGAGACAATTTGATTGAACTGGCGGCAATGCAGGGTGCCGACATTATGATCTCTGATACAAACCTAAATGCCCATTTCCGAAATTTACTTTTGGACAAGCTTCAACAGCTTGGATTTGATGTTATTCTGATTGTCATCACTACCCCATTTGAAAAGAGCTTGGAGTTCAATTCAAGAAGGGACCGGCAAGTTCCGGAAGACATTATGCACAAAATGAAAGAAGCAATGGATGAGCAGTTAGAGAATAACGGCCTACATCATCCTGCGGTTAAAAAGGTAATCTACTACAATCCTCTTAAAGAGAAGCCGCCAATTCTCTAAAATTATTTCGATACCGTCTTCCTATACTGGAGTATGACGGTAGATGAAATATATAATGAATCATGCCTAGAAACTCTTGCGCGTATTCCGGACTCTAGCATTGACCTTGTCATAACCTCTCCTCCTTATAATCTAAATCTAAGAATCTCAAATGGTAAATATACCTCTAGACAGATACTTAAGGAAGAATTTAGTACAAAGTATGAAGGATTTAGCGACAATCTTCCAATAGAGGAATACTATAGCTTTCACAAAAAAGTACTGGAAGAGCTTATTCGTACAAGTAATGTTATTTTCTATAACATTCAAATCGTAACTGGCAGTAAGAGGGCCATATTTAGAATAATTGGCGAATTAAACGAATACTTGAAAGATGTTATTATTTGGGATAAGGGCCACGCCCAGCCAGCTATGAAAGATAGGGTGCTAAATAGGCGTAGTGAACTGATTCTTGTGTTTGAAAAGGACTATGCAATCAGTCGGCAATTCAAAAAGGCAAACTTCCCTCGCGGTACTATGGAAGATGTGTGGCAGATAAAGCCTGAACGTAAAAAACATCAGGACTATCACGGGGCTACTTTCCCAGAGGACCTAGTTTCACGAATCGTAGAAAACTTTTCTGATGAGGGTGATGTTGTATATGATCCTTTTCTTGGGACTGGAACTACGGCAGCTGTGTCAAAGAGATTAAACCGTAGGTATCTCGGCAGTGAGATTAGTAAAAAATACTTCGATATCGCAAACAGTAGACTGTCTCAGCAAACTTTAACTTGACAAGTAAATTATTTTCTGCTACCAATATAGACAGTCAGGAGGATCAATGAAAAAGCTAACGGCGATGGCGGCAGCTATTACAGTTGTACTAGCCTCTTATATCTTGAGCCCATTTTTAGCATTGGCCCAGATGAAGTACCACCTAGATCATAAAAATGGCCATGAATTTTCAGAGTTTATTGACTTTGATAAAGTAAAACTTAATTTAAAGGCCAGATTGATCTCTGAAATGCCGAAGCCTGATCCTAATAACCCTTGGGAAAGACTTGGCTCCGTAATGGCCCTTGCGGTAATCGACCCGATTGTAAATAACATGATTAACCCAGAGTTTATTGCAAAACAACTAGAGGACTCTAAGGGAAATTCAAGAAAAAACAGCTATTCATTCTCCTATGAGTCGCTTAATTGTTTAAACATAAGTGTTAATGACACCATAGAAGCCACGATGCGTAGGTATGGATTTTTCAGCTGGAAAGTTACAGATGTTGTAATTATTGATAAAGACTAAGCGTTGTAGTAGCCCCAGACTGTGCAGTTATGCTGCCCTACAAACCATACTTTCACTGTTGAGCATCGGACATGTAATTCCATTTCGTTGTTCGACCTGCCTACCATTCCTGCGGTAGAACTGGGGGTGCCCCCTAATGGGTCTACTCTAAAATAGACTTGTTGATTTACATTTGATGTGTCAACGACGGAAACATGTACTTTTTCCATTACTTGTGGAAATGTGAACGTAAGCACGTTACCGCCATTACCGTTATTTGGTCCTGTCTGAGAAGCAAGAATTATACCAGAAGTATAGCCAGATTCTGAAGCAGTTATTTTTTGTCTAATTTGGTCTAGTTCCCAAATTGCAGTACCAGTGGTTCCGGTAGTACCTACTCTATTGTCAATAGAGTCCAGAGATGTATTGCCAGAGATTACTGAATCTCTCAGCAAATACACTGCGTCGATGCCACTGTGTTGTAATTCATGAGTCGCCAGCCCCGTTGAGCTTTCTGGAAGCTCCCCGCCAAGTACTACAGCAGTCAAGGCGTTTACTGCTGTGATTACTCCAATATCTGCAACCTTTAGTTTATTTTCTTCGTCAAAATCAAGTTGATTAGCTGTCCCTTTAGGGTAAGAAACTACCAGATAATACCCATCAACTGAATGCTGTACAGAACTGAATATAACATAGCCATCCTCAGTTAGCTCCCTAAGGTGTTCTGCAAAATGCTCTACAAGAACAATGTCTTTTCTCCAGTCATTAGGCATCGGCATGTATTTAACCCTCTGTTAATAATTAAAAAATAAACGGATGATTGACACCGTATGGCCTTGTGGTATAGTGGGTAAACGTCCACAGAAAGGGGACGGCATTCAATGGAAAATAACACGATGACGGTTCAACATGCCTTGAGCAACATTGATCGCGCAACTGTTCAATACGAAGAGGCCTGTTTGTCCACCGGCCAAACTCCTAGGGTTCAGGTTTGCGTACCGAAGGCCGCTCTTGACTCCGCTGACAAGCCCCTTACGGAAGAGGAAGCTGCCTTCAGGGATGAACTCACCGCCTTGATCAATGCTTACGACGGGCTGGAGGAAGGGGAGAACGGGCCGAAGGGCTGGGACCCCGAAAGGGCCGAGAATTTTATCCGCTGTCTCCGTATGGCGGGTATGTTTCTTCAGGATCCTGATTGTATGTAAGTAACATAAGTAGGGCCCAGAAGAAATTCTGGGCCCTATGCGTACATACGGAGACCATCTATGACTGATGTTCAAGAGTATTACAATACTTTCAAAGAATTGGTATCTTCTGTAATTGATTGCTCTCCTAATCAAAGGATTGTTTTTGTTCAGCGCACCGATTCTTCAGGTAAGTTCATTCAGGTTTGTTATGTGCTTAGGAGCTATGACGACGAAGACCTATACATGCCTAACCCGATTACAATGTTGCCTTTTGAACTCGATGAAGACACACTTTATTCTATTCCTCTTGAATACTTAGACTCTGAGTTGCCTTTCTTGTGGGTTGAAAAGATGATTCAAGAGGGACATGACTTAGGGCTAGATAGATTTACGCGATATGACTGATCTGATTCTGCCATAGGAAAAAATTAGAGTAAAAAGACTATTGACACACCGATAGCGATGTGGTAATATGTCAGAGACACCAGAAAGGATTTGTCACCGTGAGAACAAAGTCACCAAGAAGCCTCCTTAAGCTTTCCAAGCGGGCTACTGAGCTTGATGTAACAAACCGACCCGCTAGCGGATCCATTCAGCTGCTCAAGGATGGGCTGGCGCGAAGGGGGATCAGCAGGAGGCAATTCGTACAAGAAGCTGAGTTGTCTTATGAGTATGTCTCGCGTGTATTCAACAACAAAGTAAAGTTCCCGAGTACCAGAGAAACTCTTGAGAAGTTTGCTTCTATCATTGACGCTGATCCGATGATTTTTTCGGAGTACAGGAAGATGGTAGAGTCACTTCCTTCCTCCACGAAAAAGCTCTGGGAAATCATGTCAGAGAAGGGCGTTGACAGAAGGGATTTGGCAGAGGTAGTCAACATCAGCAGGACTTATCTGTATGAAATCCTCCGAGGTGATGTTTCATTTCCTAATAATCCGGAAGTAATTGAAGCTATTGCCTCTGCCGTATCTGTTACCCCAGACACCTTTGATGAATACCTCCGCCCAGTTATTGATTGGTCCGAACAGAACCCTAAGGCAATCGAGATGGTCTTCTTGAATCTTCTGTCAAAGAAGATGCTGATTAGCCGAGGGTACATGAAAGCAAAGAATGACCCTTCTTGCGAGATATCTGACTATACCCTTAGCTTGTTTGAAGATGAGAATTCTTGCAGCAAAGAGTTGATCAAGGTCTATCAGGCTATGGGAAAGAATAACCTTGATTTGTTTGGCATCTCCGATCTTCTGGAAATTAGGTCTGAACAGGTTTGGAACACCTTTAGCGGGCAAAAAGTAAATCCACACGTTCTTGCCATGATGAAGAAAGCCCTTAAGGTCAAGTAAGCAAATAAAGCCCCTCTCGCCTGACACATAGGCGAGAGGGGCTTCTTCATTTGACAAAAAAATTACTCTGTGGTACACTGCCTCTTATGTATCAACTCACTTTTTCCGAAGCTAACCTTCTCCGTCTGATTGGGAAGAACAATAGCTACTCAGGCGGTCAAGATCATATACCGAATAACCTTAGTGATGTCCCAGAAGATTTCAAATATCTGGTCCCTTCTAAGTCTGCACAGAAGTATATGATTGAAAGCTTGGCAGAAAGGGGAATTCTTGTGCCTTATACCTTGATATCCGATAAAGACGAGTGGTTAGAAATTACTGAACTTGGTGCGAAAATAATTAAAGAAATCAGTTAGTCCCAAGGGTCTTTGAACGAGTCCACGACGTTTAAAGCTTTTTGTTTAATTCCTGCTGGTGCGTTCTTTTCAATAAGACGCTTTAATTCTTCCTTGGTATAGTTCAGTCTGGCATAAGCTGATCTGACTAAACCTTCTACTCTAAGTATTGACACTGTCCTTAGAGCAGGTGCCATATATTTTCTTGCTTCCTTAGAAGATAATAGCTCATTAAAATTCAATCTCATTACCGATGATGGGTACATATCTACGACTTTGAGGGCTAAATTTTCTGCCACCTTTACAGTAATTCGGTTAGTATATAATAAATCAATAAGAACATCAATCATGTCGTCTGGGCGCTCATTTTTTTCTAATATCTCAAAGGCCTGTTCTTCTGAAAATTTTTGCCGCAAATGTCCTACCGGTACATCAGCTTTTACGAATAAATTTATATAAGCTTCTCTATCTTTTTCTGGGACATCTGACAAATACTCAACTACAGCGTCAACAAATTCTTTTTCTGTGCCCTTTATCTTCCCCTCTGATACTAACCGAAGACCGGAATCTTTAGGGTCGTTGACCGCAACATTCATCCAAAACTCTGGGTCCTGCCTGACTTTATCAAACTTCTTTTTATGTGGCTCTTCTATGCTTTTTAAAAACTTTGCCTTCTGTCTCTCGTGAAGAGCCTCTGAGATCACATTCTCTGTCCCCTTCTCCCATCTTCTACTTACTTCTTTAGCGAAGTCATGCTCAAGGTCGGCCAGTTTTTTCAAGTAGGATAGAATGACTCTTTTAGAAATCATCAGAATCCACCGTAATCACGAAAATCTTCATGACTCAAGTACATGTCCGTTAATGAGTTATAATACAAGCCCTCTTTAGGGTCATAATACACAACAAGACCACTTTGTAGCCGAAACGGTCCCTCAAGTCCCTCACGTTCCCGATTTGGAAACTTCTCGCTGTCAATAGGCTGGACAACTTTATATCCAGCATATCGCCTCATCAAGTAGTTTAGTATGATATTTTCCACAGTATCTATACCCCTTCTAACTCTGTCTCTATGGTAGCTTCATCAAGATTTCCTAGGCCATAAGAAACTCCGTCAGGAGTTTTCTTATGCCATAAATCAGCTTCATCTAAGAAGTTACTGTAGCTAAATTTTTCCCGTAAAACAAGCTTTCTTATTATACCTACGAATTCTTCATTTTGCGCTACGTGGAAAATAATGTTCCACGTAGCGTAATTTTTATAATCATTATACTCTATAGGCTCGTCGCCATTAAGTACACCTAACTGAACAAAATTCTTTATGTACTTCTTGTTCGTTTCGTCGTCTTTGCATAGTTGTATAAATGAATCTCTGGCTTCCTTTTTGCTTAAATCCCCAGATTTAACCTTGTCTCTTATGTCTGCTGGATCTTCCCAATTTAAAGGTTTTGGCTTTTCAATTTTTTTCATTCTCTCGCCAAGTGGCCCGTATAGTTCCTTTTTATCTTTTAAGAACTTGTTGAAACCAAGATCATTGCTTTTACGCAACAGATAACCTAAGATAATTCTATAAGTTCCATTCATTGTAAATCTACTATACCGAATTTTGCTGAATACATATTAAACATTATAGCTAAGCTTTAAAAACCAAGTAGAAAAATTTTCCAAAAACCCTTGACGCTTTATGAATCCTATGGTACAATCTTGGTATTCAAAGGAGTACCGGCGTGCCTGACCAGGACCACAAGAATTCTGCCTTTAGCCTTCGCCAGCTAAAGCCTAGGGTTCCCTTTGACCCTTCCTTTCCCTTTGGCCCCGCTGGCAGCGTTCTCACAGACGACTTTAGCCCAGAAGGATCTTCTCTCAACCGGGAGGCTAGACGAAGGATCAAGAAGGCCGAAAGCCGCATTGCCAGGAATTCTGGCAGCGGTAGAGACGATATTAGCAAGCTGGCCAATACTCCCGTTACCTTAAAAGAAATACTCCATGCGCATTCCACTGTGATGGAGTACGTTAAGCTTGAGAATCTTGAAGAATTTTCTATGAGGAAGTATTCTTTTATGAATCCTTTCTTTGAGAATTTATCCAAGAATGATATCTATTCTGTAGCATACTCTTTAGAGCCACTGCTTACTTTATGTTTAAATGAGTACCACAATAATAAAGAGCCGCTTCTGCGTGGCCTAGGTGCTACTTTAAATTTTGTACTGAATGTCTGCAACCACAAGTACTATGATTATGTGAGAAAAGAAGTCGATCCAACTATTAAAATGATGCTTAGTCTTTTGGCAAGCGTTGATAAAAACCTAGAAATACAAGAGCTTTCTGAATATATCAGCTTTATGAATTGCCTGAGGGGCTTTAAACCTAGTAAAGAAGAGTACAGCAACCTGGTTCAAAGAGTACAGGACCGTCTATCTCTTGCAAAAAAGCCAATACCAGAGAACTTCTATCTTGACCTAAGTGAGGTGCATCCTCTTATGTCTAGGATTGAAGTTAAAATTACTGGAAGCGCTGTTCTAACAAGGTCTTATGAGCTTAAGAAATTCATCCCTACACCTTGTTATATTTCCATTCATACTTTCGGATTGAGTTCTACTTTCACAAGAGAATTTGATCAAAAAACTAAGGACATAAAATTCTACTTGAATGTACCAAATTCGGTACTCGACAAGGGGATTACAGATTTATCATATCCAGCTACTTGGATTAATTTTGAAGAAGATCCGTACACTCTTGATGACTCAGTAGCTAATGTACTGTCGATGTTTCATAGTTCATTTTCCACTGACTCAAGGGACATAATCGGCTATCTGGTTTTTCTTGCAATCGATGACTTGCTCGATGAAGAAATTACTGTAGCAAGAAACACCTCAAAGTCAATAAGCAAAAAAATAAACAATAGCCAAACGGTGACGTTCAAGAGGGTCATACACGCGCCCAGAAAGCGCTATGTGAGGGAGTATAGAGGCAAGACTTTGCGGGTAAAGTCCAGTCTTCCTGCGAAGAGGCACGCGAGAAGGCATACAGTATCTGCCTGCAAAGTCCGTGGGGTGGCCATGACGGATAAGCTGTTCTCCTACTGGAAGGAGCTTGAAGCCAAGGGTGTCTACCCTGTAGACAATCTCGGAAACCGCATACCTCTTCCTGAAGATCGGTCTTACACCATCCGATCCGGACATGAGCGAGGCGGAGACAAAGGTGAAAAAGAATCACAGTATAATCTACTGCCCGAAGTGATAAGCCATCAAGTGAAGTGCGTACTTGGAAGATTCAAGAACTGCCTAATTTGTGGAAGTATCGGGAAAGAACTTATACATAAGCGCTGCAAAGACTGTCACAAGGCATATAAGGAGCATAAGAGTGGTATTTAATTGCGTGATCTGCAACAATGAATCAAAAGGTTATGGGAATAATCCTTTCCCAATCGCAGAATCAGGAAGATGCTGCGACACTTGCAATACTATCGTAGTCTTAGCAAGACTTCAGATGTTTAACGCAAATAAATAGTACCCGCAGATTTAGTCATCTCTGGTGACTTTGTGCCCCAAATAATTGCTATCTAATATAGGCTTAATAACTCTAACTAATGTTTCTAATTGTGATAACAAATCATACCTTACCTTATTCATCCAAGCAAGGTCGTGCATAGGGTTTTTTGGTGGCCAGCTTTCTCGTAATGTTTTCCACTTAGCTTCTAGTTTTTTTAAACTGTCCTCAATAGGAAAACCATCAATTTGCTGAGTCTGCCTGCTTATATAATTTGACCACCCTTTCTTGAATTTATTGTAACCTTCCGCCCTATCAGGATGTTTATTAATGTCCCTGTCATCGTACACGTCACCCGGATATCTTTTGTCCAGGTCAGAACGCCATGCATCATGTTCAGAACGCCATGCCTCATGTAGTACGTCCACGCCATTTTTTTTATCAATATCTTTAGCTATCTTAAGAAATTCTTTGAATTTGTCGTTCATGGGTTTACATTCCTCTATATTATATATATACTATTATTAAGATAAAATAATCTTAGACGCTACATCAAAGTACTTAAGTTCTTTTTCTATACCGATGAAGTTTCGATTGGTGGAGACACAGGCTACACCAGTACTACCGCTTCCCATCGTGGCGTCCAAGACTGTCTCACCTTCAAGCGTGTACGTCTTTATCAAGTACTCCAGTAGCTCTACTGGCTTCTGTGTAGGATGCAGAACCTCTTTGTTCGGGTTGTTGAACTTGATAATGTTTCTCGGATAGTTGGTGTACTCAAGTTTTCGTTCCAACTCATGGGAGGGCCTAGAATAGTTCACCCCCTCGGACCCTTCATACTTCTTAGGCCTCTTCCAACTTTTACCGCTAGGCACAAGTCCTTGAGGGTAGTAACACATGTTGTTTGGTGCGCAGTTGGCAGTTGTTCCAAAAGAAAAAACACATATGTCTTCTGCGGCCTTCAAAGGCTTGAGCTTTGCGCTGACAAATCCGCCGGGGCGACTCTTCTCCCAGACCCAATTGTACTTGAACATCTTTAAATTAGAAGCAATAAGCAGAGAAGTAAAAGGCTGAGTGGCAAATAAGACAATCGCGCCATTGCTTTTTATTACGCGCTTGAATTGCTCCCACATCGGCTCAAATGGAATCACAGTGTCCCAGCTACAAGCAGTTGTGCCGTATGGTAAGTCTGTGCAAATCATATCCACTGATCCGTCTGGAATTTTATTCATCTCTACCAGACAATCACCACGCCAGAGATCTACTGCACTCATGGTTCAGTATAGAGACCACGGCTATAAGAATATCACCAAAAACCTTCCAACCAAGAAAACCAAAAGAAAAAAGACCCCCCTCTAAATCTAAAGGAAGGGCCTTAACGAGAACTATTCAACTACCAAAAATATCCACGCCAAGGCGTCAAAAATAGTCTTGACACGGATGAAAAAGTGTGCTACAATGAAGGCATGAACATTAGAACTCTAACGGCGGCGTCGGTCCTGCTCACGGCATGCCAGACGACACTAATCAATCCTCAGGTCAATGCTAACGGTAGCTCGCCTCAAGCAGCTACCGTTAGCTCGCCTCAAGCAGCTACTACGCAAGATGACATCAAGTTCTTCATTTATGGAAAGCGGACTTCAAGCTTGAGCTCAGATAAGCGTACCATTACGCTTTCTGTCGATGCGAAGGAACCTTCCGGAAAGACCCTTAAAATTGAATGGGAGAATGACGACTCCCTTGGTACCCTTAACGCTACACGCGGTTCATCGGTTCAGTGGACGGTCAATCGTGACGGTAATTATACCGCAAACCTTAAAGTCAGTGTGTCGAATGGTGTATCTACAGACACCGCTTACTTTGGTATTCCTGTAGCAGGTGGTAAAATCGCAGCGCCGGAAATTGCCCCTGAAATCTCTGTTGCACCACAGCTTGTGTACCTGTTTAAGCCACTACCTAGTGAGCTTAACATGTCGGACACCGAGCAAAGCGCACTCGGTGTCCGTACCGCCCAACAGCTTGTTGCTACGACTTACATTTATGACGCACTGACGAATACAAAGGTCAAGAAGAGTGGTGACTTTAACGAGACTATCTGGACTTCAAGCGACCCATCCTTGGTTACCGTAAGCGATAATGGCTATATCCGTTCTGCTGACGGCTCGGCAACTGGTTCGACTATTGTCAATGCTCTGTCCAAGACGAACTCCTCCAGCAGGGGTGCTACGCAAGTCCTGGTGGACTACTTGACTACAGAAATCACTCTTGGGTTTCCAACAACCACTCTCTATTCCGGCGGAAGCCTGAATAAAATGCGTATTACCGCCAGTGTTGATTACAGCAACCCTGCAGATCGAGGGCGCATTATTTACACCGATACCTCGGGTAAGGGACTTGTGTGGCGTAGCAGTAACTCCGCTATGGCGCAGGTTGATCCTAATGGCAACGTGACTGTCCTTGCTGACGCAAAGGCGGGTGAGGTTAACATCACGGCTCGCAGCAAGTATGATCCTAGTATTTCGGCTAGCCTCGCGCTTAAGGTAGTCAATCCGGCACCCGTTGACATCGAGGTCAGGTGAAAAAGATGAAGTATCATACTATCTTGGCAGCATCCCTACTGCTGTCTGCTTGCTCAACCAGTTATATACCGGAAACAAAAGTTCAAGCACCGACCCCTGCTCAGGTGTCTCTCAAAATTCGGTGGCCTAAGGCTGTGCAAGCCATTCCTGTTACTACGAAGATTATCTCATTTCAGGTTCAAGCAGTGGACGGCAATATCCTGCAACAGTCCAGATACTTTAAGCAAATAGATATTAAAAGAGGACTAGCTAATACTGAGACAATTAATCTTTCTTTGTTTCCAGATAGCTACATGATCCAAGTACGCTGCTACGACGATTCCGATATGGTAGGCTACACCTTTCAGTATTTTCAGGTAAACGGCCCTGAGCCAATTAGGCTTATGCTGGAAATTAAGCCATATGTCGCAGAACAACCCGTACAGGCAACGCCGTCACCAAGCGCTAGTCCTAGTTTGCCCCAACCATCTGGATTTTCTCTTATTAAACCAGGAACCTTTACTATGGGGTATATTGGCTACGGAGCATCACCAAAGCCTACCCCGTATATTGGTGAATCTCCGCCACCAACACCCTTGTACCCAGAACCAGACTACTCCGATAACGGCGCACAGGGCCCAATAAGCGTAACCTTGACAAGGCCTTTCTATGCCCAAAAAACTAAAGTTACACTTGAGCAATGGACAAGCGTAATGGGCAATTCTTTGCAAGATACACTGGAGGCCGTTAGATTATCTCAGAATGCCGATGGTAATATGGCAGACTTGACTAAAGATTCACCAGCCTTGGTCACTTGGTTGGAGGCTTTAGACTATGCTAATCGTCTTTCTATCTCCCAAGGACTAAAGCCTGCTTATAAGCTCTTTCGTTGCAGTTATCCAATCGACAGTGACGCTCCGGAGCCCTCAGGCGACGAAGTTCCTTTAAACTCTGTAACATCGGGAGACTTAGGCTGTGTACAAGTTGTGATTAACTCTTACGATGGCTCACCCTACTCTGCTGAGGGATATAGACTACCTACCGAGGCTGAGTGGGAATATATGGCTAAGGGTGGGCAGGATCGTCAATTTTTCTGGGGGGAAGGTTCTGTTGGCAACCCCCCTAGGGATTTTAAAGATCATGTCGTACTCACGCAGCCATGGAAGTACCCTAGTTCAGTAGGCACAAAGGGCCCTAATCCTTATGGACTTTACGACACTTTAGGTCTTGCTACTGAATGGACTTTTGACTCTTCACAGCCTTACGAAAAATATAACATCAACGGAAACATTGACCCTTATTATAATGCGGCAATGGCTAGGTTTGGAAGCTCAGAAGACCTTGATAAATATGCTAGGTCGCGCTGGAAACCATTTTCTAGGGTTACTAGGGGCGGTAGCCATGCATTTGGAGTATCCTTCCGTTTCCACTCCAGTGACTTTGACTTTGAAGATTATCAGTATAATAATGCGCATCCAATTATAGCTAGGAGCAGTACAGAACTCCTCTCTGTGTTTAGAAACCCAAGAATTGCTTTCCAGCCATCTTTCCGCTTAGTCAGAACTGCCACAAATTAAGGACTGCTAAATGAGATTTATCAAAGACTATCTTCGTGGTGATATCGATCTCGCAGAAGCGCGAGAATATGCGTTTGAAAAACTCGCCACGGTTCCATTCCTGGTAGAAGAAATCTTCAAAGCGCGAATTCTTAATTACGAAGAAGCAAGACCCTACGCGCTTAAAGGCTTGGACACCGCAACCGTCTATTCTTTGTTCCGCTCAGGTCTCGTGACCAGAGAAGAAGCACGGCCCTTTATCTTCGCTGAGATGGACCTAATCCCAGATCTTTTTCACGTCTATGTCAAAGATGGCCTTATCTCACTAGAAGAAGCTAAGCCCTATCTCCTCAAAGAACTAAAATCAATCCCAGAAAATATCGAACTATATTTCAACAGCGGACTGTTTTCTGTAGAAGAGGCTAAAGGTTTTGTCATTAAAGCCATTCAAAACTACGAAGACCCACCCTGTATCGAGCCCGATGGGCCCAAAGAACCGCCATTCTCAGAAGAGTTTCGTAAAAAAATACTAGAATAAGAACCCAAGGGTGGGGACCTATAAGGTCCCCACCCTTTCTTCTTCAGACGTTTACGGCTTCTTCAAACGCATCGTCCCCGTCTTCAAAGACCTCACCTGTCTCCTGATCGATTGCAATCAGGGACCAGTCCTGCCACTCGTCGAAGAGTCCTTCCAGCCATCTTTCCGCTTAGTCAGAACTCTAATGGACTAACTCTTTTCACAAGTTTGCCCTCAACGGTACAGTCATCGGTAAAGACGGGCAAGCATACTTGGAGTCAATTGAATGCGGAGGTTATGCCCAGACTTTGCATACAAGAATCTTGGTTAAACCGATCTAAACAAAATAAAGCCCCCTCTCTCTAACTAAAGAAGAGGGGGCTTTGAGCTACATCGAACTACTCTATGCCCTTAGCACCGATAACTTTATTATCCTCGTCTCGTACAAGACCACTCGGAGAGAATACATCAGGGCGAGAGCCGCCTAAAGCGCTCTTCACCAGCCCAGATACAACATAAATCACACCGGGTGAGGGCTCAGGTAATCCTTCTACATCACCATATGTACTCTTGTACTTAGCAACAGGACCATGCTGAGTATTGACGACACCAACCTTTTCTGTAGACTGTTTAACCCTAGCTAACTCACCGGATGGAGGAACCGTGACAATCTTACTATCAATGTGCAAGTTCAAAGGATGAGGGGTCAAGTTTACAATATGACCATCCTCAGCCAGCTCAGACAACTCCGAAGCTATCCGCATTAATGCCTTGTATAAATCATTATTTTTCATATCGTTTTTTCCTTTATATATACTAATCTAGGTAGTAGTCGCGCATCCCAGAAGAAATTTCAGAGTCTGTAACCTCTTCAGGGCTCTCATAGCTGAGCAGTAAATGAAGGACAGCTAAAACATTTTCAACTCTGCCCTTTGTGTACTTCAAGGCTCTATCAATATAGACCTTTGACGTATTAATGTCTAAGCTAAATGGCTTGAAAACTTTTTCTATATCACTAGCCCTTACCGGATGATGGTCCATAGAAAAGAATTCATCAAGATGAGCATTTTTATCGCTAAGGCCGCTCTTCAACTCTCTTAGGAAAAATCTATTTACGTAGTTTGTAAGCTTGCTGACATCAGGGCTTGCTTTAGATGTTCCAGTGTAGTCTGCGACTACACTCTCTACAGACACGTCGCCTCGTAATATGCTGTCCCAAATTTTTTTAGCAGCATCTCTGCTGTAATAACCGCCTACTTTTCTCAAATCACCAGCAATCTTTACCAGCTCACTGTATAAGTCTCTATTGTTCATGATAATTCCTATATACCTTATATAAAAAACAAAAATTTACTCTAGCCAAGCATCTAAGTGGTGTGAGTTCAGATACTCTAGAATACCATTGATATAGAGTATCGGCACTACCAAATCTTTCTTATCATAAGTGACGGTTTTAATCTAGTTGTCCTACCGCTCTGAGGGCGATATCTTTCCTTCTGTCTGGCAAGTTCTCTAACACAAGATCTCGTAAAACATCTTTTGATAGTTCTAAAGTATCTTGCCCCTCTTTTAGATACTGCTTGTATTGATTAATGGGTATCTTTGTAAGTCCCTCTCCAAACTTTGACTGTGCGAGTTCCTTGCTCACAAGTTGATTCTTGTAATATGCTATGCAACGGTGAGGAAGGCCACGGAGAAGACTGACAGCAATAACCTTAACTTGAGGCTCTGAAATTTTATTCTCCAGTTTTAACCGATAAAGCTCTTGCAGGTCACCGTCTTCATGGTTAGTCTTATGCCACTTTTCATAAACCATACTCGTAGCTTCTGACGTAGGTAAAGCCGCTGACGTTATGGCACTCAGGGGTACCTTTTTTTCTTCAAATTTTCTACTAAGAGCGTCCCGCTTATCTCGTGGCTGGTCTTCAATAAACTTCTGAACGGCATAAACAAACTCAGGCTCATTGCCTGTAATCAAACCCTGGTCAATAAGCTCAAGACCTCTTGACAATGGGGACTCAATTGCTTCTCTAAGGTGAAGAGTTGAGTTTTCTTTTTTCTGTATCTCCAGCATGCGCCTTTCCAGTACTCGTCCTGGATTTAGCTTATCAAGCTGAGACTTCTCCCACTTGTCTACCTGTCTCTTGCGTACTTCCGCTGCAAAGTCTTGTTGAAGATCCGCAACTCTTTTCAAATAAGATAAAATAACACGACGTAGCATATTAATTTGCAAACTCTTTCAAAATAGCATCTTTATTCTTACGTAAATCTACAATCAACTTGGCTAAATCTTTAGCAGACTGGAGGTCGTGCCCATCAAGTAGATCACGCCTAGCTGCTTCTTGGATATTTAGTATTACATCCTCATCTGACAGAACAGAGCTAACAAACAGCTTCTTTGCTCGATGGTCGTATATTAAGGGTATACCTAAGTACTTCTCCCCTAATGTCTCGGCTAGGTCGCGCCCATCTCCTTTATGCCTTAAGCCCCTTACGTCTAACCCTAGTCGCCTTGAACCCGTGGCAGGATCTTCATAGAAAGTCAGACCTCTTGTATACAACTGCTCTACGTCAATCTTCTCGCCTAAAGTATCTACGTGCTTACTGAAACTCTCGTGGTCGCTAAACTCGCGCTCACGCTGTTCTTTGACTCTATTCATAAGCTTAGCAAGTTCAGTATCGTGAAAGAACTCTGCTTTTTTAGCTAGGTAAGCTTTAATGATTCGGAAATACATTTAATCTGCCTTTCCATTATAAATATATCTGTTAATCATAGAAACTTCCAGTTTTGGGCATCTCTTGCTTCTTTTTTTGTCTTACCTTCTGAGCCTCACTGTAAGAGCGCATCGGTATATCATATATGCCCAGAACTCTTTTTATAGTGTGAGTAGAAAAGCCGTACCGCTGAGCAACAACTGGCGAACTGTCCTTAAGCACGTCGTAGTCATATATTATTTTTTGAATCACCGTCGCCGGAATCCTGGTCCCCCCTTTGAATCTTATACCTGCAACGCCTTGACTCTCCACATATTTTTGTAATATACGACGAATGGTCTTATGTGTAGTGTTAAATTTCCTCGCAATTTGTCTGATCTCCCATTCAGAGTTAAAAAATAAATCTACTACTTTTTCATCATCTATCTCAAGACCATGCCTTTTTCTTGCAGCCTCAGACATTGTCCTTGTTTGAACACCTTCCCTCTTAAGTAAATTGTCAATAGCCTGGCTTGATGCATCGTATTTTTTTCCCAATGCTTCATATGACAAGCCTTCATCATAAAGACGCTTTATCTCTTCTATTACTTCAGGGTCGGTTATCTTTTGTGGAGCCCCAGACTGTGTCCTCATCTGAACACCTTCCCTGATAAGTAAGTTCTTTATAGTCTCTTTAGATGCATCGTATTTTTCTCCCAATGCTTCCGGTGTCCATCTTTCACCATAAAGACGCTTTATCTCGTCTATTACTTTAGGGTCTGTAAACCTACGGGGCCGAGCACTAACCCTAGATAAATACCCCAACACCACTCTGTAATTGTTAGTCATAGAAACTTCCAGTTTTTGGCATCTCTCGCTTCTTCTGGTGTCTTAACTTCTGAGCTTCACTACGAGAACGAATCGGTATATTATACAAGTCCAGCACTCTGTTTATAGTGCCAATAGAAAATCCGTACCGCTGACCTACAATTGACGCATTGTCCTTAAGCACGTCGTAGTCGTATATTATCTTTGGAATCAACTTCGCTGGAACTCTAGTACCTCTTTTGAAGCTTAGACCTTCCATGCCTTGACTCTCCACATATTTGCGTAATATAAGTCTAATGGTATCAGACGTAGTTTTAAATTTCCTCGCAATTTGTATGATCGCCCATTCAGAGTTAAAAAATAAATCTACTACTTTGTTATCATCTATCTCAAGACCATGCTTTTTGCGAACAGCCTCCGACATTGTCCTTCTTTTAACACCTTCCCTGTCAAGTAAATCACCAATAGCATGACGAGATGTATTGTATTTTTCTCCCAATGCATCCTGTGTCCAGCCTTCATCATAAAGACGCTTTATCTCGTCTATGTCTTTGCGCTCTGTTATCTTTTTTTGAGCCTCAGACTTTGTCCTTCTTTTAACACCTTCCCTTTCAAGTAAATCGCTAATAGTGTCAGCAGTTACATTATATTTTTCTCCCAATGCTCTAGTTGTCCAGCGCTGATTATAAAGACGCTTTATCTCGTCTATCGCTTCATGGTCGGTTATCTTTTGTTGAGCCTCAGACATTGTCCTCATCTGGACGCCTTCCCTGCGGAGTAAATCGCTAATAGTTTTCTTATCTACATTGTATTTTTCTCCCAATGCTCTAGTTGTCCAGCGCTCCTCCTGATAAAGACGCTTTATCTCGTCTATGTCTTTGCGATCTGTTATCTTTCGAGCACTAACCCTAGATAAATACCCCAACACCACTCTGTAATTATTAATCATAGTAACCTAAAAACCAATCTCAACATTCTGACTCATTAATTCTTTTTTGAGATCTTTTAAACTATCTTTTTTTACATTATCAAACTTAATCTCTTTGGCCTCCAAGTCTTGACCTAGAGTATAAGCTATCGCAATTCTTGTTCTCCCCCCACAAATAAACCTTGTTCCATTTATATTGAGAATTAAGGGATAACTATATTGCCCACTAGAAACTTTATCAATCAAACTCTTCAAGTAATCAACATCACCATAAATCGGATTACCGCTTTTATCTGTACTTCGAATATCGTGCCTGTAAATTTCCTCTAAGCTCTTTAACCGCCCTGCCATAGTGTCTACGTTTTGAAAATCAGGAATATAACTGTTTCCCAATGATCTCATATCTTTAGGGGTAAGATGAATTATTGGAGCCCTATCTAGCAATCTTATAAATTCTTTTTTAGATAGCTTCCTGCTAAATATACCTCTATCATTGTAATACTTAAACTCAGACCACAGATCACTCTTTTCAGTCTTGCCAATTACCGAATCTATAGCTACTTTCTTCAAGTACCCCAACACCACTCTGTAATTGTTAATCATAGAAACTTCCAGTTCTCCGGAACTCTAGTGCCACTTTTGAAGCTTATCCCTTACTATTCTTTGAATCAGCTTCTCCGGAACTCTAGTCCCTCCTTTGAAGCTTATCCCTTCTATGCCTTGTTTATCCACATATTTTTGTAATATACGGCTAATGTTACCAGGCCTAGTGTTAAATTCCCTCGCAATTTGTCTGATCTCCCATCCAGAGTTAAAAAATAAATCTACTACTTTTTCATCATCTAGCTCAAGACCATGCCTTTTTCTGAGAGCCTCAGATATTGTCCTCATCTGAACACCTTCTCTCTTAAGTAACTTGTCGATAGTCTCACGAGATACATTGTATTTTTCTCCCAATGCATCTGGTGTCCAGCCTTGATTATAAAGACTCTTTATCTCGTCTATTACTTTAGGGTCGGTTATCTTTTTTTTAGCCTCAGACTGTGTCCTCATCTGAACACCTTCTCTCTTAAGTAAGTTGGCGATAGTTTCATTAGATGCATTGTATTTTTCTCCCAATGCACCCTGTGTCCAGCCTTGATTATAAAGACTCTTTATCTCGTCTATTACTTTAGGGTCGGTTATCTTTTGTTGAGCCTCAGACTGTGTCCTCATCTGGACGCCTTCCCTGCGGAGTAAATCTCTAATAGTTTTCTTAGCTACATTGTATTTTTCTCCCAATGCTTCCGGTGTCCAGCGCTGATTATAAAGACGCTTTATCTCGTCTATGTCTTTGCGATCTGTTATCTTCGGCTTGGGTCCACGAGCACTTATTTTACTCAAATATCCCAACACCACTCTGTAATTGTTAATCATACAAGTTCTCTTCTACTCTAACCGAGAAAACCAAAAGAAAAAAGCCCCCCTATAAATGTAGAGAGGGGGACTTTGAAAACTAATACCTACTCAGCCCGAGCTAACCTTTCCGAAGCTATCTTGAAGTAGGCGTCGTCTTGCTCTATCCCGATGAAGTTTCGATTCAGATTGACCGCCGCTACTCCGGTAGAACCTGATCCCATACAACTATCTAAGACGGTTTCGCCTTCATTTGTGTAGGTTTTGATGAGGTATTCTAGGAGAGGAACGGGTTTTTGAGTCGGATGTAATCCACGTTCCCTGTTAAATTTCTGCCAGCTAGACGGAACTCTCAACTCAAGCATCACCTTGGTTTCTACACGATCAAATTTGCTGTAATTATCTGAATCAGTTTCAAATTTTACAGGCGTCTTAACACGGGCCTGCCCCGATTCGGCGCGGGCCTGCATCTGCTTGTTGTATGTCCATTTACCACGACTAAAAACAAGTACCTGCTCATGCTCCTTAAATGGCTCTCTGACTGTGTTTGCAAAATTACTTCCAGCATTTTTAATCCAAATCCACTCATGTCTGAATTGCGATGGATTGCTCATAACAAGGGCTGAACTAAAAGGCTGACTTGCCGTTAAAACAATCGCTGCATTATCCTTACAAACCCTCCAATACTGCTCCCACATCGGCTCAAATGGGATCACAACATCCCATTTACATTGCGTGGTGCCGTAAGGTAGGTCACAAAGAATCATATCCACCGATCCGTCTGGAATTTTATTCATCTCTACCAGACAATCACCACGCCAGAGATCCACTGCACTCATGGTTCAGTATAGAGACCACGCCTCTAAGAATATCACCAAAAACCTTCCAACCAAGAAAACCAAAAGAAAAAAGACCCCCCTCTAAATTTTACCTATTGGAGGATGGCCCTCTTAGTGGTGTATAAACATAAAAGATTCATGAAAAAACTCAAGCCCCTACTTGACAGGCCACAAGTTCTGTGCTAGAATAGCCACATGAGTTACATCGAAAGCTTCCAAGCCGGAAAAATCAGCATCAATCGAGCAAGAGGCTACGCCCTCAAAGACCTTGAGAAGAATCCTCACCTCGTAGGCAAGCTCTTTCCGCTTGGCATCATCACAGCCCAAGACGCCATTCCATACGCATTCAAGGTATTCATTTACAAAATAGGCCACTCAGATGAGACCCCCGCAATCAAGAACCCACTCACCGTAGAAGCAGCCCGACCCCTCGCACTTAAGTGGCTGGAAGATAAAGAAAACAACCCAAACTACGCCCAAGTCTTCTTCAAACTAGAACTCCTCACTCAAGAAGAAGCACGAGTATACGCCCTTCAAGGACTTGAGCTTGCCCCTTCAGCCGCAGCAATGCACTTCGAAGCCGGTCTTATTACTATCGAAGAAGCAAGAACTTACGCCTTTAAGTCACTTGAATCTCACCTAGCTGAAAGATTCTCAGCCGCAAGCACCGTATATAGGCAAGCTACAGAATTCATCAATTTAGGCATAATAACCAAAGAAGAAGCCAAGCCCTATATTACCAAGTCACTTGTAAAGAGTCACTTTTTTAGCATCCACGCCATCACTGAGGGCGCAAAAGATGGAATACTCACTCAAGAAGAAGCGTATGCTTATGCCATCAAGTACCTGAATGATTATCGCGGGGGTGACGTAGCTTACTTCCTGAATGCAAACATCATCACCAAAGAAGAGGCTAAAACCTATGCATTCAAGGTACTTGAAGATAAACCAATTGAGGCACGGAGATTCTTTCAACAAGGCGTTCTTACTTTAGAAGAAGCAAGGCCATACGCATACAGATTTCTGTCAGATCGTTATCCTTTTCGTCCAATTCGTTCAACTGAAACACTAGACGAATTCCTGAAAAAATAAAAAAATACCCCCGCTATACAAGATATAGCGGGGGTAAACCTTATGAACTAAATCGAGCAGGCTTTAAACCAAAATGCTTTATCGCCGCTCTTTCGTCATTACCTAGTTGGCTATCTGGAGTGACATTGCCCTCTATATCGTCATACTCAACTCTTACTAAGTCTACGGTTCTATCTCTGTACTTCCAATTAGGACCATCAATAAGCACGAAATCATACCTACCCCTATGAAAACGACTTTCTGGATGCATGCCAAAAGAAGCTATCTCTCCTATTCCGTGTAAACAATAGCTACCGTGCTCGTGTATGTGAAAACCTCTCCTAGGTAACGCTTCTACTTTATCGAGTAATTCTTTTATCTTGCGACTTACCGTTGTATCATAACTCGATGAATCCGGCCCATAACTATTCACCAGTTCCCCGTCTTTAAAAAGTTTTGCCTCTACCTCAAAGTGTAATTCATCAAAGCGGTCAATAAACGTCATGACTGAAATCCACCAACTATGGCCCGTAACACTCTCGCCAGTCCATTCCCACTGACCTTGCCGCTCCTCTTGAAAATCTTCATTTAGATAATCTTCATCAAACTTACTGTGTCGTAGGTTCATCTTGCTGTAACGAGGGACTAACTTCTCAAAATCGTAAGGCTTATCAGGACCTGCACCATCTTCATCACGCGGCCCAGCATACTTCAAAGAACTAGCTATCCTCAACAACTCAGCAGCTAAATCTCTATTGTTCATGAAATATGTTTCCATTCTACTAACTATAGCAAAAAACAAAAGAAAAAACACCCCCCTCCTTATATAGGGGGGTGTTTAAACGTCTAACCTAAGAACCTACATAAACCCCACCAGTACCGTCCCAATCATCAAAGTCAAACGGACTAAAGCCCCTATTAGATTCAACCTTTTCAAGCTCACTATTCAACTCACTCTCGGTACAAACCTTGCCGCCCTTAGAAACTACATAAAAAATACCGTCTTCACCCTTTAGGTAAGGAACACCATCTACTACAGAATGAGCCTTGGCTTTGACTCTATCATGCCAAAATAAAGCATCCGCCAACTGGACTATACTATTAAACTCTAGCTTGCCCAAAGGCTCACCGCCAATACTGCGAAATCCCTCAACCTGCCAAGAGCCATTACGAGATAAATAACTAAGAATAACTTGATAGTTCATTTTATAACCTAAAAATCAGTATGGTAAGATATCAGCGAATACTACAGTTTGTTAGACTGAACACCAACAAGGACAACCTTGGAGGTAAGGAGAATATACAGTGAATCAAGAACTTAATGAACTTATGAATCAATTGAAAGAACATAAGTTAGATGAATTTGTACCAGTAGTAGAACAACTTCTACTTAATCAAAAAATGCATGAACTAAAAGATGGACTCGTACATAGCATTGAGAAGTCATTCCATCAAGCAGTAAAGTACAAGAACCAAGAGAAATGGAACGACGCCATAGCACACCTATGCACCGCAGTACAAAAACTCAAACACTCCGTGATTCACCATTGAGAATACTGTCAGCCTGAGATGCAGTCAGTATGCCCAAAGATACACCACGAAGCACAGACTCATACAACGAACCATTGTCAGATATACGAGACAACGCTACCAATACCAAATCAAGACCAATCAAGCCAGCACGGTGCAGAAAAATACAAGCCTCTGGATGACGACGCAAAATAATCACACATACACGCTCAATCGCCCATAATGACGCATGATTGCGCTCCAGAGACGCACAAGCGTCCACGAAAGCACCCACGCCACCGTTGGCGTAAGACTGAAACAACTTAGATTTAAGATCACTCACGTCAAACCGCCGGTAAGATGAAAATGCAACCCTTGACAACCAAGAGCCTGTGTGATAGAATGTCAATCATGGACAACACGGACAATTTACCCCCTGTACACAAAAGTATACCATAGTACAGCGGAAAAAGCAAGAACCCATGAGACTCGTAAAAAACTACCTCACAGGTAAATATACCAAACAACAAGTTCGGGACTACGCTATGCCTGAACTTAGACGGTATCCGATTTATCTCTACGCATACTTCGAAGCAGGCATTTATACGAAAGAAGAAGTAAGAGAAATAGCACTGCAAGTTCTTGAAATTCATCCAGAATGCGTAGAACTCTACTTCACTAAAGGACTTGTCAATATCTTCGAAGCTAGACCATTTGTCCTGCTTAGACTAGAAAAGAAACCCAAACTTATTGAAACATACTTCAAGTCTGGACTTCTACGTAAAAGAGAAGCAGCACTTTACGCTTATGAACAACTTGAAAAATATCCATATAAAGTAGAACAATTCTTCTATGCTGGTATTCTTACAAAAGAAGAAGCCAAAACACATGTGCTTGATATACTTAGTAAAGAACCAAAAGCATTCAATAGTAAATTCCGAGAAACAATTCTTGGCTCACATCAAGACCCACTACTGAATCAACTCATCAAAGACGGCGTTGACGTAGAAGGAATAAGAAACGAAAGCACCAAGTTTCTAATTGAAGACTGAATAACTATTAAACATAAAAGAGTCCCTAGTTTCCTAGGGACTCTTTCTCCATGCTCACGCAGATATGTTGTCCAACTCAGCAGCATCGTCCCCGTCTTCAAAGACCTCACCCGTCTCCTGATCCACGGCTTTCATATGCCAAGCCTGCCACTCATCAAATAGTCCTTCCAGCTTCATCGCCCCGAAGTGATGCATGGCTGCTCTCTCTGGACCGTACTCACACTCACAGTCCCACATATCACGACTCCACAGCCTCGTGTCATGTACCTTGTTGCCTTCGAAGTCCACACAGAACACCGTGACCTTGATCATCTGTACCGCTCTCCTCTGTTCATGAGTGATGGGGGTGTAAGGTCATTATTTCAACTCCACTGGACTGTCGATCCGCATTTTTTGCTGATCATCTTGCCAAGTTCTGTGGTAACAGAAGAAGGGGGCCTATTCTTTTTAATCTAAAAGAATAGGCCCCTACTCCGGCGGCAGGACTTGAACCTGCGACGTTCAAATTAACAGTTTGACACTCTACCAACTGAGCTACGCCGGACTGCAAACTTAGCTAACCTTCAAGCAAACTTATTACCAAGTCTTCTTCAGATTCACTAACATTCAACATATCATTATAGTACAACTCACCTAGAACATCTAAATCATTTTCATAGGCAAGTTTCAATGCCCTCTCTAACAAGCTACGATTGTCCAGAACTTTCTCTATCAATGCATGCTTTACCAGAATGATAGGCATCTTTATTCCACCAATAGTCTACCAACTCTAATGTCTTGTCACTATCTAAAAGACTGCCTAACAATACACGGCACATCAATGAGAAATCATTCTTTGACTCTTCATACAAATCATTTGAATTTTGCATGAATTCTTATAGATACGCTAAAGAGTGGAATTCAGAAAATGTTTTTCTTACTATCCACTTCATCGGTTAGAACCCAGAGGGAACTTCCTACAAGAGGGCGGTTTGTGTTTCGCCGTTCACAACCCATGCTCGACTTTGTCCAGGGTATCGGGGGGCAAGTTGCCTTGTGAAGGCGGCAACTCTACAAGTCTGTTTTTTCGGGTTACTTTACTTGAATCTAATTATCTGTTCCGACTATCAATGCCGTGACCTTTGAAAGGTTCACACTCGATGTATTGCTGCGTTGTTCGGCTTTCTCAGAATAGAATCTCGCTCAATAAACCATTTGGTTTTTTAAACCGCCCTCTTGTAGGATATAGTTCCACTAGATTATAGAGAAACAGATCCAATCAAGAGAGATAAATCCCTCTCAAATTATCTTAAATATATCTACTTTATAGCTAATTCAGTAACTAATTTAAATATACTTTGAGATAAAGACCTTGACTATATATACGAAACCAAAACAGCATAAGTAAAAAATGTAGACTAATTATTAACGGAAACTATCTTGCTTCAGAATCAAGTTGGTCAGTGAATCCATAAGGCATTATAACCACGGTCACCATTTGGGCCGGATCTTATCCGCAAGATGGTAAAGTTTATTCAATTTTTCTACAGATTGACTTATAACTAAATTGACTTTAGTATATTTCGTCACTATAACGCGCATATAAACAAATTAAAAGGATTTATATTTATCGAATACGAATTCGTATAGATATTTATTTGGAATGAATCCTTGTAGTTCTTCTTGTTTGAATTGTTTATTTGTTATGCTTGGTGGTGTAAGGTCATAATAGATGAAGTAAGCTCTGTATGCTACTGACTGCGCTATATCTACTGGTACATTTTGTTCTTGTAGTTCTTGCGATTGTGCGAGAGTTTTATAAGGTTCTGTAAGTTCTGGCCAGTTATTTTTTATTTGATGAAATGCGTATGCTTTGTAGAGTTCATTCATGATTTTTGTTTCGTTATCTTGATAGACTTCTGTAGCATACTTGGCGTAGGTAGGTGAGTTGTATCCGCCGCACTTGAGTGCTTCGATGGCAAACTGGCAGGCAGGTTCTGAGAATTCGTACATGATATTGATTATAGCGGTACTTGACGTTGGTTGATTTTTATGTTAGTGTTCTTTCATGACAGTTCAAGAGCGCAAGGGCCGCAAGTACGAGATAGAGGCTTTCAATCGCTTCTTGGGTCATCCTTGTCGTCGTTGTGGCGAGACGTTGACGGTTGATAACCAGTCTTGGGGATGGCGCGGTACGTGCAAGCCTTGTCGCAGTATCTTGCGCAAGGGTGAGTCTTGTTGTTTGATTTGTGGTGGTAGTTTCGATTCTTTGTCGAATAATCGTTGCGCGGTTTGTTTTGATATTTACCAAAGTAACAGCTAGTTAAAATTCTTTAACAGTCCTCCTGTTGGCTTTCTATAGGAAGTCAGTAGGGGGACTTTATGCTTGAAGCCATTGTGCACTTGTCTGAGCGTTTGAGCAGCCTGCTTTTCGTGCATGGCAGTCAGTCAGGTTTCACTCCTGAGTTAAGTCGTTGTATTGCTGACCTTGAGTGGCTTACTTCTTACGTCAGAGATATGGAGAATAAAAATGTCTAGTGGTGTGGAATTGGTAGATTGGACTCGTGGTTTGTTGGACGACAGTCATGGAATGTTGGTAGAGGCCATGGACGGTTTTGATGATCCGGAGATACGAGATGTTCTTTTAGAATCTATCAAGAGTATTGAAGATGTGCAGGAGAAGCTTTCTAGTGTGGTGGTCCAGTTCGATGGAGAGATTGATCAGAAGCTTGCTGCTTTTAGGGCGAGTAAATTTGTAGGGGAGTCTGACGATGCTCTTTGATGATGATTATATTTTCGAAGTTCGTAATCGTATAGATCAAGGAGATATGGATCGTATCGAGTTTGATCTGTTAGATGCTTTGAATGAGATTGAAATTCTAAGGGCCAAGTTGATGTGGCATGATCTTCTATGACTGAAGTTGAGCTACTTAGGGTCATAGAGCTTTCTCCAAATAGATTTGAACTGGAGACGGTTGACGGTGATCGGGTGACGCTGACGTATGACGGCTACACCTTGACAGCGATGCATGGTGTGCGAGAGAATTTAAGTTTCTTGCTTCACGTAAAGGGTCTGGACGGCATAGAGGACTACCTCCATGTGGCGGGCTACAAGCTGTCCCCCAGTGCCATGGTGACCTTGCTGGGGGTGTAAGGTTTTTTCATGGCCAAAGCCCCCCTCTTGTGACTGAGGGGGGCTTTGGGTTATGTGGCTTAGGACTTAGGCTTGTACGAAGAAAAGTTCACCACGCGCTCATCTTTCAACAAGTTAGCCATAATAACCTTGACATCTTCAGCTACTATGAGTGACCATGTCGGCTCTTTTCCGTTCAAACTCACAGAAACTTTGATGTCTCGATCTTGATGGAATCGAACCCTTGAACGTGTCATCAACGCTGCAATTGCGAGAAAGGTCAATAAAGAGTTGTCTTCGAAGCACTCACAGGGGTTGTTCGTACAGAAATCATTGAGCGTCGAATGCAAATCATCCTTTCTCATAAATTCAACCTTGAAATGAAACGGATCTCCAGAGGGGGAAAACCCCCGGATATCGAAAGCCTTTTTATCGCCGGAACTCATGTGCAGTGACCTCCTCTGGGTCGGTGGTTGGGTACACTTGACTGTTGGGTACACTTGACTGTACCACAGAAAAGTGCGGAAGAAACTCCGATTTTTTCGGAGCTCTGCCGGGGCGGATTATGCTAGGGTAGATCGAGTGGGCGCTTGCTGGCCCACGTGATACCCACGGAGGACTGGTCAACATGAGGCGCCTCAAGAGGACTTGCAGGAGCAAGAGAGTCTATCTGGCCCATATCGCTACTGCTGTTGCTGGCGACGTATGCAAGGAGCTACGGAGTCTTGATGAAGAAGGCAAGATCATTTGGTCTGTAGATATGAAGGGTAGAGTCGTCTTTTCCCGCAAGGAAAAAGCTTCTTAACTAGCGTGAGTGTTCTATGGATATGGAGGATTGCCATATGAGCAAGGTGGTAGACATTTCTTTGGTCAGGCAGCGTAAGTCTGCCAAAGAAATAAAGATATCAGGGCCTGGTAAGCTTCTGGACTTCTTGGAATACTTTTCTGAAAGTCAAGAAGATTCATATATACCTGCTGCTGGTCTATTGGGACTTTTCTTGACTTGTGGTGTAGTTGAAACGTGTAAGCGAGAAGATGGCGTCGTGCTTTATCGAGCAACAGAGAAGTTCTTGAGGTGCTTGGAGTCTATGCCCAAAGGGGTGTAAGGTCGAGTGTGAGGGGGTGTAAGGATCTAGGGTGGAGGTGTAAGGTTTTCGTGTAACGAATTGTTACGCGAGGGTTGACGTTGTATTTTTGGTTATGGTATTCTTTTGTCACTGTCCCGATTGGCGTTAACAATCTGTATTCGCCAGGTCTTGTCGTAGTTCTTGTCTAGGCAAACAAAGGTTACTTGAGGCAAGGTTCAACGAAAGGTATCAGACGATGAAAGGTGCACTTAACGAGCTTCGCTTTGCCATAAGCGATAGCATGACGGTTGAAGAACTCCGAGGCGTATATATCTCATTCTTGTCTTCTGTTGTTCAAGAGATCAGTGATCTTGTTTCTGCTGGTTCTTTTGATTCTGACCATGATCTTGATGAGTGGCTTTCTGACTATGTAGATGGTCTTGATCATGTTGTCAAGCCATCTGAAGCGAAAGTATTCATGGTTGTCACTCGTAATGCAGAAGCAATTTTTGAAGTTCTGAACAAGTATGAAGATGCTAGGGATGCCACGATTTGGTATCAGATGGCTTTTCATGCTCAAGTTGCAGACCTCAAGGACGAGCTTGGCCTTGCTGGGGTCTACAACTGGTTTCGCAGGCCTTCTCACGGTGAGTCTACGCGCTACGAGTACGAGCATCTGAGCTAGTGGTCCTGTCGCTGGAATAAATTTTCTGCCGGTAAGAAGTCTGGCGGAGAGTTCGGGGGCGGGTTAAGGGTTCTTAAGGAATTCTTAACCTGCCTGTCCTTATGGGCATTATTGATATATACGATTGGATTTTCGCTAAGTAAAAAGTTTTACTTAGCTTTTTCTGTATCGTGGCATTTTTTAGTTAGCCAGAAAGGTATCGTATATACTCATTCCCTTTTAATTTCTTTACGCGAGAGTTTTTGGGGTATTGACAGCGATGATTTTCTGTGGTATAATGGGGGAAGGGAGGCGTATGACTATGATTGTAGCTGAGATTATTCGATATGAAGAGGGAGCCATGGACTTCGATGAGGTGGTAAGCCTGTTTCAGAAGCTCAAGGACACGGGTATGGTTTTCCACCTGCAAGGTCATTACCACAGGCAGTTGGAGTTCTTGATGGAAGAGGGGTTTGTTCAGTGAATACGTGGTTCAAGACGAAGGTGCCTGAGTTGCCTGTGAATGTGAGTCCTGACCCTTTCATGGAGAGCATGAAGGCCACGGCGCTTTGGGGTGAACTCAAGGCTGCTCACCAACGTGGGCTGCTGGTTCAGTCTGAGATGGAGCAGGTGGCGGTTCGTATCTGTGAGTTGAACGCGGGGCATGTCAAGAACCTTTATGACGATGGGTTTATTTCGATTGAAATGGCCAAGCCGTATGTCATCAAGGTACTTGAGGACGATGCCCGCAAGGTGTTCGACTTCTTCGATGCGGGTATGGTGACGCGGGACGAGGCGCGTATCTATGCATTGAGGGCTTGTCAGATTGGGAACGACTAAGCGGGCTTGTGGGCGCTGTGGGGCTGTGACGACGAATGAACGACTCTGCGAGGCGTGCTTTCGTCAACTGGCTAACGAGGTGAACGGCGGCTTCAGCTACTAAGGCTGGGGAAAAAGCTGGCCCTGAAAAATGGGTCAGCTTTTTTCTGCCAAAAACCTTGACAAGTGGTGTGAGTTGTGGTAATATAGGGTTACATTCAATAAAGGAGGGATGTAGAGATGGCAAAATACTGGAACATGTGCGTGTCGGAGGGCCAAGACGATTGGGCTGATCAGACCGTCAACTCGGCAACTCTGCTTCTGGACGATAAGACGATTGACGTGTTGATTTCAGCGATTGAATTTGTTCAATCTCTGAAAGGCAGCAGCATGGGAGTCCGCACCGTCTCTTTCAAGCCTGATGGGCTAGTGGCTCCAGAGTGGTCCGCTGAGTATTTTGATGAGGCAGGTGGGGCGTCTTGGGTCAGTGATGCGGCTGTTATTGGCCCTGAAAACCTTGTCAATGTCCGCTATTCGGCCCTCCACGCAAGTGCAGATGAGGTCTGGTGGGAGGGCATGGAGAAATACAGTGGGCGCACCTGCGTATCTACGCGACTGAGCTTGAAGGACTTGAGGGAACTTCGCGCTGAGTTGATCTCGGTTTAGCGACGAGATGGGGCCAAGCCTAAGAAACTTGGCGCCTACCCCTTGACAAGTGATGTGAGTTGTGGTATAATAGGGTTACATCAAAGGAGGATGTAGAAATGGCAGAGTTGAGGAAGATTAGCGAAGGTGAGATCAAGACTATTCTTGAGAACCATAAGAAGTGGCTTGAGAGTGGAGAGAAGGAAGGCGAAAGGGTGAACCTTATCGGTGCGGACCTTCGCGGTGCGGACCTTCGCGATGCGAACCTTCGCGGTGCGGACCTTCACTTGGCTGACCTTTCCGGTGCGGTCCTTAGCGATGCTGACCTTTCCGGTGCGGACCTTCGCTGTGCGAGCCTTTCCGGGGCTCACCTTCACGGTGCGGACCTTAGCAAAGCGGATCTCAGCGATGCAAACCTTCGCGGTGCGGGCCTTGAGGGTGCGGACCTTGAGGGTGCGGACCTTTCCGGCGCGAATCTTTGGCACGCGAACCTTCGCTATGCGAACCTCACCGAGGCGAACCTTCGCTATGCGAACCTTCGCGAAGCGGACCTTCACGAAGCGGACCTTGAGGGTGCGCACCTCCGTAGAGCGTACCTTATCGGTGCGGACCTTTCCGGTGCAAACCTTGAGGGTACGTTTCTTAGTGAGTCTGAAAAGAAAGTAATGGATCTTCTTGTAAAGCAGAGAGAGATTCAAGCAGAGCTAGACAAAAATAAGGCAGAGCTAGCCAAAGCTAGGCGGGTTGTCGAGCTTGAGGAGCAAGTTGAGAAGGCTAATCGAGAGCTTTCCTATCTCTCAGATTAAAACAAAAGGCGGGGCCAAGCGTAAAAAACTTGTCCCCAAACACTTGACAAGTGGCGTAAGGTGTGGTATACTAGGGTTACATTCAATAAAGGAGGATGTAGAAAAATGGGTCTGGACATGTATCTTTATCGGTATCCTCGTATTGCTGGTCTGACTGGCAAGCAGTATGACGAGATCTCCCTGCTGGCCTCTGATTCTGGTACGGAAACTCGTGTAGAGGGTGAAGTGACGTACTACCGTTACGTTGGACTCAAGGGTGCCATCGACTTTGCCAGTCAGTTGGATTTCGTGACAGAGGATCAGAACGACTTGCTGAACAAGCACGTCCACGAGGTTCCTATCGGAAATTCTTCGATTGTTCGGTTTGGCGATAAGGTCGGTCAGTGGCGCAAGGCTAATGCCATTCACAAGTGGTTTGTGGACAATGTGCAGAACGGAGTGGACGATTGCTCGTCTTACTCTGTCCACATGGGTGATCTGGTCAAGCTTCGTAGTCTCGTGATGCGGGTGTTGAAGGACAGTAGTTTGGCGATGGAGTTGTTGCCTCCTGCGTCGGGATTCTTCTTCGGCTCTACGGAGATCGACGATTGGTACTGGGAAGATCTTAAGCACACGTTTAAGACTATCTCAGAGGTGCTGGACAAGATGGATTGGGATAATCAAGTGCTGATGTACCAATCCAGTTGGTAGCTAGGTGCTGGGGGCCAAGCGTAGAAAACTTGGCCCCAATACCTTGACAAGTGTCGTGAGTTGTGGTATACTAGAAAGGAAAGAGGATTAAACAATAATGCGTAAGCCAAGCGTGTCCGTGTCTACTCTTCCGGCCCCATCTAAGGAGCAGGAAGATATTCTGAATTGGATTTTCTCACACAAGTCTGGCGCATTGGTCGTAGAAGCTGTTGCAGGTTCTGGTAAGAGTACGCTTCTTCGAATGATTGCTCAGGCGTATAAGGACCGTGGCTTCAGTCCAAATCAAATCATCTATCTTGCTTTCGGCAGAGAAATCTGCAAGGAGATGAAGCCTAAGCTGTCTGGAATTGCTACTGCAAACACGATTCATTCCCATGGATGGTCTGCGGTTCGGAGGCATTTCAAGCGGGTCAAGTTGAATTGGTTTAAGCTCAACGATATTGCAGACAATATCCTTAAGGATGATGAGGCCATGTTAGTTATGTCAGATGGGCAGAGAATGTACCGAAGGATGCTCCTGCTTGATCTGCTGAAGAAAACAATGGTAGGTCTGCGCGGTAAGTCTTTGGATCAAGTTCAGGAATTGATTGGCCATAACAATGCTTGGCTCAAGGTCTGGGCATTTTCTGATGATGCCGAAGATTTGTCTGAAACTGGGGTAAGCGACGATATTGTTGATGCTCTTATGGTTCTCAGGGAAGATTGGTTTAATGACATCTCTGAAATTCTTGAGCATTATGCTATTGATCTTGACCTTGATTTCGCGGCTCCTAGAATTGCGTTGTTGCTCTTGGCATCACATGAAGCTCTTCAGAACGGCGAGGCTTCATTTGAGGACATGATTAACGCACCTTCGCGCCTTGGCCTTACTGTCGATAAGTTTCCTGTTGTTCTCGTGGACGAAGCGCAAGATCTGTCCCCAGCGCAGCGAGAGATTGCTATGGCTACCGTAGCAGAGGGTGGTCAGGTGATTTTCGTTGGCGATCCTCGTCAGGCTATCTTCGGGTTTGCTGGTGCAACCTGCGAGAGTATTCAGGAAATTGTTGACGCCACCGGCGCTGACAGGCTTCCGCTGTCAGTCACCTACCGTTGCCCTACCAGCCATGTGACGTTGGCACGGCAGATTTTTCCTGACATTGAAGCCGCGCCTGAAGCCAAGGAAGGTAGCGTAATTTACTTGAAGGAACCAACTGAAGTTACAGACTTGGTTCGTTCTGGAGATCTTTTGATTTGTCGCAGAACGGCTCCGGTAATCAGTGAAGCTCTTCGATTGATTGCTAAGGGTGTTCCAGCAAAGGTCAAGGGTCGTGATGTAGCAAAGGCTCTTATTAAAGTAGCAGAGTTTGTTTCGTCTAAGGATCCAATGTCCAGATTCTTGAGCAATCTTGAAATCTACACGAATAGCAAAACTGCTGAACTTGCAAACAAGAGACCCTACCGTCTCCAGCTTGTTCTGGACCAGGTAGAGGCTTTGGAGTCTATCTTTATTGCAAACAATCCAGCATCCGTCAAAGATCTGGAAAAGGCAATTAACAGCATCTTTGAGACAAAGGAAGAAGAGGACTCTTTGCTTGGAGACCTGAGTAAGACTCCTATGGTAACTCTGTCAACTGTCCATAGGGCCAAGGGTCTTGAAGCTAATCGAGTTTTCATTCTGGACGCATCGAGAATGAAAGTTAACTCCAGAACTGAGTGGCAGGAAAAGCAGGAGGATAACTTGCACTATGTCGCTCTCACCCGGAGTAAGGATGTATTGTTTATCTCGCCTTGAAATAGTTCTCAAAGGTACTTGACAAGCCCCCGGTCTTATGTTATAATGATGTCACAAAAGGAGGATGTGCAGGTGAATATCGCGACACATAATGGTCCGTTCCACGCAGACGATGTGCTGGCAGCGGCGGCGCTCAGGTTGCTTCACCCGGAAGGGCGAATCATCCGTACTCGCAATCCGGCAGAGTTGGCCAAGGCCGATATTCGGATTGACGTTGGCGGGGTTTTTGACCCGGACAACATGACGTTTGACCATCACTTCAAGGGTTCGCCTGTCGGCCCTCTTGGAGTCCGGCTCTCCAGCGCCGGAATGGTCTGGCAGAAGTTCGGGCCGCAGATTGTCGAGGCTGTCCGTGGCTCTCTTGGTTATGACCAAGAGCTTGACGTTGCGGATCAGGTCTACGCTGATCTGTTTGCAGCGGTTGACGCCGCTGACAACGGAGAAGCTGAGTCTATGGCAGCACCCGGAGTAGAGCAGTTCACGTTCTCTCACGCTGTCAGCAACTTCAATCCGAACTGGGACGGGAATCAGACTCCAGAAGCGTTTGACTCAGCTTTTGTTGCGGCTATGGGCTTTGCTCAGACGGTTCTTCTTGGTGTGATCAAGAAGGCTCTCGGGGGTGCGAGTGCTGCTCGTCTTGTCCGTGACGCTATCGAGGGTGATCCTGCGATTGTGATCTTGGATCGGTTCATGCCGTGGCACGAGACTTTGGTGCCGGGAACCGTCAACGCCAAGTTTGTCGTGTTTCCTAATCCAGAGGGGACGTGGATGGTTCAGTGTGTTCCACCCACTCTCGGTAGCTTCGGGCAGCGTCAGGCTCTTCCTGAGCCTTGGGCTGGGCTTCGTGATGAAGCGTTTGCCGAAGTGTCTGGAGTGCCTAGCTCGGTTTTCTGTCACCCGAACAGGTTTATCTGTGGGGCCAAGGACCGGGACAGCGCAGTTGAGTTGGCTGTATTGGCCCTCTCTTACTGATACTGGTGGGATTAGGTAGGGGCCAAGTGTAAGAAACTTGGCCCCTACCCCTTGACAAGTGGCGTAAAGTGTGGTATACTAGGGTTACATTCAATAAAGGAGGGACTGATATGAGTTACATCGAGAGCTATCAAGCCAGTAAGATTAGCCTCAAGAGGGCACGCGGGTATGCGTTCAAGCAGTTGGAAAAGTATCCTGGCTTGCTTGATGACTGCTTCAAGGCAGGCATCATCACGCGAGAAGAAGCTAGGTCAATCGCTTTCAAGGCGTCGGAAGAGCATCCTAGCTGGGCGGAGATATTCTTCAAGGCGGGAATTATCACGCTAGACGAAGCTAGGCCATATGCTTTCCAAGAGTTGGAAAACAGTCCCCGAGACGCTATGGACTACTTCAAGGCAGGTATCATCACGCTAGAAGAAGCTAGGCCATATTCCTTCAAGGTTTTGGAATATAATTTTCGCTTAGTTAAGGAATGCTTCAAGGCAGGCATCATCACGCTAGAAGAAGCTAGGCAATCTGCGTTCAAGCATCTTGAGCGGCGTCCTCTATCCGTTGATATATTCTTCGACGACGGTATCATCGCGCTAGAAGAAGCTAGGCCAATTGCTCTCAAGGTGTTAGAAGATTATCCTTTTGTTTTTCACAAGGATTTCCGCGACAAAGTTCTTGCGCCTTAGTGTAGAAAACAAGGCGGGGCCAAGCCTAAAAAACTTGGCCCCAAACACTTGACAAGTGACGTAAGTTGTGGTATAATACGGTTACATTCAATAAAGGAGGATGATGGAAATGGCGAAATACTGGAACATGTGCGTTTCTGAGGGACAAGACGATTGGGCTGATCAGTATGTCAACTCGGCATCTCTGCTTTTGGACGAAGCCACGATTGACGTGTTGATTTCAGCGATTGAGCTTGTCCAGTCCCTGAAAGGGAGCAGCTTGGGAGTCTGTACCGTATCGTTCAAGCCTGATGGTCTGACTCCTGATTGGTCTGCTGAGTATTTTGATGAGGCTGGCGGGGCGTCTTGGGTCAGCGATGAGCCTGTTATCGATCCTGAGAACCTTGTAAATGTGCGCTATTCCGCGCTCCATGCAAGCCCAGCTGAGGTCTGGTGGGAAGGGATGGAGAAATACAGTGGACGCACCTGCGTGTCTACGCGAATGAGCTTGGAGAACTTGAAGGAACTTCGCTCTGAGTTGATCTCCGTGTAGTAGGGACGTTATCGGGGCCAAGCCTAAAAAACTTGGCCCCAACCCCTTGACAAGTAGTGTCAGTTGTGATAGTATGGGTATACATTCAAAGGAGGGATGTAGGGACATGGCAAAGAAGATTAGCGAGGCAGATCTCAAGGCGATTCTTGAGGCCCACAAGCGGTGGGTTGAAAGTGACGGCAAGGAAGGCGAGAGGGCTAACCTCACTGGTGCGAACCTCTCTTATGCGAACCTCTCTTATGCGGACCTCACTGGTGCGGACCTCACTGGTGCGGACCTCACTGGTGCGTACCTTAAGGGTGCGGACCTTAAGGGTGCGGACCTTTATAAGGCGAACCTCACTGGTGCGGACCTCTCTCATGCGAACCTCAATGATGCGTACCTTAATGATGTGAACCTCTCTCATGCGAACCTCTCTCATGCGTACTTCTCTGGTGCGTACCTTAAGGGTGCGTACTTCTCTGGTGCGTACCTCTCTGAAGCGAACCTTAAGGGTGCGCACCTTGATCAAGCAATCGGAATTAGGGAAACGCTTGAAATGCGTATCGCTGAGATGAAGGCTCTACTGGAATCTATCGCTTAAGGAAAGGTTGGGGCCAAGCCTAGAAAACTTGGCCCCAAACTCTTGACAAGTGGAGTAATGTGTGGTATTCTGTATGAAGAAAAGGAGTTTTCCCATCATGAAGAAGGTGTCAGCCAAGTTGGGCAGTATGCGGAAGCCACAGGATTTCGTTGTGCTTCCAGTTAAGCGTGGTGACGATCCTTTGTTGATGATCCAATCGCACAAGTCTATTGGGATATTCAACTACCGAACTGGCGAGGGCCGTTTGAACACGAAGGGTTGTTACTCTCCTCACCTCGCCATGGCCAAGCCTTTCACTTTCCCGCCTGAGTTCGTGCAGGCCTGTATGGAGGCCTGTCCATCGCTGGGCGGCACTACGGAGATCGCACCCGGTATCATCATTCAAAATACGGTGCAGGTGTTCTGATGAAAGTAGTCAAGACAAGTGAAACGGACCCTATTCAGGTGGCTTGGGTTCATTTGAATCGAGGTTCTGTTGGTATTACATTTTGTCCCGGCAAGAAAGATTACAGTCCAATTAGAAACTGGCATTGGGATCGTGACTTGGATGCAGATCTTTCTGTTTTGAAGGAGTCTGGATGTACCCATCTGGTCACTTTGGTCGAGGGGTTTGAGCTTGACCTTTTGAAGGTTCCTGATTTGGGTGACAGAGTTCGTGCCCATGACATGAATTGGCTGCACTATCCGATTGCGGATGGCGACAAGCCTCGGGATGGTTTCTTGCAGCTTCGCAGGGAACTGAAGTCTTACCTTGACAATGGTGAAAGAGTTGTGGTACACTGTCGCGGGGGTCTTGGGCGAGCCGGGACAGTTGCCGCTACTTTGTTGGTGGACAGCGGTTCGTATGATCCTGTAGATGCGCTTTTGACTGTCCGTTCCGTGAGGCGTGGTGCGGTGGAGACCATGGTGCAGGAGCTGTTCCTGTCACAGTTGGTTGCAATCTAAAAGAGGAGGAATCGAGTTGACATTTTGGAAGACTAAGGTGCCGCAGTTGCCTGTTGAAATGGCTCCTGATCCTTTGATGGAAAGCATGAGGGCTACTTCTCTTTGGAGTGAACTCAAGGCTGCTCGCAAGCGGGACTTGCTTACTTCGATTGAAATGGAGCAGGTTGCTGTCAAGATATGCGAATTGAGTGCAGGGCACGTCAAGAACCTGCACGACGAGGGCTTTATTTCGATTGAAGTAGCCAAGCCTTACGTTATCAAGGTTCTTGAGGACGACCCACGCAAGGTGTTCGACTTCTTCGATGCGGGTATGGTGACGCGGGAAGAAGCACATATCTACGCATTGAGGGCTTGTCAGATTGGGAACGACTAAGCGGGGCTGTGGACGCTGTGGCGTGGCAATATCGAAGGGCCATCTCTGTGAGAGGTGCTTTCGTGACTTGGCGAATGAGGTCAATGGCGGGTTCAGTTACTGAGGTCTAAGAAAAGCTGGCTCTGAAAATGGGCCAGCTTTTTTCTGCCCAACCCCTTGACAAGTGGCTTAAGTTGTGGTATAATAGGGTTACATTCAAAGGAGGGATGTAGGGAAATGAAATTCGTAGAGGATTACAGGGCGGGGAAGATCAGCCTCAATTGGGCTCGCGGGTATGCGTTTAAGCATCTTCACGAGTGTCCAGGGTGGGCCGCTGATTTCCTCTCTGCTGGCATCATTACGCTAGAAGAAGCGAGGACTTATGCGTTTAAAGCTCTTGAGAAGTACCCAGCAGAGAATGTCGAGGATTTCTTCATAGCAGGTATCATCACGCTAGACGAAGCTAGGCCTATTGCGTTTAAGGCCCTTGAGAATGATTCAAGTTATGTCGCTAGTTTCTTCATCGCAGGTATCATCACGCTAGAAGAAGCTAGGCCTTATGCGTTTAAGGCCCTTGAGGAGTATCCAAGGTGGGTCGCTGCTTTCTTCAAAGCAGGTATCATCACGCTAGACGAAGCTAGGCCTTATGCGTTTAAGGCCCTTGAGAATGATTCAAGTTATGTCGATAGTTTCTTCAAAGCAGGCATCATCACGCTAGAAGAAGCGAAGCCTATTGCCCTTAAGTATCTTGAGAAGAATCCATGGCGTGTCGAATCTTTCTTCACCGAAGGATTCATCACGTTAGAAGAAGCGAAGCCTTATACGCTTAAGGTTCTTGAGGAGTATCCAAGGCGTGTCGATAATTTCTTCACCGCAGGTATTATCACGCGAGAAGAAGCTAGATCTATTGCGTATAACATTCTTGATGAGTATCCAGAAGAGGTCGAAGATTTCTTCAAAAAAGGCATCCTGACGGTACATGAAGCTAGACCTATTGCGTTTAATACTCTTAAGAAATGGGGAGTCAAATTTACTCCAGAGTTCCGTGATGCGCTTTACCGTGATATCGCTTAGGTAGAGTGGGGGCCAAGCGTAGAAAACTTGGCCCCAACCCCTTGACAAGTGGCTTAAGTTGTGGTATAATAGGGTTACATTCAAAGGAGGGATGTAGGGACATGGCAAAGAAGATTAGCGAGGCAGATCTCAAGGCTATTCTTGAGGCCCACAAGTTGTGGGTTAAGAGTGATGGTAGGAAAGGGGAGAGGGCGGACCTCTCTGGCGCTGACCTATCTGGGTCGAATCTCTCTGGTGCAAACCTTTATAAGACGAACCTCTCTGGCGCTGACCTTTCGGGTGCAAACCTTTATAAGGCGTACCTCTCTGACGCTGACCTTTCTGGTGCAAACCTTTATAGGGCGTACCTTTATGGCGCTGACCTTTATAGGGCGAACCTCTCTGGCGCTAATCTCGTTGATTCGGACCTCATTGAGACTGAACTCATTGGTGCGAACCTTTCTAAGGCGAACCTCCATGTGGCTAAGCTCATGGGTGCGAACCTCACTGGCGGCGTGGACCTCACTGGTGCATACCTCACTGGCGCGAACCTCACTGGCGCGAACCTCACTGATGCGGACCTCACTGGTGCGGACCTCACTGGTGCGGACCTTACTGGTGCGGACCTTAATCAGGCCATCGGAATCATGGAAACGCTTGAAAGGCGAGCCGCTGAAATTAAGGCTCAACTGGAATCTATCGCTTAAGGAAAAGTTGGGGCCAAGCCTAAAAAACTTGGCCCCAAACTCTTGACAAGTGGCGTAAGGTGTGGTAGTGTAGGTATACATTCAAAGGAGGGATGTAGAAAAATGAAATTAGTAGAGAGCTACAGGGCGGGGACGATCAGCCTCAATCGGGCTCGCGAGTATGCGCTTAAGTATCTTGAGAAGCAGCAAAGGAGTGTCGATCAGTTCTTCACAGCAGGTATCATCACGCTAGAAGAAGCGAAGAAGTATGCGCTTAAGTATGTTGAGAGGCAGCCAAGGTGGGTCGATAAGTATGTCAAAGAAGGCATCATCACGCGAGAAGAAGCTAGGTCTAGTGCGCTTAAGGCCCTTGAGGAGTGGCCATGGAGGATCGAAGATTATATCAAAGCAGGTATCATCACGCTAGAAGAAGCTAGGTCTATTGCGCTTAAGGCGGATCCAAGGAATGTCGATGATTATTTCAAAGCAGGCATCCTGACGGTAGAAGAAGCTAGGCCTATTGCGCTTAAGTCTCTTGAGAATTATCCACATTTGGTCGAGTATTATTTCCCAGCAGGCATCGTCACGCTAGAAGAAGCTAAGCCTTATGCACTTAAGTCGCTGAATGAGGAGCCATGGCGTGTCGATCAGTTCTTCACCGCAAGTATCATCACGCCAGAAGAAGCTAAGCCTTATGCGCTTAAGAGTCTTGATGAGTATCCACGGTGGGTCGATAGTTTCTTCACCGCAGGATTCATCACGCTAGACGAAGCGAAGCCTTATGCGCTTAAGGCTCTTGATGAGACGCCATGGTGGGTCGATGGGTATGTCAAAGAAGGTATCCTGACGATAGAAGAAGCGAAGCCGTATGCGCTTAAGTATCTTGAGAAGAATCCCGAAGCGTTTGATCCAGAGTTTCGTGATGCGCTTTGCTGAAATTAAGGCTCAACTGGGATATATCGATAAAGTGGGGGCCAAGCCTAAAAAACTTGGCCCCAACCCCTTGACAAGTGGCGTAAGGTGTGGTAGTGTAGGTATACATTCAAAGGAGGGATGTAGATTATGCATATTGATCAGGTATTGGTAATCTCTACCGCGCACATCAGCCCCGAGTTCGATAGCTACTTGACGGATACAAGGCGCGGGGCGCAGGTTGGTATCTTGGGGCTGGATCTAGGGTGGCTGATCCGCGTCAACGAGGAGTCTACGGGGGATGAGTTCCGCAACGCGGAATTCCAAGAGCAGTACGAAGCAATCCTTAAAGTAGGTCGGCAACTTGGTGTTGATTTCGTCAGGCTCGATCCCGACGCTGATGAGCATCCAGACCTCAAGGAGTTTGACTGGTAGGACTAGGCAAGGGGCCAAGCGTAGAAAACTTGGCCCCAACCACTTGACAAGTAGTGTCAGTTGTGATAGTATGGGTATACATTCAAAGGAGGGATGTAGAAAAATGAGTAAGAAGATTAGCGAGGCAGATCTCAAGGCTATTATTGAGGCCCACAAGTTGTGGGTTGAGAGTTATAGTAGGAAAGGGGAGAGGGCGGACCTTTCTGGCGCGGACTTTTCTGGCGCGGACCTCGGTAGCGCGAACCTCAGTCATGCGAACCTTTCCGGCGCTAACCTCTCTGGTGTGAACCTCTATGGTGCGAACCTTTTTGGTGCCAATCTCCACGGCGCCAACCTGCACGAGGCAGAACTCTCTACGGCGGACCTCCGTTTTGCTAACCTAGTTGGTGCTGACCTCCGTTTTGCGGAACTCCGCGAGGCAAACCTCCTTGAGGCTAACCTCTCTGGCGCAAACCTCCTTGAGGCTAACTTCTTTGAGGCGTTCCTGCGTTGCGCTAACCTCTCTGGCGCGGACCTCCGTGGTTCGGAACTCTATGGCGCAGACCTAGTTGAGGCAGACCTGTCTGGCTCAACCGGAATAAGGGAAGAACTTGAAAGGCGAGCCGCTGAAATTAAGGCTCAACTGGAATCTATCGCTTAAGGAAAGTTGGGGCCAAGCGTAAAAAACTTGGCCCCAACCCCTTGACAAGGGGCGTGAAGTGTGGTATACTAGGGTTACATTCAATAAAGGAGGGATGTAGAAATGGACTTCAGCAGCAGGCAGATGGAGATTATCAAGGCGGCGATGAGTTTTCTGTCCGCCAACTTTGAGGAGGAGGACTGGGACCACATGGACCAGCCCATCAGCTTCAACGAGGTGAAAGGTTTGATCCAGAGCCTCGACGACATTCGGTGAAAATCGTCACATTGACGCCACCCGTTAAGGCACTATAATCAGCCAACGATGCAACTGACGCACTTAGAAACCTGTAGACAACACCTGGACAGGATGTACCGGACTTGGGAAGAGTTCCGATCCAAGTACCCGGACCACTGTACGACCTGCCACGGCGGGGGCTGTGAGTCTTGCCACGGTGACGGCTTCTGTCCTTTCTGCATGACAAAGACTAGACACAAGTGTGACAACTGTGGTTGGGACGAGAAGACTTGGAATCGGTTTGATCGCAGGCCCCCCAACGAAGTCTACGATTGTGTCTGTCGCGAAGACGAAGACGACTACTAGCGCACTATAATTAAAAGGAGAGAACCATGCCAGAGATTGTAGAACTATACGAAGATGCACAGGGCAACATCGCCCTCGTCCACGGGGATCGTGTCTATTCGACGAACCGCTTTGAGCTTGGCGAGTCGTTTGCTGGTGACGCCCAGAACATTCTGGACGGGCACTTCACTCATATGCTTACCGAGTCTCGTCATTCTTTGAATTTGACAAACGAGCTTCGGGTCGCTTCCTACAATGGAGGGGCGTTGGCGGTGTTTGTCGATCCACCTTCCAACCTCAAGGACTATCTTGGAGTTCATGTGGATGAATGAAACTGCCCCGCAACTCGACGAGTTTCTGAAGCGGGCAGGGGTCTTTCAAGAAAAAGACTTGACACAGGAAGAGTTAGATGCTATCATAAGATTCTATTACGCCCACGGGCTTGATAGACTTGATTCACTTCAAGAGTTCTTTGAACAAATGAAGTGATGTGTTGATTAGGCGGGAGTAGACCAGCGGCAGAGTCAGAAGACTTGACGACATTTTAACGCTTAGGCGTTAAAATGTCAACAGAGCCATAAGCCAGGAAACTTCTTATGGGATCTGCTCAAAGTCGGGGAACCCTAAGTACCGTAAGGTATATGGCAATCCCGAGCCAAGCTTGAGAGTAATCTCAAGAAGGTGTAGAGACTGGACGGGCAGGGGCTAAGGGTAGAGATACCTATGCTCAAGGGACAGTCCGCTGAACCAGAGGCGTAAGTCTCGCCATGAAAGTGGCAGGTTCAGGAAAATCTTCGTAGGGTGGGTTCGAATCCCACCTCCCGCACCTAAAACCCACTATCTGTAACGGATAGTGGGTTTTTACTTTGCTTGTTTCTTCGTTAATTAAGAACATTGAAGAAATAGGCATATCCCATGTCAAATGGTAGAATTAAATATACTAAAGAGTTCTTAGCTCCAATTGTCGAAAAAAGCTCAAGTTACCGTGATTTATTGATTAATCTTGGACTAAAGCCAGATGCTGGCGGGAACTATCAGAATTTAAAAAGACTTGTTGCTTTATTTAGTTTAGATACTAGCCATTTTACCGGGATGGGGTGGAACGCTGGCAAAACTCAAACAACTGACAAGCGTATAGCCGTAAGATATACAAATGAAGAGTATTCACTTACCCGTCCCCCATGCGAGGTTCAATAGCTAGTACGTTAAAACCTCGTCTTATTCAGCTAGGGGTGCCATATCAATGTAACTGTTGTGGATTAAAGGATAGTTGGCAGGGCAAGCCAATAACCATAGAGCTACATCACAGAAATGGGAATCGTTTAGATAATAGAATTGAAAACTTAGAGTTTCTCTGTCCAAACTGTCATAGTCAAACTGACACTCATCGGGGCCGTAATATCCCTAGAGAGAAAAAGCAAAAAGTAAAAAAGCCTCGTTATGTGCCGCCATCTTATAGAAAACCCTTACCTATACCAAAAGAACAGTTTCAACTATTAGTTAAGCTATACACACTAAGCGATCTTACATGTATATTTAATACTTCCCACGTAACGCTAGGTAAATGGGCTAGGAAACACGGTATTGAGCTTCCTTCTCATAGCTATTGGCGAAAGAAGGGCGCTAAAGACAACTATGATATTACAATCGTAAACACCGCCAAGGAAATGCACGATGAGGGTTTACTGTTAAAAGATGTCGTCCAGTTCATTCTAGATTCTCAAATGGGTAAGAAGCATAATAGAAGGAAAGTAGAAAGACCCTCTAAGGAAGAACTGCAACGCCTACTATGGGAATTCCCTACAGTTAAACTAGCTGAAAAGTACGGGATTTCCGATAAAGCGATAGAGAAATGGGCAAAGTCTTATGGACTTACTAAGCCACCAAGGGGCTACTGGGCTCGAAAATACAGCGGAAAGATTTAATAATCTCTTAACAGACATAGATACAATGCGAAGCTACAATGGGTAGTAATGTAGCTCCTGCGGGCTGGTGAGGGTTCTTACTAGAAGATCGGTGTCTGGAAATACGGGTCTTGGCTACAGAAGTCACTGAATGACTCAAAATGTTAGCGCAGATGTAGAGGCGACATTCTACTATACTAAAAACAGCCACCCATCGAATAACGGTAATTCACCGCTTTTATACAGCGTTTATCCCCAGATTAGGGAGCTATCTTGGTTCGAATCCAAGTGGGTGGACTTAAAAAGATGCTTGACACTCAAGTACCTTCCATGGTAAACTGAGGCATAGCCAGTAGCGGTGAAGGGATGTGGGGACAAACGCAATCCTGTCGTCATCGTTACTGGCTATCTCGTTTGACAGACGGTAACAGTTACCGTACACTTCAAGAAGCAAGCGTCGATCTCAGACGTAGTGTGGGCAAGTACCGGGACCAGTATAAGCTCCTCTGAGATCGACGCTTGACGTTATCAGAGATTAGTGATATAGTAAGGTTGTCGGGTAGATGCAACTATCGGGATGCGGTGTCGCGACTTGTATTCCAAAGCATCTACCCGACATTCTCGTTTGATCCTCTATTCAAGGAGATAGAGTTTGATTCCTATCGTAGAAACTGCACCTCTTAATCTTCACTGTAACTTCTGCAATACAGACAAGCCTTATAACGCTATGCGTCGTAAGACTATTTGTAACTCTTGTTTTGCGGTTCAGCAGAAGGAATACCGCATCAAGAAGAAGCAGACCAAGTGCGATTTCTGGATTGACAACGAGCTTCTGGACGAGCTTCGGGCTTTGGCCAAGGAGATGGAGCTTCCGCTTCGTCAGGTGATTAGTGCGGCGGTTGCTGACTACCTTGACGAGATGCGCAAGTAGTTATTTTCTCAGAAAAAGGCGGTTGGGTAACCCCAGCCGCCTTTTTTACATGGGTTTAATCAACGTCCCCTACAAAGTTGGACTACAATGAAGAGGAGGACGAGCCGCATGTTTGATACAGATGCATTTACGTTCAAGGAAGCTAGCAATTTAAGTGACGAAGCCCTTTTGATTATTCTGGAGCTTCTTGATTTCGGCTATATCAATTTAGAGGACTGATAAAATGAAGCTACATGAAGTATCAAAGATTTTAGACCGGATGGAGGCTTCTTCACCGGATCCTTGGGACACCACTGTCACTACCGATGGGGGAGTTACTTTGACCAGCGTAAATCAAGAAGTATTGGCTGAGAATATCAGTGTAGAGGATGCTTGGTATACGAGCCATTCTCGCGAGGACATCAAGCACCTAATCGACGAGGTATTAGATTTAAGGCGTTTGGTGTTCGACATTCATGTTCTTCTTGAGGACAAAGAAGAACACGGTATTATTCGTTCTTACATTGACGCAGTTATGGAAAGCCGTATGTGATGGATTTTTTGTCTAATCTTGAAGAATTGCTCAAAAAAACCTCTGATGGTCCTTGGTCTATTCGTCAAGAGGGGCAAGAAATTTGTATCGTAAACAAAAACGGTGATGATGTGTCAGGTCTGGCGCAGGAAGATGCCAGACCTGACTACGAGTTCATCGTTGAATCTCGAAATAAGCTCCCTGAACTTATAAAGTACCACAATCGTTTAATTGATATGCTGTTTCAGCATAGAGTATGCCTGGACTGCGGATCAAAGATGAACCGTCAGTTATATTGTATAAAATGTGACGTAGAGTGGCAGTCTTAACTAAAAATTAATAGAAAGGTGTAAGGTTACCTCTTGTCATCCTGCGTTAGAAGTGTTATAATCTGAACACACAGGGGGACATTGGCATGGCGACACACACAAAGGTATTCCGATCAGGTACCGATCAGCTAGTTTTTAATAGGATTTATCCTGATAGCGTTAGCTCAAAGGAAGCCGGAGAACGAGTCAAGAGCTATATTGAAAGTGAAAATCTTTCTCACTTTGGAAAGCTTGACTATAAGATATTCAACGCTAGGTATGAGCGTTATGTATTGTCCAAGAGTCTTAGGTACGGGATTTCTGGCGAAACCGAATCTGCTCATATTGTTGAAAACGATTCAACTTCTTGGTGCGGATTGGCTCTTACCAATGTATTTGAATCTACAGTAAGGTTTCGAGAAACCTGCTTTGTTTGCGCTGAGAAGGCTGGTGTTCTTCATGTTTGAGACAAAGGAAACTAACGTCACTGATCCTTTGAGTGCGTTTATCATGTCGCACACTCAGTTCATGGCACTTGACAGGTATAACTCAAATATGGGCTGGTTCATGATGGTAACTCTTTCTCTGATCATGGAGAGGCCGCTACCTCTGCGTATTTCAAATAAGATTGATAGCAACTTTCAGGCTAATGTCAGGAAGTCTTATGCTAATCTTTTTGAGTATACAAGAACTCAGTTTCCCGAAGTAACCTATGCCAAGTTTCAGAGTACCCTTGGCGATATGGTTAAGTTGGTCAATCAATCTTCTAAGGAAGAAGATAGTGACGATTAACTACAACTTCACTCAGATCGATTCATATACTTGGAAAGTGACCCAGCGCACCAACGGCACACTTGGCGGAAGTTTCAACTTCTTTTCAAATAATTTCAATAGTGCCAAGGAGAGCTTTCTCAGGACAATGTGGGGCAGTAAATTTCGCCCTGATGGGATGGACTTCGACGACTGGAAGAAAACGGTAACGTATCGATTTCTCACAGAATGATTCAAAAATGCCTTGACAAACTGCTTTCTCTGTGGTAGAATATACCTAGAAAGGTGGTTCAGGGGATGGCTATCAATTATGGCGGAATGAACGGCGGGCAGATCGAAGCTGTAAAGCATGGGGTCGGCCCAGCCGTTGTCGCCGCTCCTGCCGGGAGCGGTAAGACTCATTGTTTTGTAAATCGAATTGCCAGGCTGCTTTTTGAGGAGGGTGTGTATCCTTCTCAGGTTCTCGGCCTGACATTCACCCGCGATGCGGCTAATGTCATGAAGGAGCGCCTGAAGTCTATCATCCCGAATGAGTGGCATGAAGGATTGCAGATTAGTACGATTCATAGCCTCTGTTGGGCAATTCTTCGTGATCACGATCAGAGCATCAATCTTGCCATGCGAGCCGACAAGTTTCTGATTCCGTCTTTTGTCACGAAGAATATCTTGGAGCGGTTCATCACAAACTTCAGGAGCATTTACGATCTTCGTGAAGTCAAGCTTTCGCACTTCTCTGGGGCCTTCGGACTTGCAAAGAACTACCATATTTCTCCAAGGGGAAGTGCTAAGTTCTTTGCTGAAAAGGGGTTTACCCAGCCAGATATGCTTGAGGAGGCTTACCTTTATTTTGAGCGTGAGCGTATCTCTTATGTTGACCAAAAGCAACCTTCATTCAAGGGAAGGTATGATCAGGACGACGTATTGGTCATGACTGCTGACGCTCTTCGCAATAACGAGTCTCTCCGTAAGCGTTGGGGCGGTAAGTTCAAGTTTATTCTTGTGGACGAAGTGCAGGATACTTCACCCGTGCAGTTTGAAATCGTGGAGGCCCTTATGGAGGGAGGCGGGCACACAAACATGATGCTCGTTGGTGATCTTCGGCAGAGCATCTATGGCTTTCGCGGCGCCTTCCCTCAGTATATTCAAAACTTCACTGACCGATTTTCTGCAAAGGTCATCAATCTCCAATTCAATTACCGCAGCAAGCCTGAGATTGTTACGGTAGCCAATCGAATTGCTAGGGCTATGGTCGATATTGATGAGCGGTTCAGGTCTGACATGCTTGTCGGTAGAACTACTTGACAAAACAAATTGTATGTGTTATAATACAAGAACAAAAGGAGGGCGTTATGGAGGAACTAAACGGTTCTGTCATTGTCAACATTCAGGGAGAAGTTGTCCAACTGGCTACTCCAGTTGGCGGCTTGCATGGAGAAGCTGAACTGGTGCGAAGCGAGATCATGGCCAAGTGCGGAGATGGTCCTTGGTCGAATTTTGCCGTGCTTTACCGAACCAATGCGCAGTCTGCTTTGATTGAGAGGGAACTGATCAAGCACCGGGTACCTTATACGGTTCGCGGTGGTGCGACCTTCTTTGCGCGTAAGGAGATTTACCAGATGGTGTTCTTCCTTGCGGCAGCGTATTGTAATGATGTAAGGGCTATTGTCGGCTTCAAGAAGGATGAAGTTAACGGAACTCCAGGATTTTCTGGAATCGGTAATTTCCCGACGAAAGACTTTGGAAAGACCACTCGATACCTCGGGGAAGCGGCGTGGGCAAAGCTTGACATGATTTACAAGTCTACTGATGAGCCGGTTGATCTTGTGAAGGTTGTGGACGAGATGGAGCGTTCTCTTGACTCTCGTGCACGTCCAGGTGCGCGTGACCTTGGCGACATGCTTCAGAACCTCCGTGCCAATACTCAGGTGCCAAGAGAGGCACTGGAGTGGGCTCTGGAGAATGTCTATGAACTGCAACTCAAGCTGGACACTGACGGGGACGATGAGGCTTATGAGGGTAAGCGTAGTAGTATCGCTGTTCTCATGGACATCGCTTCGGAATACCATACCGTCAAGGAGTTCGTAGACTACTGCTTTGAGCGGATGCTGGAAGGGTCAGCCAAGAAGTCTGACGGCAAGAAGGATGCTGTCCAGCTTATGACGATTCACGCCAGTAAGGGTATGGAGTTCAAGAACGTCTACGTTATTGGAGTAATCGAAGGCTTCTTGCCCCATGCTCGTGGGGTACACTCGGAAGAACTCAGATTGTTCTATGTGGCAACTACGAGGGCAGAAAATTATCTACTGCTCAGTTGCCCTAGCGGAACAGACTTCTACGGAAAACCTCTCTTGGCGTCACCCTTCGTGAGCCTGCTCTACGAGCAGCTTGAGTGAGGTACTGGAAAATGCCCTCTTCCTTCTGGGAGGAGGGCATTTATTTTTTTATACATACGGCCATCTGTATCGTAGAGACAATTTTGTTACAGTAACTTATAGCGGCTAGAGAGAAGTTGAATAGTTTAACCTTACCTTAATCGACAAACTGGTAAAATGTGGTATAGTGATAGTGGCAGGAGGAAATAAAGATGCCAAAGGCGAGCAAGGCGACTGTTGTTGAGGAGACTCCGGTTATGGAAGGAACTATCATGGAGGGTTCTGAGGTGGAAGGTTCGGAGAAGAAGCAGAAGAGGCACCGTAGCGCGAATCGGAGCATTTCAGATCGAATGGCGGGTCTGACTGCGAAGATCGCCTACCATCAGGGACTCATTAAGAAGCTGGAGGCAGACATTGAGAAGCTCAATAGCCCCCATGCTCGTATGGGACGTGCTGCAAGCCCTGAGACCTTGGCGATGAGGGCTGAAGCGGAGGGGATGAGCGATGAAGAGCTTGCGGCGGCTGCGTCTCAGCTCTCTCGTCGCCTCAATGCGGTGACGAAGGCTCGGCAGTCTCGCCGCATCCAAGCCGCTCAGGACTGAGCGCCACACAGTTCGGCGGGTGCGAGGGTGAAATCTCGCACCCGCCAATCGTTTTTGCACTATACTTATATGTGTCGGATAGGTCGCATCTTTCAAGTTTCATGTCTCTATGTGGTAGATATGATTTCATTGAACCTACGGTGACTTATCGAGTAGTTCCGTACTACTTCAAAGAAGATGAATTGCTTCCACAAGAAATACACGACTTTGAAAAGACAGTTCTTGGCAGATTCGTAGACAGAGATTCTATCAAGTTTGGGCAACGATGTAGGGTTAGGCCGCAAATACATTTAGCAAAGCATTTGTATTCTACTCTTGAAACAGACGAAATATCGGATAGCCTTCAAGGAAGGTTTAGAATTTGGGTAAGTCATAAATCTGGAATGGACTACGATGAGGCATTCGAATCTTTTCTTAGATTCATAGATGACAATATCTCAAAGCCTCATCTTGTACGAACTGTGGATCGTTACTCAGAGTTAGACCAAGCCTTGCAGTACCGAACTTTTATATTTGAAAAAAAAGCTTATGTGGCAGTTCAACCAAGGCTTGAGTCTAAATACTTACCACCATACCAGATGCCAGAAATCTTCAAAGTAAAGAATATGGCAAACTTTGAAACATTTGAACTTAGCTACAAAATGGAGTGTGAGTCAGGGGTATACTGGTACTTGACTACACACGAGTTCTATCGCGGGGGGCAGCACGGCTTTCCCACGCGGACCAGGTGGCTGGATCAGGATGTGGTCTTTGAAGTGTTCACAGGAGGCGGTTGGGTGGAAGCTTTTCCTGAGACAAATCACCTAGTAGTTTCGTGATACGAGTGCTATAATGACAAGCAGGGGCCTGTATTGGCGCGGATTTCTACTCCGTATGCGCATAATTGGATGATGGGGGTTCGAATCCCTCCAGGCTCGTAATCTTCACTTATAGGATTTTACTAATCATTCTATATTGAAGGTAGATATATGTTAGACTTCGCCGGATACGCAAGAAGCAATCTTTTCAAAGTCAAAGACCTTGATAAGTTCAGGACTGAATTGGATGCCAAAAAAGCGCCAATAAGCCTTCTTTACCACGAGTCTTTGGCTGGCTTTATATGGACTGGTTCTGAGAAGCCATTTGCTTCCGTGAACCTGAAAGACTTTGCCAAGTTTCTAGCGGAACATTCCTTAGAAACTGTGTATATCATTACTGCTGGTTCACTTAGGGGCCAAGAGCCAATTTTCGAGTGTGTTGCGGTATCGGTAGACGGAAAAGTAACCAGAAACAGCCTGAAAGATTTAATCAAAGGCAATTCTGTGAACTTGGAAGATGCCCCGGTAATCTTCAAGGCTTGATATGTCAGGGCTACCTTCAAGCAAACTTTTGACTTTCTTGAGTCCTTTATTTAGATTCTTCAGAGAAGCAGGCGTATTCACAGAGCAATTCAAGGGCAGGAAAGTTCTCCTTGATCTTGTCGGTGGGGCTGTCAGGGATCACGTCATCAACACGGATCCACGTGTTCAGAACGCGCTCAAGGCAAGAGGACGATCCCACTTGATCGGAAAGAACATCAAGGACTTGGACCTAGCCACAAGCGCAAGCCCACAGACTATTGTTGAAATGGTCAAGGCATTTCAGGACGCTTCTCAGATGGCAGACAGGGCTTCTTCAGAGCGTGAGCAGAAGTGGTGGTCCCAGTGGGCGCCATACAAAGTGAAGTATATCGAGGGCTTGGGGGAACAGCATGGCACTGTCACCTTCATGTTCAACTACGATGGTTCTGGAGTTGAAGACCAGCAAATTGAGGTCACTACACATAGGACCGAGGAGTATGACGATGAGGGAAGAAAGCCCTCGTCGGTAAATTTCTCAAATGATGATTCTGACCCAGACGAATCAAGAAAAAATGATTCAACGCGAAGGGACTTGTCCTTTAATTCACTTTATATGGACGCTTCGGGTAAAGTAATTGACCACCACGGTGGAATAAACGATTTGATTCAAGGCACTTTGAGTATACCAAAGAAGCCTGGTGAGACTGCTTACAAAGCGGCTATGCGTGTTCTTAACGAAGACCCGCTTAGATTTTTGAGATTGATTAGATTCTCAGGTGCTTATGCAGCCAAGCCGACCAGAGAGATTGTTCAGGCGATAAAAGATCTGAAAGGCTCTGCCAAGGTTACTCTATCAGATGGTAAACAGCTTGATCTTAAGGATTTGGATTTGGCTGGATTAATAGAGAATAGAGTAGCCGGAAACAGAAAGCAAGTTGAAATTGGTAAGATATTCAGCCATGGCGGTTATGCTGAAGGGCTTCACCTACTAAACGAGAGTGGTGTTTATAAAGACATATTCCCGAGGGCTAATGACTACAACTCCATTCATTCTCATTTAGATAAACTGGATCGAAAAGGCGTAAAGGGAATCGAGCTTCTTTCTGTATTATACGCAGGTAAGACAGAAGATGACATCAAGCATGACCTTGGTGCTTTTCGCGTGGCTACTGGTGATAAAAAAGAGGACGCCAGAAGAAGCCTGAACTTCTCCGCGTCGGATATGACTACTGTTCAGGGAATTGTAAGTTTTCTAAAAGAATTTTCTGCTGGTATTCATAGCATGCCTGATGAAGCAGCGGCCAAACATTTGATTGATCTTGTTGGTAAGAATTTCCGGGCTGCTGTGGAGATTGCCTCTGAGATTTTTCCTAAAGACGCAAAGAAGCTGTCAGGTTTACTACAATCTATCGGTACACTAAAGGGTACACATATCAAAGAGGATTTTTCTGGTATTAACTATATTCCAGTTAATGGCCAGGATTTGATGAATGTAACTGGCATCAAAGGTCCAGCTATTGGTTTTATATCAGAGCTAATCAAGGAAGGATTCCGCAGACATGAGATTCATAATCAAGAGGAGGCTCTATCTTTTGCGGAAATGGTAGGACATAAAATCAAAGATGGATTAATTGATGTCAGCAAAGGAAAGCCTACCAAGACTGAGGTAGCTGGGCTATATCATAAATTGCAATCTGACTTTACGCACCGATTGAGCAGAAGGATTATACTGTCTTACCTGAACACGAAAATTTAACATTCGGGGTGTAAGGTCTGAGTCTATAGGAACTTGTATGGAATACTTCATAACCCGTGGGACCGTTGTATCTGTTGCTGATTTTGGCAAGGAACCCCCTCTTTCTTGGATTCTAAAACAATCTCATCGAATAATGGAGATCAAGGCGTTTAGACACTCTGACTCTAATCGAGGCAAGATTGTATTCATGCTCAAAGACGGATCTCAGTTTCACGCCACTTTTCTCAGTACCCGTTCCATGATCGCATGGCTGTTCCACCCGCAGTTTGATAGCAAGACGCTTCATTTATATGGAATAAAAAAACAAGACTCTTGTAGCTCTGAGTTTGATTGCAGTATGCTCACGTCCAGCAAAGAGCATTGGGATCTTCTTGCTGAACTTCTTGCCAGTTAGCCCTTGACATTGACAGCTTTATGTGGTATAATGATCTTACGAAAGGGGGGAAGTTCTTGAGGGACCGTCTATTGTCTCGGCTGAAAGGTCTAGGTTTTGACGGCTCGATGGAATTGATTATTTGGATTATGGCTATTACTATTCTATGGAGGGCTATGTGTCAATGAACTTTGGCGCTATCATCAATACGGCCATTAGGCCAGCTATCTGGAACGCAAACACTGGGGAATACTTTCTATATAAGGTGTCTCTTCCAGCAGTTGTTACCGTAAAGTACGCAAAAAATGACGGAATGATTCGCAACATCAAATACGTACATATTTGAGTCTTTAACTTGATATAACCGGCCCATTAGCTAAAATTAATGGGCCGGTTTTTTTATATAGCAGAAAATCAATCGTATATATCAAAATTAACTCTCATGCGAGCTTGAGAAATTTCTGAAAATTCTTAGCAAGTTTTGGACGCAACTGTCTATAATAACCTTGGCAAGGCGAGGGAGATTCCGCCCTACCTTTCCTGCCCAGCGTGACTTCACGTTGAGAGCGGCGTCCCAGCCTGCTCGCAGACCCCTTGTGTCCTTTCAGGTTTACCTCCTTTCTCCTGAATCGACGTGAGGGGTTTCTGTTTTTTGAAAATACTTTGGAAAAGGTATTGACAGATCGGCATCGCCGTGGTATAATCCGTAATGTGAGAAACGCCATCAGATATGGCCTTACCCCACAGAAAGAGGAAACATGTCTAGTAGTATCGACACTTGCCTTGAGACTCTGGTCTCGCTCAAAAATGAATACAATCAGCTTAAGACTGCTCGACAGCTGCTGCATCATGATCTTCGCGACTTTCTCGTAAATCGCAAGATGTTTATTGAGGACAACAAGGGACGTAAGCGCTACTCCACCCCTACGCACAACATTACCTTTGTGCGTGAAAGCCAGTCGCGCAAGTGGGTCTCTCCCGCCGATCCTGAAGTTCGGAACATCATTCAGGAAAGCAAGGGCAAGACTTGTTCTGCTTCTGAAATCATGCTGACGTGTACCGAATTTTCCCTCACGGCACTTGATGAGATGCTGGAAGTCGGGTTCATCACCAAAGCGCAATACGATAGCGTTTTCATTGACATGCCTCAGATCAAGAAGTGCATGGTTGTCAATGGTCCTGACGGCAAGGAATTGTTCTCTGATGTAGAGATCACTAACAGCACCGAGGAGGCTGATGCAGAATGAGCAAACCTATTACGCCTGACGCAGAGTGGGTCAATCAAAAGACCAACGAAATTGCGGAACTCGACACCAAGATCAGAGCTACCAAGGCCTTGATTGACGAAAGCAGAGCCTTGCTTTTCACTTTGATGACCGAAGGTAACCGCACTTCTTATGTTCATCCTGTGACCGGAAACCGCGTGTCTCTCTATGATAAGCGACATAAGTTTACGTTCAAGGCGCCTCTCACTGTCTACCGTGAAAAGTTGATTCCTCTTCGATTCTTGACGCGGCTTATCAGCTTCAAGCGGACAAATGTGGACAATGCCGTGAAGAACAAGTTCATCTCTGCTGAAGGGGCAGAAAAGCTCGTTCAGTCTTACTCTAATAGGTCTAGTTGGCTTCGCTTTAGCTTGGCTAATCCTAAAAAGAGTCTCGACTAGGGCTAAGGTGTAAGGTCAAGGGGGATTTGGTCCCCCTTGACAAAATCTGTTTTATGTGTTAACATGCTGTCAAAGGGGGGTGGCATATGGTGAAGGTTTCAAAGTTGGCGTACAATCTTTCAATTCCAGTCTATGTAACAGACTTGAAGAAAGCTTTTTCTGATTTAGGTGTTACTGCATCGCAAGAAGATTTCTTCAGGGCAAGACATGAAATCTTCTACGAACTTAACCGTGAGATGCCAGAGTTGTTGAGTCGGATTGCCAAAAAAATGTCACTTGAGAATAACCAAGAAAAGGAGAACCAATAACTTGGCTTACCAAATTAGGCGTGGACGTGATGGAAATACGAATACAATTGAAGTAATTGAAGGTAACAATCTTATCTTCAAGATGCAAAGCAAGCACGATTTGGTCTTTGCTACGGTAAGTCTGAATCAATTGTGGGTACTTGAATCTCTTTCTGATGGCCGAGACCTTTCTACTGAAGTCGATCTGGAAACTGGCAAGGCGAAGAGTTTTCAGATGAAGGACGGAAAGAAGAGGCACATCACGAAGTGGATCTATGACAAAACGACAGACGCTTGGGAGCTTAGGGATTGAATATATTTGCCCTCGACGACGCTCCAGATAAAGCTGCACAAGACCACTGCGACAAACATGTAGTCAAGATGATTCTGGAGTCGGCACAAATGATGTCCACCGCCATATCCATTGGCGGTGGACAAGCTCCGTACAAGTCTACCCACGCGAACCATCCTTGTTCAATTTGGACAAGGCAGACCAAGGGTAACTACTTGTGGCTTCTGGAACACCATGTCGAACTGCTTAATGAATATAAGCTAAGGTATGGCAATAAAACGCATAAAACTGAGCAACATCTTTTAGTTCTGTCTGAGGGGGTTTCTTGTATTCCTGATGGTGAAAGAACTCCCTTCGCCCAAGCTATGCCAGAACATATTAGAATTAAAGACGATCCAGTTCAAGCATACCGTAATTATTATATGCAAGAGAAAAGTAGCTTCGCTGTATGGAAAAATGGAAAGATGCCAATATGGTGGAAAAACGAAGTAGCTTTGATCTGATGCCAATTATATTTGCTCTTATAATCGGATCAATAATGGCAGAAAGTTATATACGAAAGAACAACTTTAAAATATAAAAATGTGCAAAACTTGCTGCATGGATACTTTTAGCAAGTTTCGGTAACTAACTGTCTATAACTTACTTAGTCAGGCGTTGTTTAACTCAAAGGAGGGTTACGAAATGCATGCTACTCGTGAAGCTTGGTTGTCTGAAGCTATTGAGAAGCTTCGTCCTATTTTCAGGAATGTCGGGTATCCTCTCCCGCAGTCCATCAAAGTCGAGGTCAAGGACAAGATGGCTTCTGGACTTATTGGTCTTTGCTCCAATAGGGATGGGCAATATACTATTGCTGTCCACTCGGAGTTGAACCAAAAGTCAGTTATTCCTGTCTTGATTCACGAGGCACTGCACGCCGCTGTGGGGGTACGAGAGGGGCATAGGGGAAACTTTGTCAAGGTAGGTAAAAGGATCGGGCTGTGGGCAAATGAAAGCCAGCCAAAGTCTCAATACGGTCCTATGTCTTTCAAGCTCGTGGAACTTGTCAGGATGTTCGATACCATGCTTGGCAGGTACCCCGACTTGACAAACCCTAAAGGTTATGGTAGTCTAGGAGCGGCTTAAAGCATATTAAGTCACCAAGCCCCGTTGTCATATTGGTTGTGAAGCGGACTTTTAATCCGTCGAAGCAGGTTCGATTCCTGCACGGGGCACTATTTTTTTGATTAATATATTGACAAGTGGCAATACTTGTGTTATAATACAAAAAGAAAAGGAGGCGCACAGATGGCAGCTAACTACGTTCAGCCTACTCAGGCTGAGATGGAAACAACGCTCAAGGTTCCTGAGCATTTCAAACGAGTTCCTACTGCCCATGGGGGTGAGATCATCTATGATTGGCCGGTCCACCGTGGAGTTGCTGTTCGGGTATGTAGCAGTATTGTACCTGGACACGGCGGTAGGGCTGTCGGAAAGGACGCCATCAGGGTTCTTGTTGTCCACCCTGAAGCTGATCATGTTTTCTGGCAAGCCACGCGAGTCCACAGAACGACAAATTGGGCAAAGAATATGATGGCTAGAGTAAAAGAGGCATGGAATTTTATCAAGGACATGAATAAGTGCGAGCTTTGCGGCACGCCCTTGCATGAAGCAGTCTCAAAGGCCGGTAACCCTTACAAAAAGTGCGTAGACTTGACGTGTGTTAGTAAGACGGAAAAGCCTTTTCGTAGGGGCGTTAATTAAATAGTGGGGGCAAGAGTAAAAAACTTGCCCCATTCTATTGACAAATGAAGATAGTTGTGTTATAATAGAGTCACATTCAAAGGAGGATGTTATGCCGAACTGGTGCGCTAACTTCATCGAGGTCGAGACCACGAACTCGGATCTTAAGGCCAAGCTAAACGCTTTCGCTGAGAGCGGGGAAACCTTGTTTGCTACGCTGGCCCCGATGCCTGCGGAGCTTCTCAAGGCGGACTTCCCTAACACGGACCCGGCTCTGGCTGCCCGCAACGTCGAGCAATACGGGTTTGCGACGTGGTACGAGTTCGCAAACGAAACTTGGGGCGTCAAGTGGGACGTTGCTCGTGAACACGTTACCATCGGAGGTGACTGCGAGCATGGGTTCACGCTCCAGTTCGACACCGCTTGGAACCCCCCCATCCGGTTCTTGGAGCTTCTGTCTCAGTTCGACGGAACCGTAGTCAGGGGCTACTACGCTGAACCGGGGAACGGTTTTGCTGGGCTGTTCGATAGTGCGGCGGGTACCGACACTACCATCGAATACAGCGCAGAGGACTTCAATGGCGACACGGTGAACCCCTTGCTTGAAAAGCTTGACGAACTGTTCTTCCTCACTCTGGATTTCGAGGATGATGAGGAATAGAATAAAGTAAAGCAAGACCCCTTTCAGGATAACATCTGGAAGGGGTCTTGCTTTATCTCAATCTAGTATATACGATAAGATATTATTTAAATAAAATTGTGAGAATTTTACATAGATAGATATCAATCGTATATACTATTTATTCTTCTTGTAGTGCGCTAAGTGGTATGCAGAGCAAGTACCACAGCGGTACCATCTTAGGTAAGCACCTGTATTTGATTTAGACCATTCAATTGCCCGTTCAGCTTCTTCTATGGTTTCGTACTTGTTTTTACCAGAGCAAACATGTTTCTTTTTCTTTGCCATACCTATTGACATACCTATCTATCTATGTTATAATGGGAAAACAAAGGAGGGCGTATTAATGGAAAGCGGACATGGTGCTTGTATTGCTTACGCTGAAAATGCCAAGGCAGAGGCCGATAAATGGTCTGCCCTTTGGCCGAACCATTGTAAGTCTTGTTTTGGATGGGCTTCTGTCAAGTCTGACGAGCCTTGGTTCGGCTCTGAGGAGGCTTGCGGGTGCGTTCTTGAGAATAACTGCCCCCGTTGCGGAGAGACTGGTCTTAGTGAAACCTCATCCAGCCCATGTTCCTCTTGCGGATGGAACTGGGGCGTTCACCAAGGCGATACCATGCCGACAGTTGAAATAGTCTGCCCGCATGAATTCATGTAAAACTTTGGTGAGGATTAGCTGGGGCCAAGCCTAGAAAACTTGGCCACAACCCCTTGACAAGTGGCGTGAGTTGTGGTATACTAGGGTTACATTCAATAAAGGAGGATGTGATAGAAATGGCTGAGTTGAGGCAGCTTACCGAAGATGAACTCAAGGAGATTCTTGAGATTCATACGAATTGGATCGATAGTGAAGGGAGGGAAGGTGAAAGGGCAGACCTTTCTGGAGTGGACCTTGAGGGCGCGGACCTTTCCGGTGCGGTACTTCGTAATGCGAACCTTAGCGGTGCGTACCTTCGCGGTGCGGACCTTAGCGGTGCGTACCTTCGCGGTGCGGACCTTAGCGATGCGTACCTTAGCGGTGCGAACCTTCGCAGAGCGGACCTTCGGGATGCGAACCTTCGCAGAGCGTACCTTCGCAGAGCGTACCTTTTCGATGCGTACCTTAGCGGTGCGGACCTTTCCGGTGCGGACCTTTCCGGTGCGGACCTTTTCGATGCGGTCCTTAGCTATGCGAACCTTGAGGGTGCGAACCTTTTCGGTGCAGACCTTTTCGGTGCGGACCTGAGCGGAGCAAGTGGTATCCGCAAGCAGCTTGAAGCCAGGAAAGCTGAACTGGATAGGCAGCTTTCCTCTCTCTCAGACTAAAACAAAAGAAGGGGACCAAGCGTAAGAAACTTGGCCCCAACCCCTTGACAAGTGGCGTGATTTGTGGTATAATAGGGTTACATTCAATAAAGGAGGATGTAGAGATGAAGGTAGAGCATATGGTGGTGGTGGAGGTCATTCCTGCCAGCGTCCAGAACAAGGACGCCCAGAAGTGGGTGCAGCGTCGTATTGCCGCAATCGCCACGGAGAATAACATTCAGCCCGAGGCTTTCGAGTACGTCGCAGAGTTCATGGCGGAGCGGGGTCGGGTACTCCACAAGCCCTTGGGACGGATTGGCGTAGGTGGCATTGGGTAATACCACTTGGAGGTGTAAGGTTTTTAACAAAGAGCATATCTATCTATCTACCAAATTATTTTCATAGCATACTTTTTGTTTAAAAGATAATCCTGCCAAAGGGAAAAGGGATTAACACTAAAACTTTTCAATTTGACAGGATTAAAATACTCAAGATAAAAAGGAAAGGATTTTATGTCTGAGTTCAGTCGTATCAGGCCAAGCCTTGAGAAAGCAAATGAAATCATTGAGCGACATTTGCGTTTTTTAATGCGTGCTGATGGTGGCATGATGGCTAATTTTTCAGGAATGGATCTACGCCATCTTAATTTATCAAGAGTAGATTTGACCGGAGCTAACTTAAGCGGAGCTAATTTGTCCGGTGTAGACCTATCTCATTCCACTCTAAACAGGGCAAACTTGACTGCTGCAAATCTTAATGGTAGCTGCTTGACTTCAGCAAAGGCAGTAGGAACTTGGCTCGCATTTGCTGACCTGCGTGGGGCAGATATTCAACATTTTGATATGACTGGTGCTTTCCTTAAGCAGACTATTTTTACAGACGAAGATTTACCAAGAAAAATTAACACGCACTACAAAGTTAAAGCAATATACGCTTGATCAATATCCTTAATAGAATAAGATAATACTTAATTCTAATACATGTCAACGTAAATTATATCAATGTGGTATATATCTATAAATATATACTTACTTCTTTACTCCGTTGAGTTTGTTATATACGATACAATTCTAGCTAAATAAAATCATGAAACTTTATATATATCATGATTTCAATCGTATATAACATTAATAAACTACTCTTGATCTCTGATCGGTGCGCCTTGTTCCAGTCGCCACGCGGATCACAGCCTTGTGGCCCACCAGAAGCCCCGTGAAGCCGTCATACGGGACGCCATGGTGCGATTGGACGTCGTTACCGTGCCATCCCTTGTAGGGGCTCCATGGTGGAAAACTACCTGCATGGATACTTTTAGCAAGATTGGGGAACAAAATGCCTATAACCATCATGTGAGTCGGGGTTGCGGAATCCCGAACAGTCCAAAGGAGGTTACTATGGACACACAGACGGTTAACCGGATCGAAAAGATCCAAATGTTGCTTGCGCTTGGTAAGAGTAGCAACCAGCATGAGGCGGAGAGTGCGCTGGCTAAGGCGCATGATCTTATGCTTCGGTACAAGATCTCTCAGAGTCAGGTGGCTTCCCATATGCCGCTTGAGGACAACCCGATGCACCGCATGAGCTTTGTGGTCAGTCGCAAGCGGCGCAGTATGCAGGACACCTATGTCCTGTGGCTCCTGAACGATCACTTTGGGGTCAACTGCGTTTACTCTAATCTGTCTGAGAGCATCCGTTACACGATGCTTGGACGGAAGAGCGACGTAGAGGTGGCAGAGTATCTCTACCACTTTATCACCCGCTTCTTCGATGACCAGTGGGATGCTTACTGCAAGGAAAACCCGGTGTATGGACGTGGGCGGCGCAAGGATCACAAGTCCTTCTTCCACGGGTGCTACGAGGGCATTAAGGCGGTCCTGAAGGAAAGCAGGCAGAGGGTCGTGACGGAGACAGGTCTTGTCCCCGTGAACGATACTGCGGCCCTGAAGGAATACGTTGCCGAACAGTTCCCTCGCTTGCGGAGTACGGTGACCTCGATCACTATCCACAGCAATTCGGCACGGGGGGCAGGGGAGGCGGCTGGCCGTACCTTCAGTCATACCCGTGGCGTAAGTGGGGGGAAGGCAACGCCTCAACTCAGGGGCTAGCCTTTCGGGGAGGGAGGGGGTGTAAGGTTTCCTTCACCCCCTCCCCTACGGGGAAAGACGTACTAAAAAATGAAGGTAAAAAGACACCAGATCACTTTAGGAGATCAGACTAAACTAATTAATGACGTAATTAAATTCGGAAATCACGCAGACTATGATGGCATAGTTCTTTTTGAGCTTAAATATAGACTCAATGATGATTTCACTTTCGTGCTTCAATTAATTGGGGATTCTTATCTTCCTTATATTCTAATCTCACTAATTGACGAACATATGATTTACGAAATGCAGCAACTAGACGTCGATGATGTGTGCCGTAGATACAAGTTAAATGATCCGAAGGGATTTAATAGCGTATATATGATTGAAATAAATGACATTTATGTATCTGATAGCGTAAAGGTATACAATGCTGAATAAATCATTGTATACCTCGATCCTATTCGTTCTTGGATGTAGCTCGGGGTTTACTCAGGTAAACCCATATGCAAAGCCTTATACTGCCACCTCAACAACTCAGTTAGTTTCCCAACCAGCTTCTAGTAGCGAGGTAATGCCTACACAGATCAAATACACAGATCAATTTAGTTTTAATCGGTGTGATCAAAAGGTTTACGTCAATGGCTATTGGAGGAGCTATGGGCGTAAAAGAGTATGGGTGGATGGGTATTATAGGAACCGTCCAGGATGTGGGCCAAGCGTTGACTAACGCGGCCCAATAATCTTTTATATACGATACAATTTTAGCTAAATAAAATCATGAAACTTTATAGATAAGCTTTTTTCAATCGTATATATCATCTATTACGCGAGGTGTAAGGTTGGTCCTGTTGGCCTTGTTCCAGTCGCCATGCGGATCACAGCCTTGTGGCTCGCCAGGTGGCCCGTAAAGCCGCCTTACGGGACGCCATGGTGTGATTGGACGTTGGGCTACCATCGCCCCTTGTAGAGGCTCCATGGTGGAAAACTACCTGCATGGATACTTTTAGCAAGATTGGGGATCAAACTGCCTATAACCATCATGTCAGTCGGCGGTAGTCCAAAAGGAGGACACAAAATGGAAGTTATGGCAGGGGACATCAACGACCTTATTCGGGCCGTTGAAAAGGCGGGTGCTGATGCTAAGGCTGCCGAGGAGCAGGCCAAGGCTCTTCGGGAGACTCTCATGGCCCGCCTGAAGGGGGAGAATCTCCTTGTTCAGGAGGACGACGGTGGCATCCGCTTCCGTGGGACGGAGGCTACGGTGACGTTGGTGATGACGGCCAGAGAGTCGTTCATCACGGCGGAGGAGGCCATGGACAAGGGGACCATCCCCCCACGCTTCCTGAAAAAGGCCCTTAAGGTCGATGGGAGCATGCTGAAAAAGCTGGAGGCTTCGGGCATGATCACCGCCGATCAGGTGGCGTCGATCAGGGATGGGGATCCAACGATCTCTGAGTCTCTGAGACTGTCCCGCCGCTCCAAGTAGGAGCCGGGGCAGGAGGGGTCCAGTCTAAAAGACTGGACCCCTAAGCGTTTCAGATTTTTATTAAACCTACCATGATATATACGATAGAATTGACGCTAAGTAAAATCATGAAACTTTATACATACCATGATTTCAATCGTATATATCCTCATATATTAAGTTGTTGGCGGCGTTCCTTCCGCCTTGTTCCAGTCGCCATGCGGATCGTAGCCTTGTGGCTCGCCAGGTGGCCCGTAAAGCCGCCTTACGGGACGCGATGGGGCGATTGGGCCTTGGGCTACCCTCGCCCCTTGTAGGGGTTGCATGGTGGAAAACTAAGTGCATGGATACTTTTAGCAAGAATTGGGTTCAATCTACCTATAACCCTCTTGTCAGTCGGCGGTAGTCCAAAAGGAGGACAACAAAATGGCGCACTTGCTTGAAAATGAGAATGACATGGCGTACTTTGGCGAGACCCCTTGGCACAGGCTTGGGGTCAAGCTGGAGCGGCTTATGTCCGTTGAGGAGGCTCTTCAGTTTGCGGCTCTTGACTTTAAGGTCAAGAAGGTTCCCCTCCATCTTCCCTCCGGGGAGGTTGCGCCTGGCGGTTTCGCTACGATCCGGGAGGACAACAACCGGGTTTTGGGGATTGTCGGTAAGGGTTATGAGGTCGTCCAAAACGCACAGGCGTTGGATTTCTTCAATTCCTTTATCAGCCAAAAGGAGGCGATCTTCAATACCGTAGGGTCGATCTCCGGCGGGAGCAAGGTGTGGTTCCTGGCTCAGCTCCCCGGCGAGATCGTGGTCAAGGGTGACGATGTGATCCACAAGTACCTGCTCCTGGCCACCAGCCATGACGGGACGATCACGGTTGTCATCAAGTTCACGCCTACCCGTGTGGTATGTGCGAACACGTTCCAGGTTGCTCTCAACAACAACACGGGACTGGCCCACAAGATCAGGCATACCAAGTTCGCCCATGGGCGTATCTTGGAGGCGTCCAAGGTCATGGGACTGGCCAATCGGTACTATGAGGACTTGGGCGAGGCTTGCCGTGTCCTTCAGGCTAAGGCTATGTCTGCAACTGAGACGCACACCTACATCGAAAAGGTGTTCGCCTCTGAGGCAGAGTCCGCTCTGAAGGGTTCCACCCGTGCATCCAACATCATGGACACGATCTATGGCTTGGTGGAGACGGGCAAGGGAACGGACCTGCCTGGTGTTCGGGGTACTGCCTGGGGTGCGTACAATGCAGTCACGGAATACCTTGACCACCACAAGCGGTACCACAGTGATGACACGGCCTTGGAGAGTATCAACTTCAGTTCGGTCATCGGGAGCATCAAGCAAAACGCTTGGAACCTCGCCCTCGCCCATTAGGGCGAGGGGTGGTTGGTGGGGCAGGATAAAACCTGCCCCACCTGTTTTTTTATTTTCTTGGCAACCCAATCGTATATATCATTTTCACCCCTGCCATCGATGTCCACCGGGCCATGTCCAGTCCACGTCTATGCCCTTGAGGCTGCCTACAAGGCCCTGCAAGGCCGGTTATGGTATAGGGCCGGTCCATCTGCACCTTTGGCTACTCTCGCCCCTTGTAGAGCCTCGGGAGTGGAAAACTTCCTGCATGGATACTTTTAGCAAGTTTGGACCGAAAACCGCCGATAATCATTGTGTAGGCCGTAGATAAAACGAAGGAGGTATACGGTATGAAGGAAAAGGTGGCTGCTATTGACGAGGACAGTTTTACCTATCTTATCGGTTCATTCAGTCCTATGGATGGCTTGGAAATTTCGGAAGTAGTCCTCGGGTCTGATCCTGAGGTCCATTGGGTGACCAATATGTCGGTGTCTGAGGCTCATAATCTAAGGGATTGGCTTAGCCTAAAGCTGAGTGATTCCCACTAATAATCAAAAAGGAGGTAAAGAGTTTTGGCTATTCATGGTCTAGTGGAGCGGGATAATGGTGACGTTATTTTCGAGAAGGTATATGAAAAGGAGGGATTGTCTCTTGAAAACGTCCTCAGGGTGCTTGAGAATTATGTCTTGGAGGAGCAGCTTAATCTAATCGGAACCATGAAGATTAAAGTTTGCTTCTACAATACATCTGGTACATAGTATGAAACTAAAGATTGAGAGGGTATAGTTTATATATCCTCTCAATCTTTACGAATATACTGCAACAATCTTTTGCTAATTATATATACGATACAATTCTAGCTAAATAAAATCATGAACCTTTATATATATCATGATTTCAATCGTATATATCATTTAGTAAGCGAGGTGTAAGGTCTGAAATGTGCGCCCTGTACCAGTCGCCATGTGGATCACAGCCTTGTGGCTCACCAGGAGCCCCGTGAAGCCGCCCTACGGGACGCCATGGTGTGATTGGACGTTGGGACGCCAACGCCCCTTGTAGGGGTTCGGGAGTGGAAAACTATGTGCATGGATACTTTTAGCAAGATTGACCCCGAAACCTCCTATAAACATCATGTCAGTCGGCGGTACAATCCAAAAGGAGGATTGGTCATGGCTTCTATTGTTGATGCTGTCAGTGCTTGGGCGGAAAATAACTCAATCGGCTACTACACGTCGGTTGATGTTATCCGCACCGTCATGTTGGAACTTGGAATCAGTGATTCTGAATTTTCTGACGATGAAATTGCTTGGATTCGTAACTCTGCCATAGAGGCGGTCTATGAAAAAAAGAGGGATGCGGCAAAGGGCGCTATTAAGACTCTGACGGACCTCATGAACCGTAGTGATGGTACGATTGTTAAGGAAGCCACTTTGTCTGCCCATCCGTACCTGCTCAATGAATTGATCTGGACCTTGCTCTCTGCTATCAAGCAAAAGTGCATGTTCTGTGAGGGTCATTGGGATGGGAGAATTGCTATCTCGTTGCGGGAATTCATCGAGCAGCACGTCGTGGAATGAGTGCCAGTGGGACTGCCAAGAACTCATCTTGGCAGTCCCACCCTGTATGTGTTAAAATTATCTGATATATACGATATACTTGACGCTAAGTAAAATCACGCAACTTTATACATAAGAGTTTTTCAATCGTATATACCCTCATATAGTAAGTTTTTGGTGGCGTTCCTTCCGCCCTGTACCAGTCGCCATGCGGATCACAGCCTTGTGGCCCGCCAGGTGGCCCGTAAAGCCGCCTTATGGGACGCCATGGTGTGATTGGACGTTGGGCTAGCAACGCCCCTTGTAGCGTTTCCATGGTGGAAAACTATGCGCATGGATACTTTTAGCAAGATTGGAGATCAAACTGCCTATAACCATCATGTAGGGCGGCGGAACAATCCAAAAGGAGGATTGGGCGATGAACAAAGTTAAAACCAAAAAGGTTTATGTCTGCGAAACGGAATACGGGGAGTTTGAACTTCCAGCTGAACCGGTGTCTTACCTTGCCGAAAAGATCATCGTAAAGGCTTGCGATGATGGCGGGTTCAAGGTGGCGTATCCCGTGGATGGGTTTGTGGACGGCGAGAGTTACTTCGATCAATATGATGGACTTAGATTCTTCAACACCCGTAGAGATCGTCAAGCCATCGATGAACTTGACGAAAATTGGAGTATCTTCGGCGTAGACAAGTACGAACATTCAAGCGTAGCGTTTGCCTTGGCTGGATCATTTTCCTGCCCTTGGGACACTACCCGTGGCGTATATGCATTGGCAGTATCCAATGACTTCAGTGAACCAGAGTTAACGGCTAGGCAAGTATTGGAGGAGTATACTTCATGGTGCAACGGGGATGTCTTTTCCGTTGTGGTGGCAGAGTACGACAAGGACCGCCGTTTCATTGATCATGATATCTACGGCAATGCCTTCGGCAGTAAGCAACTTGACCAACTGCTGGCTGAGGTAAGTCCCTAGTCTACAAACCATCCCCCCCCTACTTACGGTGGGGGGGATGGTTTATTTTTTGCTTCAGAATTTTATATATAGTATTTTTTCAATCGTATATAACATAAACTATCATTTTTGGTATAGCCCCCGCATGGCTTTGTTCCAGTCGCCATGCGGATCGTAGCCTTGTGGCTCGCCAGGTGGCCCGTAAAGCCGCCTTACGGGACGGCATGGGGTGATTGGACGTTAGGCTGCCTCCGCCCCTTGTAGCGGCTCCATGGTGGAAAACTATGTGCATGGATACTTTTAGCAAGATTGGCCCCGAAACCGCCTATAACCATCATGTGTTCGGGGCGATACAATCCAAAAGGAGGATTGAATATGTTTGGGCGTTTGGAAAAGCACGATACGGTGGGTGATTGTAGTATCTGTGGGCTTCAGGGCGAAGTCGAGGTCATGATCCTTGACGGCAACGTCGAGGGTTCCATTTGCAAGGATGAGGAGGTGTGCCAGGAGGCACAATCTTATAGCTTGTGGGATAACTACACCTACAAGGGGTGATTTTGATAAGGGGCTAGGACTACTGCTGTCCTAGCCCCGTTTTTTATTTTGCTGAATAACCAATCGTATATACTCAAGGTGTAAGGTTTTGAGAATGGCCAGCATAGCCAAACCTATGCCATAATCGACATGCGGATCGTAGCCTTGTGGCCCGCCAGGTGGCCCGTAAAGCCGCCTTGTGGAACGGCATGGGGGGATTGGACGTTAGGCTGCCTCCGCCCCTTGTAGAGCCTCGGAAGTGGAAAACTATGTGCATGGATACTTTTAGCAAGTTTGACCCCGAAACCGCCTATAACCATCATGTGTTCGGGGCGATACAATCCAAAGGAGGATTGGCGATGGATAGTCAAACGATACCTAACCTCTACAAGGTGGTGCGGCTGGATCAAACATTCCTGTATAATATAGATGAATCGGATAAGAAGAACATTGTCTCTATTGAGAACGTGTTCCTGTATGACTACAATACTGCCCACTATCTTTGCTCTCTAGAGAAGAACTATCTTCTCATCCATCTCTACACCGATGTCGAATTTGCGCCACATGTCTCGGAGTATGAGCGCGAAAGGCTTTTGGATGAATATACCTCCGAAGGTTTTGACGATGTGGGCATCTACATCCCATCAAGACAAATTGATCAAATCAAGACCCAGAGGACACTCGGTGAGTTGGATGATGATCAGACTGAGGAGGAGCTTATCGAGTACCTGCGAGGTAACTGGATTATTTAATAGATGAGGGAAGCCCCACCACCTAGCTAAACTAGGTGGTGGGGCTTTTGGTGGGAAAAAGTACTGGTTCTTATTTTATATACGATTCAGAACTCACTAAGTATAACAGTGGGAATTTATACATATGAAAAAAACAATCGTATATACCCTATTAAGATATGAAAGAACAAAAACGGTGGAAAACTATGTGCATGGATACTTTTAGCAAGATTGGACCCGAAACTGCCTATAACCATCATGTGGGGCGGCGGTTTAAAGGAGGTAACGGTAATGGTTGAGTATTCAGTTGGGCTTGAACTGTTCTGTGCAGGCCAGCACTGGGAAGATGGTGAACCTATGATTGGCGAGGTTATTTACTTCGTCGCTATGGACTCCAAGGGTCGTCGGTTTCGTGGCCCCGGCATGTCGCTTCATCACATGTCGGAAGAAATCGATGGCGACTATGAGCCGCCTGTGCTTATCGAAAAGCCTAACAGGGGCGAACTGGAAGCACAGTGGGAAGCCGAAGCCGCCGCGATGAGCGGGCCTATTCCTGACAACTGGTTTGAAATCGAACCGGCTTACGGGAGTCCCTATTGGGATGCTTGGGCCATTTACCACGAGGATGCAGAGGAGAGGGGAGTCTGGGGGTTCTAACCTAAATAACCCGCAACCGATGGGATTTTAATCCCATCGGTTGCTCTCTGCCGATCAAGCTTAGTTTGTATAATTATATACGATACAATTTTAGCTAAATAAAATCATGAAACTTTATAGATAAGCTTTTTCCAATCGTATATAACATCTATTACGCTAGGTGTAAGGTCTGGGCCTGTTCGCCCTGTCCCAGTCTCCATGCGGATCGTAGCCTTGTGGCTCGCCAGGTTGCCCGTGAAGCCGTCTTACGGGACGGCATGGGGTGATTGGACGTTAGGCTGCCTCCGCCCCTTGTAGCGGCTCCATTGTGGAAAACTACCTGCATGGATACTTTTAGCAAGTTTGACCCCGAAACCGCCTATAACCCTCATGTCAGTCGGTGGTGCCCCATCGGGGCGAGGAGGTCAAGATGATCGACGAGGACAAGGTGGCGAAGTTCAAGGCGAAGGGTGCATCGTTCAACTACGATGTCATCAAGTCCCTTGTGGAAGCTGAGGAATGGGGACCGGACTTTTTCGGTGGGGAGAAGGATACTGAGTCTCGCCAGATCTTCCTCGGTTCAATCTATAGTCTCTACCCTAGTGGAAAATTCTATACCCCATGGGCGCACAGTAACGTCTCTGAGGAAGAGGCTATTGCTGACGAGAAGTGGCGAGAAGAGGTAGACAACCGGTTGTCTGATATAGGGCTATGCCTTATTTTCGATAACGACGACGCTTTTGCGGTGGAGTTCAGAGAGGCAGGTCAACCGGCAGAGTAGAGCATAGCCTATAAAACTGCTGCCCTTTATCTGGTCAACTTAACTGATAATTCCCCAACTAGGACGGGCATCCTAGTTGGGGAAACTTTTTTACCGCCACAAAATACTATTTTGTATATATACGATACAATTCTAGCTAAATAAAATCATGAAACTTTATATATAAGCTTTTTTCAATCGTATATAACATCTATTACGCGAGGTGTAAGGTATGGTCTGTTCGCCTTGTTCCAGTCGTCATGCGGATCACAGCCTTGTGGCTCGCCAGGTGGGCCACGGAGCCGTCTTAAGGGACGCCATGGGACGATTGGACGTTAGGCTGCCTCCGCCCCTTGTAGAGGCTACATGGTGGAAAACTACCTGCATGGATACTATTGGCAAGTTTGAACCAGAAACCTCCTATAACCATCATGTGAGTCGGGGCGGTACAATCCAAAAGGAGATTGGTCATGAACAGTTCCACAGCTATCAAGTCGTCTTACCGGGTCGTAGCAGTAGATGAGACCCGCTACTTTGAAAACCTTCCTGAAGCCGATAAGCTGGCGATTGATCGAATTGAAAGCGTATATATGTACGACTTTAACACGGTCACGTACATGTGCTCGTACTGGTCCAAGCACTACTTCCTGATGCACCTCTATACAAACGTATACGTCAAGGCAGGGGTATCTGAGGAGGAGAGGGAACGGCTTCAGGATATCTACGGGAATGAGCCTACACAGGACGATTACTTCCCGATTGAGATGATTGATGCCGAAAAGAATCAGGTTATCGTTGGGGAACTGAAGGAAGATCAGGATGAGACTGAACTTCGCGAGTACCTCATGGGGAATCACGTTCTTTAAGCCGAGAGCTAAAGCCGGGGCGAGTATAAAAACTCGTTCCGGCTTTAGCTCGCTTTGATATAAAATTATCTATTATTGATATATACGATAGACTTTACGCTAAGTAAAATCATGAGATTTTATATACCATGATTTCAATCGTATATATCATAAAATGTCAAAACTATCCTCCCTCCTAAGGAGGCTAGGGCAAAGCATCCATGCGGATCGTAGCCCTGTGGCCAACCAGGAGCCCCGTGAAGCCGTCTTACGGGACGCCATGGTGTGATTGGGCGTTAGGCTGCCTCCGCACCTTGTAGGGGCTCCATGGTGGAAAACTACCTGCATGGATACTATTGGCAAGTTTGACCCCATAACCGCCTATAACCCTCATGTGTCCGGGGCGGAACAATCCAAAAGGAGGATTTGGCGATGAAAGTGAGTAAAGAGTCTTTCGAGGCGATCCGCAAGGCTGTCGAGCAGTTGGACACTCCCGACCTTCGGAAGGCTTATCAGTCGGAGGGACTGTCCCATAGGCGCTACAGTTGGGACTTGCTTCACGCCGCCAAAGGGCGTCGTTTGCTCCCAGAGCGGTTTATCTGCGATCTTTATGATCGGGAGGACGTGAACGATGAACATATCTACACGGCACTTCGCCGTGCCGTCAAGCCTTTCTAGTTGAAACAAACGGGGAGTGGCCAAAAGCCACTCCCCGTACCTTTTCTATGGCCTATCTATTTTATGATATATACGATAAAATCTTAGATAAGTAAAATACGTGGAAAACTCTGTGGAAACTACATGCATGGATACTTTTAGCAAGATTGGTGATCGAACTGCCTATAACCATCATGTCAGTCGGCGGTAGTCCAAAAGGAGGATTGGTCATGGATGTGGAAAAGATCAATAAGGCGTTGGATATTCAGGGGGCTGTGAACCCTCGGGCCGTGGCCAATCTCCTGAGGGATTGGCTTATTGAGGAGGAAGTTACGTTTGAGACCACTCCAAGCCTTCAGATCAGGCTTGTGCTTGGGCAGCTTAACTGGCTCCTCGGGAACGGACTTGGACCGTCCATGGCGGACTTGGACGAAGCCCATGAGGTAAGGCGGAACGCTAAGGCTTAAGAGGGTGCATGGGGGATAACTAAGTGCATGGATACTTTTAGCAAGTTATCCCCCAAAACTCTCTATAACCATCATGTAGGGCGGCGGAACAATCCAAAAGGAGGTCAAAGTGGAATATAGCATTGAAAATGGCAGGATTTTCCTGCCTACGGAGTCGGTGGATATCACCGCTATCTTTCAGAGCTTGAAGGATAGCGGGGACGTTTTCAAGCTTCCTCCTGAGTTTCAGAGGATGCTACTGGAACTTATGGGGGCAGGGATCGTCAAGTGAGCTAGACACCCCTCCCGATCCTAAAAGGATCGGGAGGGGTGTAAGCTATTTTATATAACCCTATATTGATATATACGATAGACTTTCCGCTAAATAAAATACTAAGCTTTATATATACCGTTATTCCAATCGTATATACCAGATCAGATCATGACCGCTCATGGTGCGCCTATCGCTAGCCCATAGTAACCATGCGGATCGTAGCCCTGTGGCCAACCAGGAGCCCCGTAAAGCCGCCTTTCGGAACGCCATGGGGTGATTGGACGTTAGTTTACCATCGCGCCTTGTAGGGGCTCCATGGTGGAAAACTACCTGCATGGATACTATTAGCAAGGTTGGCCCCGAAACCTCCTATAACTCTCATGTGTCCGGGGCGGTACAATCCAAAAGGAGGATTGGGCGCATGAGTCTATTGAAAGTGTTGGGACTGGATAGGGCCGACCATCGGTCTCTTACCGGTGAAAAGAAAAAGCAACTTCGGGACTGGATGGGGATGCTTCCAAAGTATACCTCTATCGGGTGCTATCCTTTGGTCTACTATGTTGTAGACCCTTGGAGTAAGCATGTGGACAGCATGTGCCCGGACTGTGCATCCGATCCAAGCGAGCCGGTAGTGGCCTATGAAATCCTCTATGAAGGGGAGGAGTATTGCATCGGCTGTAGCAGGCAACTGGAGGTAGCCTACCCTGAGGATGAGGATTGACAAGGGGACAAACGCGTGACGGGTTACCGTCACGCGTTTGTCTTATGTCATAAATGAAAATCATTCTGATATATACGATACCAGCAACGCTAAGTAAAATACTAAGCTTTATATATACCGTTATTCCAATCGTATATACCAGATCAGATCATGATCGCTCATGGTGCGCCTATCGCTAGCCCATAGTGGCCATGCGGATCACAGCCTTGTGGCTCGCCAGGTTGCCCGTAAAGCCGCCTTACGGGACGGCATGGGGTGATTGGACGTTAGGCTGCCTCCGCCCCTTGTAGGGGTTCGGGAGTGGAAAACTACATGCATGGATACTTTTAGCAAGATTGGCTCCGAAACCACCTATAACCCTCATGTGTTCGGGGCGGTACGATAGGAGGAAAAGGGATGGGACAGTTTCTTGCGGTGACTCAGCAGAGTTGCGAGTGCTGTGGACCGGATGGCGTGTTGTTGTATGAAACCACGCCTGAAGTGGCCATGGAAATAACCGTCGAAACTCTTCAAATGGAAGGGTCCGGGGTAGTACGGCTGGAACATGGAGAGTCATTCCGCCTGTGGCGCGGCGATGTCCAAGGCCCTGCCGTACTGGTTTTCGGGGAGAAACTCTTCGATGACTTTTTCCATGAGTTCGACCTAAACGTGGTACTGAAGCTTTAGCCTCAGTACCACGGACCCCTCCCGATCCCAAAAGGATCGGGAGGGGTGTAAGCTATTTTACATAAACCTATATTGATATATACGATACAAGCAACGCTAAGTAAAATACTAAGCTTTATATATACCGTTATTCCAATCGTATATACCAGATCAGATCATGAAGTTTCCCATAGCTAAGGTGGGTATACTCTAGTAACCATGCGGATCGTAGCCCTGTGGCCAACCAGGAGCCCCGTAAAGCCGCCTTACGGGACGCCATGGGGTGATTGGACGTTGGACTAGCAACGCCCCTTGTAGGGGTTCGGGAGTGGAAAACTATGTGCATGGATACTTTTAGCAAGATTGGCCCCGAAACCTCCTATAACCCTCATGTGTTCGGGGCGG